>WNFC01007049.1_pt1 | contig 12373 bp, 14 predicted proteins | sample 5400541 | NCBI WGS metagenome assembly WNFC01 (sample SAMN13153342, study PRJNA577476) | soil metagenome | isolation source: 120 cm saprolite under Douglas fir tree site 2 hole 2 replicate 1 | place: USA:California | collected 2015-04-18 | reverse complement strand
AGGAGATGGCGTCGATGCCGGGGCTCGCGCTCACCGACCTGTGGGAGACGCGCGGCGCGCCGGCGAGCAACGCCGGCCATCAGGATGCCGCCGCGCGGCCGGTGCGGCTCGAGCCGCCGAAGAACGGCACGATCCTGCGCATCGTAGAGTTCCCGCCCGATTCGCAATGGCGCGACCGCGCCGATGCGCGCGCGGCCTTCGGCTCGATCGGCGCGGGCCACGCTGCCGACCAGCGCTCGAGCGACCCGATGATGCACCGGACTCGCACGGTCGATTACATCATCGTGCTGAAGGGCGAGATCCACGCCGTCATGGAGAAGGGCGAGACGCTGCTGCGCGCGGGCGACATCCTCGTGCAGCGCGGGACGAACCATTCCTGGAGCGTGCGCGGCAGCGAGCCTTGCATCGTTGCAGCCGTGCTGGTCAATGCGAAGCCGCTGGGCTCGAAAAAGAAAACCCCTTCCAGGAAGACGAAGAAGAAATGAAACGGGCGGTCGGTGTGATCGGCCTGGGCATCATGGGCTCGGCGATGGCCGCGAACCTGGCGCGCGCCGGCTTCGCGGTCTATGGCTATGACATCGTCGCATCACGCCGCGCCGGCAGGCGCTGCCGCTCCCCCGGGGAAGTAGCTTCGAAGGCGCCGATCGTCATCACGTCGCTTCCCAGCGCCGAAGCGTTGCACGAGGTTTCAAAAGAGCTGAAAGGCGCAATCGTCGTCGAAACCAGCACCCTGCCGATCGAGGACAAGCTGAAAGCGCGCGACGTGGTGGGAAAGACCCTGCTCGACTGCCCGCTCTCGGGCACCGGAGCGCAGGCGAGGACCAAGGACCTGGTGGTTTACGCCAGTGGGGATCAAAAAGTTTTCAAATCCGTAAGGAAAGTACTAGATGGTTTCTCCCGTGCCCATTACTACCTGGGCGAGTTCGGCAACGGCAGCAAGATGAAATTCGTCGCCAACCTGCTGGTGGCGATCCACAACGTGTCGGCGGCGGAGGCGTTCGTCCTCGGCATGAAGGCCGGGCTCGATCCCGAGACCATCTATCGCGTCGCCGGCGACGGCGCCGGCACCTCGCGCATGTTCCAGGTGCGCGGCCCGCAGATGGTCGCCGGGCGCTACGACGACGCCACGATGAAGAACGAGGTGTGGCAGAAGGACATGAAGATCATCGGCGAGTTCGCCACCCGGCTCGGCGTGCCGACACCGCTTTTCAATGCTTCTGCCGCCATCTACACGGCGGCGATGGCGCAGGGATTCGCGAAGCAGGACACGGCGTCGGTGTGCGCCGTGCTCGAAGCGATGGCTAACGCATCGCGGCGCGGTAGAAGCTCTCGTCGTAGTAGCGCGACGGGTCGCTGAGCGTCTTCTTCGGCTCGGCGTACTTCGAGCGCAGCTGGAGCACGGTGCGCACGCCCTCGAGGTCGATCTGCGCCTTTTTCTGGAAGCCGCCGACCGGCGACAGCAGCACGCCGTAGGCCGCCTGCGCGCCCTGCTCCGGCACGTTGGGCAGGTTCTTGCGGAAGATGGCGACCGCCTCGTCCTTGTTGCGCGGGTCATAGAGCCAGTCGACTGCCTCGGAGAAGGCGCGGATGTAGCCGACCACGGCGTCGCGGTTCGCGTCGGCCCATGACTTGCGCGCGCCGCCGACCAGCCCCTGGTAGGCGCCGAGCACATCGGTCGCATTGCCCAGCCGCGTGAAGCCTTTCGCCTCGGCCTGCAGCTCGAACGGCGACAGCAGCAGCGTCGCATCGTGTTTCTTCTCCATCAGCGCCTGGAAGCGCTGCAGCACGCCGCCGGCGCGCACGACGTTGTAGTCGCGATCCAGCCGCAAGCCGCCGCGCTCGAGCATTTCGAACAGCACGAAGGCGTAGCCGGTCGTCCGCGCATCGACAGAAACGGTTTTATTTCTTAAATCATCGAGGGTCCTTATTTCCGGGACTGCGACCAGGCGCAGGAAGCCGTTGTCGCAGCCCATGAAAGCGATCAGGTCAGGGCCCAGCACCGGCTCTTCGCCCTGCCCTTCGCGATAGGCGATGAGGTTGTCGATCGCCGTCATCGCGATGTCGAACTTACCCTCGATCAGGTGGGTGAGCTGGAACACCGAGCTCGGCGTCGGCGTCACCTTGACATCGAGCCCGTTCTTCGCGAACAGCCCCCTCTCCTGCGCTACCCAGACCGGCCAGTTGAAGCCGCCGGGAAAGACGATGACGTTGACGGTTTGGGGCGCGGGCGGCTGCGCAGCGCACCCGGTGATTAACAGAAAAATGAAAAACGTCAGAAAGCTGCGCATCGCGCTCCTCCCGGGTACGATAGTAGCGCAAGGAGGAAATGCGATGAGCGACTGGAAAGATATTCGAAACTGGAGCCGCGAAGAGATGATGCAGCGCGTCGCGCGCTTCAAGGACCTGAAGGGCTCGGATGGCGGTTTGCCCGACAGCCCGCTGCCCGAGTGCCGCCGCAAGCTGTACGCGGTGATCGGCTTTCAGCCTCCCATGACCGACAACGCGGCAACCACGTCCCCAGTCGGTGCCGACGCCTCCGCGATGCCGGCGATCGCCATCGCCGAGGGCTTCAACCTGGGCTACTGCAAGGCGAAGCCCGGCAAGGGCCCGCTGATGCACAACCACGATACCAACGAGACCTTCATCCCAATCACCGGCAGGTGGCGCTGCGAGTGGAACGAGGGCCGGGCGATGGAGCACGTGGACCTGGACCCCCTCGACGTGATCTCGTTCCCGGTCGGCGTCGCGCGCCGCTTCATGAACGTGACCTACGACGAGCCGGGCAAGGAGCACCTGCTGATGTTCATCATCGGCGGCAACCAGCCGCAGGCCGAGTTCACGCCGCTCGCGATGCAGCGCTGCGAACAGTTTTCCAGAGGACAACCACCACAAAAAGCGTCGCGACGGCCAGCGCCGCCGCGGCGACCGTCTGGCAGAGCATCGAAGGGTGGCTCTGCGCGTAGCGCGCGGCAGCGTAAGCCAGAGCGTCGAGCGGGAAGGTAAACGCCCACCAGGACGGCGCGAACGGCCAGCACAGGAAATTGCGCGCGTAGACGAGCAGCGCGAGGGCGAGGACCACCCCCGCGAAATACAGGATCTCCAGAAACTCGAGGGAAAATAGCGCCACGCCGTTGGCATAGATCAGCGAAGGCGGCACCAACAGGATGAACCAGCTCGGGCGCAGCGGCTCGGGCAGCGGCGGGGCGATCGCCGCGCGATAGAACACCAGCCCCATGACGAGCGGCGTGATGGCGGTGGAAACCCCCCACAGGAAGCGCGAGGCCTCGACGTGCCCGAGCGCGATGCCCGAGCCGGGAAAGACGATGCCGCCGATGAACAGGATCATCCAGCCCGCGTTGACGCGCGCGAGCTCAATGCCGCCCGCCAGTACCCGGCACAGACCCCACACCTGGAACGCGACGAGCAGCGCGGCACCTGCCCACCAGATGGCGTCGGCGAGCGGCGGCAGGTAAGGCGCCAGCCCGCCGGCGACGAGCGCCATGCCGACCGGCAGCGCGCCGCAGAAGCCTAGCGTCGCCGGGTTGGTGAATTCTTCCTTCACGGCTGCGGGGTAACGAACGAGTTTCGCCAGGTATGCAGGCACGAGAACGATAAAAGCCACCAATCCCAGAACCACCCAGAGCTCCGTGAAATAGGCGGGAGCGCGCAGCACGCCGGGGAACACCGTAGCGGCCGCGCGGGCGCTCAGGCCGAGGCCGGCGAGGCCCATCACGGCGCCGAAGGCGCCCAGGGGAAGATCCTTAAGCCGCTGAGCCAAGGTAGTAGTTCTTCACGAGCGGGTTCTGCTCGAGCTCGGCGACGGTCCTGCCGTCGAACACGATCTCGCCGTGCACGATGATGTAGCCGCGGTCGGCGATGCGGATCGCCTGGTGGAAATTCTGCTCGGCCATCAGCACCGTGAGGCCGTAGCGGTCCTTCAGTTCCTTGATCTTGGTGATGGTGTGCGAGACCAGGATTGGCGCGAGCCCCACCGAAGGCTCGTCCACCAGCAGGAGCCTGGGCGAGGACATCAGCGCGCGGCCGATCGCCAGCATCTGCTGCTGGCCGCCGGAGAGCGAGCCGGCGAGCTGGCGCCTGCGCTCCGCCAGGACGGGAAAAATCTCGAAGGAAAAGGCAAGGTTCCTGCCGATGTCGGGGCGCGCCGGCTTGCGGAAAGCGCCGAGCAGGAGGTTCTCCTCGACGCTGAGCCTGGGAAACAGGCGCCGCCCCTCGGGCACCATGGCGACGCCCAGGTTGACGATCTCCTCCGTCGACAGGCGCGTCAGGTCATGGGTCTTTCCATCCAGATCGAGACTGACCGAACCGCGCGTGGGGCGGACCATGCCCATGATGCATTTCATGAGCGTGCTCTTGCCGTTGCCGTTGGTCCCCAGCAGCGCGACCGTCTCGCCCTGGCGGATCCCCATGGAAACACCATGCAGCGCGCGCACCGCGCCGTATCCGGCATCGATTCCGGAGATCCTCAGGTCAAGCGCCAAGGTAGGCTTTCTGCACTTCGGGGTTCTTCACGATCTCGGCCGGCGCGCCCTCGCAGATGATCCTGCCGGCGTCGAGGCAGATCACGCGCTGCGAGAAGCGCATCACCGCCTGCATGATGTGCTCGATCATGATGATCGTGATCCCTGTCGCATTCAGGTCGAATAATATTTTCAGGACTTCGTCGACTTCGTTGCCGGCGAGCCCGGCCATCGCCTCGTCGGAGATCAGCAGCCGCGGCCGCGCCGCCATGGCGCGCGCCAGCTCGAGCTTGCGCAGCTCGACCTGCGACAGGCGGTTCGACGGTGTCTGCCCCTTGTCCGCGAGGCCGATGGTCTTCAGGATGCGCACAGCCTCCGCGTGCGCATCGGTATCGTTGAGGCCGACGACGTACCCCAGGGGCACGACCAGATTCTCCAGCACCGACATGCTGTGGAACGGGCGCGGGATCTGGAAGCTGCGGGCGATGCCGCGCCGCGCGCGCTGGTAAGCCGCCAGGCGCGAGATCTCCTCGCCGCGGAACACGATCGAGCCCGCCTCGTTGCGCAGCGCGCCGGAGACGCAGTTGATGAGCGTGGTCTTGCCCGAGCCGTTGGGGCCGATGAGGCCGAAGCGCTCGCCTTCGGCCACCTCGAGGCTGACCTCCGACAGCGCGCTGAAGCCGCCGAAGTGCTTCGACACGCCTTTTACCTGGAGGAGCGCAGCAGCCATCTCAGCTTTTTCAATAACCCGAGAACTCCGTCCGGAGCGGCGACCACGAACACCACCAGCAGCACCCCGACCACCAGGACATTGATCTCGTTGGAGATCGTCACCGTGACGATCTGCTGCACCGAGCCGAGGAGGACCGCGCCGATCACCGGCCCGAGCCAGTGCGAGGTGCCGCCGATCATCGGCATGGCGAGCGCCGACACCGAGTAGGTCAGGCTGAAGCTCGACGGCGGCTCGATGAAGCTCATGTACATCGGCATCGCCGCGCCGGCGGCGCCCATCAGCGCGCCCGAGACCGTGCACGCGAACAGCTTCAGCTGCAGCGTCGGCACGCCGAAGCACTCGGCCGCTTCCTCGCTGTCGCGGATCGCGCGCAGGCCCCGCCCGATCCACGACACCTCGATATAGCGGGCGATCGAAACCGCGGTCACCGCCAGGATCGCCATCACCACGAACAGCATGCGCGTGTAGGACTCGAACGGTTCCATCACCGGCGGGCGCAGCAGCTGCATGCCGGTGGCACCGCCCACGTAGCGCCAGTTCACCATCGCGGTTTCCATGATGAAGATCACCGCCACCGTGGCGATCGAGAAGAAGATGCCGCGCAGGCGCAGGGTCAGCAGGCCGGTGCCGAACCCCAGCAGGCCGCTGATCACCGCCGCGGCGAGGATCTGCAGCGCGAGCGGCGCGCCCGCCGCCTTGAACAGCACCACCGCGGTATACGCGCCGATGCCGAAGAACGCGGCAGTGCCGAAATTCACGTACCCGGCGTAGCCGCCCAGGATATTCCAGGCCGTGGCGAGGACGACGAACTGGAGCACGACGAAGCCGGCGTAGAAGAAGTACTCGTTCGTTCTGCTCAGAGCCAGGCCTGCGGCCAGCGCAACCGTCACAGCGATCCCGATCCAGAATTTCATCGTCCGAACAATCCCTGGGGACGGATGCCGAGCGCCACGAGAAGCAGCCCGAACGCCACCGCCGGCGCCCAGGAAGCGCCGAACTGCATCAGGACGATCGATTCCGAGATGCCGAGGATCAGCCCCGCGGCCAGGGTTCCGGTCATGCTGCCGAGGCCGGCGAGCACCACCACGGCGAAGGTGCGCCCGATGTAGACGCGATCGAGGCTCGGCTCGACCGGGCCGACCACGATCAGCATGGCGCCGGCGAGAGCCGTCACCCCGGTCGCGATGCCGAAGGCCCACTGCTTGATGCGCACCGGGTTCGCGCCCATCAGCCGCAGCGCCGGCTCGTCCTGCGCCACCGCCTTGATGGCCCGCCCGGTGAAGGTGCGCGACAGATAGATCGTCAGCGCCGCGGTGAGGGTGAGCGCGACGCCGAACGCCACCACCATGCGCCAGGGAATGCGGAACTCGCCCAGCGCGAGGCTGCGGCCGATGTAGGCGGCCTCGACCATGCGCTGGTCGACGCCGAACACCAGGATCAGCCCGACCTCGATGATGAACGCGAGGCCGAAGAAGAACGCGAGGCCGCGCACGCCCGCCTCGCTGCCGCGCTTCTCGAAGGTCTCGTAGTAGAAGCGGTAGATCGCGACGCCGAGAAGGAAGAACAGCGGCATCAGGGCGATGCCCGCCACGATCGGGTCCCAGCCGTAGCGGCCGAGCACGTAGGTGCAGTAGGAGCCGAGCACCATGATCGCGGGGTGCGCGACGTGCGGCACGTCGAGCAGCCCGAACGCCACCGACAGCCCGATGCTCACCGCCGCATAGAAGCAGCCCAGCAGGACGCCGAAGACGATCGCCTCCAGCAGCAGCTCGAAGGACAACGGAGGCTAGTTGCCGCCGCGCGCCTTCTCGTACGGGACGACCGGGTCGCCGGACTTGAACTGCGGCGGGTGCAGGATCACCTGCTTCCCGATCTGCCGGAACTGCTCCACGTTCTTGTCCGCGACGTTGCGGAACTGGATCATCGGCACGGCCGGCCGAGCGCGCTCGCCGTCCGGGCCCCAGCTGATCGGGCCGACGATGGTGTCGAACTCATGGCTGTGGAGATACTTGGCCAGCAGCTTCTGGTCGAGGCTCCTGGTGGCGGCGACCGCCTGCTCGAGGATCTGCCCGATCGCGTAGTTGAACGGCGGCAGGTAGAACCCGAGCGGATCGACCTTCGCCTCCGCCGCCTTCTTCGCGTAGCGCTGCAGGAAGTCCTCGATGCCCGGGTACTTCATTCCCGGCACGTACGAGTGGTAGTTGACGATGCCGTTGAGCGACGAGCCGAGCGACTCCATCACCGGCGTGAACTGCAGCCCGACCATGCCGCCGCCGAACAGCTTCACCGTCGGGCCGACGCCGATCTCGTTCACCGCGCGCACGATGGCGACCGAGTCGTTCGGATACGAGCACACGAACACCATGTCGGGCTTGGCGGCGCGGATGGCGCGGATCATGGCCGAAAAGTCCACCGTGGTCGGCGGGTAGTTCTGCTCGTAGACGGTCTGCAGCCCGGACTTCTTCGCGATCTCCTTCGCGCCGTTCGCCAGGTTCTGCGCGAACTCCTGGTCGGCGGCGATGAAGGCGATGGTCCTGGCGCCGATGTTCTGGCCGACCCTCAGGAAGCCCTCGGTCCAGCTCGTGGCATCCCCCCACGGCGCGTTGTTGAACCACATGTCGTGCTTCACCGTGTGGTTCACCTGGAACGAGAAGTTGCCCATCAGCAGCAGCCCGCGCTGCTTCACCAGCGGCATGATCGGCGCGGTCGGCACCGTGCCGTAGGGCGCGATGAGCAGGTCGACCTTGTCGACGTCGAGCAGCTTGGTATAGATGCCCGGCGTGGTCGCCGGGTTGGACTGGTCGTCGTAGGCGAGCAGCTCGACCTTGCGCCCGAGCAGGCCGCCGCGGCCGTTGACGTCCTCCACCCACATCTGCAGCGCGAGCAGCGCCGCCTTGCCGCCGCCGCCGAGAGTGCCGGTCTGCGCGATGCCGATGCCGATCTTGACGGGTGCCGACTGCGCCAGCGCAGCCGCGCTGAATGCCAATCCCAATATGAATGACGCGAGTCTCATGACCTCCTCCTTGTGCGGTTATTGTAATCAATCTTCAGCAGGCGGGCGGCGTTGCCGCCCATGATTTGTCTTTTCTCAAGAGACGACAGTTTCTTGACTCCGTCGATGAATCCCACCGGATCCTCGACACCCATGTCGTAGGGGTAGTCGGTGCCGAGCAGGACGTGCTCGGCGCCGAAGCGCTCGACCAGGTGGCGCAGCATGCCCGGGTCGAAGGTGATGCTGTCGAAGTAGAACTTCTCCAGGTAGCTGGAAGGTTTGCTCTTTATGTGGACTCTGCAATCCGGACGGGCGCGGTGCGCATGGTCCATGCGCGCCCAGTAATGCGCGAGGTAGCCGCCGCCGTGCGGCAGCACGACCTTCAGCTTCGGGAAGCGCTCCATCACGCCGTCGAAGATGAGATGGCTCGCCGCGACCGTCGTTTCGAGCGGGTTGCCGATCACGTTGTTGAAATAGTGGTCCATCAGCCGCTCGCCGTGCGTGAAGCCGACCGGATGCATGAAGATCAGCACGTCCAGTTCTTGCACTTTAGAAAAGAATTTCTCCAACCCGAGTTTTGCGTCTGTTAGATCCAATCCATTGACACTCGGGTTGATCTCGACCCCGCGCAGGCCGAGCTTCTTCACGCCGTATTCCAGCTCCGCCACCGCGAGGCCGACGTCCTGCAGCGGCACGGTGCCCAGGCCGACGAAGCGCTCGGGCCATTGCGCGACGATCTCGGCGATGCGCTCGTTCACCATGCGCGCGAGCTCGGCGCCCTCGCCCGGCTCGCACCAGTAGTAGGTCTGGTGCGGCGCCGGCGCGATCGCCTGCACGTCGATGCCCATGCGGTCCATGTCCTTCAGCCGCTGCTCGATGCTGGTGAGCTTGGCGGCGCGCTCCATGACCTGCTTCGCGTTCACCTCGCGCGTGAGCTCGTTGGAGAACCTGGCGAGGAAATCGAACTGCGCCGGGTTGTGGCGCGCGACCGTCGCCGCCGCCTCCGTGTTCAGATAATGGCAGTGGATATCGACCCGCAGACTTTTGCCGCGCTTCTTTACGATTTTTCTGGAACCTGAGGATGCGGGCGCGCAGCGGTACATCATCGAAGCGGTCTCCTGGTTGACCACGAACTGGGGATATGAGAGCTTGCGCGCAAGGAGGAATTCGCATGCGCGGCATTCGTGTTCTCGCGCTGGCTGCAGCGCTGGGCATCCTGCATTCGGGCGCAACGGCGCAAACCGAGCCGCTGCGGCTCGGCTTTCTCACCGTCAAGACCGGCCCCCTCGCCGCCGGCGGCGCGCAGATGGAACAGGGCATCGTGCTGTTCCTCAAGGAGCGCAATTACACCCTGGCGGGACGCAAGGTCGAGTTGTTCGTCGGCGACACCGGCGGCAACCCGGCGCAGGCGAAGACCAGGACCCAGGAGCTGGTCGAGCGCAACCACGTGCACGTCATCATCGGCCCGCTCGCCACCTTCGAGGCGCTCGCCATCGACGACTACATCCGGCAGGCCCAGGTCCCCCTCGTCACGCCGACTTCCGCCGCGCAGAAGGACCTGGCGCAGCAGAAGCTCAACGATTACGTCATCCACGCGGTCGGCACCGCCGCGCAGCCGATGCACGTTCTCGGCGAATTCGCCGCTCGGCAGCTCGGCATCAAGCGCGTCGCCACCGTGGCCGACGACTTCACCTACGGCCACGAGGGCACGGCGGGCTTCCAGAGCGCGTTCGAGGCGAACGGCGGCCGCATCGTACAGAAGCTGTGGCCGCCGCTCAACGTGCCCGAGTACAGCGCCTATGTCAGCCAGATCAAGCCGGACGTCGACGGCGTCTACGCCGGCTTCGCCGGCATCAACGGCCTGCGCTTCCTCAAGCAGTACGCCGAGTTCGGCTTCAAGCGGATCCCGGTCTTCGGCAACCCCACCTGCGTCGACGAGGGCGTGCTGCGCAACATGGGCGACGAGGCGCTCGGCGTGTATTCGGCGAGCTGGTACTCGGCGGCGCTCGAGACCCCCGAGAACAGGCGCTTCGTGCAGGCGGTCCTCGCCGAGTACAAGGTCGTTCCCGGGTTCTACACCGCCGGGACTTACGTCTCCGGCATGTACCTCGAGTCGGCGCTCAACGCGGTCAAGGGCCGCTTCGAGGACAAGCCGGCCTTCGTGCGCGCCCTGCACGATGTGCGCCTGGAGCGCAGCCCGATGGGCCCGATCCGCATCGACGAGTACGGCAAGCCGGTCCTCAACATCTACGTGCGCAAGGTCGAGCGCAAGGACGGCCGCCTGGTGAACTCCATCGTCGCCACCTTCCCCGAGGTGACGCAGTTCTGGAGCTTCGATCCGGCGAAATTCCTCGCTGCGCCGGTGTACTCGCGCGATTACCCTCCCGCCCGCAATCTCGAGTAAGGCCACCTAGAACACCCCGAGGTGCTGGGTAATCAGCGCTTCGTTGCCGCGCGCCTCGCCGGCGCTGCCGGTGAAGGCGACGCGGCCGGTGTTCAGGATCACCACTTCGTCGGCGAGCTCGAGCGCGAGCTGGACGTTCTGCTCGACGAGCAGGATCGACTGGCCTTCGGCCTTCAGGCGGGCGATGGTGCGGCCGACCTCGGCGACGATGAGCGGCGCGAGGCCCTCGGAGGGCTCGTCCATCAGCAGCACGCGCGGGTTGCCCATCAGCGCCCGCGCGATGGCGAGCATCTGCTGCTCGCCGCCGGAGAGGGAGCCCGCGACCTGCGCGGCGCGCTCCTCGAGTTGCGGGAACACCTCGAAGACGCGGGCCAGATTCCAGGTCGAGGAAGCGCTCCTTCTTTCCGACACCCGCAGGTTCTCCCGCACCGTCAGCGTGGCGAAGATGCGCCTGCCCTGCGGCACGAAGCCGACGCCTTTGCGCGCGATCGCCTCCGGCGCGAGCCCGGCGATCGACTCGCCGAACAGCCGAATGCTGCCCTTGCGCGGCGGCAGGAAGCCGATGATCGCGCTCATGCAGGTGGTCTTGCCGGCGCCGTTTCTGCCCAGCAGCGCGAGAACTCTTCCCGCTCCAACTTCGAATGAAACGCCATGCAGCACGTGACTGTCACCGTACAGCGCATCGACTCCCTGCAAAGAAAGAGCCTCAGTGGCCAAGGTAGACCTCTCGCGTCTTCGGGTCGGCCACCACCTCGGCCCGGGTCCCCTCCACGATCACGCGCCCGTAATGCAGCACGGTGATGCGCTCGGCCATGTCGAGCGCGGTGTCCATGTCGTGCTCGATCATCACCACGGTCACCTCGCGCGGGATGCCGGCGATCAGCTGTTTCACCGCAGCGCGCTCCTCGCGCGACAGCCCGGCGAGCGGCTCGTCGAGCAGCAGCACGCGCGGCTTCTGCGCCAGCGCCATCGCGATCTCGACGCGCCGCTTGTCGCCATAGGCGACCTCGGCAATGCGCCTCTTCGCCAGGTGCTCCAGCCCCACGCGCGCCAGGACCGCTCTTGCTTCACCATAGAGATCTTCATCGAAAGACCGGAAGGCGCTCCAGCGGACTTTCGACAGGCCGAGCAATGAAAGCGCGATGTTGTGCTCCAGCGTGTCCTTCGGAAACAAGGTGATGATCTGGTAGGTGCGGGCGAGGCCGCGGTGCACGCGGTGATGCGGCGCGAGGTGGGTGACGTCTTTTCCGAACAAGACGATGTTTCCGGCATCGCGCGGCAAGTCGCCGGTGACCAGGTTGAAGAGCGTGGTCTTGCCGGCGCCGTTGGGGCCGATGATCAGGCGCCGCTCGCCCGGCGCCACCTCGAGCGAGACGTCGCTGATCGCCGGCAGGCCGCCGAACGATTTCCTCAGGTTCTGGAGGCGAAGCGCAGCCACAGTCTCTTCACTCCGGGAACGACGCCCTCCGGCATGAACACCACGATGAGGACGAAAACAAGGCCGAGCAGCGTGTACCAGCGCTCGATGTACGCCGAGACGTAATTCTTGAGCAGCATGACGATCGCGGCGCCGACCACCGGCCCGGCCAGCGTCCCCGAGCCGCCGGCAATCACCGCGAGCAGGCCCTCGGCGGAATTGGTGAGGGAGAGCGAGATGGGATGAATGTATTTGTGGTAGTACACGAAGAGCAGCCCCGACACCGCGCCCCAGAAACCCGCGTACACGAAGCTGATCCAGCGGATCAGCCAGACATTGTGGCCGAGCG
>WNFC01007047.1_pt1 | contig 12375 bp, 10 predicted proteins | sample 5400541 | NCBI WGS metagenome assembly WNFC01 (sample SAMN13153342, study PRJNA577476) | soil metagenome | isolation source: 120 cm saprolite under Douglas fir tree site 2 hole 2 replicate 1 | place: USA:California | collected 2015-04-18 | reverse complement strand
AAGTGGCGGCGCGACTGGAAGATCCGGCTGATCGAGGAGGAGAACCCCGAGTGGCGCGATCTCTACGGAATGCTCTTGGGTTGACCGCCGCCTTTGTCGTTCCGGGGCGCGGCGCGGCCGCGAGCTCGGAACCCATGCACACGGACCCCGACACTCTCGCAAGATTGTCGGTCTCCTGCAATCGGGGCGGGCATGATCTATCCCTCATGGGTTTTCATGGGCCATACCGGAACCTGACAGGAAATGCCGGCGCGGTTTAGCCTCGGGCCTTTGACAGGCGTGGCGCGGGCCCCCAAATCACCTTCTTGCCAGACGGCCGGATGGCCGCTCTCCGCCTGTGGCGGGGAGAGGAAAGTCCGGGCTCCACGGAGGTGCGGTGCCGGGTAACGCCCGGCGGGGGCGACCCCAGGGAAAGTGCCACAGAAAGTATACCGCCGGCCCGTCGCGGGAAACCGCGCGGGCGGCAAGGGTGAAACGGTGCGGTAAGAGCGCACCGCGCCGCCGGCAACGGCGGCGGCAGGGAAAACCCCACCGGGAGCAAGACCAAGTAGGAGCGGCAGGCATCTCGGAGCGATCCGATGGTGCCGGGCGAGCCTTCGCGCCGCCGCTCGGGTCGGTCGCATGAGGCGTTCGGCGACGGGCGCCCCAGAGGAATGGCCATCACCGTCCCGGGGCATTGCGTCACGGGGCGGGACAGAACCCGGCTTACACGCCGTCTGGCACCGTTCCGGCTAGGTGATTTGGTTCGGCCGGGGGACGGTTCGGCGGATCAAGTCGGGATAAGTGCGCTTTCCAGGGGACAACCTTGTGGATTGCGAATTTTGTCGTTGCCGGTCGAATCCGATCGGCTAGCGTACCTGACTGTGTGGATGAGACGCAGGGTTTCGCGGCCTTGACCCGGTGATCAGGGCCTCAGACGGGGGGTACGCGAAAAGGCGCGCCACACACAGGGGGAAGGTGCGGGCGATCCTCGGGATCGCCCGTTCCTTTTTTGCTCGCCATGATTCCCATTCTTATGCCATAATTTTGGCATTCTTATTCATGGGCAACGGCGATGGCACGCGACGCAAATCCGCTGAAATCCGAACTGATCACGCTCTCGGTCAATGTTCAAACCGTTTGGTACCTCGATCGCTTAGTCGAAACCGGACTCTACGGCAACAACCGAACCGAGGCGGCTCGCGTCGCCCTTTACGATCATTGCAAGCTGCTGATCGCCGACCGGAAATTGGAAATGGCTCCGCGCCTGCCGAGTATGGAGGTCACCCAGACGCGATGAAGCGCTCCGACCCTTACTCGCGCGCAGTGTGGGTATGCTTCATAGAACAATTCGTAAACACGCCTTTCCTTCCTGACGCCAATGATCCCGTCGCTTGTAAGGGAAAGGAGATCGGCGACCAGATGATGTGGCTGGAACAGATGGAACCCGGTTATCTTGGAAATCTACCGCATTATTTCAAATACCCATTGACACCCATGAAATACCATGTCATACCATATCCACCCTTGGACGGGCCTACTGCCGATGGGGGGAACTTCGACAGGGCCTATCGGGCGCCCCTTGCCGAGCGTCCACGGGTGAGCGTTGGGGGAAAAAGTGGCGCTGTTCATGTCCACGTACGTGAACAAGGTCGACCGCAAGGGGCGGGTTTCAGTGCCGGCGACCTTTCGCGCCGTCTTAAACGATCAGAGTTTCGAGGGCATCGTCGCCTTTCCTTCGCTAGACTACGATGCGCTCGAAGCAACAGGCATCGACACCATGGAGGCGATATCGGCGGGGCTCGACGAGATCGAACAGCCAGAGGAGCAGCAGGGTTTTGCCACCCTGATCCTCGCCCGCTCGCAACGGCTGCCCTTCGATCCGGAAGGGCGGATTATCCTTCCCGAGAAGTTCGCTGCCCACGCGCACATCACCGAGAGCGCAGCGTTTGTCGGTCTTGGCTCGACCTTCCAGATCTGGGAACCCGATCGATTTGCGGCGCACGAGGCGGCGCTGCTCGAACACTCGCGCCGAGCAGGGACGAGAATGCCGTCGCTCGGCAGCCTTGCCGGTCGCCGGCGCTGATGACCGGGCAGCGTCCGGACCAGTCTCGCCCGGATGCTCATGCCGGTCATCTGCAGCCCAATATGCCGCCGCAGCACATTCCTGTCCTGGTCGACGCTGTACTCGCGGCGCTGGCGCCGCGTGACGACGCCCTCTATGTCGACGCCACCTTCGGCGGCGGCGGTTACAGCGTGGCATTGCTCGCCGCGGCACGCTGCCGCGTCTTCGGATTTGACCGCGACCCTGATGCGATACGGTACGGGCGCGAGCTGGCTGAGCGTCATGACGGACGACTGACCATCATCGAGGGCCGCTTCGGCGAGATGGTCCACCTGCTCGCCCCGTTTGCCACCGGCCCGTTTGCCACCGGCCCGATCGCCGGCATCGCGTTCGATCTGGGTGTCTCTTCGGCCCAGCTCGACAGGCCTGAACGCGGTTTTTCGTTTCGCTTTGACGGACCGCTCGATATGCGGATGAGCCGCGATGGTCAAACCGCCGCGGATCTGATCGCCTCCCTGTCCGAAACCCAACTCGCCGAGCTGATCCGCGAACTCGGCGAGGAGCGCTTCGCCGGTCGGGTTTCCCGCGCGATCGTCGCTGCTCGGCAGCGCCAGCCACTGCAGCGCACCGCCGAACTCGCCGAGATCGTGCGCGCGGTCATACCGAAATCCGAGCCCGGCCAGGATCCCGCGACCCGGACATTTCAGGCCCTTCGTATCGCCGTCAACGACGAACTCGGCGAACTCGACCGCGGGCTCGTTGCGGCCGAACAGCTGCTGATGCCCGGCGGCAGGCTGGCGGTGGTTTCGTTTCATTCGCTCGAGGACCGCCGGGTCAAACAATTTTTGCAGCGACGCAGCGAGGGAGCACCGCGCAGCTCGCGCCACTTCCCGGCTCCGCTCGCGGCCGCGGCGCCGGCCTTCAGGCTGCTTAGCCGCCGCGCGATCAGACCCGATGCCGCGGAAATTGCGCGCAACCCCCGCGCTCGGGCGGCGCGGCTGCGCGCGGCGGAACGAACTGCATCGCCGCCGTGGCCGCCCGATTTCGCGCGCCCGCACCGCCGCCCGCGCAAAAAGCAGCCGGCATGATCAGGCTCAGCACCCTGTTTTGGCTGGTTCTCGTCTTGGTGTCGGGCTTCGCGATGTTCGCGGTCAAATACGCGGTCCAGTCCCAGGAGGATGAACTCAACCGGATCAAGAGGGCGACAATCGCAGAGGAACACGCGATCCGAACAAACGAGGCCGAGTGGGCTTATCTGACCCGACCCGAGACCCTCGACGAGATGAACCGGCATTACCTGTCGCTCCAACCGATCGCGACCAAGCAACTCCGCGTCACTCTTACCGACATTCCTCTCCGCCCCCAGACTCCGTTCCCGGTTGATGCGCCGGCCGCTGCCGAGCCCTCAGCTGATGCCAGGCCGCCCTCCGCGCCGAGTGAGCCGATCGCGTCCGCAGCTCCTGAAGCGCCGACCACGCCTGAAGCGCCGACCACGCCTGCAGCGCCGACCATGCCTGCAGCGGCGGGAAAACCGGCGCGCGCCGCAGACCTCGCCAAGTCAACGCCAAAGGCGGCGGCCAAGCCAGCCCTCCCGACGCGCCGTCCCACATCACTCGACGAATTGATCGCGCAGGTCGCAGCGAGCCGCTGATGATCGCGACGCAATATCTCGACGACAACCCTTGCCGGCCTCGGCATTTCAAGCCGCCTCCCTGTGTCGCAATCGTTCCCGACGGCCCGGCAATGGAGGCTCTCGAAGCCTGCCGGAGCCGGCTGCTGGTGACGGCTGTCCTGTTCGCCCTGGTCTTTGCCGTGGTCGGCTTGCGGGTAGCGGAAATAGCACTTCTCGAGGGCGGCGCCGCCCAATCACAGATCGGCCGCTTTCGCGAGGTGAAGGCGCCGGTGCCGAGCCATGCCGACATCGTCGACCGCAACGGCAATGTGCTCGCTACGACGCTTGACAGCCCGTCGCTCTACGCCGTTCCGAAGCAGATCCTCGACCCGGCGGCAGCCACCGGCAAGATCATCAAGGCCTTCCCGAAGCTCAGCAGCGCCGAAGTCTACGGCAAGCTCACCTCAGGCAAGAGCTTTGTGTGGATCAAGCGCCATCTGACGCCTCGCGAACAGTACGACGTCAATCAGCTCGGCATTCCCGGACTGGAATTCGAGCACGAGGAGCGCCGCCTCTATCCCGACGCCGGTCTGACGTCCCATGTCGTGGGCTACGCCGGCATCGACAACGCCGGCTTTGCCGGGGTCGAGCGCGCCCTCGACGAGGTGCTGAAAGAGCGCCGGGAGCCCCTGCAGCTCTCGCTCGACCTTCGCTTGCAGTACATTCTGCACGAGGAATTGCAGCGGGTCATCGACGACTTCACCGCGAAGGGCGGCGCCGGGCTGATCATGGACGTCAACACCGGCGAAATTCTGGCGATGGCGTCGTTGCCCGATTTCGACCCGAACCATCCCGCCGTCCCGGATCCGGGCCATCCAGGCCTTTCCGCTGCCGATCGGATGTTTAATCGGAACACCCTCGGCGTTTACGAACTTGGTTCGATCTTCAAGATCTTCACCGTAGCGATGGCCCTCGATACAGGCACTTCGACAATAACCAGCACCTACGACGCGAGCCATCCGATAACGATCGGACGCTTCACGATATCGGATTATCATGGCAAACATCGGGTGCTGAACGTTCCGGAAATCCTGATGTATTCGTCGAATATCGGGGCGGCCCGGATGGCTGTCGTTGCCGGTGCCCAAAGGCAGCGGGAGTTTCTCGCGCGGCTCGGTTTGCTGAAGACACCGAAGATCGAGGTCTCGGAAGTGGCGGCGCCGCACTATCCGGCAAAGTGGCGCGAAGTCAACGTGATGACTATCGCTTTTGGCCATGGGATCTCGGTAACGCCGCTAAGCTTTGCGACCGCCGCGGCAGCACTCGTCAATGGCGGGGTTCTTCGCCAGGCCACTCTCGTCAAGCTCCCTCCGGGCCACGCTCCGCAGGGTCAACAGGTGATTTCAGCAAGGACCTCGGACCAAATGCGCAGACTGATGCGTTTGGTGGTTGAGCACGGGACGGGATCGATGGCGGCCGCCCCCGGCTACGTTGTCGGCGGCAAGACGGGGACGGCGGACAAAATTTCGGGCAGACACTACGCGGAGAGAAAGCTGCTCTCGAGCTTTGTCGGGATCTTCCCGATCAACGCCCCGAAATACCTCGTGCTGACGATGGTCGATGAACCGCACCCGAACAAGCAGAGCCATGGCTATGCGACTGCGGGCTGGACCGTGGCCCCGGCAACAAGCCGGATCGTCGAACGCATCGCGCCCGTTCTCGGAGTGCAGCCGGTCGACGAAGCGTCGCCCGAAGTGCAGCGAGCACTGATCGTCGAGAGCCTGCAGGGCAAGCGGCTTGAAGCTTACTGAGCTCACCGGTCTCGCCACGACCCCACCCGGCGCTGACCCGGACATTGTGGGCCTCAGCGCCGATTCGCGGACCGTTTGCCCCGGCTTTCTCTTCGCCGCCTTGCCCGGCACGCGACAAGATGGCCGCGTATTCGCCGAAGACGCGGTGTCGCGCGGGGCCGTCGGGATCCTGACTGACAATGCCGAAGCGCTCTCGCTCGCGCCGGATCGCCGCGAGTGCGTTGCGATCCTCGTCGACGCCAACCCGCACCGCCGACTTGCGCTTCTGGCGGCGCGCTTCCATGGCCGTCAGCCGCGCACCATCGCTGCCGTCACCGGCACCAACGGCAAGACCTCCGTGGTTCATTTCACCCGCGAGATCTGGACGACGCTCGGCTTTGCCGCAGCGAGCCTCGGCACGCTCGGGTTGGTCACTGCCGATGGGAGGCGCCCCGGTGCCTTGACGACACCTGACCCGGTGGCACTCCACCGCGATCTAGCCGCGCTTGCCGGAAACGGGATCAAGCGGGCCGCGATCGAGGCATCAAGCCACGGTCTCGACCAATATCGGCTCGACGGTCTGACGCCGGCCGCAGCCGCCTTTACGAACTTGACCCGGGATCATCTCGACTACCACGGCGATATGGCACATTACCGGGCTGCAAAAGATCGGCTGTTTGTCGAGCTGCTGATGCCGGGCGGATTTGCGGTCCTCAACGCCGACAGCGGCGAATTCCCGCGCCTGGCCGCGCTGTGCCGTGCGACGGGCCACCCGGTTCTCGCCTATGGTGCCGACCCGGCCGCGGATCTTCGCCTTCTGGGTTGCGAGCCGCAGGGCGGCAGGCAGGTGCTGCACCTCGATGTTTTCGGACAGCGCTGCGAGCTGGTGCTGCCGCTCGCCGGAGTATTCCAGGCAATGAATGCGCTGGCGGCGCTTGGCTTGGTGGTCGCGACAGGTAGCCCGACAGCGACAGCGACAGACGCTCTTAGCCATTTGACCGCTGTTCCAGGCCGGCTAGAGTTCGTCTCTGAGTGCCAAGGGGGCGGCGCGATTGTCGTCGATTACGCCCACACCCCGGACGCGCTCGCTACCGTGCTCTCGACATTGCGTTGTCATGCGCGTGGCCGGCTCATCGTCCTGTTCGGGTGCGGCGGCGATCGCGACGCCGGCAAGCGTCCGCTGATGGGGCAGGTCGCCGTCCGCCTCGCTGACCGCATCTATGTGACCGATGACAATCCGCGAACCGAGCCGCCGGCGCAGATCCGGCGCGCAATCCTTGCCGCAGCCCCGAATGCGATTGAAATCGGCGACCGCCGTGAGGCGATCGCGGCCGCGATTGCCGGGGTGGGTCCCGGCGACCTGCTGGTCATCGCCGGGAAGGGGCATGAAACCGGTCAGATCGTCGGCAGCGAGACCTACCCGTTTGACGATGCCGCCATCGCCCGCGAAATCGCCGGATCAGGCCCTCGGAATTGTGTCGGGCGGATCGCATGATGACGCCGCTATGGACCGCCCGAGATGTCGCGGCCGCGACCGGCGGACTGAGCGCAACGGACTGGGCGGCGACGGGAGTGTCGATCGATACCCGCAGTCTTTCTGCGGGTGAGCTGTTTGTCGCGCTGCGCGGACCGAACCATGACGGGCACGACTTTGTCGGTACGGCCCTTGCGCGCGGCGCCGCGGCAGCGATGGTGGATCGCGACATCCCGGATGTGCCTGCGCCGGCGCCGTTGCTGCGCGTGGCCGACACGCTCGCCGGGCTTACCGCGCTCGGCGCAGCGGCGCGCAAGCGTACCGGCGCCCGGATCCTCGCGATTACCGGCAGCGTCGGCAAGACCGGCACCAAAGAGGCGCTGCGGCTTGCGCTCGCGGCCTGCGGCCGGACTTTTGCCTCGGCAGGCGGCCTCAATAACCATTGGGGGGCGCCGCTATCTCTCGCGCGGATGCCGCCCGATGTCGCTTTCGGGATATTCGAGCTGGGCATGAACCATCCGGGCGAAATAGCCGTTCTTACATGGCTTGTGCGGCCGCACGTCGCGGTGATCACGGCCGTCGAGCCCGCCCATCTCGGCTTTTTCCCATCGCTCGAGGCGATCGCCGATGCCAAGGCCGAAATCTTTCTCGGGCTCGAACCGGGCGGCATCGCCGTGCTCAACCGCGACAATCCGCATTTCGCCCGGCTGTCAGCGGCGGCCCGGCGCGCCGGCGCGGCCGAAGTGATCGGTTTTGGAGCCCATCCAAAAGCCGCGGTGCGGCTCCTCGATTGTGTACTCAGGCCGCGCAGCTCGACCATCGAAGCGGCTCTTCCGGGCGCCGTTTTGCGCTTCGCCCTCCCGGTGCCGGGCCGGCATTGGGTTATGAACTCGCTCGCGGTGCTCGCCGCTGCCGAGGCAGCCGGGGGGGACCCTCGACGCGCCGCCGAGGCGCTGGCGGAGCTGGAAGAATTTCCGGGGCGGGGTCGGTGCTGTGAGCTCTCGTGGCGGGGCGGCATATTGACCTTGATCGACGAGAGTTACAATGCAAGCCCGGCGGCGGTAGGTGCAGCACTCGCCGTACTCGCTGCCACGCCGCCCGGTGCCGGCGCGAGGCGGGTCGCGGTGCTCGGCGACATGTTGGAGCTTGGTAGGGCGAGCGCACGCCTGCACCGCGAACTCGCCGAGCCGCTCGCCGCAGCAAAGGTCGACCGCGTCTTCCTAATCGGGACCGCTGTTGCGGCGCTCTACGAGGCCCTACCCGAGGCGAAGAGGGGCGGGTTGTGGCCCACCGCCGAGGCGGCCGTCCCTGAGCTGCTTTGCTTCTTGCGGGCCGGCGATATCGTGACGGTCAAGGGTTCCCGCGGAGTTGGCCTCGGCCGCATCGTCGAGCGGTTGCGCGCGGAATCAACGCGGCCAGAGACATGATCGCATGCTCTACCCGTTGCTTTTTCCTCTCGCGGATCAGTTTCAGGCCTTCAACCTATTCCGCTACATCACCTTCCGATCGGGCGGGGCCGCCGTCACCGCGCTGCTGATCAGCTTTCTGCTCGGCCCGCGCATCATCGCCTGGCTGCGATCGCAGCAGACCAACGGTCAACCAATCCGTCCCGACGGTCCGAACGCGCATCTCGAGCGCAAGAAGGGAACCCCGACGATGGGCGGTTTCCTGATCCTGCTGGCACTGACGATCTCGACCCTGCTGTGGGCAGATCTGTCGAATGCCTATGTATGGATCGTGCTGTTGGTTACCGTCGGCTTCGGCCTGATCGGCTTTTTCGACGACTACCGAAAACTTCACAGGAACTCGCATCACGGGCTTTCCGGCCGAAGCAAGCTCGGCCTTGAAATCGTGCTCAGCGTCGGCGCCTGCATCGCAGTAACCTTTGTGACGCCAGCGGGGCTGGCCAACGCGCTTGCCGTGCCGTTTTTCAAGAACGTGTTGATCGAACTCGGTTGGTTCTTCGTGCCGTTCGGCGTCTTGGTGATCACCGGCGCCTCAAACGCGGTCAATCTGACCGATGGGCTGGATGGGCTTGCCATTGTTCCTTCGATGATCGCCGCCGGCTGCTTTGCCTTCATCGCCTATCTCGCCGGCAATGCCATCTTCGCCAACTATTTGCAAATCCATCACGTGGCCGGTGCAGGCGAACTGACCGTCTTCTGCGGGGCGATGGTCGGAGCGAGCCTCGGCTTTCTGTGGTTCAATGCGCCGCCGGCTATGGTCTTTATGGGCGACACCGGATCACTGTCGATCGGCGCAGCCCTTGGGACGATCAGCGTCATCACCAAGCACGAGCTGGTGCTCGCGATCGTCGGCGGTCTGTTCGTTCTCGAGGCGGTCTCGGTGATCGTTCAGGTCGCGAGCTTCAGAATGACCGGACGCCGGGTTTTTCGCATGGCGCCGCTGCACCATCACTTCGAGCAGAAGGGCTGGGAAGAGCCGACCATCGTCATTCGCTTCTGGATCATTGCCTGGATTCTGGCGATCGCTGGGCTGGCCACGCTGAAATTGCGGTGAGACGCACCATGATTGCCACCGTCGGCATACAAATAGTAGCTGGGCATAGTCCATTACGCTACATATCGAGTCTGAGCCGATGCGTCGCGTTGCGCACCCACGCCCTGGAGGAGTTCTCTGCCACGCCCGACCATAAGCGTCCCCCAGCACTCCGCGGGGATCAAACCGAATGAGGTTTGCTCGCATCGACCAGAGCCCGGTGGCGCGCTGGTGGTGGACGGTCGACCGCTGGAGCCTCGCCGCTCTGGGCACACTGGTCGGGTTCGGCCTCCTATTGAGCCTGGCGGCGAGTCCCTCGGTTGCCGAGCGAATCGGCTATGACGGGCTGCACTTCGTCCGCCGCCATCTCGCCATGCTGCCGCTGGCGATGGGCGTGATGTTGGCCGTGTCCCTCCAGCCGCCGCGGACGATTCGTCGCATTGCCGTCATCGGCTTTGCCGTCGCCCTGGCGCTGCTCGCCCTGACCTTTGTCGTCGGCGCCGAAATCAAGGGCGCCCGCCGTTGGATCAACCTTCCGGGACTATCGGTGCAGCCGTCCGAATTCGTCAAGCCGACCTTTGCCGTGGTTGCCGCGTGGTTGTTCTCCGAACAAAAGCTGCGCCCCCGATTTCCCGGCAACCTGATCTGCATTCTATTGTTTCTCGTGGTCGCCGGCATGTTGATCAAGCAGCCCGATATCGGCATGGCAGCGGTCGTGGCGATCGTCTGGTTCGGGCAGTTCTTCATGGCCGGGCTGCGACTGTATTGGGTAGTGGCCGGTGCCGTCGCCGGCCTCGGAGGCCTCGTCGGCACCTATCTCTATTTGCCGCACGTGCGGTCTCGGATCGACCACTTCCTCGACCCGTCGGGTGGCGACACCTATCAGGTGAAGCGCTCGATCGAGGCTTTCGCCAATGGCGGGTTGTGGGGCAAGGGTCCCGGCGAGGGCACGGTGAAGGATGTCCTCCCGGATGCTCATGCCGACTTCGTCTTTGCGGTTGCCGGCGAAGAATTCGGTCTCGTCGTTTGCCTTGTCATTATCGGGCTCTTCGCCTTCATTGTGTTGCGAGGGTTTTCCCGTCTGCTGCAGGAGGGCAGCCTCTTTGTGCTTCTCGCCGCGACCGGCTTGCTGGTCCAGTTCGGGCTTCAAGCGGTCATCAACATGGCATCGAGCTTGCACTTGATCCCGACCAAGGGGATGACATTGCCGTTTCTGTCGTACGGCGGATCCTCGATGCTGGCGCTCGGGCTCGGCATGGGAATGATGCTGGCGCTGACTCGGCGCCGACTCGCGGGAAGCGCGTTGTGAGCGCGCCCTTTGTGCTTGCTGCCGGCGGTACCGGCGGACATGTGTTCCCGGCCGAGGCATTGGCCGGCGAACTGCTGGCCCGTGGCCGCAGCATCCATCTGCTGTGCGACGGGCGCGCTGATGGCTTTGCCCGCCGCGTACCCGGGGTCGGAGTCCATCATGTGCGCGCCGGACGGCTCGGCGGCGGCCCAAGTCAGGCCGTCCACGGGCTTGCCGGTCTGGCGCTCGGCGTGGTGCAGGCCCGTCGGCTGCTCCGCCGACTGGCGCCGGCCGGCGTCATCGGGTTTGGCGGCTATCCCTCTGTCCCGACGATGCTGGCGGCCAGATATCTCGGGGTGCCGACGATCATCCATGAGCAGAACGCAATTCTCGGCCGCGCTAACCGGCTGCTCGTGCCGCAAGCGCAACGGATCGCCACCGGCTTTTCCTCGACCGCCGGTCTGCGCCCCGCCGACAGCGCCCGCGCCATTTATACCGGGAATCCGGTACGCCCGGCGATCCTCGCGCTCGCCGACGCGAGCTACACAGCACCGGAATGCGGCGGACCGATAGAGCTGCTGATCCTGGGCGGCAGTCAGGGGGCACGCGTCCTTGGCGATATCGTGCCGCCGGCCGTAACGGCCTTGCCGGCAGGGCTCCGCGGGATGCTTCGAATCAGCCAGCAAGTGCGCCCGGAGGATCTTGCTGCCGTGGCAGGGACCTATCAGCGCAACGGCGTGGCAGCGGAGCTCAGTAGCTTTTTCGACGATTTGCCGGCGCGGCTGGCGCGAGCCCATCTGACGATCTGTCGCGCCGGCGCCTCGACCGTAGCCGAACTCGCGGCCCTTGGCCGCCCGGCAGTGCTGATCCCCTATCCGCACGCGACCGACGACCATCAGACAGCCAACGCCCGCGCATTTGCCGAGGCCGGGGGTGGTTGGCTCGTTCCGCAATCGAGTCTCTCACCGGGGATGTTCTCCCGCCGCCTCGAACATCTACTCGCCGACAATTCGGCGCTGGCCGCGGCGGCGTATCGGGCGGGCGGCTTTGGGCGGCGCGATGCGACACAGTGTCTGGCGCGCCTCGTTCTCGATCTCGATACTGGGGCTGCTCGCCGCGCCGAGCTGCCGGGGCGCGCGGCATGAGGGCCCTTCCCCGGACTATCGGCCCGCTCCATTTCGTCGGCATCGGCGGGATCGGCATGAGCGGCATCGCCGAGGTATTACATAATCTCGGTTATCGGGTTCAGGGCAGCGACATTGCCGACGGCGCCAATGTCCGGCGGCTCGCCGAACTCGGGATTCCCGTGGCGATCGGGCACGATGCCGGAAATCTCGGCGCCGCCGAGGTCGTCGTCACCTCCTCGGCAGTCAAATCAGACAATCCGGAGGTTGCAGCCGCGCGGATTCGCCGCCTCCCGGTGGTACGGCGAGCCGAAATGCTTGCCGAGCTGATGCGGCTCAAATGGTCGGTGGCAATCGCTGGAACCCATGGCAAGACGACGACGACTTCGATGATCGGCACCCTGCTCGAGGCGGCGCAGCTCGACCCGACGGTGATCAATGGCGGGATCATCAACGCCTACGGCACTAACACGCGCCTGGGTGCAGGCGAGTGGATGGTGGTCGAGGCCGACGAAAGCGACGGCACCTTCACCCGGCTGCCGGC
>WNFC01007045.1_pt1 | contig 12376 bp, 9 predicted proteins | sample 5400541 | NCBI WGS metagenome assembly WNFC01 (sample SAMN13153342, study PRJNA577476) | soil metagenome | isolation source: 120 cm saprolite under Douglas fir tree site 2 hole 2 replicate 1 | place: USA:California | collected 2015-04-18 | reverse complement strand
TCCTGTGGCCGAATTTCGGTCCCGGCGCGGACAAGAAGCCGCTTTTTTCGGGGCATCCGGAAATGGAGCTGGCGCTCGTTGAGCTATATCGATTGACCGGCGACAAGCGACATCTGGAGCTGGCGGGATATTTGCTGGCCGGGGACTCGCGGATGCACTTTCAGTCTGAAAATTACGTGTATCACTTTTGCGGGATTCCGTTCACTTCGCGCACGCGCCTGGAAGGGCATGCCGTGCGCGCAATGTATGCCTGCTGCGGAGCGACAGACTATTACTTGGAGACTGGCGATCAGACGTACTGGAAAACGCTGAACACGCTTTGGAAAAATCTCGTTTCGGCGCAGATGTATGTCACTGGGGGAGTGGGCGCGCGCAGCGATGGCGAAGCGTTTGGCGATCCTTATGAATTGCCGAATGCGCGGGCGTATGGAGAAAGCCGCGCGGCTATCGGGAACATGATGTGGAACTGGCGCATGCTCGCGGCGACCGGCGAGGCGAAGTACGCCGACGTCATCGAGCGAGCGCTGTACAACGGGATCAATTCGGGGATGTCGCTGAACGGCACGCTGTATTGCTATCGCAATCCGCTGGCGTTTGATCCGTCGGGCGGGGACAAGATTCGCAACGAGTGGTATGACACGACGTGCTGCCCGCCGAATCTGGAGCGCACCTGGGCCTCGTTGCCGGGATATTTCTACAGCACTAGCAGCGAGGGAGTTTATGTGCACCTGTACGACAATTCCGTGCTGGATTGGCACCTGGAAAACGGCACTGGGCTGAAGATTCGGCAGAAGACGAATTATCCGTGGGAGGGAGGTGTAGAGATTGCAGTTGCTCCGGCACAGCCGGTGGAGTTCACGCTTTTTCTGCGCATTCCAGGACGGACGGATTCAGCGAAGATTGCCGTGAATGGGAAGGCAGTGGCGGGCGCGACTGCGGGTCAGTATCTGCCAATTCGGCGCCGCTGGTCCGCGGGCGACACGGTTACCATGCAATTCAATATGGCGCCGCAAGTGTTGGAGGCCAACGCGGAGGTGGTAGAGAACAATGGCCGCGTGGCGGTGCAGCGCGGGCCGCTGGTGTACTGCATGGAGCAAATCGATCAGGGCGAAGGCGTGGCATTGAAGAACGTGGCGCTCAGCGCAGGCAAGGATTCGAGCAGTGGATTCGAGGAGGCGTTTGAGAAGAATTTGCTGGGTGGGGTTATGGTGCTCCGGCATCCCGGGGCCGTATACGAGGAATCAGCCGATCGCAGCAGCTTGTATTTCTCACATAGCGCCCCGCCGCGGAAATCGCGTCCGGCACAACTGACTTTTATCCCTTACTACGCCTGGGCCAACAGGGTCCAAACGCCGATGCAGGTCTGGACGCCGGTCGCGAAAGCATAGCGTGGGTCGCGCGCCGGAACGAGTGGCTGCTGGAACCGAGTGAACTGTCATGAGCAAGGAGTGGCGACTGATAGCCATTTGTGGCGCGCTTGGCCTACTGGTCACCGCTGCAATCGTATCGTATCTTCGGCTTTTCGGAATGAACGACGATCTGTTAACGGCCTTTGTAGTTCTTTGTCTCCCATCTTTGCTGTGCATTCCTTTCAACGAAGCCATGAAAAAATACAGGTCAATTCTGGGTCATCTGGTCGTTGATTGGACTGTTAAACTGCGGGATCTACGCAGTCATTGGCTCGGCGATTGTTGGGCAATTGCGGAAACCGAAGGCCTAGAATGCGGTGGCCGCGAGTCCGAGAGACACCGCGCGATCATGCAGAACTACGCCGTCGGAATCAGTATTTCGGTGACCAATTGATCCGCTGGTGTGATTCGGGGATCTTTGGTGTAATTTTCGATGCAGTAGTCGTCGCGCATTTGGATCTTCTCTTCGGCGACTATTTCAAACACGCGGCCAGAAGCCTCGGGCAAATGGGCATAAGACCCGGTCAACACAAAACGGCTGTACTTGCCGCCCTTGAATTTCTCGTAAGTCAGATTTACCGGTAAATTTTTGGGTTCTGCGGCAAGCGAAACACCGGCGCGATAGACCTTGGGCCCGACTTTGTAGAGGCTCATGTATCCGGTGATTCTGTTGTGTTCGGAAATCCCCGGAATGAGTTGATGCACTTCCTGCCAGGCTTGGGGCGCGGTATTTTGAAAGGGTCCAATTTTCTCAATAAAGACGTAATGCATTTCCGGCCAGGTCACGGTCTCGGGTTGTTGCGTAAGTTTCATGGGCCCTATTTGTGGGGTTGCCATTCTGTTTCTCCTTTGTTTTGAAACCCTCCGAAAATAACACGGCTTGCACATAGCCGCTAGGTCTGACCCAAAGGTGTGACTCGCTTACTCCGCGCGCAAGGCTTCTACGGGGTCTACGGTGGCTGCACGGCGTGAGGGTAAGTAGCTGGCGAGCCATGCGGTGGCCCCGAGTCCGAGGGACACGACGCCATAGGTGACGGGATCGACCGGGTTCACATTGAATAGTAGCGACGACATCAGGCGCATCAAGAGCACGGCGGCGATGAGTCCGCATGCGACGCCTACGGCGGTCAGCAGCAATCCATGCCGCACGAACATTCCGGTGACGGTGGGCTGCTGCGCTCCGAGCGCCATGCGGATGCCGATTTCCCGCGTCCGCTGCGATACGGAATAGGCGATCACGCCGTAAATGCCCACGACCCCGAGCAGCAGTGCCATACTTCCTGCGACGCCGAGCATAATCAGGGTGAACGATGTGCGGGCCATCGATCTCCTGTAGAAATAGTCGAAAGTGTGCACGTCCGCGAGCGGGAGATTGGCATCCGCGGACCACACCGCTTGGCGGACATCCTTAAGAAAGGCTTCCGAACCGGCGCGCGGAGTCCTAATAATGAACGCCACATCTCGCCGCACGGAAATGTCTTCGCTTTCAAAGCGGGCCTGGAGCAGCGGCCAATACACGCAAGTAGGCGGTTTTTTATTCACGCCGTCGTCGTGAACGTCGCCAACGACACCGATGATTTCCCGCCAGTCGTCTTTGGTGCTGACCTGAATTCGCTTGCCCAGGGCATTGGCAGGCTCGTGCCAATACTCGCGTGCGAGGTTTTCGGAGATCACGGCGACGGGAATCTTGTTGTAGGTGTCCGTCCATGTCAGTTCGCGGCCGGCAACCAGCGGGGTACCCAAGGTTTTGAGGAACCCAGGCGATACGAACTTGAACAAGCGAAGCGGCGGAAACTCTCCCTCGGCGTACGTGCGTCCTTCCAGGAGGATCGGATCGTGCCAGCCGTCTCCGTTCATCGGGAGCTTGGTCCCGATGCTCACCGCCGACACGCCGGGAATCGCTTCGAGCTTGTGCAAAATCCCTTCTTCCATGCGGATGACGGACTCCGCTTCCTTCACGTGCGTCTCGGGAATCGAGATGCGAAACGTCTGCAACTCCGCAGGACCGGCGAATCCGGGATTCACCTTGGTCAGAGCACGAAAGGTGCGAATCATCAACCCGGAGCAGATCAGCAGCACGAGCGCGAGAGCCACCTGCACGACTACAAGCGTATTTCGCGCGCGATGCTGCTGCTTGCTTTGGCTTAGTCCGCGTCCCCCCTCACGAATCCCGGTCGTCAAACGCGCGCCGGCATATTTCAGGATGGGAACACAACCGAAGAGCAAGCTCGCGAGGAGCGAGACCATCAGGGTGAACAGCAATACAGGTCCGTTAATCCCGACTTCACTGATGCGCGGGAGTCCCGCCGGCGCTATCGCCACCAGCACGCGCAGTGCACCGTACGCCAAGGCCAGACCGAGCGCGCTGCCGAGGAATCCAAGAATGACGCTCTCCAATAAGAGTTCGCCCGCAATGCGTCCCCAACTGGCACCCAACGCAGAGCGCAGCGCCAGCTCCTGTCTTCGTCCTTCCATCCTGACGAGCAGGAGGTTCGCCACATTTGCGCATGCAATTAGCAGCACCATGCCGATCGAACCCATGAGAACCCATAGCACCTTCCCTACGTCGCCCACTACATCCTGTTTCAGCGGGCGCACGTTAGGCCCGATCTTCGCATCTTCAAATAATTTGATGCTGAATCCCGGTGGCGCGGGAAAACTGCTCATCACGATCGGAAGCATGCGTGCGACGTCGGCATTGGCCTGCTGCAGCGTCGCGCCTGGCTTGAGTCTAGCAAGTCCTTCGTAACTAAAATTTCCCAAGTGCGCCTTATTGCGATCAAACTGAAAGGGCGCAAGCAGCGCGGGATCCACGTGGTCCAAGAAATGAAATCCCTTCGGCAAGACACCGATGATTTGCCGAGCTTTCCCGTCGACGACGAGGGTTTGCCCGACCGCGGCAGGGTTGCCGCCGAACTTTCCGCGCCAATAGCCGTAGGTCAGCAGCACGGTTTGCGGAGCGCCGGGCAAATCGTCCTCGCGGCGAAAAGTGCGGCCCAACATAGGTTGCACGCCTAAAATTGGAAGTGTGCCGTCGGTGACGTTGAGCGCCGGCACCTGTTCTGGTTCGCCAATTCCCGTCACGCTTACGGAATCACCTTGATACAAGCCGACATCCTGAAAAGTCCGCCCCTGCTCGCGGTAGATGAAGTAGTTGGACGGGGACATATTTACTTCGGGAAGGTTAATGCCCGGAGCCGTGTGCCATACGCCAACGAGCGACTCGGCGTGCGGATAGGGCAGAGGCTTCAGTAGGACGCCCTCTAATACGCTGAACACCACTGTGTTTGCGCCCACGCCTGCGGCCAGAGTAATTAGCGTTATGACGGTGAACATCGGGGCTCGGCCGAGTCTCCGCAAAACCTGGCGCAATTGATTTCTGAATGAACTCATCGGTTCGGCCTCCTAGCAACGCCGCTTTCTTTGAGCCCTAAACGGCTCCAGGCGCAGTCTTATGCATTTGGTACGCTGGAGGTGGACTTCAAGTTCCGAAAACATTTCGGGCAGACCGAAACTTCGTTGACAGCAGCGGAAGCGTACTTTAAGATTGACGTTTGTCTCTACTGGGAAAGGTGTGACTAAGGGCGATGAGGACGTATGTAGCCAAGGGAGCAGAGGCCGAGGCGCTGAAGGAAGGCGCGAGCTGGTTTGTGGTCGATGCCACGGACCAGGTTTTGGGCCGGCTGGCCACCAAAGTGGCGCGCATGTTGATCGGCAAGGATAAGCCGAGCTTTACGCCGTACCTGGATTCGGGCGATCACGTGGTGGTGATCAACGCGGACAAGGTGCGCATGACCGGGAATAAGGTTGAGCAGAAAATTTATTACTCGCACAGCGGGTATCCTGGCGGATTGAAGGAAGTCCCGGCGAAGAGGCTGCGGGCGACCAAGTCGGATTGGATGATTCGCGAGGCGGTTCTCGGAATGCTGCCGAAGAACAAGCTGCGCACGCGACGCGCGAAGAAGTTGCGTATCTATCGCGATGCGGCAGGATTGGCGCGGCATGCTGGACAAAAGCCGCAGGCAGTGGCGCCGTAAAGATTATTGAAGAGCACAGCCTAAAGGCCGTGCTACTGAGATTCGGGGATTGTAGTTGTGGTGGGTTAGCAGCCTGCAGCATTCCAGTCTCCTGGTTTGGCGCCCCTTCGCACTGCTTTTGGTGCTCAGGGTGAAGGGTAGTGCGCCAAATGCTTTTCCGCACGTTGCGGTGCCTTCCTTCGTCGAGTAGGGAGCAACCCCGCCCACGCGGGTAAACCGAAGCGTGAAGTTTACAGGTTCCGGTTCTACCGGAACCGTCTGTAATTGAGGAGGATCGTTGAGTTCTACGGGTACGCCCATCGCGGGCACAAACTGGTTTCTGGGTACCGGCCGCCGTAAGGAATCGGTCGCGCGTGTGTTTTTGCGAGCCGGCTCGGGCAAGTTCACGATAAACAAGCGGACGGTCGAGCAGTACTTCCCGAATTTCGCGTGGAAGCATGACGCCACCGAGCCGCTGAAGTTCACCAGCTTGGCGGACCAGGTCGATGTGGTGGTGACCGCGAATGGCGGCGGGGTTGGCGGGCAAGCTGGAGCGGTGCGCATGGGATTGTCGCGCGCGATTGCGAAGTTCAATCCGGAGCTGCGGCCATCACTGCGCACGAACGGTTTTCTGACGCGCGATTCCCGTATGAAGGAACGCAAGAAGTACGGGCAAAAGGGCGCGCGCAAGAGATTCCAGTTCACCAAGCGCTAGTCGCTGGATGAGCTGACCCCTCGGTCGCTTTCCGGCGACCTCGGGGTGAACGAACTCCGTCCCGGTTTACCGGGACGAGATCACGGCCGGCAAGCTGCCGGCAAGAAGGCTGCTCTCCAGCGAATCGGGATAAATCGATCCGCTGCCGCAAGCAGCAATCCTTAAAGGAGGAAACTTGGCAGTTGAAATTACCATGAAGGAGCTGCTGGAGGCCGGAGTTCACTTTGGCCACCAGACGCGCCGCTGGAACCCCAAGATGAAGGAATATATTTTCGGGGAGCGCAACGGCATCCACATTATCGATCTTCAGAAGACCCTCAAGATGTTCCGCGAAGCGAGCAAATTCGTTAGCGAAATTTCATCGCATGGCAGAACGGTATTGTTTGTAGGCACCAAGCGGCAGGCGCAGGAAGCCGTGGCGGAAGAAGCCAAGAAGTGCGGCGCATTCTTTGTGAACCACCGCTGGCTGGGCGGCACGCTGACCAACTGGGCGACCCTGCAAAAATCCATTAAGCGGCTAAAGCTGCTGAAAGCTATGAACGAAGATGGCCGCATGGCCGAGCTTTCCAAGAAGGAAAGAGCGCGGCTGGACCGCGAAATGAAGCACCTGTTCCAGAACCTCGAGGGCATCGAAAACATGGCGCAGCTCCCAGACGCGATGTTCGTGATCGACTCGAACGCGGAAGAGATAGCTGTAAAGGAAGCGCGGCGCATGGGTGTGCCGGTGGTTTCCGTGGTGGATACCAATTGCGACCCGGACGTGGTGGACTGGATTATTCCTGGGAACGACGACGCGTTGCGCGCGATTCGTTTGTTCACCTCAAAGATTTCGGAATCCGTGCTCGAAGGGCACAACCTGTATCAGCAGTCGCAGGTGGCGGACCAGAAGGCCGCGGCGGACCAGGCTCTGGTGGAAGGCGTCGAATACGTGGACACCAGCGCGTACGAACAGTACGAGAAACAAGAAGGCGATTTTGTCGAAGGCGAAGTTCCGGTGGAAGCGCCGGAAGCTGCCGAACCCGCGGAAACAACCGTGCCGCCGGACGAGGAATCGCGGTAAGCAAACCGCGCTGGCATAGATTTCAATAGGCCCGGCGCTGCAGTCCAATCCAGGCGCTGGGCCGTTTTGCAAGTAAGCGCGTCTGACCGCATTACCGGGCGCATACAGGACGCGACTAAGAGATTCGCATACGCGAGAAAGAAAAAAGGATGAGTACACAACAATCAGCCATGCAAATCCCAGCACATCTCGTGAAGGAGTTGCGCGAGCGCACCGGCGCGGGCTTCAGCGATTGCCGCGCGGCGCTGGTGGAAGCAGCCGGCGACATCGAGAAGGCCATCAACGTTCTGCGCAAGAAGGGTCAGGCGGCTGCCATGAAGAAGGCGCAACGCGAGGCCAGTGAAGGGCTGGTGGGGCACTACATTCACGCGGGCGGAAAAATCGGCGTGATTGTTGAGGTGAACTGCGAATCTGACTTCGTGGCGCGCACCCCTGCCTTTCAGCAGTTGTGCCACGATATCGCCATGCATATTGCGGCGCTCGATCCGCGCTATTTGCGTCGTGAAGAAGTCACGTCGGAGATGCTCGAGAAGGAGCGTGACATCTACCGCGAGCAAGCGCGCGCAACCGGAAAATCCGACCAAGTGGTGGACAAAATCGTCACCGGGAAAATGGAGAAATTCTACGAGGAGAATTGCCTCTACGAACAGCACTATATCCGCGACGAGTCTGTCACCATCAAGGAAATGATCACCCAGGCCATCGCCAATTTGGGCGAGAACATTGCCGTGCGCCGCTTCGTGCGGTTCAAGGTTGGCGAAGTGAGCGGGGCCACAGGCTCGACGGTGGAAACGGCGTCAGCCTGAGCCATTGTATTAATTAGCGAAGAGCGTCCCGAAATTCGGGACGCTCTTTTTTTGGAGTGCGGCGGGTTTGCCTGCCTGCCGCAGGCGGGCCGCCGCTTTAACGGCTTACCCGTGCCGTGGAGTTGCTCCTAAAGACTGTGCGGCAAACTCAAGGCTCGCAACCGCAAAAGCGGTAGCAAGCTACCGCACTGCAAAAGGGTTGCCGGCGCTTGTGCGGGGGCTGGCATTGTTTGTTACAATTCCGACGGATTTTCGAGCACATACCGGAGAATCATGGCAAAAACGACAGCCGCGAAGCGGGCCCCGGGCAAAGCTGTGAAGAAAGGCGAGCCGGTCTATAACCGCATTGTGCTGAAGCTGTCCGGCGAGTCGTTTCAGGGGCCGCAGGGTTTCGGAATTCACGGCGAAACGATCCAAGCGATTGCGCGCGAGTTGAAAGACGTGATTGAACTGGGCGTGCAGGTGGCGGTAATGGTGGGCGGCGGAAACATTTTCCGCGGGGCGCGGCAAAAAGGGTTTGAAATCGACCGCGCTACGGGCGATTACATGGGCATGCTGGCGACTGCGATTAATGCGTTGGCGCTGCAAGATGCTCTGGAAAAAGAAGGCGTGCACACGAGGGTGCAGAGCGCCATCGCCATGAATGAAGTGGCGGAGCCGTTCATCCGAAGGCGGGCCACGCGGCACCTGGAGAAGCAGCGGGTCGTCATTTTTGCGGCAGGCACGGGGAACCCTTATTTTTCGACGGATACCGCGGCGGCATTGCGAGCGATGGAAATCAAGGCGGACGTGATCCTGAAGGCGACCCGGGTGGAAGGGATTTATGACGCCGATCCGGAACAGGTGGCGGATGCTAAATTTTTTGAGCGTATTACCTATCGCGAGGTCCTGCAGCAGAACCTGAAAGTGATGGATTCGACGGCGATTTCGCTGTGCATGGATAACGGCATGCCCATCGTGGTGTTCAATATGAACACGCACGGGAATATCAAGCGCGTGGTGCTGGGGGAGCGCGTAGGCTCGACCGTCACACCAGCGTGAGGCAATAAATTTGAGGACGAGGATATGACGACGTTTAGAAATACACGAGAAGCGCTTGCGGCGGCGAAAACCCGCATGGAAAAGGCCGTGGACGATTTTCGCAAGGATTTGGCGACGCTGCGCACCGGGCGGGCGAATGCTTCGCTGCTCGACAGCATTCGCGTGGATTATCACGGCACGCCCATGCCGGTGAACCAGCTCGGCACGCTGACCGTGCCGGATGCCACCATGATCGTGGTTTCGCCGTGGGATCCCAGCGTCGTGCCGCTGATTGACAAGGCCATTCGCACCTCCGACCTGGGACTGAATCCGACCAACGACGGCAAAGTGGTGCGCGTGCCGATTCCCGCCCTCACGGAAGACCGCCGCAAGGACATTGTGAAGCAACTGCACAAAGTGCTGGAGAATCACCGCACCGCGGTGCGTAACATTCGGCGAGACTTGAAAGAAGCCATCGAGAAACTGGAAAAAGATAAGAAGATCAGCGAAGACGAGAAGAAGCGCGCGCTGGACGAGCTGGAAAAGCTGTCGCACGCGGAGACCAAGAAAATCGAGGATCTGAGCGCGGCAAAAGAAAAAGAAATAATGTCCATCAAGTAGCGCCGCAACTCCAAAAATCGCCGACACCGATCGCCCTGTCGGCCCTGATTTAGTGTTTCTTTGGATCGGACGCCGCCGAAGCCGCCTGCTTGGACGACTCGGGCCCTACTCGCTCCAACGTGAACTCCTGAGCCTCGTCGCTCCGTACTGCGCTGACGAATGCGTTGTAATCGGCGGCGCGCTCGGCGGAAATTTCGCGCAGCAGGAAATTCAGGTGGCGCGCGGCGGTGACTGAACCGCCGGTGGCCTGGTACTTCGACGCGAAGGTCGCGTAATCGCGCTCAACCGACGTTCCAGTTGGGGTGCGTGCGGCTGTTCCCGCCGGAAGATGCAGGATTAGGTGAGTCTCGACATCGAGAGGCGTGCCGAGATCGATTGCCGAAGGGGCGGCACGGGAGGCGAGCCTGGCGGGCGGATCAGGCAAGCCAACCAGCGGGAGCAGCGCCGGAATCCGCACCGGCTTCTTCGACCAATCGACGAATTTAGGCTGGGTGATTTCGTACTCGACGGTGAACGGTTCCTTCGTAGCGTAAGCGTCCGACGCGGTAACATTGGTGATCTTGCCGCGAAAGCCGTCTGACAAAGCCAGGAGCTGCGCGACCTCTTTCCATTTCTCTTTCGGCGATTGGTGAAACGCCACGCGCAGCAGTAGTTCATTGTCGCCGCGCATGAAGTACCTCACTTTCGCGTCTAGGGTACCGTTGAGGGCAATGGTGGCGTCCACGCTCACGTCTTGGGAACTTTTGAAAGGAAGGTCCTGAGGGATTCGCCGCCACACGTGCGCTAGGTTCGGCCCAGGTCCAATCACACTGGCATAGAGATCCGGGTGATAAAGCATTAACACTTCCTTGCCTCTCATGCTGGGAGGGATCGCGCCGAATGGAGCTACCTCCAGACTAGGGTCAAGATAGACGCTTTGAGATGCCGTACCGATTTGAAGGAGGAGATTGCTGAATAGCGAGGGGCGTGCTAGTTGGCGCATTTTCCAACTCAATGCACTCGGCACAAGATCGCATTGAACCCAGTCATTACCGACCAGCAGTGTGAACAGGGCTGCTTTGTCTTCGCTGTTGCCATAGCCCGACGATAAGATCTCGATCGGGTTCCTGGTGTGAAACCCGGTCGCTCCGAGAGGCAAATCGACTGTCCTGATCTTTTGAGACACAAAAGCGTAGATGGATTCGTTAGTTGTGAGGCCATTTACGCTCCTAAGGTCACGACTTCTTTTTGCGTTTTCTAGCGTGATTGGGAACCGGAACCCAGGATAGAGGCGAGGGGCAAGGGCTCTCGCTAGCCCATCCCAAGATGGATAAGTTGTAATAACAAGATCGAAATTCTGCGGCAGCGCGGGTTGATTTTCCCCACTTAGTGTCGTGGGCTGCGAATAGGTTCGCACCCATCTGTATTCCAGACGCGCTGCTTCACCTTCTCCAATTTTCTGTTTGGAGGTCTCCGGCGTTTCTGGAGAAACATAGATGGCTCCGGAGCCGGGCTTGTCCTTCCAAAAAGCTTCGTTTTGGGTGGTTACCCTTGTTAGGTCATCTGATCTGGTCCTATCAGAATTAGGCGCTTCACTGCCGTCGAAGCGCGAGGCGGGAAGGTTGAGCTCGAAGATTTCTTGTGTGACTACGCCAGAGCGGTCGAAGGTGTGGTCGAGCCAGAAGTCGGGGGCGAGCGGGTGATGCGACGTTGAGGTGACTATGCGATATTCGAGGATGTCGGCGGGGGCGAGGCCGAGGATGCGGACGGATTTGACGCGGACGTCCTGGTAGGCGGGGGCGTTCGTCACGGCGGGATTGGGCTGGTCGGTGATGGCGCTGGGGAGAATGTCGACCGTGCCGCCGCTGGCGTGGGTGATGCGCACGAGCGGGAATTCGATTTGCTGGAAGGAGCGGTTGTAGTCAAAGGCGAGCCGCGCGAACTGGCGGACGCCGAGTTCATTGTTGATATGCACGCGGGTGTGCACTTCCTTGTGGCTATCGCCGTTCGCTTCAAAGCGAACGCGCGTTTCAAGTAGCTCGATCTGCGCTGGAAGCTCCGGCGCCTTCTCCGACGCTTCTGCCGATTTTTGCGCAGGCTTGACTGCAGACGGAGCGGGTTCCTGGCAGCGCGCAGGCAGCGCACCGAATGCGCAAGAGAAAATCAGTCCGCAGACCAATCGTCGTAACAAAAAGTCGGGAAGTCTCCTCACCTGTGCCTCGTAGGGAGTGTAGGTCGCAGCGAAATTCACGTAAAGCGACGATTCGCGCCGTAGTTTCAGGAAGGAAACATCTTCGCATCCTCCTTGCTCCGACCTCAGTGCCCTCGGTTCGTGCTTTCTCTTCACGGCGAGTCTCAGGGTCCTCTGCCTCACTGCGTTAGCCTTTGAATTTCTTTTCGTACCGCCCGCAACTGAAACCGACTCCGGCCCGCCGCGTCTGACATGGTAGTCTGTAAATGCGCCCATTGGCGCGGAGGAGTCGCACGGATGCGTAAGTTGCTAGCAAGTCTCGGAATCTCGGTATTGGGTTTGAGTCTGGCCTTTGCGGGGCTGGCGCGGGCGAATGAAGGCTTCAAAGGCCCCAATGAGGACGGCACCAAGCCGGCGTTAATCAAAATCGCCGGCGAAGGCATGATGAACTCGCACGCCTTCCAATACCTGACGGAACTAAGCGACAACGTCGGAGCCCGCGTCACCGGCACTCCGGAGGCGCAGAAAGCCATCGACTGGGGCATCACCAAGATGCGCG
>WNFC01007043.1_pt1 | contig 12377 bp, 14 predicted proteins | sample 5400541 | NCBI WGS metagenome assembly WNFC01 (sample SAMN13153342, study PRJNA577476) | soil metagenome | isolation source: 120 cm saprolite under Douglas fir tree site 2 hole 2 replicate 1 | place: USA:California | collected 2015-04-18 | reverse complement strand
CCTGACCGCCCTCAGATCCTTAACAGCCGCCTGCTCTACCGTTGAGCTACTCCGGAACGGGTCCCCCGAATTCTAGGTGCTGAGTTCATTTGGCCGCCCAGTGCTGCTCAGTGCCGGGGTGTTACACCGCAACTGCAGTCAAACTGCAGTCAGAACTGCTGTCAGTTATCCATAGGGTCAGCTTGCCGCCGACCAACGCCGCGCCAGCCATCGCACCGCCAGTCGAGCGAGGGTAACGGGCTGGACCTCGACACTCTCCCAGCCGGCGATAGCCGCGCGTACCACGGTGCCCGTCATGAGATCGGCCATGACATTCTTCCCGCGCATCGGGAGCTTGCCTACCTGGATGACGACATGCGACTGCGGCCTGAGGTGCGCCTCACGTACGAGCGCGAGGCCAACCACGCTGCGATCGAAATTCTCGCCCAAGGGGATGCGCTCCGACGCGAGGCCGATGACTCGCGTCTGACCATCACCCTGCTCTCGGAGCTCAGCGCCAAGTATCAGATCTCGCTGCAGGCGATAAGTCGCTATGTGGTCGAGCAGACGCGGCGTGAGGCTGCCCTGGCCCTGCGTTTTCGGGGAAATACAGGAAACCTGGGTCCAGTGCATGTCTATTGCTCACCAGCGTTCGAATCGCGGTTCGGTTGGTCCGCCGCACGACTGCTACCTCCGGGCGCCCGGATAGCCGCTGACGAGGCGCAGCGCACCGCCGGGATCAAGACATTCCCGGCCACTGACATCTCGCTGGCGCTGGTTGAGATGTCGGTCGATGTGGTCGACACCCAGTACGCGTTGATCGCCATCTTCACGCCGACTGCTAGGAGGCTGTCTGTCAAGAGGCTGCTCCTTGGAGCGTCTGGAGAGGCCCTGGCGTCACCGGAAGCGAGCGCGTCCCAGACCTAGGCAGTCCGCGGCATACCCCGCTCCGTCCGCAAGTGCGCCGGTCTAGTTGCCATTCGGCCCGCGCCTGATTGCACGCTGAAGGCCATGCCTTTGTGTGCTAGGGCGCGCCAGGGTCTTTGGATATGTCGCCCAACGTCCTAATGGCGCGTCGCACCATAGAGCTTGTTAAGGGCTTGCCCTGCTCGAGGATCTGTTCAGGGGAGCCGCCCAGCTGGGCCGCAAGCAACACGCCGTACAAAGCCTTCTTACTAGCGGCAGGCCATTTACCAGCACTAGTTAGGACAAGGTATGCTGCCGCCAGGCGCTCCCAGAACTCAAGATCGCGATGTGGTTGAATCTCCCGCTTGAAGAGATCGATGCTCCTCGCCAACTCAATGTCTCGGACCTCGCGGAGAGCAGCGTGTATCAGTTTCACGCGCACAACGAATCCAGCTGGCAGAGTTGGGTGGCGAATTGGTCCCAGTTTGAGCGACTCAATCGGGACTATTTCGGTCTTTGCGTTGCGGACCAGACGATCGAACTTTGCAACGCGACTCAGAGCCTCGAAGGCTGATGGCTTGACCACCTGCAGGATTCGTAGCGCGATAACCTTAAGCGGCTCCTTACGTGTATCTAGTGCGCGAAGGTCACCAAGCGTTGGCGAACGCTGTATAACGTCCGCAACACTTACCCTGTGCCAGATCGGGAGGATTCGGCCGCCTGACTCAGGATCGGCCTTCGCCACTAGGCCGCCGAGCTCTTTCACCGTCCACTTCTTGCCGAAGAAGCTCGGACTCAGGACGACAACCCCATGCCTCGATCGCGCGAGTCCTTCATCTATCTTCGCCACGAGGCTATCCCCGATCCGCAAATCGAACTCATCAAACCAGCAGTCGACCCCAAAAGCCGCTAGGGAAGCTACGAGGCGCCGCACAAAGGCCTTGTCCTCGCTTGCATGGCAGATGAAGACATCCCACGCGGTGGGTTCTGCAGGCTTGCCATCCTTGGTGGGATGTGTTGTCACGAGGTCGGAGTTCGCAAAGGTAGCCACACGGTCCCGAACGTTAGGCCCATCATCTGGCGGCGGCGGCTGTCGCGTTGAGCTCACACGCGCGCTTGAATCCGTAACTCATCAGCTCATCGGTTCTGCTCTCATCAGTTCGCACGACCGAAGAGTAATACGCACCGAGATGATGGCGGATTCGGCAGACCTCAAGGGCAAACCCGCCGGCCGCGCGTCGACTCGCGACGGTTTCGGAACCCGTTGCTACGAATAGTCCGTCCCTATTCGACCCATCTTGGGTGGGCTGCCCAGACTCGTAGTGGACGATGCAAAGGCTGCGGTGGGTGATCAGTCAGATTGGCGTGTCCGAGCCGTTGCCGATGCTTTTAGACCTGAGCGACTTACCGGCTGGCTGGGTTCTGCTCGATCAGCGGCGATGGCGCACCGGATCGTCATGGTCGGCATGGGCGCGAGCCGCTAAGGAACTCGGCGGAGTCACTGCCTGGCGCTCATTCCAGTTGCTGGCGGACGCACGCGGGTTGTGGGTCGAAGCCTTGCCTCTCGCAAATGGATCCGACGTGCGGGCTGCGCTTGAGGAGATATGGCCGGCCGCGACACTGCATTGTGATCCCGGACTCGCTAACTGCGCTACGGTCGGCGCATGAGTTCAATCGGTCCAAATGTCGATGCTGGGGTGCGGGAGCGCCTGATCATTCGCTTCGGCAGCGAAGTGGAGGCGTGGTTCGACGAACTACCGGACGTGCTGGCCTCTCTTGCCGACCGGTGGCAAATCGAGCTCTACTCCCAGATCCCACGCGGGAGCGTGGCGGTCGTCTTCCGCTGTCGGCTGGCGGGCGGAAAGAGCGCCGTGTTGAAGGTCAGCCCGGACCGCACGCGGTTGGCGTTCGAGGCGCGCGCCCTCGACGCCTGGCGCACCGTTCATGCACCTGCGGTGATCGCGGTCGACGATAAGCTCGGGGCGCTTCTGATCGAGGCGATCGAACCGGGCATAGCGCTCAGCGTCTCCGCGACCTATCCCGACATCAACAGCGTCACCGACCTCGTGCGGACCCTGCACGAGACCGGCGTTCCAGACCCTTCCTATCCGCCGGTCGCGCAGCGCGCAGCCTATTTGTTCAACTCGGCGGCGAAGCTCTACCAACTCCACCCGGAGTGCACGAGGCTGATCCCACCAGAGCTATACGAGCGTGGGCGTCGGCTCGCGACGCGGCTTGCGCAGTTCGACTCCAAGAGCGTCCTCCTCCACGGCGACCTGACACCCAGCAATATCCTCGACGGCGGCCACGAGCGTGGGCTGGTCGCGATCGACCCGGCACCGTGCGTCGGCGACGGGGGTTTCGACGCGGTCGACCTAATCCTGTGGCAAGCGGACGATCTCAAGACAATTGAGGCGCGGACATTGCAGGTCGCCGCAGCGACAGGCTGCGATGGCGAGCGACTTCTCGCTTGGTGCGCGGCATTCGCGGCGATGAATGCGCTTGACCTCGCGATCGAAGACAGTCCCTACGCACGCATCGAGGCTTGTCTGCAACTCGCGTCGCAGACGCCAGCAAACTAACGGCAGCGAAGTCGGGGCGGTTAGACCGCGGACCTGACGATTACGCCTCGCACTCTGCAATCCAAAAGGAGTCGTTTGTTGATGGTGATAATTGGCAGCTATCGGTAGCCTGCAGCCCGCCGTAAGGCGGTTAGCGTTGGACATCCTGCGCTGCCCCGTGGTCGACGATTGCCTACGACCAGGGGGCCATAGTCTTGGCTGCCACACCGTCGCGAGTTGGTATTCGTCGGAACCGTCTCCGCATTACGTTCCTGAGCCGTGGTCTGGTCATCTAAGTGCGGCACCAATCCTGTTCATCTCCTCGAACCCCGGCGGGGGTAAGAAAGGAGCTGGTGTTAACACAGACGGAACCACCAACCTGTGGAGCGATGACAACCTGGTCGCCGCTTTCGATTCCACATTTGACCCTGGTCAGATCCCAGGCATCGAACACGCGACACATATTGTCGATGTACGAGGAAACCGGAGTCGCGCGATTAGATATCTCAGCTGGCTCTGGTACACCTCGCGCGACCTGCTCGAACGGGATCCGGTTCCTGGCCACGACTATGCAGCGACCGAGGTAGTCCATTGCGGGACGGCTGGCGAGGCCGGCGTTGAGCAAGCTTTTGCGACGTGCACCACGCGTTACTTCGAGCGCGTTGTCAGTGCGTCACCTGCGGTTGTGATCATCTGCACTGGTGCATGGGCGGCTAGAGCGTTCGCGGAACGCTACAGCATTACCTTCAGTGGAAAGGCCTGGGGACCTGGGCGTCTCGCTGGACGCCACCGCCTAGTGATCGAGGTTCCGCACCCAAATCGCCGCGGTGCACGCTGGTCGATTGCAGCCAATGCCGGCCACGAGCGGCTAATGCAGGCACGAGGTCTACTGAGATCCTTGATTGACGTCGACCGCACTCTCAAGGAGCTGAAGTCACATCGCTCCTAATTCACTCGAGCCGGGAAACCAACATATGGCAATCGACCATGCATTCATTAATCGCTGGAGCAAGCGTTATCTAGATGACGACCCGTCTGCAGCAGCCAAGGAGGAGAAGCTGCTTTCCGAACTGGGTGGTGCAGTCAGGAAGCGCGGGTGGTACTCGAAGGCCGAGCTAATCCAGGTTGGCGAGTGGAAGGCCCGAGGGCGGATTCGGGGTCGTCTGGCGCAGAACTCGGACGCTGACGTAAAGGAAATCACGAAGGCCGCCTTGACGGCGCCTGAGGATCGCCAATGTCAGATCCTCGGCAAGCTTCATGGCGTTGCTGATCCCATGGCGAGTGCCTTGCTCACGATTTGGGATCCAGCGCACCACACGATTCTGGACTTCCGAGCCTTTGCCGCTCTGGAAAGACTCCAGCGCCGAGGACTTCTCGAAGAGGAAGTCCCAGAGCGTGTGGGTCTATATCCTCCATACCCAGCCTATGTTCAATGTTGCCGCGCCATCGCGCAGCGTCTCGGCGTCGACCTCCGCGACCTTGATCGGGCCTTGTGGAAATGGAACGAAATGAAGATGCCCTAGCGGCTTAGGTCCTCTCCTTGCCAGGCCTGTGAGATAGATGCTCTCGATAAGACACCACTATCGGTTCCAGTCTTGCGATCGCTGGTGCTCATAACGGCTCTGCTGTCAGGAGTTCGGGTGCCGACGGAGGAAACGCCTCACGACAGGGGCGACACTACGTTGGTTGATACCGCGTTGCTCACAATAAGGAGAGGTAAACCAGGCGATTAGTGGCTTCTTGCCACGGCTCGAATTGCAGGCGCCGCAGCAGAGCGCAATGCCCTCGACGCCGAACCTCTCAAGACCGGCTCCCCAGTAGAACGGGGGCCGATGATCGAGGTGCTCGATGGTGGTCTTATCGGCTGGCGTTCCACGTGTGCGTGGATAACCCTTCATGAGCTTTTGGCAGTAGACGCATCGCTTGTCTCGAGCTCGGAGTTTGTCCTCGATGTCGGGCGGAATACCGAAGCGGTTCGCCATCGGAGAATGAGCCTAACGAATCCTGTGGTCTCGTTTGAGTTGGTGGTGGCGCGGGAATTCATAATGCCAGATGACTCCCCTCATCCCTCCTGGAAATGAGTTCAACGGCCGTGAGCTGGCCACTTTGACTTGGGTCGCAATTGGGCTTGGCTACGCGATCACTAAACCAGGAACAGTCACGGCGCTTCTGAAGGTCGCAAAGGCCGTTGGGAGCAAATGGGTCGCCGGGCCGATGCTTGGAATGGCTGCTTGGACTCTCGGCGCCATTTGGATTGGTCGAGCAATCGGCATCTGGACGCCTGATCTGGTCAAGGATTCGGTGGAGTGGTTTGTCCTTTCAGCACTGCTTCTCTATGTGAATCTGACTCGTGCATCAACCTCTCCCGGCTACTTCAAACAAGCTGTAGTCGACAACCTGAGGTTGTCGGCGTTCTTGGTCTTCTACGTCAACCTCTTTGTATTGCCGTACCCGGTCGAATTGGTCCTGGTCCTCGTCGCCACGCTACTAGCCGGAGTCAAGATCGTCGCGCCTTACCAGCCGGACGGAAAGCCGGTACAGGTCTTCTGCGACGTCCTTTTGACGGCTATCGGCCTCGCTTTGCTGATCTTTTCGACTGAGCGGGTCGTGAGCCACTGGTCAAGCATCGATCTCGCACACCAACTTCGTCTACTTCTACTGCCGGTGTGGCTCACCGCCTCGCTAGTGCCATACCTCTTCGGCTGGAGCCTCTTCGGCGCCTACCTAAGCGTGTTCATGCTCTTGAGGTTCAATGCTCCTGGCCGTTCTCTGGCTTCTGCGGTGACATGGGCAGTCATGGTCGTGCTGAACATTCGCATCCGTGCGGTCGCAGCGATGCGCCCGCCATGGCTTGAGCGCATAGCAGCCAGTCGCACCTTTGGAGAAGCGCTCGCCCAGTCACGTGCATATCTCGGCGCCTGGCGTGAGATGGATGACTCGACCAGACCGAGCCCTCCGCAAGACAACTCTGGCCTGACAGTAGCGCCGGCCATCCCGATTCCCGGCATCAAGAAGATCCTAGAGAGACAGCGGCAGAAGGGCGAAACGCGTACGCCGTAATCGGTAACGCGATTGGCCCGACGGCGCCTGCCATTTTTTGGCGCCGAATGATATCGATAAGACTTCGATATTCATACCGCGTGACTCATCGCGCCCTACTCAGCGCCTCGCGCTCGAGGTTACGAAAGATGACCCCGGCCAAATGGGTCGAGAGGTAACCCTTCGGTTGCCGGATGGAGGAATGGAGACTGCAACACCTCGCTCAGAACGAGTTGGGGCAAGGCGTCTATAGCGCGATCCATGGCGCGCTCAAGCGTGACTCCGACGTCCGACGAATCGATGTCAAGAGCCTGCACCCACTCACGAGGAAAGTACCTGGCATACATCGACAGCGCATATAGCACCGCCCACCAGGTCATCACGGGGCTCGGAGGGGGGATACCTGCCACGTTGGGTCGTATCCATCGCCTGCCATGAATGCGGTATTGGGGTGCAGCCGCGTCCAGTTCAGCGTTTCCGCCTCGCAGGAGCACCCCAACGCCAGCCCCTTCAGGCGTCCCATACGTTGGAATCGCGGCGAGCGCCTTCACAGCTTCAGGTAGGCCGATTTCGCCTCTAATCGCACCGTACTGATCCAACATCCGGACAAGGCCGTCGTAAGCGATCGTTTCCTCATCGATCACGATGGTCACATGAAGCCATCCTGGCGTTGGCACACCGTACGGAGGCTCGCGCTCGAATATAGGAAGAGCCTGCGGCCAGTCGTCGTGCAACAGGAGTGTCTCTGACATTTCTGGCAGCGATGCAAGCAATGCACCAATCGGCGCCGAGCTCGCCAGTGTCGGTGAACCAACTGTGCTCGCGACGGCTTGAAAATGTCCCGGACTGGTCTGCCCATGCACCGGGATGACTTCCGTACGTAGGGCGTCGGACTTTCGGTCACCGAGTTTCAGACCGTGACCTCGATGATCTGGCCCGCCGCGTACAGCAGTGATTGCACGGCTGGCCTGGGTCAGCGCGTAGAAGAGAGGGAGTGGTCGAGACGCGGGACCACTAGACGCCGAGGCCTTGATCAATTCCTCAAATTGCTCGAGAGCCGCTCTATACAGGCCTGCGCGTATCGGATCAGACTGCGCTAGCCCGACCGGTCGTGACCGCGTCATCCGGAGCCAATCCCAGATTCGACCCAATTCCTACCGTCCTGATCCGATGGGCAACTTTACCGCCCGCCAAGAACTGGAACTGCGTGGTGTTCCGACCGATCGAGCTTGACGCGGCTGCTCTACTTGCTAGCGATAAGACACCACTGGGAGACCAGTTCGAGCGCGTAGGGTTATGTGGATGGCGTCGGCGCAGCATGTTTGTTGCCGCTCGCGGGCCTCTAACCCGCACTCATCCAGCAAACGTGCCTCGAAGCACTAGCCCTGACGCAAAACGCCTGGTCAAGGAGCTGGCCGAGACACTATCCAAAGACCCGAATGTGTTTCAGACCATCTCAAAGCTACGCTGGGGGCATGGATTCACCTGCCCAGCATGCGGAACGGGCAGCAAGTGGCACGACTCTCGCGGTTGGTGGAAATGCCCGAACTGCGGGCGGTTAACGTCGCTTACGTCGGACACCCTCCTGCATGGCACGCACGTGGCGCTTTGGCGATGGGTTCAAGCAGCACATACGGTTGCCAAAGCGTCTCGAAGAATCAATGTCGTGAGTGGAGTGAGTGCATGGCGTCTACAGAGCGCCCTCTTACTTAGCAGCTACGAGACAGCGTGGCGCGTGAGCAGCCGTCTGCGGGCCATCATGGCTGCAGCTGTTGAGGAAGACCGATTGATGCGACATGTAGAGGTCGGTGTAATCCGCGTGGGATCACAAGAACCAAATCGTCTGACCATTCCGGGCTGGCGCGGATGGATAGCGATCGCGGTGGAGGATCGGCCGGGGTATTGGCTCGGACGTGTCCGGATGCGATCGGCCGCCTCAAGGCGTGGCCTTGTCGCCGGCTTTGTGTCGGAGGCGATCGTTCCAGGCACTCCGATCTCGTCAGATGGATCCCTCGAGACGACGGAACAGACGATTCGGGGGTACTCCAATAGCGAGGAGCACCTCTGGGCAGAAGCCATGCGCGAGCGGGACAGGATACGCGAGCCGGACAGGATGGGCGGGCCGATCTTTGAGGTTTTCCGGGATGGGATCCGGATTGCGGGCCCGGCGTTGCTCCCGGTTTGGCCATACGGTCCGGTGCAGCGGGTCTGCACGATCTTCAACGCTTGGTGGCGCCGCCGACATCGACGTAGCCAGGCACCGGTCGACTTGCCGAACCAGCTTGCGGAGTTCTCTTTCTATTTCAATCGTCGGCGGTGGAGCGACGATCGCGTCTTTCGGAACATTCTGACCAAGATGTTTAGTCGGGATATGGCGGGCCTTGGTAGAGCTAAGGAGATATAAAGTCCTTTATTGGGGGGCATTGTGAACTGAGGGTTTCGAGAAGACACTTCGCAGCGAGATGGTCAACCGGATGCAGGTGCAAAACCGCTTCGCTGGGGCTTCCGATATCGAGATTTCGCATCTCCTGTCGGCTCTGGGATTTGGTCGAGAGCCCGAGGCAACCGCTGCTCGGAAGCGCCTTGAGGAGGCACGCCTTACGCACCCTGGAAAGGTTCGCATAAGTTCAGACAAGGTCGGGCGAGTCGCCGAATGCCTAAACGATCAATTCGCCCTAGTGTGCGGCCGCGCCCTCTGTACGGCTTCCATTCCCCCAAACGTTCAGGCGGTAATCACGGACGATCACCGGTGCCGAGTTTGTGGAGGTTCGGACACGCGGCGAGCATGCTTGCGTCTCAGAAAAGCATTGCAAGCCGCCTACAGGCATCAACTTCGCTTGATGGTCGTTGGCGGCGCACCAGGGACTTGTGCGAAGTTAGAGTCGTTAGATCTTGGTCCCGTAACTATGCGATCAATATTTGGGGACCGACCTCATGAACCTAGCGGAGTGAGGGCAGATCTAGCGTGGGCAGACCTACTCCTAGTGTGGAGTGCAACTGAACTTGCTCACAAGGTGAGCGTGCCCTACGTCACGACGGCTCACGCGTCTGGAGTTCCAATCATTACGTGTCCGCGACGCGGCGTTGCAGCTCTGATCGACACCCTGACGCAGCATGTCGACCTTCAGCGGGGTCACCAGATTCTGGAGCTTGCTCGACCGTGACGATGTTTTTCATTCGCGTTAATGACGGCCAAACGCACCTTGGCGAAGAGGATGGGGGCCACCGATACCGACTTGTTTGTGGCGCAGTCCTGGCGAAGTCCTATGAGATTGGCAAGACACTATGGCCGGGTGCCTCTCTGTGCGTCGAATGTAGGACCACAAAGAGTACGACGGGGCAGTTGAAGACCAGGGTTCAGTCGAAGCCATCGGATTGCTATTGCTCGACACCAGTTCACCAGGTCATTAGTGATATCAATTCGGTTGCAGTGCCAGCAGGCGCATTGGTCGAGCTTCACTGCTGGAGCCAGATCTGCAAGGTTCGGGGGCTCAATTACCGAAGGATCGACGCCGTGTCATGGAGCCAACTTTGCACCGAGCGGGGCTACCTGTTGAGACGTTACAACCGGTATTAAGGTTGCCACGCAGACAATCGCTGCAATTGCGGTGAGCCCGCAGCGAGTGGGACAGCACATTTACAAAGCGGGATGCGTCTGATGCTCCGGATAATGGGCAGACATCGCTAGTGAGAAGGAGTTCGGCATACCGATTCGCCCATTCAAGTGAGAATGTTCAGGTTTGGACTGAAGAGGAGCCACACCTTTACGCTGAGATTCTTGATGTTCGTTGAGACTCAACTGGTGCCAGCGTTCATTGGAAAAGCAGCCGAGCTCGCCCTTCGACGACCGCCTCCATTCCGCGTTCTGCAGCGAGGCGGTCATTGTGACTACAGCAGCTTGCACCTAAATAGCGCACTCAAGCCTGATGACCTGACCAAGTTAGTCTCAGCCCTCGGGCCGAAAGAACTTTATCCGTAAATTCAACCGCTTGGCGGGCCGTTTGCTTGCGAGAAGACTTCGGTATCGTCACGGCGATTCCACACAGCCGCATCGGCGTGTAACTGACGACCCTAGTTCGCTCCAACACCTCGTCTCATTGGTACTGGGCAAGGTTCGCCGAAAGCAAACTCTCCTGCTGGCCCGCCAGGTTGAGCGCAGTAGCCAGCGCTACGATTGGGTCAGGAGGCAGTCCCGAGTCCACGTATAGGACAGCTTCCGCGTTCCGATCTCTCCAGACGACCTCGTACCCTACCTGATCCTTGACATTCTCCTGCAACCACGTGACCTCGTCGCCAAGTCCATTCGAAGAACCTAGGACTCTGAATCCATATGACGGGGCGGCAGACAGGTCGCCCTGGTATTCGCTTTCGGCAGCGGCATTGCTAGTGGTTATGTCTAGGTAGATCTCTATCGCCGCGCCCCCATAGTAATTGGGTGGTTTTTCGAAGAGAACGTGGTAGCCGCCGCCATTCCACGTTTCGCGCTTTGTGAGGCTGAAGCCGGGTGGCATCCCAGCGGAAAGAATCAAGGAGGACGCCTCTTCCATAATATTCGGCGGCCCCAGCGCGATGGGACTCTCCGCATTCGCCCAGGCCTTAGCGTCGCCATCGAAGTTCTTCACTGGGATGCCGAACGCATAGCCGGAGCCTCCGAGGGTCACCATTCCAACTAGCTCGCCGGCATCATTCACCATAGGCCCGCCACTGTTACCAGGGTTCACTACGGCGTCGGTCTGGATCAAGTTGTAATAGGTCGTGGAGCCTACGGTTAGCTTCCTGTCAAGTCCTCCGACCAGACCTCGCGTTACGGTGTTCGGCAGGACGCCAAACGGATTGCCTATGACGATTACGTCAGTGCCCACCCGTGGCGGTTGGTTTGTGGCTCGCAGCGGCTTCGCAGTTGAGTCATTGATCTCCAATTCCGCAAGGTCGAGCTCGCGATTGATACCAATGAGACTAGCCGTCCACGAGCTCCCCGCTGCATCGATAACGTCAATCGAGACCGCACGGGTTATCACATGCGCGTTGGTCAGGACGTGGCCGACCTTGCCATAAATGAAGCCCGATCCCTCGGACGTGCCACCCCGAAATATCTTGACTTGCACGGTTACGACGGAAGGCTGGACCATCGATACGACCTGGGCAATGGACAAATGCGGCGCTATGGGCGCAGCAATCCATTCGCCTCTTAGTGCGAACCCGACCCCTGCCGCAACTGCGACGAGCAGAGCCACCATCGCCGAGATGGCAACCGTGCGCGCTCGATTCCGAGTACCACCAAGTGAATGGCCGCAATTCGGGCAACTGCGAGCGTTCCGTGAAATCTGATGGGCGCAGGCTGGACAGATAGTGAGGTAGTCTTGCTTCGGCGCACCGGCGGAGCCCTTCGGGTTCCCCTCCACGATTTGAAATGATGCGCGGTCTGCTTCGGCCCACGCGCCCTTACTCAAGTTGCCATCGCCTCGATCGGGCCCGATGCTCAGCGGTGCGAGGTCGCGGTCCCGTGCGTGATCCCCTGTGACGAGCGCGTCGGCGACAAGAGACAGTTGCTAGTCAGAGTCATATCGCGCTCGTGTCGCCTACGCCTCCAGCAAGTCGCCTGTAACCGAACGGCTATTGCCGGGATCCGCAAGGACGTAGGTTTCGCCAGCCAATCGAGCTGCACGCATGCCGTACTTGCTGTCGATAAGACCCCATTCTCAGAATCTTGATTCAGTCTCGGAGGTAATCTTGCTTGGTCCCCGCCTCCGGACGGCTGATGTTGACCCACAACGTCCTGGTCGTATGCGGTCCCGGATTGCGGAAGCGATGCGGAAGGCTCGAATCCAGCCGGATTGCGTCGCCCGTGCGAGCGACGTGAACGCGATCGCCTACCGTGACCTCGAGCTGGCC
>WNFC01021370.1_pt1 | contig 12378 bp, 14 predicted proteins | sample 5400541 | NCBI WGS metagenome assembly WNFC01 (sample SAMN13153342, study PRJNA577476) | soil metagenome | isolation source: 120 cm saprolite under Douglas fir tree site 2 hole 2 replicate 1 | place: USA:California | collected 2015-04-18 | reverse complement strand
TCGAGTCGATCGACCTGATGGATTGGCACGCCTTCGATCGCGCGGTCGAGGCCGGTTATCGCGCGACGATGGAGGCGCTCGAGCGGTCCGACACGCCGGCGCTCGGCCGCGTCCCGGTTGCGCTCCTGACCGCTTGACGCTCTGCCGGTTGAACGACGGTCGGCGCTGCGACCGCACGTTCAGATCTTTCAGCGCGTCACCACGGCGGCGGCGGCTCCGGCCATGGCGATGCCGCTGCCACGGTTTGCGAGCCGGACGGCGCGCGGCGAGGTGAACAGGCGACGCGCGCGCGCCGCGGCGGCGTCATAGACGGCGAACACGGTCGAAACAATGATGGCGATTAGGGTGGCCAATTCGGCGAAGCCGAGTGGCGTCAGGGCATCGAGGTTCACGACCGTTGGGAGGAGAGCGAGGAAGAACACGATAGCCTTCGGGTTGCCGAGATTGATCGCAAGCCCGGCAAGGAAGAGGCGTCCTCGGCCATCCGGCGAGACATCAATTGCCTCCATGGGCCGGGTCGGAGCGGTCCAGAGCTTCCAAGCGAGGTAGAGCAAGTAAATGGCCCCCACATACCGGATCGCCAGGAAAAGGCCTGCGAAGGTCGATGCAAGCGCCGCGAGACCAGTCGCCGCGACGGTGAACCACACGAGGGAGCCGCCGACGAACCCGGCAATGAAGGCCGGTGACCCGCGTGTTCCACGGGCCAAGACGCGCGCAATGAGAGCTGTGACGCCAGGGCCCGGAAGAATGACGACGGCAAGGTAGGCGACGGCGAAAACGAGCAGGCTTGCCAGGCTCATGGGATGGCGACTTTCATGTAACGGATCGAATGGTTTGGAACATGCGGGGGCGCATGCCTCATCTCGATGCAGTTTAGATGTATCTAATATAAGATATATCTAAACTGCATCGGATGCAAGCGTCGCTGGGATGGAAGCGTGGCTTTACGCCAGACCGAAGAAGGTCCTGGGTCGCAAAATGGCGTAGCCCGGGCGGCGCGTGTCGCCGATCACAACCCCTCGCGCTTCGCCCGCCGCCACTGTGCCTCCATCTCGTCCAGCGTCGAGTCCGCCGGCGTCCGGCCGGTCTCGGCGAGCAGCGTCTCGACGCGGCGGAAACGACGCTCGAATTTGCGCGTCGCATTGCGCAAGGCCGTCTCGGGGTCGACCTCGAGGTGACGGGCGAGATTGGCGACGGCGAAGAGCAAATCGCCGAGCTCGTCCGCGATGCGCGCCTTGGTGCCGGAGGCAAGCTCGGCGCGTAGCTCGCCGATCTCCTCGTCGATCTTGGCGAAGATCGGCGCCGCTTCCGGCCAGTCGAAGCCGACGCGCGCGGCGCGCTTCTGGATCTTCTCGGCGCGGGTGAGGGCGGGCAAAGCGAGGCCGACGCCGTCGAGCGCGCTTTGCGGGCGGTCGGCATGGCGGGCGCCGCGCTCCTTGGCCTTGTGCTCCTCCCACGCCGCGGTCTGCGCCGCCGCATCGGCGATCGCCGCGTCGCCGAAGACATGCGGGTGGCGGCGCAGCATCTTGTCGGCGATCGCCTCGGCGACGTCGGCGAAGGCGAATGCGCCTTGCTCCTCGGCCATGCGGGCATGGAAGACGACTTGGAAGAGCAGGTCGCCGAGCTCGTCCTTGAGCGCCGCCATGTCGTTCTCGGCGATCGCCTCGGCGACCTCGTAGGCCTCCTCGATCGTATAGGGCGCGATCGAGGCAAAATCCTGCTCGCGGTCCCACGGGCAGCCACGCGCGGGATCGCGCAGCCGCGCCATGATGGCGAGCAGGCGCTGCAGTCTGTCGGTATCGCTCATCGCTCGGACGCTAGCGTGGGCAGGGCGGCGAGGAAAGGCAAAAGCCTGACCCGGTATCTCGAGGACAATTATCGCATAATGTATATTATGGGAAATTATTCTATTATGCGCTATCTGAGTATATTACGAACATCATTCAATATGTCGCCTGAGTTTTGATCTCCGAGGCCCCACCCTTGCCGGGAACGTGACGGTTGACGGCGCTGTTCCCCAATAACGCGGCCTGCCGGGCGAGCGAACAGGCGGCAACCGATGGAGAAACGAGATGAAGCATCTTTTCGCATTGGCGTCTTGCGCCCTAGTCCTGGCCGCGCCTGCCATGGCGCAGCAAGTTGCCGCCACCGGCCCGGCCGATCAGGTGGCCAATCAGGTGGATCGCGAATTCGTCGAGACCGCGGCAAGCAGTGGGCTTGTCGAGGTCAACGATGCCCGTATCGCCGAGCAACAGGCGCTGAAGGATCCGGTGAAGCGATTTGCCCGCCGGATAATCACCGATCACGGCAAGGCCAACGAGCAGCTGACGGCGCTCGCCAGCCAGGAAGGCCTCAATCCGCCGGAGCAACCCGATGCCAAGCAGAAAGCCACCGCCAACCGGCTGAAGACGCTGAGCGCCGCCGCCTTCGATCGCGCCTATATGCAGGCGGAGATCAAGGACCACAAAGAGACCATCGCGCTCTTCGAGAAGGAGGCGGCATCAGGTCAGGATCCGAAGCTCAAGGCCTTCGCCGCGGAGACCCTGCCGACTCTCCGGCGCCATCTGCAAATGGCGCAGAAGATCGGCGCCAAATAGCGCGCTTCGCCGTCAGTCGAAGGCGAGCGTCAGCCCGTCATAGGCGGGCTCGACGCCCGCCGGCAGCTCGCGGCGCAGCGTGGCGTAATCGAGCGGGATATCCATATGCGTCAGCACGGCGCGGCGCGGCTTGACGCGGGCGATCCAGGACAGCGTCTTGGTGAGATGGCTGTGCGTCGGATGCGGCTCGTAGCGCAGGCAGTCGACGATCCACAGCTCGACGCCGGCGAGCGCCGCGAAGGCCGCCTCGTCGAGATCGACGACATCGGTCGAATAGGCCATGTTGCCGATGCGGAAGCCAAGCGTCGTGCTGAAGCCGTGATCCTGCGCGAAGGGCAGGATGCGGAGCCCGGCGACGGCGAATTCGCCGTCGATCACCTGCGGCGTTAGGGTCGGCTTGTAGAACGAGACACCCTCTTCCAGGGGACGAAAGACGTAGGCGAAACGTTCGGCGATCGTCGCCAGCGTGGCGGCGTCGGCATAGGCCGGAATGGCTGCGCGCATCAGCCGATTCATCGAGCGCAGATCGTCGATGCCGTGCAGATGATCGGCATGGGCATGGGTGAACAGCACGGCGTCGAGCCGGCTGGTGCCGGCGTCGAGAAGCTGCTCGCGCAGATCCGGCGAGGTGTCGATGAGGATCGTCCGTGTCGCGTCCGTCACCAGTATCGAGGCGCGGCGCCGACGGTTCTTCGGCTCCGCCGGATCGCAAGCGCCCCAATTGGCGCCGACCATCGGCACGCCGGCCGAGCCGCCGCAGCCGAGAATGCGCACCTTCATGCGCCACTCGGTTTCATGGGGCCGGCCGCCGCGCTTTGCCGAACAGGCGGAAGAAATTCCCCGTCGTCTGCTCGGCCAAGGCGGCCGGATCGATGCCGCGCAACTCGGCGAGCAGCGCGGCCGTATGGACGACGAAAGCCGGCTCGTTGCGCTTGCCGCGCAACGGCACCGGCGCGAGATAAGGCGCATCGGTCTCGACCAGGATGCGGTCGAGCGGCGCCGTCCGGGCGACCGCGCGCAAGGCTTCCGCCGTCTTGAAGGTCAGGATCCCCGAGAAAGACAGATAAAAGCCAAGATCGAGTGCCGTTTCAGCCAGCTGCGGGCCGGAGGTAAAGCAATGGATGACCCCGGTGAGCGCCCCCTTCCCGGCTTCTTCGGTCAGGATCGCGGCGGTCTCGTCATCGGCGTCGCGGGTATGGACGATGAGCGGCAGTCCACTGTCGCGTGCCGCCGCCGCATGGGCGCGGAAGACGGTTTCCTGGCGCTCGCGCGGGCTGTGCTCGTAGTAGAAATCGAGGCCGCATTCGCCGATGCCGACGACTTTGCGATGACGCGCCAAATCGCTCAGCCTCGCCGCGTCGGTCGCCTTCTCGCTTGCCGCCTCGTGCGGGTGGATGCCGACCGAGCACCAGACATCGTCCGCGCTCTCGGCGATCGCCGTCACCGCGTCGAATTCGCTCACCTTGGTGCAGATGGTGAGGAACGTGCCGATGCCGGCGCGGCGGGCGCGCGCCAGCACCTCGTCGCGCTCGGTGGCGAAATCGGGGAAATCGAGATGGCAGTGGCTGTCGACCAGCATCAGCCGCCCTTCCCGCTTTTCTTACCACCCTTCTCCTCGGCGCCTTCGACGACATAGCGCGGAAAGATGCCGTGCGGCTGCGGCAAGGCCGTTCCCGCCGCCAGCTTGCTCGCGGCAAGCGCGGCGAAGTCGCGCGCTTCCGGCGGCACGGCGAGCTGGTCGAGCAGCTTCGCCGCGCCCTGCGGCACGATCGGCTGCACCAGTATGGCGACCTGGCGGATCACTTCGGCGAGCACGTAGAGCACGGTCTGCATGCGTGCCCGATCGGTCTTGGCGAGCCCCCAGGGCGCCTGCTCGTCGACATAGCGATTGCCGTCCGAGATCACCTGCCAGATCGCCTCGAGGCCGCGATGGAAGCCCTGCTCGGCGAAATCGGCGCGCAGCCGCGGCAAGAGGTTGCGGCACGCCGCCAGCAAAGCCTCGTCGGCGGCGATGAGCGCGCCGGGATGCGGCACCGCGGCGGCGCAGTTCTTGGCGATCATCGACAGCACGCGCTGCGCCAGATTGCCGAGATCGTTGGCGAGGTCGCTGTTGATGCGGCTGACCACGGCGGCGTGCGAGAAATCGCCGTCGCTGCCGAAGGGCAATTCGCGCAGCAGGAAATAGCGCACGGCATCGACGCCGTATTGGTCGACCAGCTGCTTCGGCGGAATGAAATTGCCGAGCGATTTCGACATCTTCTCCCCCTCGACCGTCCACCAGCCATGGGCGAAGACGCGGCGTGGCGGGGCCAGCCCGGCGGCCATCAGGAAGGCCGGCCAATAGACCGCGTGGAAGCGCACGATGTCCTTGCCCACCATGTGAAGATTGGCCGGCCAGAAGGTTGTAAATTCAGCGCTTTCGACCTCCGGGTAACCCGCCGCGGTAAGGTAGTTGGTGAGCGCGTCGAGCCAGACATACATGACATGCTTGGGATTGCCCGGCACCGGGATTCCCCAGGAGAAGCTGGTGCGCGAGACCGAGAGGTCGCGCAAGCCGCCCTTGACGAAGCTGACGACCTCGTTGCGCCGGCTCCGCGGCCCGATGAAATCCGGATTGGCGTCGTAGAATGCGAGCAGCCGGTCCTGCCAGGCCGAGAGGCGGAAGAAATAATTCTCCTCCTCGACCCATTCGACCTCGGCGCCGCTCGGCGCCCGCTTGACGCCGCCTGGACCGGCGGTGAGCTCGTCCTCCTCGTAGAACGCCTCGTCGCGCACCGAGTACCAGCCGGCGAAGCTGCCGAGATAGATCTCGCCGCGTTTCTCCAGCTCCTGCCAGATCGCCTGAGAGGCACGGATATGGCGCTGCTCGGTGGTGCGGATGAAATCGTCGTTCGAGATGTTCATCAGAACAGTCATCTCGCGGAAATTCTGCGAGACGCGGTCGCAGAATTCCTGCGGCTCGATGCCGGCGGCGCGTGCCGATTTCGCCACTTTCTGGCCGTGCTCGTCGGTGCCGGTGAGGAACTTCACCCGCCGCCCATCGAGCCGCATGAAGCGCGCCAGCGCATCGCACGCGATCGTCGTATAGGCGTGCCCGATATGCGGCGCGTCGTTCACGTAATAGATCGGGGTCGTGATGTAATACGGCGCTGCGCCGGTCATAATCTGCTCCGCGTGTACCGTTACTTTCGGCTGGTTTTTTCGTCGTCATGACCGGGCTTGACCCGGTCATCCACGCCCCGCGACGCCGAATTAAAGACGTGGATGGCCATGTCAAGCAGGGCCATGACGACTGCAATATGGGCGGCTCGGTGCAAACCTTTTACCGTGCCGCGCCCTCGAGTGCCAGGAAGGCGCCGAGGACGACCTGCTTGCGGTCGAGGTTCAAGCCGTCGGCCTGGGCGAAGAGGCGCACGGTCTTTTCCCACACCTCAACCCATTGATCAAGCGGGCGGCGGGCGGCGAGGCGGCGCATGCCGTCGAGCTCGCCGCGGACGATCTCGCCCGCGCCGTCCCCCTCGCCCCCATTGTTGCCCTCCCGGGCCGCCATGCGGATCATGCGGGCGAGCCATTGGGTCAGGAGCTCGGTGACGGTCCGGTAGGTGTCCTCCGCCTCGGCGCGCGCCAGCCTGTCGGCGAAGCCGTGCAACGCCGCCACATCGAGATCCGGCAGCCGCTCGAGCAGCTTGAGCAGGGTGCGATAGAGATCGAGCCCGCCGGCCCCGGCAAGGTCGAGGGCGCGGCCGATGCTGCCCTGGGCGAGCCGCGCCAGGGCGCGGCCATCGTCATAGCCGATATCCGGCCGGTAGCGCCCGATCAGCCGCACCACCTCGGATTCGCCCAGCGGTTTCAGCGGCAGCTTGCGGCACCTGGACCGGATGGTCGGCAGGAGGCTGCCGGGATTGTGGCTCACCAGCATCAGCAGGGCGCGCCGCGGCGGCTCCTCAAGAATCTTCAGCAAGGCATTGGCGGCATTGCGGTTCATGTCGTCGGCGCTGTCGACGATGACGATCCGCCAGCCGCCCTCGGCGGCGGTCAGGCGGAGGAAATTGGCAACCTCGCGGGTGTCGTCGACGACGATCTCGTCGCGCAGCACGCGCTTGCGCGCCTCGGCGTCGGGCGGCGCGTCGCGCTTCTTCCATTTGTTCGGGTTGATGCCGCGCTCGATGGTCAGGAGATCGGCATGGCCGCCCGAGGCGACCCGGCTGAAGACGGGATCGTCCTCGGCGATCGCCAGCGAGCTGGCCGGCGCCGCCGCGAAGAGGCCGCCCCCGCCGCTCCCCCCGTCGCTCCCTGGGCCGAGCAGAAACCGCGCCAGGCGAAAGGCCAGCGTCGCCTTGCCGATGCCGCGCGGCCCGCCGATGATGACAGCATGCGGCAGCTTGCCCCTAGCATGCGCCTCGATCAGCGCCGCCTCGGCCGCCTCGTGCCCGGAAAGATAGGGATTGGCGCGCGGCTCCGGCACCTCTTCCGGCGCCGCCGGTTCTGCCGCATCGTCCTCGTCGTAGTCGTCGCCGTCTTCCGCCATATCCCCGTGTCCTTTACCTCTGCGTCGACCGCGGCAAGACGCGGATCGCGCTGATCGATCAGGGCCCGCCGATGGCGCTGACCTCGGCCGCGTCGGGCGAGAATTACCGCAACTGGTGGCCGCATCCGGTGATGACCGAATTCACCGACCGCAGCATCGCGTTGATGGAGGCGATCGCGCGCGATACCGGCAACCGCATCCACATGACGCGGCGTGGCTATGCCCTGGCGACGCGGCGCGAGAGGCCGGAGGATCTGATCCGCGCGCTTCATGTCGGCTACGGGGCCGAGGCCGCCGCCGCGATCCGCCTCCATGACGGCGCCGGCGCGACGCGCTATGCGCCGCCGGTCTCGGCGGATTGGAGGGACGCGCCGGAGGGCGTCGACGTGCTGCTCGACCGCGCCCTCATCCGCCGCGTTTTCCCGAGCTTCGCCGACGACATCGCGACCGTGATCCATATCCGCCGCGCCGGCGATATCAGCGCGCAGCAGCTCGGCCAATACATGCTGGAGCGCATCCGCGAAGCGGGCGGCAGGCTCATCGCCGGCCGCGTCGCGGCGGTCGAGCGCGGCGCCCGCTTCGCCCTCGCCGTCGCGCGCGCCGATGGCGCCACCCTGCCCCTCTATGCCGATATCGTGGTCAATGCCGCCGGTCCCCATCTCGGCGCGGTCGCCGCCATGCTCGGCGAGGCTCTTCCGATCACGACCGTGCTGCAGCAGAAGATCGCCTTCGCCGACGCGCGCGGCGCCATCCCGCGGACGCTGCCCTTCGCCATCGATCTCGACGGGCAGAGTCTCGACTGGAGCCCGGAGGAGCGCGCGGAGCTCGCCGCCGACCCTGCCCTCGCCGCCTTCGCGGCGGCGATGCCGGGCGGCATCCATTGCCGTCCCGATGGCGGCGAGAGCGGACGCTGGATCAAGCTTGGCTGGGCCTATAACGCGACGCCGAGCGCGCCGGTCGCGGCACCGGAATTCGATCCGCATTTCCCCGAGATCGTGCTGCACGCCGCCAGCCGGCTCAACCCGTCGCTCAAGGCCTATTACGGCAGCCTGCCGCGCGAGCGCGTCCATTACGGCGGCTATTACACGATGACGAACGAGAACTGGCCGCTGATCGGTCCCTTGAACACCGACGGCGCCTTCGTCCTCGGCGCGCTCTCGGGGTTCGGCACCATGGCCGCCTGCGCCGCCGGCGAGCTCTGCGCCGGCTCTATCGCCGGTGGCCCCCTCCCCGCCTATGGGGAAAAGCTCGGCCTCGGGCGCTACGGCGACAAGCCGTTGATGGCGACGCTGAACGCCGCCGCCAGCAAGGGCGTGCTGTAACACCCTCCCTCATTGCGGCTTGCCGTCATGCGCCCGCTCGGCGAATTCGAGCGCTTTGCTGGGATCGCCGCCGAGATCGGCGGCGAGGAAATCCGTCGTCTCCGGCAGCGCGAAATGCAGCGCGCCTTCGCGTTGCATCTCGAAGTGCAGATCCCGCCCGCTGCAATCGAGCAGATGCCCGCCATGGCGGTGATCGGCGGAGAGGAAATGGCAATGATAGCCCGGCACGTTGATCGACTTGGCGTAGTCCGGCGTCCAGAAGCCGACGATGGTGCCGGCGATGCGCGCGAAGCTGAATTCGGGCTGGTGCGCCGCCGCCTCGGCAAGCGGCGTGCCCTCTTCCGTCTTGCACATCGCCCGCGTCCGCACCGTGTCGAATAGGCCCGTGACGCGCAGCGCATAGAACAGATTGTCGGAATGGCGCAGCCGATCCGCCGCCGCTTCGAGGGCGGCAAAATTCGCGCATTCGGCAAGCGCGACCGTCTCGTCCGGGGTGAAGCGCGTGACCACCGCGAAGGGGCTCAGCACCTCGTCGCCGACGCGATGGACGGAGCCGTCGCTGCGCACCTGGAAGCAGGCGCCCGCGACGATGATCATCTCGCCATCGAGATTCTCGAAGGTGCCGAGCCCGAGATCGCCGTGCTCGCGCAGCGTGCCGACCCGCACCGCCCCCTGATAGACGCCCTGCACCAGGGCGGCGGAGGTCGAGACCTGAAAGAGCGTGCGATGCTCGACCTTAAGATGCTCGGCGAGCGCCGCGGCGACGATATGCCGGATCGGATCGCCGCTCGCCGCGGCGCGCGCCTGCAGCGCCTGCCAGAGACCGTCTGAAAGGCGGCAGTGGAGCTCGTGCATGAGGGTCCTCTGAGGCGACGGCAGCGGTCTGTCGGCGCGATGGTAGAGCATAGCCGCTCGTCTTCCTTTTCATATTGGCAGTATGGTGAATCCTCCCATCATGGGAGAAATCGCTTGCCTCCCAAGGCGGGAGAAACTAAATACATTCAGGTCGACGGTTTCTCTGATCGCGCTGATCTGAGGCCGTCGCCCTGGTCTGTAACAGTCGACCCGAGTGTGTATGGGTTCCGTCGCGCCGACGGCACCCATGAGCTCCGGGCGGGTAGGAGGAAATGGAAACGTGCGTGTTTTTAACAGCAACACCTTGCTCGGGTTTGGCAAGGATCATGCGGAAGCCAGTGACGCGGTCCGTGAATTGAACCGATCACTACGCGATGCAGCGTGGACGAAGATGGCGGACGTGATGGCGAGCTATCCCTCGGCCACCGCTCTCAATGGCGAGAGGGTCGTTTTCAAGGTTAAAGGCAACAATTATCGGAGCATCGTGGCGTTCGACTTTCCGCGTCAGGCGGCGTTCGTCAAGTTCATCGGCAGCCATGCCGAATACGATCGGGTGGATGCGCTGACCGTCGATCTCTTTGGAAAGAAATAGGTAGCCCACAGGTGAGTAAGTTGATCTCTCCCATTCGCGACGATGCGCGCCACCAGGCGGCGCTGGCAGAGATCGAGCGTCTTTGGGGCGCCGAGGCTGGCACGATCGAGGGCGATCGTCTCGACGTGCTGATGACGCTGGTCGATGCCTATGAGCGCGTACGATGGTCCGACGACGATCTCGATCCGATCGACGCGATCATCGCGCGAATGGAAAATTCGGGGCGTACGCGAAAGGATTTCGAGCGGATCGTCGGATCGTCGGGGCGCGCCTCCGAGATTCTCAACCGTAAGCGCCATCTCACGCTGCCGATGATTTGGAAGTTGGTGCGAGACTGGAAGATGTCGGCCGAAGTGCTTGTACGACCATACGAAATTAAGCGGGGGGACAGCGCGGCTTAAGGATGATCGGGGCCAGGGTAGTGGATTTGCTCCCGCCTCTGAGGGTCGCTCCAGGACAACCCACTACCGGCGTGCGAACATCTTCTCGAACAGACGCTCTGCCTCACGCTGGCCTTCTTCGGTGAGCACGACAGATTTCGCCTTGCCGACCGGGTCGGAGATGAAGCCCTTCTCGGAGAGCCGGTTCATCGCGTCCCAATCAAATCCTTTCCACACCCGGCATCCGTCATGCAATCCAAGTAGCAGCAGCGCCAAAACGGCTTCATCGATACGATCGGTGTCGATTTCCATGGCCCACCAGCCCGCCAACGCCAATACAGACCGTTCAAGATATCACTGCGGCTCTTCAATCTTTATTTCGTTTCGCTCCGCCGTCGAGCGGCGTCGCCTGATCCCAAGGATTGATCACCGCGATTCCCGTATCGGCAAAATCACCGGCGTTGCGGGTGACGACGATCTTGTCGTGAACGATCGCCGTCGCCGCGATCAGCCCGTCGGCCATGCCGCGGGGGCGCTCGGCGGCGAGGCGGCCCCAGCGCAGCGCGACGCGATCGTCGATCGGCAGGATCCGCGCCGAGTGTTCGTGGCGCAACCGCTCCAGCCACAGGGTCAGCGCAGCGGCCAGAGACGAGTCGCTGCGCTGCTTGAGAGCGATGCCCTTCATGATCTCGCCGAGCGTGACCACGCTGAGATAGACGCCTGCCGGATCGACCGAGCGAAGCCAAGTGCGCGCCTCGGTGCTGCCGCGGCGTGCCTCGGACAAGACGTTGGTATCGACGAGATACATCAGAGCTCGACGTCGCGGCCGCTGTCGCGCGCGCGGTCGTTGATGCGCTCGACGAGATCGTCCGGCCAGGCCGGCCCGTCGAGAATATGGTCGACGAGCGACGGGCGTTGCGCCGTCAGGGCGTCGAAGGCTTCCTCGGAGAGCACGACGACGGCGGGTGCGCCGCGCACGCTGATATGTTGAGGCCCCTGCTCCCGCGCACGCTTGACGAGCTCACTGAAGCGCGCCTTCGCATCCTGCAACTGCCATGTGGCGCTCTTGCCGTCGGGTGCTGTGGTGTCGGTCATGTCTCCGTCCTAACTAGTCTGACTAGATGGTATCTCGGTCAAGATGAATTCGCAATGTCTCGCCTGCTGGAGCGCTTGAAATCAGACCAGGAAGAACATATCATGAACATATGGGTGATTGGGGGCATCATGTTGGACATGGCGGGGCAAGCTTCTCTACGCGATGAGCGCGGGCGGTTCGTGGCCGGCCAATCGGGGGCGAATCTCCTGCATTCGACCTGCATTTCCAGGTTTCCGCCGCCCGCCTGGCTTGCCGCTTCGGTCGCCGTCGCCCCGGCTTCCGCGCCGGCGGGCAGCGCGTATAGTTGGCCCCTCTAATATCGGCGGCATCTCATCCGGAGGCGACCATGGCGAGCGACCGCGACACCGAAGACCAAGTCCCGCCGCGCATCCGCGACGTGCCGATCGGCACCGGCGAGAGCGGCATGCGGCGCGAGAGCGATTCGATGGGCGAGATCGATGTGCCGCGCGAGCATTACTGGGGGGCGCAGACGCAGCGCTCGCTGATTCATTTCTCGATCGGCGACGACCGCATGCCGAAGCCGCTCTACCACGCCTATGGCTATGTCAAGAAGGCCGCCGCGCGGGTCAATGCCGCGCTCGGCCTCTTGCCGCGCTGGAAGGCGGAGGTGATCAGCCGCGTCGCCGACGAGGTGATCGCCGGCAAGCTCGACAGCGAGTTCCCCCTCTATGTCTGGCAGACCGGCTCGGGCACGCAGTCGAACATGAACGTCAACGAGGTGATCGCCAACCGCGCCATCCAGCTGGTCGGCGGCGTCATCGGCAGCAAGGCGCCGATCCACCCCAATGACGACGTCAATATGAGCCAGTCGTCGAACGACACCTTCCCGACCGCCATGCATATCGCCGCGCTCGGCGAGCTCGAGGATCGCCTGCTGCCGAAAACCGGCGCCCTCGCCGAGGCGCTGGCGGCGAAGGCGGCGCTGTGGCGCGATGTCGTCAAGATCGGCCGCACGCATCTGGAGGATGCCGTGCCGCTCACCGTCGG
>WNFC01008202.1_pt1 | contig 12378 bp, 14 predicted proteins | sample 5400541 | NCBI WGS metagenome assembly WNFC01 (sample SAMN13153342, study PRJNA577476) | soil metagenome | isolation source: 120 cm saprolite under Douglas fir tree site 2 hole 2 replicate 1 | place: USA:California | collected 2015-04-18 | reverse complement strand
CGTAGATAAGAAAGCTGGCGGAGGAAAGGATCAAGGCGACGCTGCTCGTCAGCATCGTTATCAGCGTTAGTTTCCGCTTGATGGACAGATTCTGGAGGATCATCCCGGCTTCCTTGCATCTGCCGTGGGTTGTTGGACGATTCTCGCCAGGGTCAGCAGCCTGGAACTGATCGTTAGGTCTGCTTGCTGTGCTGCCGCGACGTTGACTTCAAATCGTACTCTGTTGTCTTCCAGAACAAATCGAATGACGCCACCATGCTCTGCAAAGCCGGGTGCTTCGCCGACCGTCAGGATCGGTAAGCCTCTTACCATCTGCACCAAATCATCCAGGTGCGCTCTTTCTGACGCGCCCACAAACAGGATCTTGCACTCCTTCAGGTCCTTCGGGTCCGCTCCCCACTTCAGCCGTTTAACGACAAATCCCCGCGTACCGACTTTCTTGTCTTGGACGATTTGATCGATGATGGCCCCGAACGGATCCGTACCCAAAATACCGATCACAATGGGAGAATCAGGCTGGGCGAAGGCCGCCGACGGCCATTCCACAAATTTCGCAAAATTGAAAATGAAGCCGGCCTTGATCAGATATTCCGAGGAATCGGACGCGTCCCGGGCTTGCGTAAAGGCGTCGGGAGCCCAACTCAGCGAAACACTGAGCGCAACGATCAGAATTCCTAGTCGTCTCAACATCAAATTTCCCGCCTGCTGGTGGCCGTCAATCCTGCGCCTCACCCGCAATCAACTTAAAATGTCACAGTAATACTTCCAAAAACGCTGCGCTTTACAACGGTCGGTGAGGTGTTGACGAAATCCGGGAGAAATTCCAAGTGCTGGTTATCCAGCAAATTTTGCCCGCCAATCGAAAATTCCAGATTTCTCGTCGGCCTCCAGCCCACATGCGCATCCAAAGAGTAGTAACCGGGCAAACCCAAGCTGGGAAGGTGGTCCACGAATCGAAGCGTCGTGTCCTGGTCAAAATGCTTGGGCAAGTCGATGGAAGACCTCGCATACCATTGATGACGAGGACTTGAGCCATTCGGGTTGTCGGGAGTTGGATCGAGACTGTCCAGGTTTTTGTGAATGTCCATTTGCAGATAGCTGTAGGAGCCCGTCAGCCTCCACTTCGGAAGTACTTTCCAGTCTGCAAACAGTTCGACGCCATAAGTTCCGCCGCTCATCTTGTTTGCTGCGACAAAGGGGATGACGATATCGGTCGGAGCGGGGCTCCCCTCCAAAGAAGGCGTAGCCGGCTCCGCAGTGCGAAGACTTGAGTAATTGTTATAAAAGGTTGCAAAGTCTAGCGAAAGGTTGCTCGTTGCCTGCACTCGATAACCCAGTTCGTAAGCCAGAAGGTCTTCCGAGTTGAACTGAGGACTGCCGAAGACCGCCACCACCGCTGGAAACGGCGTGGGGTTCGCAGGACTGCCGGGAGGGATAACTTGTGAATTTAACCGCAGGCCCTCCTCAGTCAGGGCCGGTGTCCGGACGGCGCGGGAGACTGCGGTCCACACAGATTGGTTCGGACTGAGGGTCCATAACAGCCTTGCGTTCGGCTCGATCTCGAACCCGGTGAAAGTGTTGTGCTCGAATTTCGAGCCGAGAGTTAACCGCAGCCGATTGTCAACCAGGCTGATCTCATCCTGAACGAAGGCGCTAAATTGATTTAGAGTGACATGATTGGGCTGAAGCGAAACTGTAAAGCTGGGGTCGTTCCCGTCGCGAATCGACCGGTAACCAAGGCCCCACACAAATTGATGTGAGTCCCAGGCGTGAAACCCATCCTGGAAATCGATGTCGAACGTGTTTTGATGGTCTACGAAGAGCGAATTGTCAACCGTGGTGGTGTTGGCAAAATACATCTGCAAGGACATCGAACCTCCTTCGGAGGCATGGTTCCAGCGCCCCAGGATGTTCTCTCCGCTATAAATCCCGCTGTTGGGGAATGTGTTTGAATAGGGAAAAGCCAAGGAAGGGACCGTCAACGTTTCATCGTAATTGCTCCGGTAAATATCTCCTTCCAAGGTCAGCGAATTAGCTCCTGCGGGCGTCCAATCCGCTCGGAATCCTCCGCGCATTGCGTCCCAGCCGTCATGTGCGGTTCCACCCGACGCAAAATTCGATGGTCCCCAGTCGAAATACTTTCCATAGACTCTGTAATGGGTATGGTCCCCGATCTTGTCTCCGTAGCGGCCGCCGACGGAACCTCGTTCTTCTGTTCCACCTCCAGCCGTAACAACACCAGACTGCGTGGAGGCAGCGGGTTTGGTTATGATGTTGATGACACCATCTACCGCATTCGCTCCCCACAACGTCGCACCCGGGCCGCGGATCACTTCAATGCGGTCGAGATCTTCAAGCATCACGTCCTGAATATTCCAGTACACGCCGGAAAACAAAGGGGTATATACGCTTCGGCCGTCAATGAGGACCAGCAGCTTATTGTCGAAGCGTCCGTTAAATCCCCGCGAGCCAATAGCCCATTTGTTTTCATCGATGCGCGCCACTTCGAGACCAGGAACCAGTCGCAATGCTTCGGGTATGCTCTTGGCTCCAGAGCGCCGTATGTCTTCTTGCGTCAATACGAAAATGGCTGCCGCTGCATCCGCCAATTTTTCCTTATGCTTGGAGACAGAGGTAACCTGCAAATTCATCAAGTCTTCGACGCTCATGGAAGTAACGTCAGGAGCCTTTTGAGAATTCTGGGCTACCGTGCTACCCGCAAGCAGCACCGACAGGAAACCGGATAAGAAAATACGCCCAGCTCGCATCGCTGGGCTGGTTTTGTGTTCGCGATCGGACAACATGTTTAGCTTCCCTTCTTGAAAATCGTCGGCGAGGCGCGCGACTCCGGTTGCTGAAAGCGTCTCCGACCGACGGAACGCGTCTTTCCCTGGTAGCAAATGATGTTGATTCCTTCTGTCGTTCATGTACCCACCTCAGACAAACACTGTCGGCAATCAGAATTTAGTTATTGGCCCGTTTTTCCTGCAAAGCCTTGCGGCACATCCCCAGAAATATTTGAGACTCATACAGCTTTTTTCCCTGCTACTGTGAACGCGGTCGAATAGGTAAGAGTGTCGGGCCGGCGAAGATATTCAAGGAATGCCCGGGATTGTCGTTCGGCTTCGCTTTCACTGCCCAGCACCCGAGCCAGCTGCGGTCTGGCAATCTCCAGCTTCAATTCCCACTGCGTCAGGATGTGTGGATCAGCTTCACCGGCAATTAAGTGGTAGCACTCGGCTTGGACATCGATATTCGTCAGTCCCGCATTCCGCGCCAACCAAAAGAGTTTTCTGCCCACGAACGGGTCAAAACCTGTGATACCCAGAGCCGCCACAACTTTTTCAAGCATTCGCTGCACCGCTGGATCTTCCGGGTAGTGCCACAAAAGTTGGCCATCCAGGTCCTGCAGCAAAACAGTTCCCCCGGGCTTGCAAACTCTGGCCATCTCGCACACCGCCCGCTCCTTTTCCTTTAGGTATTGCAACAACATCCGGCAATACACCAGGTCGAAACTGTTGGACGGAAACTGCAGCGACTGCGCGTCCCCGCAAACAAATTGCACGCGCGAATTCTTGCGATTTTTCTCCCTTGCTTGCTGCAAGCGTTCTCTGCTGATGTCTGTCCCTGTTGCCCTAATTGATGGATCCAAATTGGCGACTGCTCGCAAAATGACGCCTGGGCCGCATCCGACCGAAAGAACTTCTGCGCCCGAGCAGACTCGCCGTCCCAGATACTTTTGCACCCAGGCGTCGGGATCGACCTTGATCTCGAGGCGCATCGCCTCGCGCGGGTCTTCCATGATGTAATCGGCGGTTGCCGTGTCCCTGTTCATCAGTGTTCCTGACCTATGAGCGCAGGTTGCTGCTCGTGTTTCTCCATGCGCGCCAATAATTTTGTATAGAAACCGTCGACGTGCCGGTAGAACCGAGGATGTCCGTCTTTGAGCCAAATACCCTGGCAATAGTGGCGGAGAAACTCCGCACCTAGCTTGTACAGGACGTGCGTCGCCATTTCCTCGGCAATTACCGGAATCTCCTCCAATTCGAAATCGTCGTACGCCTTCGAACACGCAGTCAGAAGCCCGGACGCCGCGTCGGAGACTTCTGATTCAGGAAGTGTCGGGTGCAGGAGCAAGTCGCAACGATTTTCCAGATAGCTGAAATTCACACCCAAGGGTCCGCGGTACGCAATCGCCGCCCCGATTGGTTCTTCTTTGTTTGCCCGGTAGGCCAGCCACACATGTCGCGTGCGTCGCAGTCCTACTGCGCGGTAGAGTTCATCTACCGCGGCGAATTCGACGTCGTGCTCCAGCTCTTCCGCTGTGATGTAAATACTTCCGCGAGCCGCAGCCGCTATCTCCAAAAGAGCTTCGTGATGAGACGGGTTGTAGGGCACCACACGAATTCGTTTTTCCGTCGGCAACGACAGTGTTCTGGGCAACGCGAAATATGCGTGTCTCTGAACCGACGAAAGAGATTCTCCGATCGTCTGCACCATCGAACCGAAAACCCGCGCGGGAAATCGGTTCTCCGGCCGAAACCAATTCTGTGCCGAGAGGTCGCACCCTTTGCGAATGCTCGCGGCTGCCGCAGTCAGCATCACCGCCCGGGAGGCATGCGGATTGTTTTCAGAGACAAGGTGCTGTGACATCCAGCCGTTTTGCGTGGTCCGCCAAACTGCAAGGGATGCCCGCCCTCGTTTCTCATCTCCAGAGGTCAATACATAAAGCAGCGATTCGCCGGCACTCAACATCCGTCGCCAGTTTTCTCGAACCTTTGCCAGGTGCGGAAAGAGGCGGGCAGCTTTTTCGGGATAGAGAAAACCGGCGCGCTCGTACAACGCAAAGACTTCATTCACTGACAAAGCATTGACTTGAACGCCGTAAGCGTCATAGATCTCTGACAGCGCGGGAAGGCTGCTCAGCGTTTTCTGATCTAGCGCATCTAAGGGCATATCGCCTCCGTGCCGCTCATCGCCAGTGCCACCCGAATCTACACTGCTCGAGACGACAGAAATCCCGCTTGCTATCGCGGGCCAGCTTCGATCCCCCTAAAGTCCCGAAAGTCCCAGTTATTTGTCCGAGGGGAATCCAAGCGGCACCACTTTGCAAGTTCTATAACTATTAGTACTTATTAGAGATTTTGTTGTCCAGCCGAATGGACCTCTAGTACTATTTTCAAGGAACTTTCCAACGGATTACTGGCGTCTTGGATACACGTTGATGCCGCCTCATTGGTTCTCTCCATAGAAAATTCCGTAGAGAATAATGTCAATGAGCGCCGATTGCTGCTTCTTTAATCTATAGAAAATACAGCGCTTACTATCATTTCGTCATACATAATCAATACTCCGGATTAGGGTCGAAATTCGCCCGCAGCGGGAAGACTCCCAGGCGGAATTCCATCCATGCCGCCACACTTGTAACTCGCCTCAAGGCAACAGATGTTCTAGGCTAGATGATCTCGGAGAAAGGGACCGACTGGACCAAACTAGCCGGACAAGTACAAAACGTTAAATCGTGCTTTCTCTGGAGAAAGCGCTAGGGCTCCGCAGAACTGCTATACACGAAGTCCTGTCCTTTGTTTGTGACCCAAAGCTGAAGCGAGGAAGTGTCCCGGAGAGAGCAATGAGCTACCAATCGGAAACCCCGTTCGACAATATTGAGAGCGCTCTCGAGTATGTCAATCACCTGCTAGAAGCCACGCGCGAAGCGCAAGATCAAATTGAGAAGGAAATCCTTCGCGCGACAAATCCCCAACTGGCACGCCGAAAGCAGGCTCTGCAACTCGCGAATTACAAATTGGACAAGCTTTCATCGCACATCACCGCAAGCCGCCGGATCTTAAATGATTTGAGGACGTTGCGCCGATTGCTATTGGAAGAACGGAAGACCCCGAATCCCTCCGCCGTAACTTGACAAGGAGCAATCCATACCTTTGCGTAGCTCTCCTTCATTCGCGATTCAAAACTCGGCGCCTCAGAGGAGGAACCTCCTCGGTCATGTGATACAGACCTCCCGATGACGGCAGGTTCCAGCGTGAACCATTCGACTAAGGTTCATCGATGGCCGACCCCGCTATGTTCAAGTTCATTCACGCTCCGATGCGTCTGCAACCCGTACGGAGAGCCAGTTACCTCTTTCGGCGATTCAGAGCACAAACATCGGATGTAACGCGCTGCGGTTCCGTACAATGAAATGAATTGATACGAATTGCGGCGTTCAAGGACTGGAGAGATACCATGGCTGACGGTCCCTATGCAGTAAAGCGCGTCAATCCGCGGTTCTCGTTTTTTGCAGATGCCGAAGTTACCCTTCGCGACGGAACGGGGGTTCGCGCGCAGCTTGCCGAATTGAGCTCCCGCGGTTGCTATATCGATACCCTCGAACCCATTCCCGTTCGTACGAAATTACGTCTCCGCATCTGCGATGGCATGAGCACATGCGAGCTGCACGGCAAAGTGCTCTACATGCAATCTGGCGGTGGCTTCGGAATTTTCGGCATGGGTGTGCTGTTTGAAGAGATGAGTGCCGAGCAGCACTCCGCAATCGACGCGTGGCTGCGCGGACTCGCCGGGCGTCCTAGGAAAGATTCGGGAAAGACCTCCTTTTCTCAAAACAGACGCTAAATCGCACAGAATCAATGGGCCGTGTTGTAATCAGGCGTGCTCATAAAACGAAGGTCGATTCGCAGCGGCTGGTATCTGTGACCATCTGCCATGCGGGAACTCGCCCACGCCGCTCGCCAGAAAAAATGGCGTTCTGGGAGCGTGGAAGAAAGAAGTCGGTTACGGCCTTACTGTTCGAACCACCAGCAGACCATCTTGCGCAGGCAAAGATACTCAGATGGAAAGAGCACCAGAGAACTCGCGCGCGATATCGAGCTGAGAATTGAGGCGATGGGGCATCCCACATTTAGGAAGGCAACCGTCCAGGAACGGCTCGGAGAGCATTTTATTTCTATTTGCATGATCCTGAGACTTTTTCAGAGGGCAGATCGGTTGTTAGCACTTCTTCGTTTCGGTTTTCACTAGCCCGCTGACTCATGGAAGTTTGGTCGTTCAGAAGGGATATTTTGCAAAAAAAATCAAGATGGGTTCTTTTTGCTCATTAATGCCGAAGGGAGCGGCGAACCGTAGCCGAGGGGCTCTCGTTGAATCTAGCTCGGTATTCCGCCGCGAAACGACCCAGATGAAGGAATCCCCATTGCACAGCGGCAGAAGTGACAGTAGTGCTATGAATCGGATGCAGGAGTTCGTTCCGTACTCGTTCGAACCGTATCCGCCGTAGGAATTCCATTGGAGAACAGCCTCTTCGGCGGCGAAATGTGTATTGGAGGCTTCGACCACTCCCGCCGCCAATAATCGCGAGGTCACCGAGGGAGAGCGGCTGGTCGGCGTTTGCAACAATGAATTCTTCAACGGCCCGAACTTGCCAGGGGGCGATCTTTCGTTCGGGTCCATTTACAAACTTCGTATAGTTGTGGCTGAGGCCCTCCAGAACAAGAGTGATGAGCGATCGCTCGATTTGCCGCATTCCAAGGGCAGACATGGCGAACTCCGATTCATCTTGTCCGGCTTGTTCGTAGAGTCGCGTGAGCACTCGTTTTACGATCCGCCCTGCGCCGTGTTCGAAATTCACCATGGGGTCAAACTCTAGTGGACGAACAGTGTCACGCCCAAGCAAGTGCGACAATTCAAGCTGAATCGCGCCAGGTGAGAAGCTGGTTCCGAATACGTGCCAATTCTCCTTTGTCCGAACTTCTACTGGCTGCATGCCGGGCAAGAATGCGCCGCACGACGCCGAGGTAATAAACATCCGTCGTCGAACAGAGTACTCCGACGAACCGTGAAGACGGAAAAACAGTGTGTAATAGGGCTCGGTTGGCGTCGAAGTGATTACCATCGCAGGAGCAAACCAAGCGTAACTCAGCGTCAGATCATTCAACTTTCTGAATTGAATATTCGCAAAAAATGGCTTGGTACGACCTTGCAGTTCGTACTTTTGCGGACCAACATCCCTGCGTAGAAGAGAGGAAGCTTCGTCGAGGTTACACGAAACGAGCTGCTTATCCTGAGGACCCAACCGCTTAAAGAAACCACCTGCCAAAGCATCCTGCTCAGCTTGACGCATGGAGTGCCTCTTTCAGTACAGGAAAGTTAGCAGGAACGTACTACAGGTCTTCGCTAAATGGATAGACGTGCCTCGCAAGCCATGAGCATATATTGGGTAACAGCTGCGACGTTCGACAGAAATGGGGATCGCCCCAAGGTCAAAGGAGAGGTGTGCGGGTTGGATGCTAAGACCAAGGTAATAGGCCGGCTTCAAAAAGTCTGTTCTGAATTAGCCGAGCTCCATGCTGAGCTCAAGGAATCCGATATCGAGGCAAGTGCGCTGAGCGTCATCCGAGACTGTTGACCAGATGCGTATGACTGCGATGACCCTCCAGCAGGGATTGGATTGGTTCCGGCTCTCCCGAGACAAGCAAGGTTTGTTGACGTTGTTGATAGACGAACGAATGCGCCGCGCATCTCAGTTGAATACCGACATCGGCCAAGACTTTGAAGCGGGGCGTATTAGAACCGACCATACCGCGCTGTCAGCGTACCTACTGGTTCTGAACCAGGTCATGGAACAACTAGATCTCATGTTTGGCAGTCCAAAGGTGAGCGTTAGGCGCGACGCCGGATGCGGAGAAACTTAGATCTTTCGAAGATTGTGCTCCTTGTCGAAGACCTGGATATCCTGCGCGAAATGATCCGTGATTTCCTGGAATCACTGGGCATTGAAGTGCTTGAGGCATCAAACGCAGCGGAAGCAATTCACACCACACGCTCCCATCCAGGGAAAATCGATCTGTTGCTGACGGATGTCGAAATGCCTGGGATGTCGGGTTGGGAGTCAGCAGACAAAATCACTGGTCTGAAGCCGGGCATTCGTATTCTTTACATGTCCGCTGGGATCAGCATGCAGGAATGGAATGACCGCAGGGATAAGCCGGTTGGTACTTATTTCATTCCAAAGCCATTTCGGTTGGAGGAATTAAAGGCGCTCTTGCTGGCTATTTTTTCGGAATGAGGAACCGTCCGTCAGGTTGGAGCTGACAGCTCGCCGAATCTGGCGGTCATGGGAGAGCTTAGGGGAGCATCGTATGATAACCGAACGAGACTCTGTGTTTGAGAAGTGGCATGGAGGGGGCACATGTCTCGCTGCAGCAGCAACCCAGAGGCGACACTGGGGCGCCCGTAAAAATTCCTCTCTAGTTTCGGAAGATCGGCGTCTCGCGGATGAACGTCTCCGAGATCACAAGATAATTGCGGCGGACTTCATCGCGAACGATTTCATCGCCAGGGACACTGAGTAGAGTGCCGGCGCCGTGGCCGAGGAGAAATATGGCGTAGAACGGGCGGGCGTAATCTTCGGGCTTTCCGCCAAAACGATTTGCGAATTGGGTGAGCAGCCACGCGCGTCCCGGACGCGGCTGGTCGGGCTGGAAGATGTCCGTCCAAGAATGCCAAAGCAGTTGGTATTCGTGAGGATGTTCCTCAGCGAATGTTAGATAACGGCTGCAGACTTCTTCCAAGGTTTTGGCAGCAAAGAGGTGCTCATACAATTGCGCTTTGAAGCGCTCGGCCATGGTATTGAGGAGGGCCTGCTTGTTGCGGAAGCGTTTGTAAACGGTGGGCGTGGTGCTGCCGGCTTCGCGCGCCACGGCACGCAGCGTGAGGCCGTGTTCGCCGCGGATACGCGTGAGACGCTGGGCTGCCTTCAAGATACGTTCTTCCAACAATGGATCCGCGTGAGGAGGCATGCCAGCAGTCCTTTTGTCCGAGCTGCTTCTGCTGGTATGAAATACAACGTCCAACCCATACTACGAACATAAACCGAAGCCAAGCATTATTTGGTACGAAACCGGACAAAACACAAACCGAACGCTTCCAAGTATAAATCAACAACGTAAAAGTGACAATGTATAACTATCTTCGATAAGAATCAAACGATAGCGTGGGCTGTCAAGAACGGGAGAGTAGTGTGGCGTATAAGTGGGACGTATTTCATCCAAACGAGGCCCTCAATTTCTCGAACTATCTTTGGCCGCGATTGAATTGTACAAACGGGTTCAAAGAAATCCGAGGGTACTGCGTAACATACCTATTCTCGTCTATCGCGAAACGGATCCCACTGGGAGGCAGGAGCTAACAAACATGGTCAATAGCAAACAGGGAGCTTGCATCTCAACGAGCGGGTTGGGAAACCGGAGAAAAGATATGGATCCAAAAGTTCGGAAACCAGATCCGAACCCTTGCGCGGGTCGCTTGGGTGAAAAAGGGTGAACAATCCCAATTTCTAATGGGCTCGATATTCTGGACTGCGAGGATTTTTGACCATGAGAAGGCTCTACACCGTTGTTCAGTCTTTCTATGCGAAGTCTGCTGACGGTAACCCACGCGAATTCAATCCGAGCGAGGCTTTGTGGTGCGACCTTCAACAAAGCGGGGATAAGTTCAAATTTGAGACTGGTGCCCGCCTTGAATTGTTTGTGGACCGCCGGACGTTCGAGCAATGCTGTGTTCGTACGCGACGGACATAATCGGAATCCTCCTGGTAGCCTTGTCGGTTTTGCTGCCGTGCCCGGCCCTCACTCGATTCTTCTTGAGTCTGACACGTGGCCTTTCTCTACCGCTCATTATCCTTAGGCACGCATTATAAAGGGCGCACTTTTGGGGGTAGATTTTGGTTCGGGTGGACTGCGAGACTCGAAACTCGCGACCTCTGCCGTGACAGTCGGCGGGCGATAGGGTCCCCGTGCTCAGGATCTGTTACAGCCGACCCTCGACAATCCCAAAACACAGCTGAAGCGAATTACTCCTGGTTCCGTGCCAATTGCGCAAACTGGATAGACGACTCGCCCCGCTTAGTCATATCCTGGAAACAATCTCGGTACGGCCCCTAAATCGTTTGTGAACGGCGGGAGCTTGCGTCCCTGACAGCGGGCGCAAAATCCAGCTACCGACGCTCGCGTTTAGCGGCATTACCTAACCCGGTTGAACCTTTAGTTTAAATCTTGGTACGAGCAGTAAGAAATTGAGTGCCGGAAAGTTGGCCCTAGCGGCGACGATGCTCGAATCTGCACGTCAGTCCACGGACAGCAAGTGCGTCTGGGCCGCTTGCGGCAGCACCGCCGAAGCTACTCTGTCCCGTCGTCCGCTGTGTCGTCTTCACTTCTACGAGATCGCCTCGCGGCGCCTGGCCGAGTGCAGCGGGCGTTTCGCTGAAACAGCGCGTCGCAGCGAGATCAGTTTCTTGAACTGTCCATGTCCGCAATGGACGTCTCCAAGCGAATACAGCGGTATCCGCGAACGGAAGCCCAAATCCTGGTGGCGCTATACCGCTCGGGCGATCCTACGCGGGTGTGTGAAGCAACTCGGACGATCAACATCAGCAAACGAGGCGCCTGCGTTGAAACACGAATTCTCTGGGACGTTGGTGAGAATGTCTGGATTGAAAATTCAAAAATCGGGCGAAGAGCGCTCGCGCGAACCGCGTGGGTAACTACTAATGCTGCCATGGGCATCGAAATTCTCGATTGGGAAGACTTCTGGGATCTCGAGCAAAAGTTCGCGAAGTGACGAGGTCTGAGTCGCTTTGCTAAGTAGGTAGGACGCTGCTTGTGGTGCTGTGAAGCGAATCGGAGCCCGAAGGACGAAATCGTTCCACGGCATGATCAGAAAACCGAATCTCACGGAGTCCGGATTGAAACTGCGCGAATTTTCGTCACAAAGAATCACCGTTATCGTAGCCGAAGACGTTGACGAAATTCGGGATTTAGTGTGTCTCTTCCTCGAAACCGCTGGCTACCTCGTCCTGCCCGCCGCGAATGGCCAGGCTGCCTTCCAAGTCGCTGCGGATTTTGGTAACCCGATTGACCTTTTGCTAACCGACCCGGATATGTCAGGCTGTAGCGGCCTGGAATTGGCGAAGGCCCTTCTTAAAGTTTATCCACGAATAAGAGTCCTGCTCATGTCGGCGGCTTATGAGCCGTCTACGGCTCAGATTTTGGGGGAAGCGGCAAATCGCCTTTTTCTCCCAAGGCCTTTCTCGGGCCAAGAGCTGCTCCAAACCGTGGAGGAAGCACTTTCTTAGGTTCCAGGGGTCCAGGGGTCCAGGGGTCCAGGAAAATCGATGGACACGGAAGCAAGCCTCGAGGTTGGCTCCACTCTCAAGGATTGGCTCTCCGGCGGTCCTGCAGAGGGAGAAAAGATGACAAGCTCGAGCGGTTTTGGTTTTCGCGATCACCTCGGAAGTCTGACCGGAATTAGCTTTGCGTTTATCGTCTTCATTGTGGTCTCACTCTTGAGCATGGTCCCAGCGCGCAC
>WNFC01017378.1_pt1 | contig 12379 bp, 8 predicted proteins | sample 5400541 | NCBI WGS metagenome assembly WNFC01 (sample SAMN13153342, study PRJNA577476) | soil metagenome | isolation source: 120 cm saprolite under Douglas fir tree site 2 hole 2 replicate 1 | place: USA:California | collected 2015-04-18 | reverse complement strand
GCCGAGACGGAATACGCGAAGTTGCCATGAACGGAACTAAGCTGCCGGGATGGAGGTTTGTTAGGCGCTCTTAGGATTTTCGTCACTCCACCGTTGGATGATGAAACGGCACTCATGACAGGGATAAAGGCCTGCAGGTACGCATTTGATGTATGCGAGGCTGCGCTCGCATTGATCGCAATCAAGTCCTCACTTCGTCTTCGGATTGTCGTTCCCATGACCGGAGCGTACTTCGTTTTTGTCAACGGACCGCACTTCATCACTGTCGACGTCCACGTTCACATCTTCGTAGCTCACCACCGTAGAGCCATGCGGAACCACGACCGCCCCATCCTTCGGCACTGTCATTGCCACGTTTGTCAGCCCCGTCAGACTCGTTGCCAGCGCGCGTAGCTCCTTTATGGTTTCCCTCGTCTTCCCCAAGGCCTTGGCGTAGTCCTCCATTTCCAAGTAGGCGCTTATGAGCTGCAGATGGCTCGCCATTCTGTGAACTGACTCTTTCACAGCTTTCAGCATGGTCGGTTCTTCCTTCCCGGTCCACGGAGTGTCATAAAACCCAACTGAGGTCCGTCGACGTATCGTTATTGTTTGTCCTCGACGGCCGTTTGTCGGATGGGTGGACATACACAACTGCTGTCCGAGATGGCATGTTCCACTTTCTAGCTTCAGAAATATAGTAATAGTTATTTTAGCCCAACCGCCCGGGCTGGTATTTTTTTTCTCATTCCTCGTTCAATGTTCAGTTTTGTACATTGCCTTTCATTTATCGGAGCGAATGCCGAATCCAACGATTGTGAGTTCTGCGGACCCGTATGGACAGACGACTACAGCAACCTGTTCCAGGTCCTCCGAAAGCAATAGCTGCGGAGACAAACCCATGACGCGCAATTGCCGGTTCCCGTAAGCTGAGCGAGAATTTCAACTCATTTAAGCACGCAACATCACAACATCAGTTATCACTGTTATTGTTATTCCCTGAGTTTACGGGTTTTCCGACTCGACCGAGATTGAAAGAAGGAGACCGCGTGCGGTCTCCTTCGCTGTGCTCATCGTCGCACCGTGGGTTGACGACGCGGCTACCGAAAGCATGGGCTTTGGTTGCTGACCCGATGAGCCTTCAATGAACCGCACTGGCTCGCAACAGGACGTAGGATTGAGTATGTACGCGACCACGAGAAAAGCCATGGGCGCTCTCTTGCGACCTCTCAGCGCTCTGCTGAATTGCCTTGTTTGTCTTCCAGGCTGCGACGCACTCAATCCCTTGTGCGGCAGTGCTCGTCCGAGCACCGATCATTGGGTCTCTTTCTCCCGGCAGGATTACGTTCGCTGAGGTGCAGCAGGGCTTTCTTCTCGGTGTCTCGCTGTGAATGGTGGTCAGTTTGTTTCGCCTCCGTCGTGGATTCCAGACGCGTTGTCCTGGAATGCTACTCCGGTGACATGTTGTTAGGGGGCACTAAGGTGGTCTGATCGCGAGATCCTTGATTATTTCCAGAAGAGCCTTCCCCGCCATAATCCCGTGAGGTGCTATGACCTTGAACACCGGACTGCTCTACAAACCTGGCGAGGATGACCACCACCACAAACCGGCATCTTTGTATCGAACTGAGCACGTCTCTAAGGTGGACCAATCCTTGCCAAGTGCGAACTCCCGTCTTGGGCTGGGCTGGCTTGGTCCTTTGGCCTACAGACAACTGCTGCTGGGCGTGATGTTCGGAGCCGCATTCCTGATCTTGGACGGGTCATCGACAGCATCTCTGGGGTGGGAGGGGGCGCCCCCTTCGTATCTGCCGGTCGGGCTGACTCTGGCGTTGCTTTTATGTGGAGGCAGGCGTTATGTGCCCGCGGTGTTCATCTCCAGCGTAGTCGCAGGCCTAGTGAACTACCACCGGCCGATTTTTTCGTGGTGCGGACTACCGGGGTCGATTGGGATATATCTTGGCTACGTGGGCGCTGCCGCAATATTGCGACGGCGCTGGCGCATCGATCCCAAACTCGGCACCCTGCGCGACGTCGGGCGCTACATCGTAATCTCCCTCGGCGCGGCCATCCTCAGCGCTTTGTTCGGAGTGTTGACTCTCTGGGGAGATGGCCTGATCAGCCGATCCGATGCTCTCAGGACGGCGGCAGATTGGTGGGCCACCGACGCACTTGCGATCATCACCTTCACGCCTTTCTTGCTGGTATTCGTAGCTCCGCTGGTGGGTTACTGGTTGCGGTCGGGAAGTGAATCTCGCCCGTCTGCGGCGTGGCGCGCTCGCCCTTCGGCAACTCAGATCCTCGAACTAACGGCACAATCCGGATTCGTTGTATTTGCCATCTGGTTTGTCTTCGGTTATGCGCCGGCGATTCCCTATCAGCCTCTTTATCTACTATTCGTCCCGGTCATCTGGATTGCCGTTCGGCGTGGCCTACCAGGAGCCATCCTGGCCACATTCGCCATTAGTATCGGAATGACCTTCGCAGCCTGGATTACTCAGGCGCAAAGTGGCTCTCTCCCCAAGCTGCAACTCGCCATGTCGGCGCTAGGACTGACGGGTCTTTGCCTGGGAGCAGTGGTTACCGAGCGAAGGCGGGCGGAAGGGGCCATTCGCGAGTCGGAAAAACGCTATCGCCTCCTGTTTGAGCGCAACCTGGCGGGCGTCTTTCGCACCACGCTTGCGGGGAGCTTTGTGGAGTGCAATCAAGCCACCGCCTGCATGTTTGGTTATGACTCGCCGGAGGAAGTCATGGAAGTCCCGGTCGCCAATTTGTACGATGCGGCCTCCGATCGCGAAGGGTTTTTGACAAAACTCAAATCCGAAAAAAGCGTTACGAACCACGAGATGAAGTTTCGACGCAAGAACGGGGAGTCCGCCTGGGCGGTGTTAAATGTAAGTCTCGTCGATGACGATTCCGGTATCGCCAGTATTGTTGAGGGAACGCTCGTCGATATCACCGAGCGCAAGGTCGCCGAGGAACGAGTTCAATCCCTGGCCTACTATGATGCTCTGACCGGGCTACCGAATCGGATTCTACTGCACGATCGATTGTCAAAGGCACTCGCCACTGCTCGTCGACAGATGCACAAAGTTGCACTTCTGTTTTTTGATCTCGACCGCTTCAAAATAATCAACGACTCGCTCGGGCATTCGGTTGGTGACCTCCTTCTCGAAGACGTAGCCGAACGGCTTAAAAGCTGTGCGCGGGAAGAGGACACCGTAGCCCGGTTAGGGGGAGACGAATTCGTCATTGTGCTCACCCATGTTAACGACATCCCCGGCGCCGCCGTTTCCGCCGAGCGGTTTATGGATGCCATGACGGCCAGATTCGTCATCCAAGGTCACTCCCTTAGCATTGGTTGCAGTCTCGGCATCAGCATCTTCCCAGAACACGGTGCAGACAGCGAAACCTTAATCAAGCACGCCGATGCTGCTATGTACAGTGCCAAGGACATCGGACGGAACAACTTTCAGTTTTTTACCGCGGACATGAACGCTCAGGCGGTGGAGCGATTGACTCTCGAGAACGGCTTGCGGCTGGCACTCGAAAAGAAAGAACTCTTTCTCATGTACCAACCGCAAATGAACATTGCCACCGGAAAGATCAGCGAGTTGGAAGCGCTGCTTCGCTGGCAGCATCCGGTATTGGGCCTCGTACCCCCCGATAAGTTCATACGAATTGCTGAGAACAGCGGCCTCATCGTGCCAATCGGTGAATGGGTACTCAGGACAGCCTGTTCTCAGGCGCGTAAATGGCAAGACGAAGGGCTTCCCCCCGTTTCTATAGCAATAAACGTATCCGCGGTCCAGTTCCGTCAACAGGGCTTCTGCGAACTCATCAGAAGAGTGCTCCGTGAGACTGGTCTCGCCCCGCACTATCTCGAACTGGAACTGACAGAAAGCCTTCTGCTAGGTAATGCAGACGTCACGCTATCCGTTCTTCAAGAATTAAAGGCCATGGGGTTGACGCTGGCGATTGACGACTTCGGAACTGGCTATTCCAGCTTCAGCTATTTGAAACGGTTTCCGGTTAGCAAGCTGAAGATCGACCGCTCGTTTGTTCGAGATGTCGCCGTGAATCCTGATGACGCGGCGATCACAACCGCAATCATCAGCATGGCCAAAAGCCTGAATCTCAAGGTGATTGCCGAAGGTGTCGAAGACGAAGCGCAAATGTCATTCTTGCGGGCGCATCAGTGTGACGAGATTCAAGGCTATTACTTCAGCCGACCTTTGGCGGTTGATAAAGTTGCCGAGAAACTGCGAGGCGAGGCCTTACCAGCCTTGGTTGAAAACCATGGGGCGTGATCAAGAGCGGCATAAAACCAGCAAGGGATAACTTCACATGGTCCTGACTTGTGCTTGGAGATCGGGTGTCAGTGCACATCGGCGGGAGCAGCCGCTTCCGTCCGACTGCGGGGATAGCGAAATGATGAACTGGGTGAAGGGTTGGTGATCGAGCCACTCGGGAAAGCCAGCAGTCAGTTATTTCTTTCCGCTGGCCAGCTTTTTGGAAATTTCCGCCACGATCTTTGGTCGCAGCTCGGCCATCACGCTGTCTACTAGGCTTGCGATGTTTCTAGCTCCGTCAGCGGAATCTGCAGCAGAGCTTTCCTCCGGATTCTTTTCTGCACCCGCGGCAACCGCCATGGCGGCGGATTCGCGTTCTGGGGCAGGAGGATTTTCGACCTCGAAGTCCTTCGCGCGTTCCGGATTCTCGCTGGTGCCGGAGTCGGAGGTTTCACGAATCTGCCGCCAGCTTGCCCAAGCTGCCGCCGTGGTGGCCGCCAATTCCGAATCTTTCTTCTGCGCCGTCTCCTGCGTGCCGCTGTCATCAGAATTGTTCCAGCCGGCAGTAAGCTCGGCCACCGTGGATGCCAACTCCGGCACGGACGCAGATTCGAACCTGTTCGTAGCGGAAGCGTCCTCCGCCTCAGCAATTGCATGCCCGGCGGATTGTTCCGGCGGCGCCGTTTCCGCGATCTGCGTCGCGGGCTGGGAATCTGCTGTCTGCGGCATTTCTGGAGCCGCTTGCGCCGTCGCTTCGTGAGCGTTTTCATGGACGGGCAGGGCTGTGTCAGTCGCAGGTACCGGCGGCATCGCAGCAGCCGGCGAAGTCTGTTCAGCGCTGCTCGCCAGCGCGGATTCTTCCGCAGCCGTCCGCGCGGTTTCAATTTCTTCTCCTGATTTCGGGGTCGCGATTGGCGGTCCGACAGGAACTGAGGAAACTAGGGTTGAGTACCCCGCGTCGGCGGCGGCGAACGCCGCATAAGCCTTATGCATCTCGTGCTCGAGCGAAAGGGTCGCTTCATCCGCATTGGTCGCGACCGGCACCGCGGTCCACCGCGGCCCTGTCACGGTAGTGAATGCCTCCGCCGTCGCGGCTAGGGGGGAAAGATTCTCGGCGGCTTTCTCCGTTTCGTGGGTTGAACTCGCCGTGTCCCATGCCTTGCCATTGGCCGGCTCGAGAGCGGCGATGGCGGCCATTACCTCGGCGTCGCTGCCGGCAATGCCTGATGGCGGATCTTTCCGGTATTGGTCACCGGTTGGCGGTGGCGCGTCGGAGATTTCTTCCTGGGCGCCGCCTGCAAAGGTCGCCCCCGCGGATTCTCGGCTGGATTCCGCCTCCTCTGCCTTCGCCTCAGGCGAAGCTGGGCCGGGAGCGTCCCAGTTTGCCGCAGACCGTCTCGACGCCCTCGCTTCTTCGACCCCCCCGCTGTTTGCTTTGGTCCTGGCTACGCCGTCGGTAATGGCAGTCCTGTCGGCCTCGGCATGCGCTTTCTCCAAATCCGCCGCGGCTAACTTGGCTTCGACCTGGGCTGCGGCTGCTGCCAGCGCGGCAAGTTCTTCCGGCGTGACGTCTTTGGGAAGATCCGCCGGCGCTATGGCCGCCACCCGCAGCCTGTCTTCAGCGGGCTTGGAGGGTTCTTCCTTACGCCTCTCTTCCTTACGCCTCTCGTCCTTTTCGATGATGTCGCGCAAATCCGGTGTAACCGAGTTGTACGTTTCGGAGTCGTCTTCTTTCTCGGCGGATTTCGATTTCTTCGGTGGAAATGCGATCCGTTTTTCCCATCCCGTTTCTTTGTTCGCGGAGCGTGGGCCGCCGGGACGATCGCCATACTCCACAGCCGCAACGGCCCGCGCGAACCGACCCGGCTTGGAGGGCTCGGCTCTATGCACGATCTTGTCTTCAAGCTTGGAGAGAACGCTCAGCAATTCGCTGGCTTCAAACGGTTTGACGATAAAGCCTTCGGCGCGTACTCGTTTTGCCTCCTCGGGCTTGAAAGGCTCCAGCTTTCCTACCGTCAGCAGGACCGGGGTGCGTGCAGTCTCTGCAGCTTCCTTGAGGCGCTGGCACACCTCCAGGCCGCTGTAGCCAGGCATGTAAACATCCAGGATGATGAGATCGGGTTTCTGCTCCGCGATCTTTTTCAGCGCAGCCGAGCCGTTGTTGACGGTGATGACCTCGTAGCCCGCGTCCGCGAGAATTTTTCGCCCCATGTTCTGGGCGGTCACGCTGTCATCGGCGAGCAGTATCTTCCTAGCCAAAGGGAATTCCTCTAATGAGGGGAGATAACGCGAAGGTAACCTGAGCCACAACGTAAGTCAATGAGTAGACAGCAGGTAACCACGTTACCAGTGGCCAGCGCCTACTGCGTCTTTCGCAGCGAGTCGCATTGTGGGTGGGTGATGCCGAAGGGACGGGCCTTGGCGAAACTGGATTGAGCTCGTCCTCAGAAGGGAACGATCTTCTTCAACCCCTTCCTTTTCTTCTTCTTGCTGCTCGATAGGTCGCTGTCGTCCGCCAATTGATCGCGCGAGCTCGAGTCAGCGCCGGCCGAGCTGCCCGGCTGTCCGGCGCCCTGCTGTATCTCGTTGACTTGCGCGGGGGGCGGAAGGGCCTGATCGTTTGTGCTGGGAGCGTCGGGCTTAAGTTCGTTGGGATCAGCCGCTGGGCTGGACGTCGGGCTGGCGGGCCGGGGTGCGGCGGGCTGCAGATCATTGCCGCCTGCTCCCGTGTTCGGCCGGGCGAAAGGAGAACTGTTTGCCGGCGGCGTATCCGAGCGTGGCGCCGCTTCGTTGGGCGGGGGAGTGCCTCCCTCCACTTTTTCAACACTGACGTTGTGCTCTCCGGATCCTGCCATCGCCGCTCGCACGGTTTCGCGCGTGACCTCGGTCGCACTGACGGGCGTGGGATCGACCAGCGCCGGATCACCAACTTTCGTGGCCTGGGCTACGTCGGGATGTTTCATGAACATCCCAGTCAGGCGTCCGAACGTGCCCGTGTCGCGTCGGCTGGCATCTTCTGCCTTGTTCTGGGCGACCGCGGCTTTGGTTGGCCTGGGTATAGGCTGGTGCAATGCGGCGAGACGTTTCCTCGCATCATCGACACGATCCATGATGGGGTAGCGCTTGATGATCTGCGAGTAGGCATCAGCAGCGTTCTTGCTGAAGGAGTCCAACATTCGTGCCTTGGTACCTTCGTCGATACAGCCTGGCGGCTGGTTGGGCTTTGTGCAAGTGGGGCGCGACCGGACTTGCGCCATTTCGCCCTCATAGGTTTGCCCCAGAAGATAGAGTGCTTCATCGGCGTGGCTGTACAGCGGGTAGCGCTCGACCAGCGATCGCAGGCGCGCGATTGCCGCGGGATATGACGGACGCAGGTAGTAAAAGCGTCCGATTATATATTCGCGCTCGGCCAGCACTTCCTGCACTTCGAGGAGGCGTTGTTTTGCCTCGGGCACCAGTTTGCTGTCCGGAAACTGCAAGATGAGGTTTCGGTATTCGTCTTCCGCACGCTTAGCGTGAGTGTAGTCGCGGTCAGCCTTCTCCATCTGCTGATATTGAATGTTAGCGATTTTGAGTTGGGCTTCGGCGGCCTCCGGCATGTTGGGGAAGAACGTAATGAAATCGCGGTATTCCTGTTCCGCCTGCGCCAGCGAAGCCGTCCCCCCTTCGGCATACCAGGAATCGCCCACCGCCAGCTTGGCCCGCGCGATGAACTCGGAATCCGGATATGTGTTAATGAGAGTTTGCAGGGTGATGCGGGCCACGTCGAAGCGGTTGTGCTTCATGGCGTCCATGGCCTTGTCGAAAAGGACCTTATCCGGCTGCTTGGAACCGACATTAGACAGTGGGTTGACTGACTTCTTATTTGTGCAAGCCGCCGTGATCAACAGCAGTATTCCGAAAAACGCAACGAACGGAATTCGACGTGACATAAAACCTCAACTCAGAATTTTCAATCGTCAATTGCCAATTTTCGATTTGAAAGGCCGCCCGGGTCTTCAATCGGCAATTAAAATTGCTATACCTTGGCCAGGGCTGCTTCGGTCGCCGCCTTCAGCACTGCCTGCGCATTCTTTCTTGGATCGCCGCCGCCGAACACGGCGTTGCCCGCCACCAGAATTTCCGCGCCGGCGCGGACCACATCGGCCACCGTGTCGAGCGAGATCCCGCCATCCACCTCGATGCGGAAGTTCAGCCCCTGCTGGCTGCGAATCTCCGCTAACCTTTGCAGTTTGTGTAACGTGGAGGGAATGAACTTCTGCCCTCCAAAGCCCGGATTCACCGACATGACCAGCACGTAGTCAATAATATCCAGCACTTCAACCAGGGTATCGACCGGCGTTGCGGGATTGATCACCACCCCAGCCAAGCAGTCGTGGCTTTTGATCAGATGCAGAGTGCGGTTCAGGTGCCGGCAAGCTTCCTGGTGGACCGAAATCCAATCAGCCCCGGTTTCGGCGAAGTCCGGAATGAACTGGTCAGGATTCTCAATCATCAGATGGCAGTCGAGCGGCAGCTTTGTCGCCTTCCGCAGCGAACGCACCAGCGGAGGTCCGACGGTCAGGTTGGGAACGAAATGTCCGTCCATAATATCGACATGGATGACACTTCCTCCGCCTTCGCTCGCGGCGCGCACTTCCTCCGCCAGACGGGCAAAGTCAGCCGATAGAATCGACGGTGCCAGTTCGATCAAACGTGTTCTCTCAGAACCTAGAAGCGGGGCTCTCGTAGGAAACTGCTTGTGGAAATTCTAACACGGTCATGCGCGCTGCTGAGTACCGAGTTGCGAATGCGGAAGCACGGTATACCGCTGTGCTGGAGGTGCTTTCAACTTCAGTCGAAGAGGCACACGGTCGTGGTTGCATTCTGGTCATGCTACCCTCGACGTTCATGTCGGCCACACCACAATTCGGAGCTGTTGCCTATAGTTTGGCCGCAGTCTTGGCTTGGGGGAGCAGCGACTTTCTGGGCGGCTATGCCACTCGGCGCGCGAACCCATTCTTGTTCACCAGCATCGTGAATGGCGGCGGACTGCTCCTGATGATCACGTTGGCGGGGGCGAGCCACACTCCTTTCCCCTCTGCCCGCAGCGTGACCTGGGTTTTGGCAGGCGGAATCTCGGGAGGCGGTTCGCTCGCGATCTTCTATCGCGCGCTCGCGGCCGGCAGAATGGGAATTACGGCGCCGGTGGCGGCGGTTATGGGCGCCGCGATCCCGACGTTTTTTTCGATAGCCACCGAGGGTTTGCCCGGCCGCCTTCCAATCGCCGGCTTCCTCTTCGCCGGCACCGGACTCTGGCTCCTCACTCGCAGTGAAGATGGCAGCCGCCCTGAAGGGGTTGGACTGGCGGTTCTCGCTGGAATTGGTTTCGCTGGTTTTTACCTTTGCATCCGACAAGCTGGCCAGGCGTCACCTTTATGGATCGCTACTCTGACGCGGACTGGCGGGTTGCTCATTACCGGGCTCATCGTTCTGTTGCAGCGGAGATTTCAAGACATCACTCCCGCCGGCTGGCGCTGGGGAGTGCTCACCGGTTCGATCGATTCAGTCGGCACCGTGCTCTTCATCCTTGCCAGCCAGTCCGGACGCCTCGATAAGGCCGTGGTGATGTCATCGCTTTATCCTGCTATCACTGTGCTTTGGGCGCGTCTTTTCCTCAAAGAGCACTTCACTCGATGGAAGTTCGTGGGCTTGGTCGCGGCGTTGGCAGCCGTGCCCATGATCGCAGCGGGATAAAGGGGGGCACATTTCCCTGCAGCAACACGGATTCTTTGCCTTGGATAGATCCTTGCGGCGGAGCGTTCCTCGACTCGCGTCCCGAGCAGTCGTCCCGGGTAGCCGAGGATCCGTGAAGATCGCATGAATCCGTCGCTTGATTTCTGCTAGCTCTGCTACTATCCGCTCAATGCCCCTGCTTGAAATCCGTAACCTGACAAAAATCTTTCCGCACGCCCAGTCTGTCTTCGCGGGAAAGGCGCGTGGTTCCCCGTATGATGTGCGTGCCGTCGACGAGGTGTCGCTCGACATCCATGCCGGAGAAACGCTCGGTCTTGTCGGCGAATCGGGATCAGGCAAGAGTACGCTGGGACGCCTGACGCTCCGCCTCATTGCGCCGACATCAGGCAGCATCCGCTTCGAGGGGCAGGACCTGCTTGCCGCTGGCCGCGGCGAAATGCGCCGTCTCCGCCGCGACATGCAAATTATTTTCCAGGATCCATTCGCCTCACTCGATCCCCGTTATCGCGTGGAGGACATCATCGCCGAGCCCCTGATCATTCACGGCGAGGAACAGGATGCACCAGCAGAGTCATGTGGGGACAGCCGCCCCCGGCTGTCCGGTCGAGCGAAGCTCGACATCCGCACTCGCGTTATCGTGTTGCTGCGCGCGGTTGGCCTCGATGAATCCGCGCTCCGCCGTTATCCCCACGAATTCAGCGGCGGACAGCGCCAGCGCATCGGCATTGCCCGCGCCCTGGCGTTGAGGCCCAAGTTCATCGTGGCCGACGAACCGGTCTCCGCGCTCGACGTCAGCGTCGGCGCGCAGATCGTCAACCTGCTTGCGAAACTACAGGGCGACTTCGGCCTGACGTATTTATTCATTTCGCACTCCATGCCGGTCGTGCGCTATCTGGCTACCCGTATTGCCGTAATGTACCGCGGAAAGATTGTTGAAATAGGATCGACCGAGCAGATCACCGAACGTCCTGCGCATCCTTACACCCGCAGCCTGCTGGAAGCTACTCCCCAGGTGGAGGTCTAGCTTCTGGAAGACTGCTGACAAGCGGCAGATGACCTTTCTCGAATGTCGATGGCATCGCAACCGGAACCTCCCGATGCTCATGCCGGGCAACCGCCATGCCATACTTAGCTCATGTCCTGGCTCCGGCCCGGTTGAGCCCGCTATCCGGCTGAACTGATCTTTTGCTATGACATTTCCATCGTCAAGGCCACAACCGCAACCGTTGTAGAGGTATGCTAGGGACAGCCTTGGAGACTTTTCCATGAAACCCGCTCTCGCGCTTTTTGTTCTTCTAGCTTCCGGTCTATTCACCATGTTGCACGCACAGGATATGCCTGCGGCAAAACCCGCCAGTCCGCCTGCCGCGCCAAAATCGGCCGTCATGCCCAGCCCCGCGGCCGCAACGAAAGATCCCGTTGCGACCTCGGTGCGTATGCTCTTGCCGCGGTCGCAGAAAAACATTGTGGGAGCGATTGAGGCCATGCCCGGTGACAAGTTCGCGTTCAAGCCCACGGCCGAGCAGATGAGCTTTGGCCACCTGGTCACGCACATCATCGAATCGAACTATTTCCTTTGCGCCAAAGCGGCGGATGTGCCGGAGCCGAAGGCTGAAGCGGCGAAAGAAACGGACTCCAAAGAGAAGCTGCTCGCGGCCGCCAAAGCTTCTTTCGATTTCTGCGGCGAGTCGCTGGCCAAAATGGACGACTCCAAACTGGGTGATAGCGTCGAACTATTTGGTGGCCGGCAGTTTCCTCGCGCGATGGCCGCGCTGGGATTGGCCAGCGGCTGGGCCGACCATTACGCGGCTGCCGCCATGTATTTGCGCTTGAATAACATCCTGCCACCGTCGGCACAAGCAAAAAAATAGGTGGCTCTGGTCGATTCGCAGGGAATGAAGATTTGCGAAGTGGAAACCGGCTCACTGCTGCCAAATGAGCTGCGCGGATTTCCTTCGTGCGCTCTGCGGAATGGCCTCTTCGCACTCTGCGCACATAGTTTTAACCCGGCAATTCAATCGCAGAGTTCGCGGAGGAATTTCCGCGGAGAACGCAGAAGGAGCGCCTTACTTGATTTGAACAAGGTCGCCATTGACCGGACTTGCGCTCGGCGATGCGAGATGTTGCGGGGCTCGCCAGGAGTCGAAGATTGAAACCTGGTGCACGCAGGAAACGGTGCAATGGGGGGCGCAGAATTTTTCGGTTAGGTACTCGCGACGTATGTCATCACGGGTGTATTTCGCGAGCGGGATCGCAGGATAGCCTCGCTGCTGTGAACAGTAATGGACCAAACCGTCTTCGCAGATATAGAGGTAACGCGCGCCAGCGCGGCAGCGCCAATCATTGGGCAGGCCTTGGGCAATGTTGTCCTGGAA
>WNFC01012990.1_pt1 | contig 12382 bp, 14 predicted proteins | sample 5400541 | NCBI WGS metagenome assembly WNFC01 (sample SAMN13153342, study PRJNA577476) | soil metagenome | isolation source: 120 cm saprolite under Douglas fir tree site 2 hole 2 replicate 1 | place: USA:California | collected 2015-04-18 | reverse complement strand
CAGACGGGTCGCGTCCAACGCTCGATTGTCCCGCCCTCAGGAACGTGGGGAACGCAGCCGCCCTCGGACCCGCCCAGGCTCTCCCCGAATCGGCGACAACTCGCGTATACGGAATGCGATAACGGAGATTGTTCGTCGACTTCCGTCGACGTGATAACGCTTACCGGAGGGTCCGTACTTAGAGGGCCGTCCGTATTCGGCGGGCGTCTAATTAGAAGGATTCACGGTGCAAGCGCGCCCGCCTGGACGCCGCGAGGAGACCTCCTCTACTCCTGCTGTGGCGACGCAGGTCTCCGCGGCAACCACAACCAGATCATGCTCGCCCAAGCGCGCGGCGGCGCCCCGCACGCGGTCACGCCCCGCTCGGTTCCAGCAGACCAGCCGGAATGGCTTGGCTAGGCCGAGGGTGGCGGCAAACGGTCAGACGAGGCCGAAGGCTCTTGTGGGTCTGACCGTGCTCTGCATGCTCTTCGCCATCGTGGTAGCCGCGGGCGCCTGGGACACTCTCTCTGGCGGTCTAACTTGCAGAGCGGACAAGATCTTTCGCGGAGCGAACATCAATCACGCCCTGGGTATCGTCACCCTGGGCGGCTTGGCGGATTCTGCTCTGGCCCTCTGCGCACTCAAGTGGAAACGTCTTCTCTCTCCTGCGTTGCTCATCGGATCAGCGATCCTAGGGATCGGCATCGCATTCGTCGCCTTTGACTCGGCGACGCAAGTAGACGCCGAAAGCTGCGTTTCTCTACTCGGAGGCGCTACTCCGGAAGTACGCGCCGTCCACAGGGTCGCCCACCTCTATCTCCTTTGGGGACTCCCACTACCCGTACTCCTCTTGGCGTGGGCGTCGCCGTGGGCACGGTTGCGTCTGCGCGATCGTTTGAGCGCTCGGCGTTAACGTTTAAGGTCAACGAAGCCGCCTGCGTCTGGCACCGGTTGACATCGGCGAACCAGGGCAGTCCGCCGCGCGACTCTGAAGGTCTGCGCAAACGCTAGACAGGATGGAGCCGTAGTCCGCGAGGGTGCGTCCACCGCTGTCGCGTTTTGGCGGAAGTGCGACACGGGACACTTGTTCGGCGCAGCCGCGGTTTCCCGTCGGCTCTGGCCCGATGCGTCTCAGTGCGTCTTGAGGTTGGCCACGAGGAGCCGGTAGCCGACATCGAGTTGCTCCTGCTCGCGTAGGTGCGCGAACCTTGCGTCCCAGGCACCCGAGTCAATGTCGCTTGCAAGCCGGGCGAGCCCTGGTTCGATCGCGGCTACGGGGAGCAGGCTGAAGGTCGAGATGTTCGCTCGTACCACCTCGCTCAGATAGGCCTCCGGCCGTCGCCAGTACGCAGCAAGAAAACCGTCCGTGCAGTCGTGCGGCACCGCGACGGGTATGACCTCCAGCTTGCCGAGCGCCTCCTGATAGAGCGACAACGGAGGCAGACGAGCCCGATCAACAGCGCCGAGCGTCGGCAGATACTCCCAGAGCCAGAACTCGACTCCGCTGTCCGGGTCGCACGTGAAGACAACTACACGGTCGCGCGCGACTCGTCGAAGCTCACTGAGGCCACGGATCGGGTCGGCCCAATGATGGACGGTAAGAATCGCAAGCGCAGCATCGACGTTGTCGTCGCACAGAGGCAGGCTTTCCGCATAGGCGATCACTGCCGGTGCGGTGCTACTGGGCCGCTGGCGAACCGTCGTTTCCGACGGCTCGATTGCGACAACGCGTCGATCGCGCGGCTCATAAGCGCCCGTGCCAGCACCGACGTTCACGACACTGACGCTGTCGGCGAGTGCGCCCTCGATGAGGCGGGCGATACGAGAGTCAGGCGTTCGCGTGACCGTGTACGTCGTACCGATCCGGTCATAAGCCGCTTTCTCTCTCGTCCGCGACACAGCCCCGATTCTAGGAGCGCCCAACATTGCCGCGCTGACCGCGCGACCCAAGTCCGTCGCGTTCTGCGGGAACTGCGACAGGGCCAGCAGAGCCGTGACCCGTCTGTCGCGTTCTGGCGACACGCACCGCTAAATCGTCTTTCCGCCCCACACCCGAAGTTGCTTTAGCAAGGGGGTGAACTCCTCCCTGGCGTCCGGCGAAATATCGTAGGTGAGGCTGCCGTCTGGGAGGCGCGCAATCGAGCTTGGCCTCCTCGGTGTGGCTGCCACCGGGGAGTTCCCCGAGGGAAACGACCTGGATCCGATGGTCCTCAACGCGGATGGTGTACAGCTGGCCGCCTGAGAGCGCGAGAATGCTCTCGTGGTCGTTTTCGCGCTTGAAATCGAAGAACTCGACTTCACCTCCGGATAGGACATCGTTCAGCGCGTCCTGCACGCTGCCGAGGAAGCTGTCCATGAGCTGGGGGGTCGGGTTGGAATGTCGTGCCAGCCAGGCGTTCTGGATCAGGCTGTCGAGCTGACTGCGTTTGTTGCCAACCGCCATCCGGTTCACCCCCGGGGCGATCTTACTCGTTTGCGCGCCACGTTCACCAGGCAGGCAACGCGCGGGCTCGAGTGCGTGGCGCCGGGATGTTCGTGTGGGTACCGCGCGCCTCGATTGGACTCCCGCGTCGCGCTTTGGATGTCATAAGGGCTCTGTCCTGAGCGCTTGAGGATGATCGGGCCTCTGTGTCGAGGAGAGGAGGTTCGTGATGTTGTACGCGGCGATGGACATCCACAAGCACGCGTTCCAGGCGACGGTGCTCGATCCCGACAGCAGTGAGGTGGTCGAGGAGCGCTTCGCGCCCGATCGGGACGGTCTTGGCCGCTGGGCCGAGCAGTGGCAAGGCCGCGTCGCGGCGGTGGCGATCGAGGCGACGACCGGTTGGCGTTGGGTCTGGCGCGAGCGCGGTTGATCGGCGAAGCACGGACGGCCCTCACTGGGGAGTGAGGACCGTCCGTGTGCTTGCTTTAGGCGCACCGCTGGGAGATAGGTCGGGGGCTGCGGCCCCCCGCGACCCAGCCCGTTTGCGGTGCGCCACCTTTGTTTGTCGGCAGGAATGACCTACCCCTACAGGGGTAACGCCGACGTTTCACTGAGCGCAACTCCGTGCGAGCGGGGAGGCCGGACACTGCACCTCAGTCCCCGAGTGGCGTTGAACACCGGGTCTAACCGAATGGCTAGGGATTTCTCGCGCCGTCCCGCCCACAGTTCGGTGCGCCGCCGACGACGATGCGGCGTGGTCGGCGGCCGAGTTCTGGGCCTGTGGGGTGCCAAAATTCAGGTCAGTCGTTCAGAACCCGCCGATTTGCAGGCGAGACGAATTAACGCACCCCACAGGCAGGCGGGCCGGACACGCAGGGCTCGGCCGGATCGCCGACGGTATCGCGGCTTGCCGACTACACCGCGCACGAGAGCCAGGCGAAGAACCGGCCTCCGGGCGCAGCTCCTCGCACGGTCAAGGCAGACGACGAAGCCGAGCCCTTGACCGACTACGGGAAGTTGGGCGAACACGTAACCTCGGTTCTCGAGGCCGCAAACGAGGCAGCGGCGAAAATCCGGGAGGACGCGCGCACGAACGCCGAGGATATTGCGACGCAGAGCCAGAGCCAGGCGAAGGCGCTTCTCCAGCAAGCGCAGGAACACGCCGAAAAGCTCTCACGTGAGTCGGAGCGACTGCACGCAGAGGCTAAGAAGGAGAGCCGTGAGCTGACGCAGCGTGCAGAGTCTTATGTGGCGGAGAAGCGCCGGGAGGCTGAAGCCGAATCAACCGGCATCCTCTCTCGCGCGCGGCGCGAGGCGAGCGAGCACGCAAGAGCTGCGCAAGAGCGTCGGAGCGCGTTGGCCAGCGACGTCGCGCTGAGCGAAGAGCGCCTCGGCCAACTCGTGGGCCTACGGAACCTGGCCGTCAGGCTCGAGGAGCTTGTGCACCCAGAGCCCAGGCACGCGAAGAGCGACTCCCCCGTCGTCGATCAGGACCCGTCTCTCGAGGAGTCGCTCCGGCCCTCGGTAGCAGCGCCACAGTCCTCCGAACCGCACGCGTAAATTGCGCCGGCGATCGCAGGACACGGTCGACGCCCCACGGCCGCCCGAGCTTCGCCAGCCGCTCGCCGACGCGCTTGATCACGTGGTCGAATCGCTGAATTCGCTTTCGGCGAGCGTGGGATCAATGTCAGGCAAGGTGGAGGCGAACCGGTCTCAGCCAGCCTGGACGACGGTCCCCCGCACGTCGTCGCCCCATGAAGGTGGTCGGTTTCTTCTTCCTCCGGTTCCGCCGGAGCCAGCGCCTTCGGTACAGACTTCCACGTCTCGTTTTGGCGTGGGCGTCGCTAGCAGCAGCGGTGGGCGCAGTGGTGTGGGTCGCTTTCGCGCTCGGAGGAGGGAGCTAGGAGCCTCGAGAGCGACCGTGCTCGCGCTCGAAGTGCGGCGCTGTCGCGTTTTGGCGGAAGTGCGACAGAGCAGAGCTTGGCGCGGAGCGCGAACCATGAGGACCGGATCAGGTGTGCCCCCCAGCATCATCGCGAGTCGTTCGCGGACCGCGTCGCCTTCCACGAGATCTCCCGTTGGCCGAGTTGGCCGAGAAGCCCGACGACGGCGGACTCGGTCAGTGTCAGCGGGGCTAGCCCCGCAGACGCCATCGCCGAGCGAGGTTTCGCGGCCAAGAGCTAACGAGTTCGATGAGAGCCGCGAAGAACGGGAGCCCGCGAGGCCGGAGCCCGATGATCCCAGAATCGCGAGGGCGAGCACTGAAAGCGCGATCGACAAGACGAGCGTCGCCGTGATGATCCCGATCCAGATGAAACAAACGTCTGGCCCTCTGGAGTGACCCGCTCCGCGTGCGTGATTCGCCGGCGCGTGGTCCGGTTTGAGGGCGAGGGGGCGGCTCGCGCCGCCCCTTCGTCTCCCTGTTAGTTCGGGCTCCCGAGATAGGGGAACGTGTTCGAGAACGTGCTGTCGTTGGCGACGCAGTCCCCGGTGATCTTGCCGTTCGTGATCAGGTTGAGCTCCGCATCGATCACGTCGTTCGAGAGTTGGCGGCCGTTGAGGAAGCCGGCCGAGCTCGAGGTGTCGTACGTGAGGATGTCCGGAAGCAGGACTTGCGCGAGGCCGTTCGGATCGGCGGCTCCGAGCGCCGTGAGCGTACTCACGAAGCTGGCGCCGAAGTCCCGCCGGTCGTTCACCGGATCGCCCGCGTTGAACCGGTTCTTGTCGTTTCCGTGATTGAACACGGTGTTGATCGCCGGCCGGCCCATCCGGTCGATCTGTATGTTGTCGGCATTGGTGGACGCCCAGACGCCGATCTTCGGCTGAGTGGAGTCCGTCGTCAGCATGCTGCTCGGCAGCTCGAGCACGATCGAGGAGACGTTCCTGCCTGCGAAGAAGTCGGTTTGATGACCGTCGCAGAACGAGCGGCCGTTCAGGCCCAGGAACGCGGCGAGGTCGAAGAAGAACGGGTCGTCGCGGCGTCCTGCGAACGCCTTGACGTCGCCGACCGTGACGATGTTCGGCGCTGCGCCGAACGCGGTCGAGAGGCCCTGGTCCATCGAGATCAGGAGCTTGCCGTTCCTCCGTACTTCGAACTGCTGCGAGCCGTTGCTGGCCGGCTCGCCGAAGCGAACGCGGAGGTTCACGTCTGTCACCGCGTCGCCGTTGTTGTCGATGTTGAAGTTGTACAGCACTCCTCTCGTGTTGCCGACCCCGGGAATGCCGCGGCCGAAGGTGAAGTTGCTCCCGGCCGGCCCGGTGTTGACGTTCAGGACGAGTACGGTGTCCGCCGGATTCGTCGGCTGGAACGCATACAGGTCGGTGATGTCCGATTGCACGCTCCCGCCCGGTGGCATCAGTCCCGGGGCGTCGAGGTGATCCGCTGCGCGCGCAGCGGGCGGCCCCGCCTTCTGAACGAGGATTGCGGTGATCGCAAGCGCTCCCACCGCGACGGCTAACGCCGCGATCAAGAGCATCCTCCGGTTTACCAATGCGGTTGCCCTCATACGTCCTCCCTCCCTTGGTTTGAATGATCCATCGTTGAAGCGCATCTCATTCGCCGCTGCGATTGATTCGGTTCGATGAACCGTTTCGATGCGCCCTGCGAACGCCCCAAGAATGGGAAAACGAAGACTGGGGATTGGGGCAATCGGCGCAGGCGGCGCTGCCCTGGTGCTGCTGTTCGGCGGCGTCCTCTCGGCGCGTCCGCACGTGAACCCGCTCGCAGTGTTCGCTGCCAACGCCGGGGTCGCACCAGAACAGGCAGAGCTCGGCCGGCTGTTCGCGGGATTCTCGAGCGGCGATCCCGCCCGCGTCGTCCACACGCTCGAGCGGCGCGTTGCACGGATGCCGCACGACGGCGACGCGCTCGCGGTTCTCGCGCTCGCATACCAGCAACGCGCTCGCGAGACCGGCGATCCGGCTTACTACCGGCTCTCGGACACGGCGCTTCGCCGCGCTTCCGCCGCGGGCGGGCCGCTCTCACTGATAGCGCAGGGCGAGGCCTCGCTCGCGAACACGCGGCACAGGTTCAGAGACGGGCTCCGCCTCGCGAGAGAGGCGATCCGCCTCGACCCCGAGAACGGCGCAGCCTACGGTGCGCTCGGCGACGCCCTCCTCAACATCGGGCGCTACAAGCAGGGATTCAAGGTCTACGACCGGATGGCGCTCAAGGCGCCGGGCATCGCCTCGTTCACCCGCGTTGCGAACGCACGCGAGCTCAGCGGCCGCCCCGCGGCGGCCGCTGCCGCCGACGAGCTCGCGCTCGAGGCTGACGCGACGATACCGGAGCAGATCGCGTGGACGATGACGCAGATCGGCAACGTCAACTTCAACATGGGCCGGCTCGGGACAGCCGCGAAAGCCTACCGGCGGGCACTCCGTCGCTTCCCCGGCTACGTGCACGCCGAGGCCGGTCTTGCACGCGTTGAGGCCTCAGAGGGTCACTACCGGGAGGCTGTCGGGCGCCTTCGCCGAGCAGTCACGGTGCTCCCGATCCCGGCGTACGTCATCTGGCTCGGCGACATCCTCCGCGTCTCAGGCCACGAAGCTGCGGCTCGTCGCGAGTACGCGCTCGTGGACACGATCGAGAAGCTCTTCGCCGCGAACGGCGTCCGCACCGAGCTGCAGACCGCCGTCTTCGACCTCGACCACGACCGCAACGTCGCCGACGCCCTCGCGCGCGCGCGCACGGCGTACCAGTCCGCGCCGGGCATCTATGCGGAAGACGCGCTGGCCTGGGGCCTCTACCGAAGCGGCCGCTGCGAGGAGGCGAAAATCCACTCCACGCGCGCGCTCCGCCTCGGCACGCGCGATGCGCTCCTCGTCTTCCATCGCGCAATGATCGAGCGCTGCCTCGGCTCGGCGTCTGCATCGTCGTGGTTCCGACGGGCGCTCACCATCAACCCACACTTCTCCTTCTTATGGTCCCCGGTCGCCCGCGCGCAGCTCCACTGAGCTAGCGGCTTGGGCGCGCCGCGTTAAGGTCTGCTCGACGTCGACGGATGGAGGAAGCGATGACTTGGGGCTTCATCAGCGAACTGCCGATCACGCCCGATGAGTACGACGCACTCGACGCCGAGCTCCCGGATGACCCGCCCGTACGAGGCGGCTTGACCTTTCTACCCGCCGATCGCCCCTCCCTTCCATTGGACTTGAAAGCTGTCTGCGCACGGGTGGAGTGTGCTGACCGGATTGCAGTGAGGTCGCTCAGGCCGTGAGGGGTTTCAAAACGTGGGTTCCACGTCTTGAGTTCTGCTCTGGCGGGTCTGGGAGCATGGGCGGATGCTTCTGTCCTTCGTCTATCTCGCGTTTTCAGCGTTGCTGCAGCTGCTCATGGGCAGCCGGCGCAGCGAGTTCGCCAAAGATGTCGAACTGCTCGTTCTGCGCCATCAGCTGTTGGTGCTTCGTCGGCAGCAGCCGCGGCCGTCGTTTCGGGCAGCCGATCGCGCCTTCCTCGCGGCGCTCAGCCGGATGCTCCAGCCTCGAGGTCGGCACGGGTTGATTGTGACGCCGCAGACGCTGTTGCGCTGGCACCGAGAGCTCGTACGCCGCAGGTGGACGCGGCCGCAGCGCACCGGCGGTCGGCCGCCGGTCGAGCGTCGCGTTCGCGAGCTCGTCTTGCGCTTGGCGCGGGAGAACCCGCGCTGGGGCTACCCGCGGATCGCCGGTGAGCTGCTGAAGCTGGGTGTGCGCGTCTCGCCGAGCACGGTCCGGCGGCTCCTGCTGACTGCGGGACTGACGCCCGCGCCGCGGCGCAGCGGGCCAAGCTGGCGAGAGTTCCTGCGCCAGCAGGCAGCAAGCGTCCTGGCGTGTGACTTCTTCACCGTCGAGACGCTCACCCTGCGCCGCTACTACGTCCTCTTCTTCATCGAGCTCGGAAGCCGTCGCGTCCATATCGTCGGCTGCACGCCCAACCCGACCGGCGCCTGGGTTGCGCAGCAGGCCCGCAACCTCAGCTTCACCGGCATCCTCGAGCGGACGCGCTTCCTGATCCATGACCGGGACAGCAAGTTCAGCGCCGCCTTTGACGAGGTCTTCCGCAGCGAAGGCATCAAAGTGATCCATACGCCTGTCCGCGCGCCACAAGCAAACGCCTACGCCGAGCGCTTCGTCCGCACCATCCGCGCCGAGTGTCTCGACTGGTTGCTGATCGTCGGCCGCCGACATCTCGAACACGTGCTCCGCGCCTACATGACTCACTACAACCGCGGACGCCCGCATCGAGCACGCAGCCTTCAGCCGCCCGAAGCGATCGATGGAACCGATCCACCAGGCGCCGGGGCGATCGAACGCCACGACCTCCTCGGCGGCCTCATCCACGAATACCGCACCGCAGCATGAACCGAGGTTTTGAAACCCCTCAGCTCGCGACCGGCGTGCGCGAGCTCGTCAAAGAGCCATGACTTGTTCTCCATCGTCGTCCGGCATCTTCGCGGCGGACGCAGGATCGCTGCGGATAGGAGCTTGCTAGGCCGGTCGCGCCTCAACCCAGGTTCGCCGCCCATCGAGGACGCGTGCGAAGCGGAGACCTGCCACCAAAAGCTCCCCCGTCAGCTCCTCGTCGTCCAGGAAGTAACTCGTGAACGCTTGGCGCCAAACCGTTTCACCGATCCGATATTCGGCGACGGCCGAGAGCAGACGGTCCTCGATGCGGACGTCGCGGAACGTGACGGCAACGCCGCCGCGCTCCGACGTCTTGCCCCGTAGGGTGCGTAAATTCGGCCAGACGGCCCGACCTCGCGATTTGCGGGGAGATCGAGTTTACGAACCCTACGGGATTGGCACGAGGGTTGAAGGACACGCAGAGCCCGGTTCGAACCGTCGAGGGGTGCCCAGGACCTTCGCTGTGTTCTCTCCCCTGCGGCAACTCAGGACGGCGGCGCCCCGCCGCAATGAGCGTCGCCTTCCTGGGCGCCTCGAGCCCGAGATCCCAGCCCAGCGCCGGATAGGCGACCCCGAGACGGTCGCGAGCCTGCGCCCCAAGTTAGCGAAGCGCAGCATCTTCCTTGAACGCCGCTAGACCTTCTTGAACTTCACGTCTACCTGAATAGCGCTGTCGAGTGCAGTGAAGACGGCAGGGTTGCGCACGTAGCCTTCATCTTGACGCTTGATGTCATTCTTACGCTTTGCCTGCGCGATGTTGTTCTTCCAGGTGAGGAGCTTGACGGGGTCAGCCGCGAGTGTGTCGTGCCCTTTTTCCGCACTCGCGCGGCGTTGCTCGGGGGTGCGCGCAGCTTGGCCTTTACGCGCGCTTTCGCTGCGCTGTTCGTAAGTAAGCGAGGCGCGGCCCTTACGCGCGCTTTCACTACGCCGCTCGGAGCCCATCGTCTCCCTGCCCCTACGCGCTTTTTCGCTGCGCTGTTCGGGCGTCTGTGCGGCGGCTGCCATGCGTGCGGACTCGCTGCGCTGTTCGGGGCTGCGCACGGCCTGGGCTTTGCGGACGGCTTCACTCATCCTTGCGCGGCCCAAAGGTGAGCCTTGCGGTACGGCTCCCTGTGCCCTCCTCACGCGCTCACGGCGGATCCTCTTGCACTCACGGCAGTACCAACTCCAGCCGCGTCGGTCGGAGCGGTTCGTAGTCTTGACCTGCGGGCCGTGTCCGTGGATGCACTCGGGAGGATCCACGCCCGCACTGTAGCGGCGAACCGCTCGCTCGCTGGCCCTTTGCCTTTCTGAACTTCGATCGTCTCGAACGTCTGCTTGATGAGCGACCCAACCGACGTGGTCTTACGTTGTGAGACCGGATTCTTGTTGTCCATACAGACAACCAAGCAGCGCGGCACCGCCAGGAGCTCCAGACCCATGCCAGTTGCCATCAACCGGCGGTAAATCAGGATCTCTCTGGCAGCGCGAGAACGCCCGCCGCTGCTCTAGGCCCGACGAAAGCAGCAAAAAGGCGCGTCCTCAGCCGTTCTCGTTCACATTAATTCCGGGCATTTGAAAGTTCCCACCAAGCGCCCTGCCACCGCCGGGGAAATGCCCCCGTCACGAGCACTCAGAGCAGCCGCCCGCCACGCTGCCGCAGCCAGATCCCCCGCGAAACGTCGAAACGTAGTGCGCCTTCCCGATCTGGGGTCCGAGACCGCCGTGTCGCACTCCAACAGACTGCGACAGCGCTGCGCTTCGAGATCCGACCGAGCTACTGGTTGTCGCGACCGGCCGGACAAGCTAGCGTGCTGGAGGCGGTCCGTTGAGTGGTCAGTCGGGGAAGCGGTCGGCCGCCAGCTCTCGAGCCCAGCGGCGGGCCTCCTCGGGATCGTCGGTCATGCAGACCAAGATGACCGGGTTGAGATGAGTCGGGTATGCGTACGGCCCGGGCGTGGTGAGCTTAGTCCAGGCTCTCCACCCGAAAGCCCTGATCCGCGGCGACGAGTAACACGCCAGCGCCCTTCGAGATTGGTCCCACGATCTCGCCCGTAAGCCCCAATATCGCCGCCTCGTTTGTGGGGCTGTGCCCGACGACCAGGGCTCGACCGCCGTCGGGCAGAGCGTCGAGCACGCGCCCCGAGCGCCGCACCCAACGCTGCCGAGTCCGCTTCGACGAACTCGGGATCCGCATCGCGCATCGCTTCGAGCGCGCCGCTCCCCGCCTTCTCGTACGTCTCGCGCCAACGTTTTTCTCTCTCCGAGCGCAAACCGGCCTCGACCACGACTCCGCTCGGAACACGCTCGCCCAGCGCAGCGAGAAAGCACGCCAGCGTCTGGGTCGCACGCTGCGCGCCCGTAGAAACAAGCAGGTCGTAGCCGCCGTCCAGGCGCGCACCGATCTCCGTCGCCGCGCGCACACCCTCCTGTGTCAGCACATCCCTATCAGCGTCCGTGTGCCTTCTCAGCTCGACGTATCTCGCCATTTCCACACTCTCATAGCCGCTGACCTGCGGTGACAGACGCCAGGCCCCCCTCTCGACGATTGCCAGGATGACGACAACTGAGTAGATCGGCAAGCACCCCTGACCGCCGGCGGGCCGGCGAGGCGACGAGCTCGAGGACGCGAAGCTACACATCCACCGCTTCCGAGACCAGACGGGCTCACGCAGGCAACGAAGTTCGTGCCGAGGGCTGTCGCGTTTTGGCGGAAAGGCGACAACGACCTCGGGGTCGTCCTGCCGGCCGACGTTTCGATGTTTCGCGGTGGCGGTGGGGTTGCACCCTGGTGTGGTTGCCCCTGCCCGCGGTGTCTAGCGCCGGGCGACGATCTCGAGCGTTCGTGGCTCGAAGCTGTCGAGTACCTCGCTGAGCCGTGCCACCCGTTCCTGGTAGCCGGCGAGGGCACGCCAACTCCTGACGGCCGCCATGTTCGCCCGTGGGCCGAAGCTGATGAACGCCTGCGGGTTTTCCAGGTCGCGGAGAAGCAGCGCGGGAGCTTCGAGTCCTTCGCGGTGGCTCCAATCGACCCACTCGCTCCAACGCCTGACGAACTCGTCCTCGCTTCCTGCCCTCACGCGCCAGGTCGTGTGCGTGTACGGCTTCTGCATCAGCCCCTCCCTTTGGCGGTCGGACCATCGATAACGGCGCGCGCGAAGAATGCGGGGTGCTGCGACTTGTCGTAGACGAGCCGAAAGGGCGACGCGCAGGAACTTGGTCGCCCGGTCGCCTGGTCGTAGCCTCGAAAATGAGCAATGTGCAGGAAGTTTCGATTCGCGAGCCCCGGTTTGGGGTTAGCCTAAAGCCGGATAGGTCAGACGCGATGCAAGCGCAACCGATCCGGATTCTGCTCGTCGACGACGATGCGTTCTTCCTGCACTCGCTCGAGGCGCTGCTTACAGGCGAACCAGGGCTGGAGATCGTCGGCAAGGCGGCAAGCGGCGAGGAGGCACTCGCGGCAGCCGCGCGCACCGAACCCGACGTGGCCGTCATCGACGTGCTCATGCCGACGATGGGCGGGATCGAATGCGCACAGCTGCTGCAGGAGCGCTACCCGAAGGCGCGCGTGATCTTGATCAGCGGCTCGATCTTCGAAGACAAGCGACCCCA
>WNFC01007034.1_pt1 | contig 12382 bp, 9 predicted proteins | sample 5400541 | NCBI WGS metagenome assembly WNFC01 (sample SAMN13153342, study PRJNA577476) | soil metagenome | isolation source: 120 cm saprolite under Douglas fir tree site 2 hole 2 replicate 1 | place: USA:California | collected 2015-04-18 | reverse complement strand
GGATTTCCCGAGGCGAGCTTTACGGCAGCGGCGGAGCGCGTTTCGGCCGTTCCGGCGGCACAAAAAGCAGGCGCTGGCGGGAACGCCACAGCTTCGCAGGAGAATGAAAAAAAAGAGCAGAAGGAAAAAGAATCCAAGCCGACGATTGAGCAGGCCGAGGCGGTCCGGCTCTTGTATCAAATTCATGAAGGCCCGCAAACGCGGGTGCGGCGCATTTTAATTGGCGGCTACCAGCACACGCGACCAGGCGTAATTCATCGAGAGGTGCACATCAAGGTTAAACAGCCGCTGCGCGAAGGGGACGTCGTGGAATCGCAAAGGCGGTTGTACAACCTCGGGGTCTTCAATCGCGTGACCATCGAGCCGCAGAATCCCAACGGAACAAATCCTGAGAAAGACATCGCGGTTCTGGTTGAAGAAGCCAAGCGTTATACGCTGGCTTACGGCGGCGGATTCGAGGTGCAGCGGCTCGCCAGCACGACGAGTCCGACGGGAGCGCAGATCCAGGCCGCGCCTCGGGGAATTCTCGAGCTCAGCAAGCTGAATCTCACCGGGCGGGGGGATTCGCTCTCGTTCAAACTGCGCGGCAGCACCTTGCAGGGGCGCGCGCTGCTGGGGTATTCGGCGCCGAATACCTTTGCTAATCCACACTTCAGCTTTCAGGCGACGGTGTTCGCGGAAAAAACGCGGGATATCAATACGTTTACGGAAGAGCGTTACGAGGGATCGGTGCAATTGACCGATCAAATCACGCCACTGACCACGGTGCTGTATCGCTATGCCTTCCGCCGAGTGAGTGTTTCGAATCTCAAGATCTTGAGTGAGGAAATTCCGCTTTTCAACCAGCCAACACTGGTTTCGCAATTCGGAGTAACATGGTTCCGCGATTCGCGCGACAATCCCGCCGATGCCTCGAAGGGCAGTTTCAACAGCGCCGATTTTGGCGATGCCGATACGAATTTTGGTTCCAGTGCCAGCTTCTTGCGGTTTTTCTTTCAAAATTCCACGTACTACCCCATCAAGCGCCGCTTTAGTTTTGCGCGATCCGCGCGATTGGGTTTGCTAGTGCCTTATCGCGACACGATTTCCTTGGCTTTTCCGGCGCCCAGGCCCGCGCAGTGCCTCCCCGGTACAGCGCCACCAGCATCGACTCCAACGATTATTCCGCTGCCGGAGCGATTCTTCGCGGGCGGCGGAACGTCACTGCGCGGCTTCGCGCTGAATCAAGCTGGACCGCGGGATGCGTGCACAGGCTTCCCGGTGGGGGGGCAGGCGATGCTCATTCTCAACCAGGAATTCCGCTTCCCGATGCGCTTGCCGTTTCTCGGGACGTCTCTCGGAGGCGCCATTTTTTATGACGGCGGCAACGTATACAGCCGGCTGAGCCGAATCTCTCTCCGAGCCACGCTGCCAGCGCCAACTTTCAAGCCCGTCCCCGTGGATCCGGCAAATCTAACTGGTCCGATGATACCGGCGTGCGACACCAACTGTACGAACGAACTGAACTACTTTGCTCATACCGTAGGCTTGGGCGTGAGATATAAGACGCCGGTGGGGCCCATTCGAATCGACTTTGGCTATCAGCTGAATCGGCCGTCGTTTGTTATTCCGATTCCGTGCCCGAGCAATAACCAGACTTGCCAAGTTGGCTCGCTGGGCCAGCAAAGCACACGACTCCCTGGCTTTCAGATCTTTTTCAATCTGGGGTCGAGCTTCTAATGCGCGGACTGGCGATTCGCGCGCTGCTCTTCTGGCTGTCCCTAGGGATTGCCGGGGGACTGGCGGCTCAGGAGATCGTGGATCGCATTGTGGCGCGGGTTGAAAATGACATCATTTTATTGAGCGATATCCGCGCGCTCAGCCGCTACCAGCAATTCCTTGACGGAAAATCGGAAACGGATGCCCAGATTCTGGAGCGGCTGATCGATCAGTGGATAGTGCGAACTGAGGCGGAGGTATCGCGTTTCCCGCGCCCATCCGATGCGGAGGTTGAACGCGGCCTGGAGCGTGTGCGGAAATCGTTCGCATCGACGGAGGAATACGAGGCCAGGAAAAAGCAGAGCGGTCTGAGCGACGCAGAAATACGGGAGATGGTGGCCGCGCAGGTCTACTTGAGCAACTACCTGGATTCGCGTTTTCGTCCCGGGGTGCAGATCGATCCTAAGACGATAGATGACTTTTACCAGAAGTCGGTTGTGCCGCGGGCCAAAGCGCGCGGGCAAGAGCCGCCACCACTAGACGAGGCACGCGACTTCATCCGGGAAGCACTCGTTCAGCGCGGAATCAATGACCAGGCCGATCAATGGCTCATAGAGAGCAAGGCCCGCCTGCACATTGAAAAGTTTCTCGATGCGGCGGCGAAATGACGCAAGAGACCCGCCGCCGGAAGTGGCGCTGGCTGCGTCACGTTGCCTGGGTTCTCGGCGCAAAGATCTTCTTGATCGTCACCGGCCTGATGATTTTTTTCGGAAGCGGGGCGGGCAACCCGTTGTTGAGCCGGCTGCTCGTAAGCCGTTTGGAACGGATGACCGGCGGCAAGGTTGAGTTGCGCGCGCTGTCGATTCGTTGGTTCGCCATGCGGGCAACCATAAAGGGTCTGGTGATCCATGGGAAAGAGGCCTTGGGCACGGAACCTCTTTTTACTGCGGAGGAAGTGCAGGCAGGTCTGCGCATCGATTCGTTCTGGGGCCGCAGAATTTCGCTGAATGAACTTGAGATCCAGCAGCCGCACGTGCACATCCGCGTCGAAAAGAACGGAACCACAAACGTGCCCGCGCCTCCGCGGCCGGCGTCCATAAACAAACCGCTGCGCGACACGCTATTCGAATTGCATATCCGGCGACTTCTGCTTGCTGACGGGTGGTTTCTTTACAACGACATAAAGACACCGATCACTGTGCATGGGGGAGATCTGCGTTTCGGTCTCGATGCTGGGGGTACGCCGGAGCATACTTTATATCTCGGCAACCTTGACTGGCAGAATATGCAGTTCACATCGAAGCCCTACGTGCCCCTGCGGGTGGGTCTATCGGCGAAGTTCACGCTTTGGCGCGATGGCTTCACACTCGAGCAAGGGGTACTCAGCGCGGGGCACTCGCATCTCGATGCCCAAGCGGAAATGAATAGTTTTTCGAATCCGCAGTGGAGTTTCCGGTACCGCGGCTGGGTCGATCTGCTGGATATCCGGGAAACCCTGCGCGAACCCATGGTGCCGACGGGACGGGTTGACGTACGCGGAGAAGGACAGTTCGCCGGCGGCCAGTACAAGGGGAGCGGGAGTTATTCCACGCAGAACATCGCGCTGCCGTATGTGGTCTGTCACGCGACCGGGCTAACCAGCCGCGGCAGCTATAGAATCGACAACGGCGGCCTCGAGATACCAGATTTTCTTGCCGGGGCGTTCGGCGGCAGGGTAACCGGGCGCGTGACGATGCGATTCGACGGGCTGAAATTCAGGGCGGACACGCATGTGCAAGATGTGAGGCTCGCAGGGGTTCTGCCGTCGATCGAGCATCGCGACTTCCCCATTGACGAGCTGCACTGGGACGCGCGCATCACTGCGGATACAGTTGAAACCTGGAGCGGGCCCTTCCAGCATTTCGAAATCTCCGCGAATACCGTGTGGGAGACTCCAGAACAAACAGCGGAACACCATCAACCCGTAAGCGCTGCCTGGAAGTTCCGCTATCGCTACGATCCCAACGTATTGACAATCGACTCGGGTGAATTCGAAACGCCGTCGTCGCGTGGCACCATCGACGGCATTCTTGCTCCGCGCAACTCGACGATGAATGTGCGGTTTGAGACTGGCGCTCTGGAAACATACAAAGATTTCATTAATGGCTTGCGTGGAGCTGCGCCTGGTTCCGTGGAGGCCGCGAAACAGATTTCGGGGAGCGCGCGGTGGGACGGCAAGATCGTGAGCGCCACCGGCGGCCCTACGTTTCAAGGGCACCTGCGCGGGGAACATGCGCGTTACGACGGCGCGTTCGTGGATTTCGTGGAAGGTGATCTGAGCTATTCGCCATCGGAGCTGGCGCTGGAGCGAGGACATGCCCGCAGCGGCAACATGGAAACGAATATCGAAGGAAGACTTTCCCTGACGAACTGGAGCTTCCTGCCGGAGAACGACTGGACAGCTGAGGCTAATTTCGAAAAAGTCCCGGCCGAAAGTCTCGAACAACTGCTCGGGATGACTTATCACGTGAAGGGTTCACTGACGGGACAATTTCACGGGCGGGGCACGAGAGAGCAACCCAACGTTACCGGCCTTTTCGATTTGGCGGAAGGCGGATTGTACGGACTTTCCTTCAATCGTCTGCGCGGGCAGCTGAGTCTGTCGCCAGATGAAGTGCGCGTCGCGGACGCAGAGCTGCGATTTTTCCCGCCAGGAAAAGAGAATGGGCGGGGCGCGGGAATTATCACCGGCTCGGCTGGTTACCGCTACGGGGATCAGACGATTTCTGCTGACCTCGTGGGCGCGGCGCTGCCTCTAGAAAATTTTGAGAAATTGCAATCGGCGCGGCTGCCTGTGGGAGGGCAGGTGAGCTTTCGGTTGCAGGCCACCGGCCCGTTGAGAGCGCCGGTCGGCGAAGGGTCAGTTCGAGTCGTGGACCTGCGGATTGGCGAAGTGATTGTAGGCAGTTTCGACGGCAAGCTGGCATCAGACGGCCGCACAGCACATCTGGAATTGGGCTCGGCGATGAGCACGGGAGAAATTTCCGGCGGCTACACGCTCGGGCTTGCCGATCCCTACCCGCTGAGCGGGAAGGTTTCGATCAAGAACATTGACCTGGACCCCTTTCTGCTCGCGGCGTTGCACTTTAAAGAGTTCAGCGGCCATGCGAACGCGGATGGCGATATTTCGGTAAATGGTTCGCTGAAGCAACCGCAGAGCATCATCGTGGATGCGAATCTCTCGCGACTGGCAATGAATTACGCGAACGTGCGGCTGGAAAACACGGGCCCGGTTCATTTTCGTTCGACGAAGGATAGCCTGGAGATCGACCCGGTGACACTGCGTGGAACGGACACCAATTTGCAGATTGCGGGTTCAGTGCAGTTTGCCGGGCGCCGGACCGTTGGATTGCGCCTGAATGGCGCTTTGGACCTGCGGCTCATCAGTGGTTTTGTGCCGAATCTCGACGCACGCGGTCCCGCGCAAATCAACGCTTCTTTCGAAGGGACGCTGGACCGGCCGAGGATTACCGGCCGCGTGCACATCGAAAACGCCTCCGCCCGGGCCGCGGATTTTCCCACAGGACTCAGCGCCATCATGGGAGACGTGGTGTTCGATGCAACACGCCTGTACTTCGAGAACATGAGCGCGGAATCCGGCGGCGGCACGCTACATCTTTCCGGCAGCGTGAATTACGCGGAGAGTCCGCTGCGCTACGACGTCAGCGTGCACACCGATCGCGTGCGCATCCGCTATCCACTGGGCATGAGTTGGCTGGTCGGAGGTTCGCTGAGGCTGACGGGCACGCCAGCAGCGGGGCTGCTCTCCGGGAAGGTGACGATCGAGCGCGTCACTCTCACGCAAGGCCTCGAAGTCGCGGGCATGCTGGTGTCGGCAAAGGAAGGCATCACCAGCCCCACTACGAGTTCACCTTATTTGCGCAATCTGCAATTCGACGTCGAAGCGCTGTCGGCGCCCGATGCGCGCATGGAATGGCCCGGCGCGCAATTGCAGGCCGATGCGAATCTCCGCGTGCGGGGGACCTGGGAGCATCCGATTCTCCTTGGACACATCCACATCCTCTCCGGTGATTTATATTTTGCGGGCAACCGTTACCGTGTTAGTCGCGGAGACTTGAACTTTTCCAACCCGTTCCGTCTTGACCCGGTTTTGAATGTGGAAGCAACCACGACGATTCAGCAATACGAGATCACGCTGAATTTCAATGGTCCGGCCAGCAAGCTCACGCTGGCGTATCGGTCCGACCCGCCGCTTCCGGCGAACGACATCGTGACGTTGCTTGCACTGGGGCAAACCAGCTCTGAGGCGACAACGCGCAGTGGCGGCACGTCGCAGGGTGGAACGGCGGGCGCGTCAGCGATTCTTTCGGAAGCGATTTCCAGCCAATTGGGCGGGCGGTTGGAGCGCCTGTTTGGGATAACGCGGTTTCGCGTTGATCCGGGCCTCGCCGGAGTGGGCTCGACGGGCTCGGAACAGAACGCAGCGGCCCGCATCACCGTCGAGCAACAGATTACTCGCAATCTGACTATCACTTATGTTTCGAATGTGAGCTCGACGCAGCAGCAGGTTATTCAAGTGGAGTACAACGTGGACCGAAACGTCTCCATTGTCGGGCTGCGCGATCAGAATGGAACGTTCGGCATCGACATAAAAATCAAGAAGCGCTTTCAGTAAACGGAAAGCGCTTTTTGAATCGCGATTCAACTTATTCTGGATCTTGCTGCTGCGCGGCCTGTTGCTGGGGAGTTTGCGCCTGACCGCCCTGTTGTCCTCGACGCTTCTGCCAGCGGCCCTGGCCCTGACCGTTCCCGAGCCGTGCCGACTGCCCGATCTCCGGATTCTGCTGCTTCAATTCCGCCAGCGCATCCTTAGCGGCCTTGGTGTTCGCCAAACGGATCGCCGCCTGCGTTTCACGGCCGATCTTGGGCATCTCCGAGGCGACCTTCTGTCCGAGGGGCGAACCGTAAAATTGCAGCAGCCCCTTGATTTCGTCATCCGTGAAGTGCTTGTCGTAAACCGCTACGAGTTGATTCGTAACCTGGTCGACGTCGAATTTCTTCTGGTAGCTAACGGCGAACGCATTCACGAAGGCCTGGCCCCTGTCGTTGTTGGGCACGGTGGCGAGAAGTTTTTCCCGGGACTGTTCGATGGCGGTGTTCGCGCCGTCCTGAACGAGATCGCGCGCGCCGACTAGCTCCATCAGCGAGCGAATGTCGGCTTCCTTGGCCGGATCAATGGAGGAATTTGCTTGTGCAGCCGCGGCGTTGGCCTGCACGGCGGCAGAGCCCTGGGGTGCCGCTTGTAAGGAGTTTTGTGATGCTCCCTGGATCACCAGGAAAAAAGTGCCGACGTAAATAAGGACAAGTGCAAGAACCGCTTTCATGACTGCCTCCGTGGGGCCATTGTTCGTCATCGCACCACGTATAGATTTTAGGAAGAGCCGTGCAGTGGCGCGACTCTCTCGAAGGACAGGCGTGGCGCGTCATTCACTGTCCGAACGTTCAGGTCCGGGAAGGGGAAATGAATTTCTGTTACGATGCCTCGCCATGAACAAAATGGAAATGCAGGGCGGCATGTCCCTGGGACCGCCTGCGCCCGCTGAGGTCGTCGAGCGCGAAGCGGGTCTACGGCGCAATCTGACGCCGGGGCAGCTTGCCATGATCGGCCTCGGGAGTTCAATCGGAACCGGTCTCTTTCTAGGAAGCGCCATCTCCGTGAAACTCGCGGGGCCGGCGGTGATTCTGAGCTTTGTCGTTGGAGCATGTATCGCCGTGACGATGATGTGGGCGCTGGCAGAGATGGCCGCGGCTCACCCGGCGGCGGGATCGTTCGGACTTTACGCGGAGATGTACTTGAATCCGTGGGCGGGGTTTGCGATTCGCCTCACCTATTGGTTCTGCATGATGGTGGTGGTGGGCAGCGAAGTCGTGGCCGCGTCGATTTATTGCAAGTTCTGGTTCCCGGAAACCCCGTCGTGGATTTCGATCGGCTTGTTCTCGCTTGTGATCCTTTACGTCAACTGCATCAACATCGCAAGTCTTGGAACATTTGAATACTGGCTCTCGATGATCAAGGTCGTGACCATCGTCGCTTTTCTGATTCTGGGGACTGCGCTGCTGTGCGGCGTGGGATTCCCGAAAGTCGGCTTCGCAAACTACACGGCACACAGCGGTTTTCTTCCGAACGGATGGAAAGGCGTCGGTCTGGGTGTTGTTTTGGGGCTTTTCAGTTTTTTCGGAATCGAAGTTGTCGGAAGCACAGCCGGCGAAGCAGCCGATCCAAAAGTGGCGGTTCCGAAGGCACTGCGCAGGACACTTACGGTGCTGGTGCTGTTCTATGTTGCTGGGCTCGCGCTTGTTGTTGGTATTGTCCCGTGGACGCAGATCGGACTCGGCGAGAGTCCTTTCGTCCGCGTTTTTCAGACTGTGGGTATTCCTGCTGCGAGTCACATCATGAATTTCGTGGTGCTGACGGCGGCGCTCTCCAGTGCTGTTGCCAATTTGTATTTCGCGGCGCGGCTGGCTTTCTCACTCGCGCGCGGCGGCTATCTTCCCGCGGTGCTTGGCCGATTGAGCGGGAAAAACATGCCCGTGGTTGCGGTGCTGGCTTCGGCGGGGGGAATGGCTGCGGCACTCGTTCTGTCGGAGTACTTTAAGGATTCACTTTTCGTGTTCATGATTGGACTCAGCACGTTTGGGGCGCTGTTCGCTTGGCTGATGACGTTATTAACTCACCTAGTGTTCCGTCGCATTCACAAACGTCAGGCAAGGCCATACCTTCAGTTGGGGCCGCCGGGGCCTTGGGCGTCCGTCATGGGGTTGGGAGGAGTATTCGCAGTCTTGGTATCAACCTGGTGGGTCCCGGGATTTCGCATTACCTTGCTGGCCGGCGCGCCCTGGCTAGCTTTCATCACGGTGTGCTACTTTGTTTGGAGAAGACCTCGATCCCGCATTTCAGACCAGGGAGCAGCGCGCGATGGATGAACTTCTGAAGTGGGGCGGGGAATTTCCGATTCTGGACCGCACCACGTACATGATCAGCAATTCGCCGGGCGCGATACCTCGTGGCGTGTATATCGAACCGCGCGCATGGGAGAATTAACTACAATTGCTCCCATTCTGCCAAAGTGATTTCGCGGCCCAGAATTATGGCAGTCTCGCGAAGCATCACACGGAGTTGTGGCACGGAGTATTCTTCGTTGGAGGGAATTGTCAGGCGATTTTCGCCTTGGATCAAAAACTGATGGCGAGCTCCCGAGAACGGCCCGTCGAAACCCAGAACACGGAGGCGGCGGATGAACTCGCGACGTTTACAAGGAGTCCACCGGCTCACGCGCGGGTTCCTTGTTCAAATCAATAGTTCCGATAACGGGCAGATGATGGCGAAGTTTGAGGCCGACAAGGACCCAATCCTCAAGCGTGGAGCGAAGCTCTTCTTCACATTCTTTGAGCGTCGGGGCAAAGGAAAGCACGCCCGGGCAGGAAGGGATACGGCCCGAGAAGGAATTATCCTCAAGCTTATCGTAGAAGGCCTGCCCCATCGCCAGTTCGACGTATTCACTCAAGACATATCGTTTGCTCACGGCCAACCTCTGGCCGCATTATACAAGTTAAACTTGGTTTCGCAGCATCTGGTGTTATGCAACTGGGAGCCGGCATGGATTCGCTTCTGAAGTGGCGCGGGGAATTTCCGATCCTGGACCGCACCACTTACATGATCAGCAATTCGCTGGGCGCGATGCCTCGGGGTGTGTACGAGGGGTTGCGCTCTTACGCCGATTCGTGGGCGGAACGCGGAGTTCGCGCATGGGAGGAGGGCTGGTGGGAGATGGCCGTCGGCGTGGGCGACCAGATCGCGCCGCTGATTGGAGCGGGCCCCGGCGAGATTTCGTTGCACCAGAATGTGACGCTCACCCAAGCGGTGATTTCGTCGTGCTTTGACTTTCGCGGGCCACGCAACAAGGTGGTGATGGTCGAGCTGGAGTTTCCTTCGATTCAGTACTTCTACCACGAGCAACGCCGGCTTGGCGCACGTGTGGAAGTTGTGCCGACTCCGGGTCACATTCGCATTGATCTGGATAAGTTTCTTGCCGCCATCGACGAAACGACACTCCTCGTGCCCATTTCGCAGGTTCTTTTCCGGAGTTCGTGCATCGTTGACGCGCGCGCCATTGTTGAACGGGCTCACCGGGTCGGCGCCCACGTAATTCTCGATATTTTTCAGGCTGCGGGATCGATTCCTCTCGACGTGCGTGGGCTGGGCGTTGATTTTGCGGTGGGCGGAGTCCTCAAGTGGCTGTGCGGTGGGCCGGGTGTCGCCTACCTTTACGTCCGCGAAGATTTGTGCGCCAGGCTGCGTCCCGCGCTCACCGGGTGGATCGCGCATCGCCGTCCCTTTGCTTTCGAAACCGGTGCCAACGATCCGCGCGACGACTCGTTCCGCTATCTGAACGGCACTCCACACATACCTGCGCTCTATGCGTGCCAGCCTGGACTGGAGATTCTTAACAAGGTTGGCATTGCGGCGATTCGCGACAAATCGATGCGCATGACTGCGCGGCTTATCGAAGGCGCTCGTGCTCGCGGCTGGCGGGTGAACACGCCGGAAAAACCTGAGGAGCGCGCGGGGACGGTTTCGGTCGAATGCCCGCATGCCCATGAGGTTTGCCGGGAGCTACTGGCTAGGGAGATCATTGTCGACTACCGCCCCAAAGCCGGCGTGCGCGTCTCGCCGCACTTCTACAATCGCGAGGAGGAATGCGACTTTACTCTCGCGCAAATGGAAGGGATCTTGAAAACAGGCGCGTGGGAAAAACATGCGGGAGCGGTTACGCATGCTTGAGAAAAAAGAATACGCTGCAGAGCGCGCGGAAATGATTGAAAAGCAGTTGCGTCGGCGCGGCATCCGTGATGCCGAAGTGCTTGCGGCGATGACGGCAGTACCACGGCACGAATTCGTGCCGGAGGAGTTGCGTTCGCGCGCGTATGAGGATTTGCCGTTGCCAATCGGGGGCGGTCAAACTATTTCGCAGCCTTATATCGTTGCGGCCATGACGGCCGCGTTGCATCTGCAGCCGGGCGACCGAGTTCTGGAAATTGGCACGGGCTGCGGCTATCAGGCTGCCGTGCTCTCACGACTGGCCAAGGAAGTTTTCACGATCGAGAGGCGGCCGGAGCTTGCTTCCAGTGCTTCCGCCAAACTCGATCGGCTTGGATATCCAAACGCGCATGTACATTGCGGTGACGGCACACTTGGCCTGCCGGAACTAGCCCCTTTTGACGCTATCCTCGTAGCCGCTGCAGCACCTGCGGTTCCGAAGCCGCTCCTTGCCCAGCTTGCCGAGGGCGGCCGGATGATTGTCCCTGTGGGGGATGCGGAACATCAGGAATTGCAGCTCATCGAAAAGCGCGGTGATGCTTTCCCCACAAAGATGCTGGAAGGCTGCCGATTTGTGCCGCTCGTCGGCTACCATGGCTGGCAGGAACCTTCCTAACGATGAGCTCACCGCTCTTCGATCTCTCGATCATTATTCCCTCGTACAATGAGGAAGTGCGTCTTCCGGCCACGCTGGAGCGGATTGCAGCATACCTTTCGACCTCCGGGCGCAAAACGGAAGTTTTGGTCGTGGACGACGGCTCCAAGGATGGCACAGCCGCGGTGGCGGAATATTTTCGCATCAAGATTCCCACGCTGCGCGTGGTTTCGAATGGCGTCAATCGAGGCAAAGGCTACAGCGTACGCCACGGGATGCAGGAAGCGCGCGGCCGCCTCGCCCTTTTTACGGACGCAGATCTCTCGGCGCCGATTGAGGAAGCCGGCAAACTCATTGACGCTCTGGACATCTATGACATGGCGATTGGCTCTAGGGCGATGGACCGCAGCCTGATCAGCGTGCACGAGTCTCCCTTCCGCGAATTCGCCGGAATCATCTTCAACAAGATAGTGCGAGCCATCTTGTGGCTGCCGTTCGTCGATACGCAGTGCGGTTTCAAAGCGTTCCGGCGCGAGCGCTGCAGCGTCATCTTCGAGCAGCAGACGATCGAACGTTTCGGGTTCGACCCGGAGCTGCTGTACCTGGCGCGGCGTCATGGATTGCGCGCGGTTGAAATTCCGGTGCGCTGGGGGCATTCACCGGCCACGACGGTGAGCATGCTGCACGACAGCATTCAGATGTTTATCGACGTATTCACGATCCGGTGGAATTCATTGCAGGGCCGCTACCCGGGCAAAGGGTGATTCGCCGACGCTTTACTTTGCAACACAAAGTACTTGACACACCTGAGTTTTTGCCGTAGTCTTATTTCTATGGCGACCTCTGGTCCGCTTCGTTCTCCGCAACGCGAGCCCATCCCTATCGACGCCCGCGCTGCCGATCATCTCCGCTACATCCGCGAAACGATGGAGAGTGCCGCCGAATTTACCGCCGTGCCGGGCTGGGGCGGCGTGGCGATGGGTGTCACCGCGCTGGTGGCCGCGTTTGCGGCCTCGCGGCAGACCACGCCTCGCGCCTGGCTGGCCGTCTGGCTGATCGAAGCCTTCGTCGCCGTGGCCATTGCGGCACCCGCTGCGGCAACCAAAGCACACCGAGCCAACTCCGCGCTCTTCTCCGGGCCTGGCCGCAAATTCGTGCTTAGTTTCGCGCCGCCGATTGTCGTTGGCGGCCTGTTAACCTTCGCTCTCTAT
>WNFC01007032.1_pt1 | contig 12382 bp, 16 predicted proteins | sample 5400541 | NCBI WGS metagenome assembly WNFC01 (sample SAMN13153342, study PRJNA577476) | soil metagenome | isolation source: 120 cm saprolite under Douglas fir tree site 2 hole 2 replicate 1 | place: USA:California | collected 2015-04-18 | reverse complement strand
GATTTCGCCTCCCCACCTTGTGGGGAGGCGGCCCCGGCCGCGCAGCGGCCGCGGCGGTGGGGAGACACGAGTGCGTAGGCGGGTCCATAGAACCGAGTACCCCAGAATGATCTGATGCAGCGCATCGGGGTCGACGCCGTCTCGGTGGACCGGATCGCGCTCGCGGTCAAGCGGTCCGGCCCCGGCTTCCTGAACAAGGTCTACACCCCCGCCGAGCTCGTCTACTGCGGCGCCAACACCGAGCGGCTCGCCGGGCGCTGGGCGGCGAAGGAGGCGGTGATCAAATGCTTCGACGGCACCGGCATCTGCTTCCCGCGCCGGCGCATCGAGGTCCTGCCCGGGCCGAGCGGCGCGCCGAAGGTGAGGCTGCTGGGCGACGATCATGGGGCGCGCGTGGAGGTGAGCATCACCCACCACAGCGGGCTGGCCGTGGCGACCTCGCACCTCGAGATGCCGGACCCAGCCGAAATTAAGGGGCCCCCGCGAACTCAAGGCGAAGCCTCGGAGTTCGTGGGGCTTAGCCTCCTGCCGGCGCCCGAATCGCTGCTGCTGCCTGAGCGCCCGCGTGCCGCCCACAAGGGCACGTTCGGCACCGTGGTCGTGCTCGCCGGCAGCCTCGGCTTCACGGGTGCGGCCTACCTCGCAGCGACAGGGGCCGCCCGGACGGGCGCCGGGCTGGTCAGGCTGCTCATAGCCGAGACGATCTACCCGATCCTGGCCGCCAAGTGCACCGAGGTCATGGCCACGCCGGTGCCGGAGGTGGCGCCGGGAGCGGTCGGCCATGCCGCCTACGACTCGGTGCTGCGGCAGCTTTCCACCGCGGAGGCCGGCGTCATCGGCCCCGGGCTGGGCCACGATCGCTCGACCTGGCGCCTGATCCTCGACCTCGCCCTCCACGCCGAATGCCCGCTGGTGCTCGACGCCGATGCCCTGAACGCCCTCGCCGACTCCGCCCGCAAGAAGACCAGGCTCGGCAAGAATCGCGTGCTGACCCCGCACCCCGGCGAGATGGCCCGGCTGCTCGGCAAGACGGCCGATGCGGTCCAGGCGGATCGAGCCGGCGCCGCGCGCAAGGCCGCCAAGGAATGGGGGGCGATCATCGTTCTGAAAGGCGCCCATACGCTGGTGGCGCATCCCGACGGCCGGCTCAGCGAAGACCCTCACGAGGTTCCGGCGCTGGCGACAGGCGGTACCGGCGACGTCCTGTCGGGCGTGATCGCAGCCCTCATCGCCCAGGGCTCGGATCCGTATACGGCCGCCGTGAGCGGCGTGTACGTGCACGCCGCCGCCGGCCGCCGCATCGCGTACCGCCTCGGGGATTCGGGGCTGCTGGCGAGCGACCTCCTGCCTGAGATCCCGCTGGTCATGCACACGCTGCGCCAGGGCGGACTCTGAACACGACGCTGCGCTGGGCGGAGATCGACCTGGGCGCGGTGCGCGCCAACGCCGAACGCATCCTCGCGCACGTGCCGAAGGGCACGCGGCTGATGGCGGTCGTGAAGGCGAACGGGTACGGCCATGGAGCGGTGCCGGTGGCCCGCGCCGCGCTGCGCGGCGGGGCGACGTGGCTGGCGGTGGCCACCCTGGAGGAGGCGCGCGAGCTCACCGGGCTGGCCCACCCGGAGCGCATCCTGGTGATGGGTGGCATCGTCCCGGACCAGGCTGAGGCGGCCGCTGTCAGCGGCTTCAACATCGGCGTTTCGAGCGTTGAGGGCGCACGTGCGCTCGGCGAAAGCGACGAGGTCGTACCCGTCCACCTCAAGATCGACACCGGCATGGGCCGCTTCGGCGCCCCGCGCGAGGAGGCCGCATCGCTGGCGAAACTCGTCTATGAGTCTCCAGGCCTGCGCCTGGCCGGCACGTGGACGCATTTCGCGTCGGCCGGCACCGACGAGGCGATGACGCGAGCGCAGTTCGCCCGCTTCGTCGAATCCCTTGCCACGCTGGGCGTCGAGCCGGGGATGCGACACGCCTGCAACTCGGCGGCGGCGCTGAGGTTCCCCGAGATGGCGCTTGACGCGGTGCGGGCCGGGATTGCGCTCTACGGCTGCGAGTGGCCCGGCGCCATGCCGGCCCTGGCTCTGCGCTCGCTCGTCACACACGTGAAGACGGTGCCGGCCGGGACGACCGTCGGCTACGGGGCCACCTGGTCGGCGCCGGCGAAATCAGTCGTGGCCACGGTGGCCATCGGTTACGCGGACGGCGTGCTCCGAGCCCGCGGCAACCGCGGCCACGTGCTCGTGCGCGGGCGGCGGGCGCCGGTGATCGGTGCGGTGAGCATGGACGCGATCACCATCGAGGTTTCCTCCGTACCGGGTGTCGCGGTGGGCGACGTCGTCACCGTCATCGGTATGGATGGTGGGGAGCGCATCACAGCCGAAGAGGTCGCGGAGTGGTCGGGCACCATCTCCTACGAGGTGCTCACCGCTATCGGCCCACGTGTGAAGCGGCGCTACACGGAATAGCGCTACCGGCCCGCGGATTCAAGATCGCGCGAGGCAGGTGTATCTAAACTGGCAGTACTGATGGCGGAAAGTCCCGCTCGAACTGCCTTCGCGGAAGAGGCATTGACACATCTAGACACGTTGTACCGGGGTGCGCTCCGGCTGACGCGCGACCCCGATTCGGCCCAGGACCTGGTCCAGGAGGCGTACCTCCGCGCGCTGCGCTACCAGCACAGCTACCAGCAGGGCACCAACATGAAAGCCTGGTTGTTCGCGATCATGCGCAACCTCTTCTGGGACCGCTTCAAGGGCTCCCGGAAGGACGACGTCAGCCTCGACGACGTTGGCGAGTTCGTCCTCTACGACAAGCTCCGCGACGAAGGCGCCAGGCCGGAGGCGGACGTGCTCGACAAGCTCGCGGCATCGGAGGTCGTCGCCGCGGTCGAAAAGCTGCCGCCCCTGCACCGCGAGGTGGTGCTGCTGGTCGACGTCGAAGGCTTCTCGTACAAAGACGCCGCCCAGACCCTGGGCGTGCCGATCGGCACCGTCATGTCCCGGCTTCATCGGGCCCGCCAGCAGCTGCAGAGGTCCCTCTATGACTACGCGGTCGAATCCGGTATCGTGCGCGGCAATGGCGCCCCAGAGGTGCCCAAACAATGAATTGCAGTGACTGTTCCAACAAGCTAGACAGCTATCTCGATCGGGAGCTCAGCAACACCGAGATGCTCGAGCTGCAGCTCCACCTAGAAGGCTGTCCTGATTGTGCCGACAACTATGAGTTCCAGGCGTCGGTCAAGCGGTTGGTCAAGGTGTGCTGCGAGCAGGACACGGCGCCGGCCGCCTTTCGCGAGAAGCTCCGCCAGATTTTGACGTAGTGGCTGTCGCGCCGCCGGCACCATTGTCCCTGGCCTCGAGAGCGCCGTGGTGGCTGCTCGGCACCTTCATCGTCGCCACGCTCCTCGCGCTCACGTGGGCCTCGATCTTCACGCTGGCGGTGATCAACACCCAGTACGGCGCCTACCCGTTCGAGAACCTCACCATCAACGTCTTCGTCTGGCTGGCGGCGGTGGCCATGCTGGGCCTGCAGTCCACGGCGCTGCTGTGGCGCTGGCAGCACCCGGCGCTGAGAACCCACGCGCTGAGCGGAGCGCCAGCGTAGACACGCACGAGCGACTGCACGCCGCCCGGCTCTACGTCGTCACCCCCGACCGCAGCCCGGACCAGGTCATCGACCTGGCGCGAGCCGTCCTGCGCGGTGGCGCGGACGTGCTCCAGCTGCGGCACAAGACGATGGCGCGGGGCGACGTGCTGGCGCTTGCGCGTCGCCTCCGCGAGCTGACGACCGGTGCAGGTGCTCTTTTCATCGTCAACGACCACGTCGACATCGCGCTGATCGCCGAAGCCGACGGCGTGCACCTCGGTCCTGACGACTTGAGCGTCGGCTCGGCGCGCGGTCTCGCCCCCGAGGGCTTCCTGATCGGCGCCTCGGCGTCGAACCCGGAGGCCGCCACGTCGGCCGTCGACGCGGGAGCGGACTACATCGGCTGCGGCCCCGCGTTCTCGACTCCCGTCAAGAAGGAGAAGGGGGTGATCGGGCCGGCGGGGGTGGCGGCCGTGGCAGCAGCGGTCGACGTGCCCGTGTTCGCGATCGGCGGGATCGAGGAGTCGAACGTCGCCGAGCTGACGGCGCTGGGCCTGCGCCGCGTGTGCGTGATTCGAGCGATGGCCGATTCACCGGACCCGGAAAAGGCCGCCCGCCGCCTGCGTGCCATGCTGAACGCGGCAGACCGATGAAAAGGGGGCGGCGAGAGATTCGGTGTCCGGGTGGCCCAGATGCTAGGCGCCGACGAGCACCGCAGCGAGTGCATCGTATATGCGTGAGCGAGGAGCGCAGGAGGCAACAACGCAGATGGGCCGCCAGGGCGCCGAAGATCCGTCGCTCCTCCTTTCAGCGGGCTGCCGAATGAAAGTTGAGGGGCTCGGGGAGTTCGGGCTGCTCGAGAGGATCAAGCCGTACCTCGCCGCCGAGGCGGGCCGGGACGACACGGCCGTCCTGGCTGATGTCGAGGGCTTCGCGGTGGCCAGCTGCGACATGTTCGTCGAGGGCGTGCATTTCGACCTTGGGTGGATGAGCGCGGAGGACGCCGGCTGGCGCTCGCTCGCGCTCGCGCTCGGTGACCTCGCCGCCAAGGGCGCCACGCCCTGGTGGGCGCTGACCTCGATCGCGATCCCCAAGACCTGGGCCGTCGAGAACCTCACCGGCCTGTACCAAGGGATGGCCGCGCTCGCAGGAAAGACCCATGTGCTCATTGCCGGCGGCGACATGAGCTCGACCGAAGGGCCGGCGGTTCTCTCCATCACGGTCGTGGGACGCACCATGAAGCGCCCGCTGGCGCGAAGTGAGGCCCGCCCGGGGTGGACGGTCGCCGTGACCGGGCCGCTGGGAGCGTCGGCGATAGCGCTTCGTGAGCGGCGTCCGCTCCGGCTGTGGCCGCTGCTGCAGGAAGGGCAACTTTTGAACCAGGCCGGGTTGTGCTGCGGCGACATCTCCGACGGCCTGCTGCGGGAGATGGAGAAGTTCGCCGCCTTCTCGGGCGCCGGCTCCGTCATCCGCGGCGCCGACGTCCCGCTGGTCGCCGGGGCGACCCTGGCGGACGCGCTCACGAGCGGGGAGGAGGTCGAGCTCGTCTGCACCGGCCCCGAAAACCTGGTCAGGCGGTTCGGCCTGCATCCGATCGGACAGTTGACTGAAGAGCCGGTTGTGAAGGTGGTCGGCGCGGACGGGATGCCCGCCCAGCTGAGGGGAAGTGGCTACGACCACTTCGCGTGAGACGTCCGCGCCGGAGGAGACCGAGGCCGCCGGCGAGGAGCTGGGCCGGCGCCTGCGCAAGGGCGACCTTATTCTCCTGAAGGGCGAGCTCGGCGCGGGCAAGACCACTTTCGTTCGCGGCATGGCTCGTGGTGTCGGTTCGGCGGCGGCGGTGGCGAGTCCCACCTTCCAGCTCGTCCGCATCTATCCCGGCCGGCTGCAGCTGGCCCACGTCGACCTCTATCGCCTGGAAGTGGGCGATGAGGTTCGCGACGTCGGCCTGGACGAGCTGCTGGACACGGGGGCGGTCGTGGTCGAGTGGGGCGACCGGCTCAGCGGCGCCGGCGGTGCATTGATCTCCATCGAGCACCTCGGCGGCGACCGCCGCCGGCTGACTGTCGAGAAGGATCTGGCTCGTTGATTCTCGCCATCGATACGTCATCCGCCCTCTCGGCGCTGGCGCTCATCGACGGCGAGCGGGTGGTGCGCGAAGAGCTCGACCCATCCGGGCCGGGATTCGACCTGCCGCGTCGATATCGTGCCATCGCGAACGGCGAGCGGATCGCCGGCGTCGCGGTCGCGACGGGTCCCGGCTCGTTCACCGGTTTGCGCGTGGGCGTCTCGTTCGGGCTCGGCCTGGCGATGGGCCTGAAGATCCCAATCTTCCCGCTCTCCACTCTTGGCATCCAGGCCGCCCGGGCCCATCGGCCCGCCCTCGCGGTCGCCGAGGCCGGCCGGGGCCGCGTTTACTACCTGGCGCCGGCAGGCTCGAGCGGGCTGGCCGAGCCCGGAGGGCTCCCACGTGACTGGCTGTTCGTGGGCTGGCTGCGGCCGCAGACCGAGGCCGCGCTGAAGGCTGCAGGTTTGGGAATGTTGGGCGACGGTGAGCTGCGAACATTCGGCGCGGCCGCGGCCCGACTGCTGGATACGGCACGCGAAGTTGCCTATGGTAGTCTCAAAATTGAATACATGCAGTCCTTTTCGGATTTGAATTCTTGATGGTTCAGATCCGCCAGCTACTGGCGCTGGAGATGATGCGCGAGGCGGATATCGCGACGGTGCAGGAGATCGAGCGCGAGATTTTCGCCACGCCGTGGCCGCGCAACGCGTACTACCGCGAGCTGGCGTCGCGCTCGAGCGCGCACTACGTCGTCCTGCGCCAGGAGGGCATCGTGGAGCGGCCGGCCGGGCCTTTGGCGTCCGAGCTCGACCCGACCATCGTCGGCTACGGCGGCATGTGGCGCATGTACGACGAGGCCCACGTCACTACGATCGGCGTCCGCCGGGAGCTTCACCACCGCGGCTATGGGCGCATCCTCTTCGCCGGTCTCATCCAGGCGGCCTACGACATGGGCGCCAAGTGGGTGACCCTCGAGGTGCGCACGTCCAACGACAACGCCATGCGCATGTATGAGGCCTTCAGCTTCAAGGTGATCGGCCGGCGCAAGGGCTACTACACCGACAACGGCGAGGACGCGATCGTGATGTGGTCGGACTCCATCCACTCACCCCGCTTCCGGCGGGCCTACGAGGCCAACCTGGAGCGAATCGACTCCGAAGTTCGCGGCCTGCGCAGGGACCTGCTGACTCGGGAGAGCTAGTTCTAGCTATCGAGACCAGCTGCGACGAAACGTCCGTCGCGCTGGTTGAGGATGGGCGGCGGGTGCTCGCGAACGTCATCCACTCGCAGGTCGACCTGCACAAGGACTTCGGTGGCGTCGTCCCCGAGCTCGCGGCGCGCGACCACCTCGAACGCCTGCCTCACCTGCTCGACCTCGCCTTCAAGGGCGCGGGCGCGGGCCCGGACGATGTCGGCCTGATCGCCGTTACCCGCGGACCCGGCCTGGCGGGCTGCCTGTTGGTGGGCGTGGGCGTCGCCGAAGGCCTCGCCGCGTCGTGGTCGCTTCCCATCCGCGGCGTCAACCACCTCTGGGGCCACATCTACGCGGCGGTGCTGGCCCGCCCCGACCTGGAGCCGCCGCTCCTCGGGCTGGTGGTCAGCGGCGCGCACTCGGACCTGGTGCGCATGCCCGAGCACGGCCGGTTCGAGGTGATCGGCCGGACCCGCGACGACGCGGCCGGCGAGGCGTTCGACAAGGCCGCGCGCATGCTCGGGCTCGGCTACCCGGGCGGACCGGCGCTAGACCGCCTGGCCAGGACCGGGGACCCGCGCCGCCAGCCCTTGCCCAGGCCATCGCTGCCGGGGCTGGAGTACAGCTTCAGCGGGCTGAAGACCGCGCTGCTCTACCGCCTGCGCGACCTCGGCGACGCGGCGGGACCGCAGGAGAAGGCCGACCTGGCGGCCGCCTTCGAGCAATCCGTGGTGGAGTCGCTGCTCGAGAAGCTGGATGCGGCCATGTCGCGGACGGACGTGGCTGAGGTCGTCGTGGCCGGTGGGGTGGCCGCCAACACGCTGCTCCGCCGGCGGGCGGCCGAGGTGGTGGCCGGCCGGGCGCGCCTGACCATGCCCCCGCTCGAGCTTTGCACCGACAACGCCGCCATGATCGCGGCCGCCGGGTATTTCACCTCCCCACCCCGTGGGGAGGTCAGGACCCGCTTGCGGGTCCCGGGTGGGGAGGTCCACTCATCAATAGAGGTGGACCCCTCTCTAGGATGGAACTGATGGGTGTCAAGGGCTGGGAGGTGGTCTTCCGGGGCGAGCGCCTCCGGGCCGACCTGGTCGCCGCGGTCCTGGAGGCCAACGGCCTCCGGGTCGAGGTCTTCGGGGACCACGCGTACTCGGCTGCCATGAACTTCTCCGAAGCCCGAATCCTGGTCCCGGACGCCCAGGCCGCCCGCGCCCTCGAGCTGATCCACCAGGCGGAGGGGAAGCCGCCCGTCGAGGTTTAGTCCCCACCTCCCGGGGGATAGTACAATTAGCAGTCAAACCTCCCGAGTGCTAAGCGCTTAGGCGGCGGGAGTGCTAACTAGATCAAATTCAGCTCAGGAGGGTTGCACATGAATCTAAGGCCGCTCGGCGACCGCGTAGTGGTCAAGCCGGTGGAGAAAGAGGAACGGACAAAGAGCGGGATCGTGCTTCCGGACACCGCCAAGGAGAAGCCCCAGGAGGGCATCGTTCAGGCAGTGGGGACCGGAAGGATCCTCGACAACGGCACCAAGGTGCCGATGGAGCTCAAGGTCGGCGACAAGATCCTCTACGCGAAGTACGCCGGCAACGAATTCAAGCTCGACGAAATCGAGTACCTGATCGTCTCGGAGAAGGACGTGCTCGCCGTCGTCGGAGCCAACGGCACGACCAAGGCCAAGAAGTAAAAAGGCAAAAGGGAAAGGTATATGGCAAAGACAGTCACATTCGACGTAGACGCCAGACAGGCCCTCAAGAAGGGCATCGACACCGTGGCCCAGTCCGTGCGGATCACGCTCGGTCCCAAGGGCCGCAACGTGGTCCTGGAGAAGAAGTTCGGCGCCCCGACCGTGACCAACGACGGCGTCACGATCGTGCGCGAGATCGAGCTCAAGGACCCCATGGAGAACACCGGCGCGCAGCTGCTGCGCGAGGTGGCGACGAAGACCAACGACGTAGCCGGTGACGGCACCACCACGGCGACCCTTCTCGCTCAGACCATGATCAGCGAAGGTTTCCGCAACGTCACCGCGGGCGCCAACCCGATGCAGCTCAAGATCGGCATCCAGAAGGCCGTAGAGGCTGTGGTCGATGAGATCAAGAAGCTCTCCGTGCCCGTCAAGGGTCACGAGGACGTCGCCCACGTGGCGGCGATCTCCAGCCAGGACGAGCAGATCGGCTCTCTCATCGCCGACGCGATGGACAAGGTCGGCAAGGACGGTGTCATCACCGTCGAGGACAACCAGACCATGGCGACCGAGCTCGAGGTCGTCGAGGGCATGCAGTTCGACCGTGGCTACGTGGCCGCCTACATGGTCACCAACCCCGACCGGATGGAGGCAGTGCTCGAGGAGCCCTTCATCCTCATCACGGACCGCAAGATTTCCGCGATCCAGGACCTGCTCCCGGTGCTGGAGCGCGTCGTCCAGCAGGGCAAGCCACTCCTGATCGTGGCCGAAGACGTCGAGGGCGAGGCGCTCGCGACGCTCATTGTCAACAAGCTGCGGGGCACGTTCACCGCGGTCGCCGTCAAGGCGCCTGGCTTCGGTGACCGCCGGAAGGCGATGCTCGAGGACATGGCGATCCTGACCGGTGGCCAGGTCATCAGCGAGGACCTCGGCCTCAAGCTCGACCAGACCAAGGTCGAGCAGCTGGGCAAGGCCCGCCGCGTGACCGTCAACAAGGACGACACCACCATCGTGGAGGGCGCCGGCAAGCCGGAGGCCATCCAGGCCCGGATCAAGTCGATCAAGGCCCAGGTCGAGGAGACCACGTCCGACTTCGACAAGGAGAAGCTGCAGGAGCGGCTGGCGAAGCTCGCCGGCGGCGTCGCGGTGATCAAGGTCGGAGCTGCCACCGAGGTGGAGCAGAAGGAGAAGAAGCACCGCATCGAGGACGCGCTCAGCGCGACCAAGGCCGCGGTGGAAGAGGGAATCGTCGCGGGCGGCGGCACCGTGCTGCTGAACGCGCAGAAGAAGCTCGACGGCGGGCTCGGCCTCAAAGACGACCAGGCGACCGGTGTCAACATCGTCCGCAGGGCGCTCGAGGAGCCTCTGAAGCAGATTGCTCAGAACGCCGGCAAGGAAGGCTCCGTCATCGTGGAAGAGGTCCGCAAGGGCAAGGCCGGATTCGGCTACGACGCCCTCAACGACAAATACGTGAACATGTTCGAGGCCGGCATCGTGGACCCGGCCAAGGTCACGCGCTCTGCGCTGCAGAACGCCGCGTCGATCGCCGCGATGGTGCTCACCACCGAGGCGATGGTGACCGAGGTTCCCGAGGAGAAGCGTGGTGGCGGCGGCATGCCGGGCGGCGGCATGGGAGACATGATGTAAGGTCTCCGGACCTTAGTTAGTTCGATCCAAACGAGCCCCTCGTCGCGAGGGGCTCTTTTCTTTTCCAGCCGGATCGTCGATCGGGATGATGCCGCTCAGACCCGCGATACGCCGCCCGGCGAAGGTAACCGCGAAAGGCAGGAGCAGCATGAAGGCGGCCACCACGATGGACAGCGCGTCGGGCAGGTGGCGGGGATCACGCAGCCCGAGGAAGGTGAGGTAGCCGCCGGCGCCGGCTGTCAGCGCGACGATGAGGGCTGCCGCCCCAATCGCCCAGATTCGATACTCGCGGTACAGGGGAGCGGCGCGGACGCTGGCGAGCCGGAGCAGCCACCAGGCCGCGAGCCCGTTGAGAACCAGTCCGCTGAGCACGGCGCACCCGGCGATGACGAGACGAAAAGCGGTCAGGTGCAGCATCACGAAGGCGGACAGGTTGACGGCGAGGATGCCGACGGGCGTGATGACGCCGAGCGTCAGTAGTACGACCTCACGAAGGCGGCGGGAGCGCTGGTTAGTGGCCGCAGCCGCAGGCTTGGGCGCCGCCGGCGTCGTCGCCGGTGTCGAAAGAGTGCCCGCACGAGCACGAGTGCACCGCGTTCGGGTTGTGGACCGTGAAGCCGGCCCCCATGAGGCTGTCCACGTAGTCGATCTCGCTGCCGCGGATGTAGGGGGCGCTGAAGTCGTCGATGACGATCTGGACGCCGTCCTGGTCGATGGTTACGTCCTCCGGGCGGCGCATGTCGTCGAAGGCCATTCCGTACTGCATGCCCGAGCAGCCGCCTCCACTCACGAAGATGCGGAGCGCCAGCTGGGGGTTCCCCTCCTTGGCGAGGAGCTCCTTGAGGCGGACCTGGGCGTCGGGGGTTAGTGAGACGGCAGCTTGTTCGATCACGTTTTGGATGTTACCACGATCGCAATTCACCTCCCCACCTTGTGGGGAGGTCGGCGCGCAGCGCCGCGCGGGGCGATCGGGCCGCTCAGCCCCGGCCTAGCTTGAACCCCTTCTTGGCCTCTTTCTTCCCCTCGGCGCTGGTCGAGCCTGCGATCAGCTGAGCCAGCTGCTCGGCGCCGCGGGAGATCGCGCTCTTCGGATCGGTGAGGACCAGGATCTCGCCTCGCACGGCGGCCTCGTCGGGCTTGGTGCCGTCGAAATCGATCTCGACCGGGAGCTCCTGCTTGAGCGTGCGGACCACGTCCTCCCGGCTCACGACCGACTTCGGCACCTTGTTGTTGAGGGCGAGGATGACGCGGCCGGGGACGATGTTGAGCACGTTGGTGAAGATGTTCAGCAGCTCGCCAACGTCCTTGAGTGAAGACAGCTCGGGCGTGACCAGGACGAGCACGCGCTGGGAGTGGTCGAGGACGCTGATCACGATGTCCGTGAACGCGACGCCGAGGTCGAAGACGATGTAGCGGAAGGCGTTGACGAGGATGCCCATCGCCCGGTTGACCAGGTCGACGGTGATGAGGTCGGCCTGCTCGGCGCGCAGCACTCCGGGCAGGAGCATCATGCCGCCGGGGTGGTGGAGGATAGCCCCGAGCACGGCCTCCTCGAAGTTGCCGGGCGGCACCTGGCTGGCTGCAGCGAGGCACCCCGTCGGGGTGAGGTACGAGATGAGGGCGGCGTGGTTGTAAGGGAGGGCGAGGTCGACCAGGAGTACCTCTCCTGGGAAGCGCTTGCCGAGCGCCGCGGCGAGGTTGACGGCCATGGTCGTGCGGCCGGACCCGCCCTTGGGCGAGTAGACGGCCACGGTCGAAGCCGCCTGCTCGGGCGCGACCATGCGAGCGCGGGCGATCAGGTTCGGCAGGGTGTCCTTGCGCTGCTCGACGAGCTTGGTCAGCTCGATGATGGCGTCGGAATCCGGGGGCAGCGTCTCGTACAGCGTCTTGCGGTCGAGGGTGAGCAGCTTGCAGTCCTCCAGCGCCCGGACGCTGGCCGTCCTGGTCTCCTCGGAGATCAGCGCCATCTCGCCGAAGAAGTCGTCGGGGCCCATGAGCGCGATCGTGATCGTGTGCCCGGGAGACTCCTCGACGTAGACCTCGCACCGCCCCGACTCGACCACGAACATGGTGTCGCCAGGGTCGCCCTGGTGAACGATCACCGAGCCCTTGGCGGCCGAAGCCGGAGCCAGCCGTCGGGCGAGGGCGTGGAGGATGTTGTCGGGCAGGGTGAAGAAGATCGCTACGCGTTCGAGGATCTGGAAGCGCT
>WNFC01007601.1_pt1 | contig 12384 bp, 13 predicted proteins | sample 5400541 | NCBI WGS metagenome assembly WNFC01 (sample SAMN13153342, study PRJNA577476) | soil metagenome | isolation source: 120 cm saprolite under Douglas fir tree site 2 hole 2 replicate 1 | place: USA:California | collected 2015-04-18 | reverse complement strand
CGCCGGCCAGGCGCCCGGCGATCTTCTTGACCGACCCCCCTGGGTCGCGCGCGATCTCGGCCGCGGAGACGAGGAGCACGTTGTTGGCTTTGATGAATTCCAGCTCCTCCGGGTCGTAGTCGCGACCCCCGGCGATGACCAAACGCGAAGGCTCGATGCCCGAGGCCTCGAGCGCCCGGCGCAGGGCGCATCCGCAGGTCCAGCGGCCGCCGCGCGAGAAGTCGCACAGGTCGGGATGCGCGTCGACCCACAGCACCGAGAGGCCGGGGTGGCGCCGGGCCTGGGCGGCGAGCGTAGAGATCGCGGTGCAGTGATCGCCGCCGAGGACTGTCAGGAAGGCCGCAGGCGGAATCTCCGCCAGGCGCCGCATTGGATCCATCCAGCCGGTCTCGATGTCTTTACCCGCGTCGAGGTCGCCGATGTCCATTACCCGCAGGCCTGTGAGCAAGTGGCCTTCCTCGGTGACGGGGGGCATCACCGGCGACATGCCGCGGATCGTCCCCGGCGCGATAGCGGCGCCTTTCCGATAGACGGCCGAGCCGTCGTAGGGGATGCCGGCCAGGACCACGTCGGCCGGCTGACCGCCAACCAAGCCTGCCCACGGGCGCAAACCGTCGAGGTTCACACCCTGCTCCCCTTCTCTGGCACCTTCAGGATGCTAAGCGACCCGATCACGAACCAAACCGCAAAGAGGCCGAACACGACGGGAAACCCGCCAGGGAGCCCCAGGATCCTGGGTCCCGCGTTGAAGGCGTCGAGGAGCGGGCCGCCAAGAAACACCGCGATGATGCCCGCGCCAGCGGTGGCGATGTTCGAGAAGCCCATGTACAGGCCTCCCTCGTGCGGCGGAATGATGTCCTGGATGAAGGCCCAGTCGACGGAAAAGAAGACACCGAGCCCGACGCCGATGAAGAGCCCGGTCAACGTCGCCTGAGCGGCGAGGTCCGGCACCTTGAGGAAAGCCGCCAGGGGGTGCAGCGCGCCGTCGGGCACCCACTTGTAGTGGCTGAAGACGAGCACCAGGGTGCCGGCGGCGCCGAACAGGCCGGCGACGAAGATCAGCGGCCGGCGCCCGGTGCGATTCGAGAGCCGTGAGGCCGGCCACGTGACGAGCGCCGCGATCCCGATCGCAATCCCGAGCAGGGTCGACGCCGCAATGGCCGTCGCCTTGCGGTCCTGGTGAAAAAAGACGTTGTCGAAGTAGAAGAAGGCGAAGTTCTGCAGGCCGCCGAAGCCCATGAAGATCAGCAGTCGCGACACCATCAGCCAGAGGAAATTTCGATTCCGCAGCGGAACGCCGAACGTCTTGCTCAGCAGCTCACGCAGAGTGCGAAACTGACCCTCTACCGGGACCGCCCGGTCGGGGACCGCCAGCACGGTGGCGAGCATGGTGACGACGAGCACGATGGCGATCGAGGCGATCGCCGCGCTGCGCCCGAGATGGGCGAGCAGCAACCCGGCGCCGACGGTTCCGCTCGCGATGCCGACGAGGTTGGCGACCCCGTAGAAGCCCGACGCCTCAGCCCGCTGGCCCTCCGGCACCACATCGGGAAGCAGTCCCTGGTAGGGCGCCTGCGCCGTGTTGGAGGCGAACTGCAGCAGGAAATAGAACACGACGATCCACCAGTAATTGCCTGCCAGGGCGATGCCGATGAGGAACAGGACATCGCCCGCCGTCCCTGCGACGATGAAGGGACGCCTCCGTCCCCACCGCGTGACCGTGCGGTCCGAGATTCCGCCGACGACCGGCTGCCAGACGATCGCGACCAGCGTGCCGAGCGATTTGAGAAAGCTCGCGGCCAGGCCTTCATGGGCGCGGCCGACGAGCTGGATGATCATGTCCGGCAGGATCAGCGCGGTCAGGCTGTTCCACAGGTAGCCGATCGCGATCCAGTACACGGACAGCAGGACGAAGTCGAAGGTGCCGAGACGGCGCTCCTGTCTTGTCGTTAGTGAGGCGACACTCAATCAGGTCGGTATGGCGGGAGCGACTTCTTGACCGGGCGGTCCTCTCGATAGCCGAGCGCGTATTCGCCCTGCAGGATGGTGTGGACCTCGCGGGTGCCTTCATAGATGATCGGCGCCCGCGCGTTGCGCAGAAAGCGCTCGACCGGATACTCAGCCGAGTAGCCGTACGCGCCGTGCACCTCGACCGCGTCATGCGCCGCGTTGAATGCGGCGTCGGTCGCGTACTGCTTGGCCATCGACACCTGGCGTGTGTGCCGCGCGCCGGTGTTCTTCATCCACGCGACCTTGAAGTAGAGGAGCCGGCAGATCTCGTAGTCCCGTGACATCTTCGCGATCATCTGCTGGACAAGCTGATAGCGGCCGATCTCCTGGCCGAACGTCTTGCGCTCCCGTGCGTACGTGACCGATGCGTCGAGACAGGCGCGCACCGTGCCTGTCGCACCGGCGGCCACGGTGAAGCGGCCGTTGTCGAGGCAGCTCATGGCGATCTTGAAACCGTCGCCCTCGTCGCCGATGCGGTTCGCCTCGGGGACTTCGAGGTCGGTCATGAAGATCGATCCGACGTCGCCGGCCCGGATGCCGAGGCGGTCTTCGATCGGCTCTGTGCGCAGGGCATTGCCGCAGGCCTCGCGGTCCAGCATGAAAGCCGAGACACCGCGCGCACCGGCCTTGGGGTCGGTCTTCGCGAAAACGAGCAGGTAGTCGGCGGTGTCCGCGTCCGAGACCCAGATCTTCTGACCGTTCAGGACGTAGCCGCCGGCATGGCGGCGGGCGGTCGACTGCATCGAGGCCACGTCGGAGCCCGCGTTGGGCTCGGTCAGGCCATAGCACGCGAGCTTGTTGCCCGAGGCCATGGGGATGAGCCACTGCTGCTTCTGCTCCTCAGTCGCCCAGGTGTAGAGGCCCATGCCCACAAGGCCGACGTGGACGGACAAGACCGTCCGGTACACGGTGTCCACGTACTCGAGCTCCTCGCACACCAGGCCCAGTGACAGGTAATCGAGTCCGTAGCCGCCGTACCGCTGCGGAAAGCACACGCCCGGCAGGCCGAGGGACGCGAGCTTGGCGAAGATGTCGGGGTCGTGCCGGCCGGCCCGATCGTCGGCGGCGATGCGCGGTGCGAACTCGCGGGCGCAGAACTCTCGGACGGCGGCGACGAGCTGCTCCTGGTCCCCGGTCAGGGCGAGGTCGAGCACGCGACTACGTTACTTCGTCGGGCTCGGGGTCGGGCAGGCCGTGGCCGGTGAAGGGCTGGACTTCGCAGGGCTGGCCGTGGCTTTCGGCGACGGCGAAGGACACGCGGCCGGGCTCGTGCTGGGCAGAGGCTTGAGGTCGTTGGGCCCGACGTGGCCGATGAACGGCAGGTGATGGCCGAAGCTGAGGATGTATGGAGCGGTCCGCGAGCTGTGCAGCTGGGGCTGGATGAAGTCGGAGTAGATCTGCTGCAGCTGGTGGATGCCGGAAACCGAGTCCAGGTGAGCCCCGGCGGGCTTGGCCGCCGCGGCCTTGAGTGCGGCGAGGTCCTCCTTCGACACCATGGCCGCCGTGATCGGGTTGGAGAGAATCTCGTTCTCGAGCTGGTTGACCTGGCTCAAGGTGAGGCTGGCGCTCTTCAGCGCGGGTTCGAACGCGTTGTCGAGCGTGACCAGGGCGGAGATGGCGAGGTAGATCACGATCAGCGTCACGACGACGTGCACGAAGACGCCGAGCAGCCCGTCCACTCCGCGGATTGCCTCCACGCGGTGGAAGGCGCCGCCGATCGCCCCGCCGATCGCGCCCATGACCACAGCGATGATCAGCGCGACGAACACGGCCAGCACCGGCGTGAGGTGGAGCAGCTTCTGCATCTCGTTCGTGTACTGGTCGTGGAACCGGAACACGGCCAGCAATGTGCCGAAAAAGAAGATCTCGGCCATGAGAGGTTGGATTACGCCGCGCTGGTAACCGGTGATGAGTGCGATCACCAGGACCAGGACGACGAGGATGTCGATGATCACAGGTCGGGCGCCATTCTAGATGACGCGCCCCTGAACTCCCTCTTGCCACGGGGAACGGCCAGAGCAGGCGGGTTCAGTTAGACTCGGAGCGCTCTTGGCCCGAACGATCGCCGTCGCGATGCAAAAGGGCGGGGTTGGCAAGACCACCACCGCCGTCAACCTGGGCGCCGCACTCGCCGAGTTGGGCCAACGCGTCCTCCTGATCGACCTCGACGCCCAGGGGCACCTCACCCTCTATATGAAGCCGGCGGGCGAGCTCGAGAAGACCATCTATCACCTGCTGGTCGACCCCGAGACCACGGTCACGGACGTCGTCCAGGAGGCGCCCCAGATGGGCGTCCACTATATTCCCGCGGACATCGAGCTTGCCGGGGCGGAGAACCAGCTGATCAACGAGATCGGGCGCGAGAGCATCCTGCGCGACAAGCTCGAGCCCGCGCAGAAGCGCTACGACTTCATCATCATCGACTGCCCTCCGTCGCTGGACCTCATCGTGATCAACGCGCTCGTCGCGGCCGACGAGGTGTTGGTGCCGCTGCAGGCGGAGTTCCTCGCGCTGAAGGGAATGCAGGAGCTCCTCGTCACGATGGAGCGCGTCAAGCGAAGGCTCAACCCGCGGCTCGAGCTGATCGGAATCCTGCCGACTCTGTACAAGCACCGCGCGCTTCACTCGCAGGAAGTGCTGGCCGCGGTGAAGGAGAAGTACGGCAGCAAGGTGTACAACTTCGCGGTCACCGACTCCATCCGCTTCGCCGAAACGCCGCTCGCGGGTCAGTCGATACTCACATACGCGAGGGAGTCGGACGGAGCTCGGGCATATCGTGCGCTGGCGGCGGCAGTGATCGAAAATCATCGAGTTCCGGACTAGGGGTCAAGTCATGCCGAATTTCAAACGCGTGTCACTCGTCGGGTCAGAAGAGCTGTTCCGTCCAACACGGCCGCAGGTCATCACCGACACGGACGGCGTGATCAAGGACGCCGTCGACCGCCCGGGCGCGGTCAAAGAGGTCGTCCTCAAGACGATGAACTTCACTCCGGAGGAGGTCGAGCTGCTGCTGGAGGCGGTGCAGGTGGCGAAGTACCCGGACCGCGCCCGTCCCAAGCCCCCACTGGACAGGTTCGACGCGCTCGATGCGCTACGCCTGAAAATCCAGGCAGTCCTGGAATAAGGCTCCTCCTGGTCCTCCCCATTTATGGGGAGGTCTCGGCGAAGCCGACGGAGGGGCTAGTGGAGACCGACTAACGGTTCCTAGAACGCCGCCTGATGTAGCCGAACGTCCAGAACAGGCAGACCAGCAGCAGCAGGACACCAAACCCGACCACCAGCGCCCGCTCCATTTGCGGTACATAGTGATTGATGCCGAAGCTCTCGATCGTCAAGGTCAAGCTCGACCGCGAGGTGAACTGCTACGTGGTGTCGTGCGCCACGACGAAGGAAGCGGTCGTCATCGACCCCGGGCAGCCGGTGGACTTGATCGTCGAGCAGACAGGCAACGTGACCGTGAAGCACATCCTGGCCACACACGGCCACCCCGGCCACGTGGGAGGCAAGGACGACCTCAAGGCGATCACCGGCGGCGAGACCGGCATCCACTCGGCCGACGCCAAGCAGTTCCTGCGCTCCGCCGACCGCTACCTGCTCGATGGTGATGAGCTCGAGTTCGGCGAGTTCAAGCTCACGGTGCTGCACACGCCCGGCCACACACCGGGCAGTGTTTGCTTCGTGGTCGCCAACCACGCGTTCGTGGGCGACACCATCCTGGCCGGCGGCATCGGCCGCCAGATGCCGGAGACCGACCTGCGCCGCCAGATGATGAGCATCGGCACCAAGCTGCTGCGGCTGCCGCCGTCGACCGCCCTCTACCCGGGCCACGGGCCGGCGACCAGCCTGGAGCGGGAGATCGCGCAGAACCCGATCTTTCGCGGCGCCCCCGTCCGCTAGCCGGAGGGGTTGACGAGGCTCAGCAGAATCTTCCCGTTGCTTCCGTTGTAGTCGATCACCAGCGTGCCGCCGAAGTGCGAGTTGCTCTTGCGCGTCACGGTTGCCGAGAAGGTCGTCGCCGTGGCGTTGATCGGGTGAATCGTCCAGTCCCCCAGCGCGAACTGCTTTTGATAGAACGGCTGCACCTTCGTGATGGGGTCGAGCGTCTCCCACTGCATCCCCCAGGCGACCTCGCCGCTGGAAGCGAACGCGGCGCCCGCCGTGAGCCTTGCCCCGGAGTAAACAGGCACGTCGGCCGGGAAGCCGGCCGGAGGCAGCACCTCGGCGTCGAGGGTGCTGGAGGCCCTGGCGAGCTGGGGCCCACTGGGGCTGGCGGCGGCCGAAGGCGACGCGCCTGCGCTTCCGGGCAGGTGTGAACAGCCAGAGCCGACCAATACGCCCAGAAGCAGGACGGCAAAGGCTCGCTTCATCGCTTTCAGGTCAACGCGCGACGAGGGCCGGTCGGACCATCCTTCCGTGCGTCTTGCTCGTCCTCGTCACCTGCTCGCCGCGCAGGTAGACCTCGTCGATCGCGAACGCGAACTCCTTGCCGTCCAGGGCCCCGCGCCGCTGCCTGGAACGCATCTCCTCGGGCCGCACGCGAGTCGCGGCCGCCGGATCGACGATCACGATGTCAGCGTCAAACCCGGGCGCGATTGCGCCCTTGCTCTCCTCCAGGCCCGCGAGGACGGCCGGGGCCTGGCTGACCCACCTGGGCGCCAGCCAGACGTCGCCCATGCTCTTCGCGAGCTGCAGGCAGGACAGGTAAAGGGTCTGGACGCCTGGGCTCCCCGCCGGAGCCTCCTCGAACGGTCGCGACTTCTCCTCGTCCGTGTGGGGTGCGTGGTCGGTGCTGACCATGTCGATCACGCCCCTGCGCAGCCCATCGACCAGCGCGTCGCGATCCGCGGCGGTCCGGACGGGCGGGAGCATTTTCATCGCGTGGCCGACCCGGTCGAAGTCCTGGTCGGTCAGATACAGGAATTGCGGGCACGTCTCGAGACTGAGGGAGGTCCCGCTGCGCGTCGCGTCCTCGGCCGCGGCGAGGCCCAGCGCACTCGAGAGGTGCGCCACGTGCAGGTGGACTCCGGACTCCCTGGCCACGGCGGCGGTGGCCGACACGGCCACCGCCTCAGCCTCAGGCGGGCGAGATTCGAGAAGGTCCGAATAGGTGAGCAGCGGCCGGCGGAAGGCCGCCAGCACGGCCGGGTCTTCTGCGTGCACCGCGAGTGGCAGGCCGAGCCGCGCGACCGCCGGCGCCAGGCGGGCCAGCGTGCCGTAGTCGGCCGGAGGTTCCAGGTCGGGGTCGTCCGATCCCGGTGAGTACAGGACCTGCTTGCGGCTCAGGCTGAATGAATAGGCGAGGTATGCCTTGAAACCGATCGCGCCGGCCGCCGCCATCTCCTCGAGCTGATCCGGCGTCGTGGTCGAGCGGACGAGCCCCCACAGGCCGAAGTCGACCCGCGCCTTGCTTCGCGCGAGGGCGGCCTTCGATTCGAGCACGCCCGCGCTGTCGACCGCCGGGACGGTGTTCGGCATGTCGAGCACGACCGTCACGCCCCCCGCCGCCGCGGCCGCCGTCAGGGTTCCGAAGTCCTCCTTCTCCGGGAAACCGGGATCGCGGCTGTGGACGTGGACGTCGATCGCGCCCGGCAGCACGTATTTGCCGGTCGCGTCGACGGCCTTGCCCGCCGCCGTCAGCCCAGCCTCGACCCGCGTGATGACGCCATCCGCCACCAACACATCGGCTTTCCGCGGGCCGTCCGGCGTGTAGACGGTCCCCCCCTTGATCAGGAGCTCAGTCAAGTTCCAGGTCTTGGATTCGAAAGAGCGGGGAGTACGGGATGCCGGCCTCGCGGATGGTGTCCTCGCCGCCCTCGCCGCGATCCAGGACCACGACGAGGTGGATCACCTCCAGGCCCGCGTCGCGCAGCACCTGGATCGAGCGCAGCGAGTCGCCACCCGTGGTAACCACGTCCTCGATCACCGTGACGCGCTCGCCCGCCGCGTACCGACCCTCCAGCTGTTTGGCGGTGCCGTAGCCTTTCGGCTCCTTGCGGACGAGGAGGAGCGGCAAGCCTTTCTCCATCGAAACCACCCCACCGAGCAGGACAGCGCCGAGCTCTGGCGCGGCAAGCCGCTGCGTCTCCGACGGAACGAGCTCGGCAAGATGCCGGCCGAGTCGCTTCAACAGGACCGGGTCCGTCTCGAAGAGAAACTTGTCGAAGTAACGATTCGAGCGCTTGCCCGACCGCAAGACGAAATCGCCCTTCAGATACGACGCCTTGACGAGATCGCGCGCGAGGTCCTTACGTTCCGCGATCACCGCCTCAATCTAGCGGATAGAAGCAGGCCGCCCTGTGATCGGCTCCGTACGACTCGAGCGGTGGAACCTCCTCGGCGCAATGCTCGCGGGCGCGCGGGCAGCGGGTGCGAAAGCGACAGCCCGATGGTGGGTTGATCGGCGACGCCACGTCGCCCTTCAAGATCACGCGTTCGCGGCGCAGCTCGATCGCAGGGTCTGGGATCGGGATGGCCGACAGCAGCGATCCCGTGTACGGATGTCGCGGCCGGCGATACAGGTCGGAGCCAGGGGCGATCTCCACGATCTTGCCCAGGTACATCACCGCGACTCGCGTCGAGATGTGCTTCACCACGGAAAGGTCGTGGGCGATGAAGACGTACGTCAGGTCGAGCTGCGACTGCAGCTTCTCCAGCAGGTTGATGATCTGGGCCTGGATCGACACGTCGAGCGCCGAGACCGGCTCGTCGCAAACGATGAAGCTCGGATCGACCGCGAGCGCGCGGGCGATGCCGATGCGCTGCCTCTGACCGCCTGAGAACTCGTGCGGGTAGCGGTCGGCGAAACGCGGGTTGAGGCCGACGATACGCAGCAGCTCCGCGACGCGGTCTGCCCTCTCGCGGCCTCGTGCGAGATGGTGGATGTCCAGCGGCTCGCCCACGATGTCGCCCACGGTCTGCCGCGGGTCGAGCGACGCGAACGGGTCCTGGAAGATGATCGTCATCTCGCGGCGCAGGCGGCGCAGCTTCTCGCCCCGGAGGCGTGTGATGTCCTGCCCTTTGTAGGTGATCGTGCCCTCGGTGGGATCGAGGAGCCGGATCATCGTCCGCCCCAGCGTTGTCTTGCCGCAGCCGGACTCGCCGACGAGCCCGACCGTCTCGCCCTTCATGACATCGAGGTCGACTCCGTCGACGGCGTGGACGTGCGCGATCGTCCGCTGCACGATGCCCGAGGTCACCGGGAACCACTTCTTTACGCCGCGCAGGGAGACCAGCGGCTGGTCCGGCGTCCACTCCGGACCTCCCCCTTTCTTGCGCACCGCGGAGAGCTCAAGCATCTTTCAGCTCAGTCCCTGACTGCGTGACCCAGCATGCGGCCATCTGCGTGTCGCCGACCCGTATGAGCGAGGGCGTGTCCTTCCTGCAGCGCTCGATCTTGAAGGCGCACCGCGGGTGGAACGCGCACCCGCTCGGCAGGTCGATCAGGTCGGGCGGGATCCCCTCGATCGGCCGCAGCGGCTGCCGCTCGTCGGCGTCGAGACGCGGGATGGACTTCAGCAGCGCCCACGTATATGGGTGCCTGGGGTGGGCGAAGACGTCGACGGTTGGACCCGACTCGACGATCCTGCCCGCGTACATCACGATGACGCGCTTGCACATGCCGGCGACCACGCCGAGGTTGTGCGTGATGAGGATCGTCGCCGTCCCGAACTCGCGGTTGACGTTGCGCAGCAGGTCGAGGATCTGTGCCTGGATGGTGACGTCGAGAGCGGTGGTCGGTTCGTCGGCAATCAGCACCGACGGCATCGTTGTCAGGCCCATCGCGATCATCGCCCGCTGCCGCATGCCGCCCGAAAACTGGTGCGGGAAATCGCGGCTGCGCTCCTTCGGGTGCGGGATGCCCACCTTGCCGAGCATCTTCTCCGCCTCGACGAAGGCGCTCGGCCGATCCTTGTTCTGGTGCACGAACAGCGGCTCGGCCACCTGCCAGCCCACCCGAAAGACCGGGTTGAGCGAGGTCATGGGGTCCTGGAAGATCATCGCGATCGAGACGCCGCGGATCTCTTCCATCTCGCCCTCGGTGAGCGAGGTCAGCTCGCGATTCTTCAGCCGGACCTGGCCCTTGACGATCTTGCCGGGCCGCGGCACAAGACGCATCACGCTCAGCGCCGTGACCGACTTGCCGGACCCAGACTCGCCGACTATGCCCAGCGTCTCGCCGGCTTCCAGGCCAAAGCTCACCCCGTCGACGGCCTTGACGACGCCTTCCGGCGTGCTGAAGTGCGTTGTCAGGTCATGGACTTCCAGGACGGTCTCCGCCACCCGCTAGCGCAGCCTCGGGTCGAACGCGTCGCGCACGGCGTTGCCGAAAAGGTTGGCCGCAAGCACGGTCAGGAAGATCGTGATGCCTGGGAACGTCGCCAGCGACCGGGAATGGAAGAAGAACGTCTCGGCATTGGTCAGCATGTTGCCCCAGCTGGGCGTCGGAGGCGTTATGCCGAGGCCGAGGAAGTCGAGCGCGGCCTCGATCAGCACGACCTGCCCGAGGTACAGGCTGCCGAACACGATCATCACGTGCAACACGTTGGGGAACAGGTGGCGGAAGATCAGCCGCACGTCTCTCGCGCCCAACGCGGCAGTGGCGAGCATGAAGTCTCGTGAGCGGACCGAAAGCACTTCGCCGCGCACCAGCCTGGCGATGCTGCCCCAGCCGACGGACGCGATGATCAGGGCCAGCGTGATGGTGTTGGGCTTGAACAGGATGGCCATGAGGATGAACAGGAAGATCGCCGGCACCGCGAGGACGACGTCCACAAACCGCATCAGCAGGCCGTCGATGAGCCCGCCGTAGAAACCGGCCACCAGGCCGACTGTTCCACCGATGAACAGCGACACCGCGACGGCGAGAAACCCGATTCCCATCGATACACGAGCGCCCCAGATGAGTCGGGTGAGCTCGTCCCGACCCAGGTCGTCTGTGCCGAGGATGTGGCCGGGCGACAGCGGCGCGGCGAAGGGATTCGTCAGGTCGATGGTCCTGTAGTCCTGGTGGGTGAGCAGCGCCGCGAGCTGGGGAGCGAAGATCGCCACCAGCACGAAGAAGACGAGCACGCCGCCCGCGATCATCCCGATGGTGTTCTGGCGGAGGCGGCCCCACGCTTCCTGCCAGTAACTCCGGGCGGCGCGGGCCGGGACAGGGACCGGTTGAGGGCGCTCGACCTCGATCGGCAGTGGGGAGATCATGCGTAGCGAATCCTCGGGTCGAGCAGGGCATACAGGATGTCGGCGAGCAGGTTGCCGAAGATGACCAGAAGCGCTGCAAAGGTCGTGATGCCGAGCACGGTCGTGTAGTCCGTCTGGATTGCCCGTTCGTAGAGGAGCTTGCCGATGCCGGGCCAGCTGAACACGACCTCGACCACGAGACCCCCACTGACGAGCGCCGGAAGCTCGAGACCGACGAGCGTCACAAGCGGGATCACTGCGTTGCGCAGCGCGTGCAGGTACACGACGCGGCGCTCGGTCATGCCTTTGGCTCGTGCTGTTCGGACGTAATCCTGCCCCAGCACCTCGAGCATGCTCGAGCGCGTAAAGCGCGACCAGATCGAGATGTAGACGAATGCAAGGACGGTCGCCGGCATGATCAGATGAACAAGTCGATCGAGGAGATCGCCTCCCTGGGTGCCCGGCGTGGTCACGCCGCCGGACGGCAAGAATGGCAACCCCCACGCCTGAAACTGAGCGGTGAGGGAGTGGTCGAGCTTGCTGCCGCGCCGCAATGCCCCTGTCACGCCGAGCGGGATGGAGATCGCGATGCCGAGCAAGATGGCCGTCACCGTCAGCTCCAGGGTGGCGGGGAGCCGGTCGAAGATGTGGCTTGTGACGGTGCTCCCGTCGGTCATCGACCGCCCGAAGTCGCCATGTACGATGCTCCAGAGCCAGGTCAGGTACTGCACGTACAACGGCTTATCCAGGCCGAGATACCGTTTGATCGCCTCGATGTCTTCAGGTTTGAGCGCCGGGTTGAGGTCAACCCCCGGAATGTAGTTCTGGGCTGTGGCGTGCATGAGCGAGAACGTGATGAGCGTCACGCCGATCACGACAGGGATCGTGGCGAGGACACGACGCACGACGTACTTGAGCAGCATCTCTTTCTTTTACTTGACTCCGGTCGGGAGATTTCCTCCCGACCGGAGTCTTTCAGCTACTTGCCGTCAGTCACGAAAGTGTCTTTCATCCACGGCCGCGCGTTGTAGATGTTGTACGGCCCGACATTGAAGTTCTTGACGCGGTTGTTGATGCCCCACAGCGAGTTCGGGACGGTGAGGATCGCCGCCGGCAGCTCGTCCGCGAGGATGTCCTGGATCTGAGAGTAGATCGGCTTTCGCTTGCTCCGGTCCGTCGTCTTCAGCGCGTCGG
>WNFC01016192.1_pt1 | contig 12386 bp, 13 predicted proteins | sample 5400541 | NCBI WGS metagenome assembly WNFC01 (sample SAMN13153342, study PRJNA577476) | soil metagenome | isolation source: 120 cm saprolite under Douglas fir tree site 2 hole 2 replicate 1 | place: USA:California | collected 2015-04-18 | reverse complement strand
TTGAGTCAATTAGCCTGTCCCCCGGTGGCTGTGAGGGGCGGCGTTGCAAACACGTGGAACATCCGTACCGTATACCAAGTCGAAGCGGTGTAACGAGGAACCGCAGCTGGGGCTGGGCTCCGAAAGCAGCAACAACACTATATATGGTAATTGTGGCATGGCTGTGTGCGATACTGTATAAATGCTGATATAAGCTGATTGAGATCCTCTCAGTCGCTCGGGATTGACGGGAGGAAATTACGATCCTGTCAAAAAAATCAAGATCTGCATGGAGGCGATGCCCCAGAGGTGCCCCCGCTCCACTGTAAATTTTATCCGCTCCACTGTATATCCCCCCTTCCATCACGGTCGATGCTGTGCGATTCAGTCCTGCTTTTCAACGCATACAGAAATTGCATCCCGCGCGCGAAACGTATCCAGGAGACATATCGAGAAATGAAATTCTCGCTTCCTGATTTCAAAAAAATATTTTTTACCCAAAATGGCAAGCGCTCTAGTGGTCCATTGATGGATACGACTTTTTTTGTTCTGGAATGTTGATTGTCGCTGAGAAAGCAAAGCGCATTGGCCGGGCCAGACTCCTCCGCCAAGATGATCATGTTGCCGGTCCTCACAACGCACCGGCCGCCCGCAGTATCATCACTTGTAGATATCGTTATTCAAACTCCTTCGTCCTCTCCAGGTCCCTCGTCGTTCCCATCAGTTGCCAGCTCCGGTGTCTCATGGAAGTTGTCTCGCATGGTCCATAGGTCATCCCGCAATTGTCGTGCCTCATCCTTGTCAACGCACCCGACCGTCGCCCAATCTATCTTCCGCCGTACGCATTGGCCCACAAAGTCTGCGTATTGTGTGAACAGACGAGGCAATGCACCCGATTCTAACGTCGACACCATCGGCACGGATCGCGTACGCGTCAAGACGCCATGGAGTGAGTGACGTAGCTCTGCACTCAAGTCCTGTGCTCGGAAGAATGACGGAAAAGACGATGGCAGTGGATACTCAATCGCGACATGCGAGCTGTGGGAGGGCGCGCAATGCCGACTCGGATCAGATGTGCACTGCTCGTAGCAAGGGGCTTACAGTCTCACGCACTTGAGGGCCGTGCCAGCGCTTGAATCGTCAAAGTGGCGTCTGTTAAGCTCCGTCCAGCCTCGGGTGACATCCCATTGGTGAAGCAAAGCGTCTCTCTAATGATGTGACGAGAACCAAAAACTGAGCTATGCTACGCAGGATCAACGACAGAGCTACGCACACTGCCTTTGCATGCGGGTTGATTCGTGGTGAAAGAATGTGCTCTAGTTTTCAGAGCGTCTACGGATGACGCTGGGAAAGCTCCACTCAGGTCGGCGAACGGAGTGTTACCATACACGTTCAACTGGCGACAAAGCCCGTATAGGGGTTCCCGGCTTTTCAACCTTGGGTCCACTACCGTCAATTCAAAAGTGAGAAAGGTGCGGAGACAAAATCTACCGGAGAGGGAGTGTGGCAGTCTCTACGTGTGCGGAAAGAACCCCAGAAGCATCGTAGAGGTCCCGAAGCTGAGAAACGGTGGCATTTAGATAGGTAATATTAAAAAGAAGCAAAAGGTCTGTAAACGCAATGCCTTTGATAGGTGCCCGGGCACTTGGTCCGAACGTCTACCGAACGCATTACAATTACAGGGCGGTGACTCACGTCCGTAGTAAGTTCTGCCGTCCATGGACCAGGTCGCCAGTTACTTGGCGATTGTAGGGGAATAGTCATTGAAGAGAGCTCGTTGAGACCATGTAAGCATAATGCATCATTCAGCGCTTTCCTAATCGCCTGCGTCTGCCCCTTTGTCAGACAACGGATTACACACAGAGCACAGGACGATCGACGTACATCATCAACGTCTATGTCCCCTGGCACGGCATCCGACAGAACCGCGAACATCAGGGTGGGCTGTTTTGGGAACTCATCACGGAAGGCGGCAAGCATAGAGTTGGCGAAGGAACCGAAGGGGCCAACGTCAGTGCAAAGTTGCAGACCCTACCGGGATTGTTTACCCCATCTGCTACCTGCCATGCTGAGAAGGACAGACCTGGAAAGTGTCACATTCTTCTACAAACAGGCGAAATGAGTCATCCATAAGCGCATTGTCCTGCCGCGAGAAACCGACTACATCAAATAGGTGCCACCGGCAACCCCCTGCGCGGCTCACCGAGTTGTACCGCAAAAAGGCCTCCGTCCCCCTCTGCCAATTGCCATCCGTGGTCTCCCAGTCTGCTATATCAGGAAGCTTGTGTATGGACCGAGGGAGGTAGTACACGCGATTAAAGTCCGACCAGTACCGGACATCGGAAGCACGGAGTGGCCGAATGATAGAACCCATTTCTGGATCAGGAGGCTCCCCCGCCGCGGAGTCTTCATCTACTTCCTGGTCCAGTAGGATCTGGTAGGCAGAATCCGGGATATGATCTTGATGTATCTTGTCCACGGCACCATCCCTGCTTTGGAATCAGCCTAAAATTGCCGTAATAAGTAACCGAGTTTTGACTATCCAGGGTAACGAGGGTAGGCCATCCCTATCTTCCTCTGCATAGAGTCCCTTGGTTGTGGACAGGGAACCAAAGTTCGCTAATGGGGATGGTGGGCTGTGCGGTGGCGAAACGATTCAGAAAGAAAAGTACCCTTTCGGTCAAATTGGAGGACCCTTGGGCAGTACGTCGGCTCTCCCTACTGCAGTGTCTGAACCGGGGGCTATGAAGCATATATGAAGCAAGAGTGACAAACCCTCGGGGAGACACCCTCCCTAAAGGAGACGTCGTGGTCGACAAGAACTTCTTCGTCTCTGCTGTATGTGAAATAGCTCTGCTGGGCATTCCAAAAGTGTGTCCCGACGTAATTGGATATGTTGCCGGCTTGTATGTAGATTATCTCTTTCATGGCCGGCTTCGACGGATGCCGAGAGTATGCCAATTAGAGAACGAAGCAATATCGATGGGAATGTCGAGCAAGCTTCGAGTTCCACCTTACTTCCCACCTGAAACCGGGTAGGCACCGTGACTGGAGTGCGAAAGAGTGAGTTTCGCAACCGGATAGTTTTGCTCGTTTCGTCCGTTCGGTCATCGATTACCGGCTGGCCCGGTCCGCCTCGTGTACAGTCCTTCTATTAACAACACGTGGACACAACCATCATGGTAAGACCAATACCGGCCCAATACTCCCCGTATCAACACCCGAGGGTGTATCCTCCAGAGTCTCATCCGTATCGACTACCTCAACTCTCTCATCCCTTCGCAGATCGAAGACTCGCACCGAAATACCCTCCTCTTCCGTCGCCGGCGGCTGTTCAGTATCAGAAGGTGCAATTAGCCCTGAATTCCGCTTATCCACGACACGGATCTTCGGCACTCGTACGAATCCGCACTCGATGGGGATCAAGGACCAAACCAGTTGAGCTTCCGTACCAGGGAGGAGCGTGGGAACGCGTGCGCTGCGTTGGCCGGCAATCAGGAATGCGTCGGCGGTGTCCGGCTCGAGCTGAACGGTGAGGGTTGCAGACCGCGAAGGATGGTAGTTGCGTATTATCAGGCGCGCATGGACCGGTGCATGGAGCTTCGCAGATGATGGGAGCTCGAGTAAGGCGATGACACCCGTGCGTGGCGGTTGCAAGTTGGGTAGTGGGAATCGGCTTGTGCAGAGCGGCCCATGCTCGCCGTTTGGCAGGATTCTGAGCAAGCGGTACGTCAGATATCATGAGGGCGAACAAAATGCGTTGCGCACCTCCGCCATGACAGCTCGTATTCCCCGGGGCCCGACACTGCGTTTTCTTCGCCGGGCTCGTCTTCTAAGGAAACACCGACACGACAAACAGCGGCAAATTCATCCCCAGGAAGCCATTCTGGGAACCATCAGCCAGAAGATCAGGATAAGACCAAATCCCGGTACCTGACGCAACATCTTCTTCATCCTCGTCCAGAGAACACTCGAGCACCCTAGCATGAGGTCCATTCTGATTGAAGTCAATACAACCATAGCGGATATTAGAGTGCATAAGGCTGACCTTCCTAACAAGCCTCGCGGTCTCCACACTAACGCCCCATGGTCCCATGCAGACCATCCGCGCCCTGACAAGCGCCTCGCCACCTTCCCCGTCATCCCAATAATCGCTCTCGTACGTATGCAAGTTGGTTAAGCTAGGCAGCGGCCCGCGGGCGTACAAATACTTCACCCCATGTTCGACCTTCATCGGAGCCACTGTCGGTACGAAAAGCGTGCGTAGTACTTCGCTCGTATCCTGAGCGACGGGTGAGCGCGACTGGATAGAAATGTCCAACACGCGATCCCCCACGCCACCCGTGTTCCTCAGGTAGAGTGTTTTCAGCGTAGTGTCACCGGGCGTGATGGTACCAAGGGTGACATGCTTGATGAGGCTCTGCGAGTGCTCGTCGTCGACTCGGATGGTGTTCACTTGTAATGGTTGAGGTCATGTTAATTTTAAGCATGGACCACAATAAAACCTACCAGCATCATCGATCTCGGTTGGTTGTAAAAGGACGTCGAGCAAAATGTCAAGTGGTCGATAATCTTCGTTGATAATACTGATAACGATTGGGTACTCTTCGTCGAGGTACGCGGGGGACTGGTGCGTCACAGACACTTGCAGCCTATGTGGACGGTAACGAACTCTACGGCCACGTTAGAATCACAGTCAAGGCGGCTGATGTGAAGGAAGAATCCTGCCTACATCACATTGGATGTGCTACCGTGTTGCAGGGGTGCGAACTTGACGGGATCGGGGGAGATAAGCCATCTCGGTGTTGCGATAAGCCCGTCACGTAAAGAAGACAGGCCGATGGGTATTTCGATGGTCCAGTTGCCTTCGCGAAGAACAAGCACAACACGCGCTATCTACTCTGCAAAGTCAGATGTCGGAATCCGTGGACGATGCGAACATACGGTCAATGTTAGTGGCACATCCGATAAGACAGTGCCAGCAAACAGGATCGTCGCGCCCTTCTCCCATCTTAAGTGGCCTTCGCTCTCTGCGGCAATTTCGAGCGGCAAGTCACCAACATCCACCCTTTGGATTTTCGCATCTGACGACGCATCTTCATTGTGGTGCACTACGACAGGCTCTTCTTTGTGAGAAAAATAGATTGCAAGTGATGAGAAAGGAAGATCAGATATGACAACGTCGCTCGGCGCAGCTAGAGACAGCTGAAATGCCACGCGCTCATCGACGAAAGCTTCGCTTGACCAGAAATTAACGCTGGTATCAACTTTCGTAAAGCTCGATCAGCAGGAATACCAGATCGGAGGAAGCGGGCATACATATTGGCTCTGAGTCGGATAAATCGACTGTAAGAGGCTCTTCATGGGCTGAAGGTACAGTACTCTGCACTATGAAAGGCTGTACACGACAGATAAAGGTCAGCCCTACCTTGAGTACCGCAAGTAAGTCCTCCTGTAGTGTTGTTTCGTCGCCTTCATCATCATCTGCACCTGAGCCTTATCTTATTTTCAGCGACCACAATCCGACAAACTAAGGAGGTGGGGGGCAGGGCGTACCGTGTGCCAACATCTCCACAAGAATTCTCACACTTAACTCTACGTTGCCTAGTTGCTGTGCACACTTGTACCAAGTTGTAAGCAGGGGACGAAGCATTGTGCCCCACCGCTCCCGTCTGTATGTCTTGGAAATCCTCTCAAAGAAACGTACGGCCATATCGAACTTTCCGGCAGCGTAGTATGTTCTTGCGATCCGGCCCGCAATGCGTAGGGTCAGTCGTCCCTGGCCATGTCCGTTGGACAGTGGCGAGTGCTTCTTGAATAGCTCGTACGATTTGGTGTACAGCTGCGTTCGACACTGTGGTTGGTGCCATGCCATGCACACTAGAGACTGCGCACCTCGACAACAATCCCGAAATGGTCCACCTTCCTTTCATTAGCGAACCCAGGGGAAATAGTCTCGCCTGTTCCCATGGTCTCCACCACGGCAAGAAATTGTGCGCGTCGGCGCTCCGTTGCCTGTGCGGCAATATAATAGTAGAAGCCTGGGTGTTGAAGCGCGTTCGCGGGATTCAAGCCCAGCACACGCAAGGCATCCAGCTCAGTTAGGCCAACCGGCGCAGCGGTGGGTGCAGGGAAGACAGGTTTATGGATAGGGAGGATCAAGGTCGAGCCTGTGCCATGCTCAAGTAACTCTGCGAATGCGCGATATCTCGTGGTTCTTAGTAAAAAGATGTGAACAACAACGGCAACTTACTGCCTCGCGATCCAACTCCAAAACTCAAATGTCTCTTCTCCTATTCCCCAGCCGCGCGAGAAGTCACTGAATCTTCTTGTATGAATAGTGTGTTGGGAGAGTGCAAGTGCGTGCTCGTTGTTGTATAGATATAGCTTACAGATCTGTGGATTTGACAGTCAAACGGGCGAGGCTAGGCAAAGGGTAATGGGTTGTCACCAAACCTTGAGGTTAATGCAGTCTGCCAATACCTTGGCTTCTGCCCAACGCTTTGTCCGTGGTGGGAGAATGGCAGTTGAGCCAAACATCGTGAGCAGACCCGAATAAGCGTCCTGATAATGCCTTGCTTCCCATCACCACTTCGTCAATCTGAGGCGGACATAATGACCCACTTCAAAGCAACCTCAAATTCCCCGCGAAACTCTGCGAAACAGGCCATTTTGTACTCATAACGCACGGTCCAACCCTCTGGACGTAGCGGGCGTGCGGAACCGACAGTTCTAAGAGGGTTTATTGGTGGGACGTATGTCGAAGCTACTTGAGCATAGCGGTTGCGCTTACGCCTAACACGCTTAGAGTGTGAGGTGTAATACTCGACCGCTGGTTCGTATAAGGCCTGGTGAAGGCTGGAATGGCTTGAGTGGTCGAATTGGGGGAGAAGTAACGGTTAAAGGAACCTCTTGATAAACTCGCTGAGTTCGCCAGGACTCACTGGACTGAGCACGAAGAGGGCCGCCCGGTAGTCGAGTCCACTTTGTCTCCGAATGAACGTGAGCCGTGTGTCCAATGCAGGGTCGTCTGCGAGGTGTCATCAGTGCCGGTCGAAGTAAGTGTGAAGGTAAAAGTACCGAGCATCTTCCGGCTGGCGAGGAGCACGACGGTAAGCTTTACACCTCTGTCACTTGTAGACTTTTTGCGTAGCGCGATTTCGGCAGTCATCTCAGTGTCTTTCCGGCGTTCCTCCGCCTCGCGATCCGGGTGCGGCGGGTCAAGTGGGGAGCGTGGCGCGTGGTGGGGAGGTGATTCATATAGACGAATGAAGAGTACGAAAACTGATGGAACGAGAGTAGTGTGCTTGCGCACCCAGATCGGGGCGACAAGGCCGTCGGGATGTAAGGGCGAGGTGGGGGTTAGGGGAGAAAGGGGGGAATGCACAGGACCATGTGGATCTTGAGAAATCGGGATTTTACGTGGTGGAAAGCGGACGTCCTAGGATGTTACACGTATGCGGAAAGTATCGCCCAGAGAGGAGCACGACACACCTTTTCAACAAGAACAGTCTGAAACGTTTTTGACTTCTCAGGCTGCCATATTGCTGTTGTTCTTTGGGAAAGAAGCGCGTCGCGGAGACGGATGGTGAGCACCGCGAAGGGATCTTGGGCAGGGCATGTGGGCGTGGGTGAGTCCGAGGGTGCAGACGGCGCCGCCTCAGGTGGAGGGGGGACATCAAGACCCGCAACAAACATTACAGGTGCGAGCTGAACTAGCAATTCTGGTGGGTACGAGTTCATCGTGGTCCACGTCGTCGGCAAGGCCAATTAACGCTGCTCGTCGTAGTCGTCGTCGCTCGATGAACGACGCGGTCGGGAAAGTGTTCCCATATTGGGTAAAGGTTTGTCAGCAGCTTGCTCATGTCCCCATCACTCGATGACGATGATCACTAAGGCCTTCGCTTCCACCGAAGGGTTAATTCTCTCGCCCTGTCAAACATCCCGGCAAACAGACCAGGTGGTCGAACAAACGGCGTGGTTGCTGACACCTCGGCCACTTGCCATTTCTAGGTTGCGCCGGCCCTTACGCGCTCTTCTAGACGCCACAAGCCCCCAAGACGTCCTTGGTCTGGAATGATCATGAGGATGAGGGCCACGGTCCCACGGCATGGCCACTGACATCATCACCGCTCATCCGCCGACTCGGCAGCGCCTACTTGTCCAAACGCTGCCGTCTTTGGCTTGCGGAAGTATATTCACAGTCACTTATTAAGAAATCTGGGGTGCCGTAGCCAAACCGAATTAAATGACCCTAATTCTGCTCTTATGTCAGCCTGGGCTTTGAGGGGCATATAAGGCGGCAGTATTCAGCTCAACTCCACAGAACTCAGTTCTACCATCACAAAATTTGAATTATGGCTTGCTCCTGTGCTCAAAACTGCTCGTACGGTCGTCATGCCCTGTTTGCATCATCGGCGTACTGATTATTCTTATTCTTATTCTCTCTCACTAGCACTTGCACTGCCGGCAACAACAGCTGCCAGTGCACTTCTGGCTCCTGCGAATGCACCTCCTGCCCCAACCATGCGTAGTCCGCCACCGTAAGACATCCCAAGTCAGTTTCTCCTTATCATTCACTAAATATTGACGTAGTGTGATTGCCGTACTTAAGCCCCTGCGAAGAACGGATGTATGATTCTGGGGTGGTGTTGAATTGTTGCCTGTTGAAGGCTCATTGTAAGCGATGGGTGGTAATCGATGAATGAAATCAATGAATGTTCGTTTGTTCGTGAAATCGATTGTGGGCGCTACGCCTTCATGTAAGGTAAGGTTGGTGTAAGGCTGGGGGGGGGGTGCCAGTGGCGTAAGGGCTTTCTGCAACAATTTCCTAAACTCCAACTTTCGCACATCAATTGGTTACTGTTTGCGCTCGATTCGACATGTATGGGTGCGGCCTTACCTTAATGGTGCTTCCAGCTACAGCTGCTTCAAGCAACTCGGTGAAGGGCAATGCCACAAATGCGCAAGGCAAGTGGATAGCGTGTCTGAAACACCGTCCTGTGACCTCGTGGTATTTACGCACAACAAACTTTCCCAGACAATTCGCAGCCTGAACAATGCAACGTGATACAGCGGCACCTTCATACTGTCCATATCAGTCAATGGCATATAATTCGATGATTTTCCTTGCGTCTATTCCTTGATGCTAGGGGGGCGGGAATTCTGGATGGTGTCATGGTGTCTGTCCGCGAGGGATAATTCTCACCTCATTGATGATGCATTGATGCATCTTGTCAGTCGGGCCATGCAGACATGGCGGCAACGAATGTATACTTTCACGTCGTTGCGCGGCCTCCCTCCCATGCCTGGCCAGATTAAAGAACAAGCCGAGTAAGTAGGAGGTGTGGTCAGTGGTCATCTGATGGCATGGTGGGAATTTGCTGTTGATGTGGTTATATTAAGGGCGCAGGTTGGGAGCATTGATGGGCGACGCCACCATCCAGGTGTCAAACCGCCTTAGTGGGACCTCTTGAAGGCACGGTAGAAGATGAGGCGCAACTGACAGCTCAAGCTTCAAGATCCGAGTCAGCTTCTCACAGGTTCTAGAAATTCCCGTACAGCGTGTGAGACTAGGGAGCCGCGTAGGGGGATGTGGTTCTCGGAACATAAAGGCTAAGCCAAGGTTGTGGCAGCCTTCTGACCATGTCCACTCCGTGTCCGCGCTCCGCCGTGAGAAACGCGTGTCGCGGGGGACAGCAAAGTGGCGTATCTCATTCGCAATCCGACTCGGATCTCGTTTGGATGTCTGCACCGCGAAACCCTGTGAAGTGCTGAATGACTAAGTTGCGACGAGGTGTCTACCAAGATACCCAAAGGGTTTGAAAGAGCGCCGCGCTGCTGCCGTCCCGCAAATATAGGATAGCGTCCTTTGCGATGAAATCAAGATACGCTGGTTGAAATATTTCCGTTCGGTTCGGAAGGCGTGCAAGGCCCGAGACCATGTCCCTTACGTTCAAGTTGCGTGGGACAAACTAATGACCATAGCACAGAAAATGGAAGAAGCGTCAACGACGTCAAGTGGCATGGGTCATACGGGTGTCCCGAGCAGTTCTCCGTCAGCCCAGTTCCAAGGTTCCAGAATAAATGATCAGAGCTGTCTTGAACATACGGCCGTCGTCTCAGCGTATGGGGCCTAGTATAGGAGGTTCCAATAATTGAGTAAGCAATCGGCGATATCTACCACTTGATCAACACTTGCACGTTGTGTTTGCTCTGGTGATGATTAGTCGATGATTAATGATTGGGGGAACTCTATCTGGCTCACGCCGTGCGCACTATGTCCATTCTTTTTTCTCAGGGGCCTCAAATTCACGTGATTTTTGATTGTCAGTCCCAGTCCTCACATGGCAGATACCGTGAACCGTGAACGTATCAACCGCGCGTACCCCACTATGCCGTGACAAGCAGTATCTTTCTCCAAGGGGTGATGGAAACCCAACTCGGAGGTGACCCACTTCGATTGCCCCCTATGGCCTGATCTCATTGTCCCGCATGAGTCATGACACGGAATTGCCGCTGAGTACTGCCAGCCAATCAAACTATGGTATTTAGAACATAAAAACAATCCGAGTCCACATAATTGGGGTCCATAACGCATTACAAGTCCAAAGTCCTGAACATATACTCCTCGCTAATATGTCGGGTATATGCTATAGATAAAAACGATTCGATGAATATGGTAAATTACTCTTCATATATAAACTATGACCAACCGAGATTTATCCCGTTCCCAACCTGCTCATCGAAGATCTCGTAGCTTCGAGATAACATCCTGCATGCTCGCAGCATTCCACTCTCCGCTCCAGCCTTGACGACGCTCGCTGCGGTGCGAAACAGCGCTGGGCTCCGGGGAGGGGGAAGCTGAGCGGAGACGCAGGAAGGCCAGACGCGACTCCGATCTCGGCGGAGGAGATAATAATGGGCCACTCTCCGACTCTTTTGTGCCTTCGGATGATATCGCGTCGATGTGGTCGTCCGTCTCGGAGTACTCATCGGTACCGGGTTGCATGGAGCGCTCGTGCGATGAAGAAATTGAGGACTCGCTGTGCGAGCGCCGATGCCCCTGGGCGAACTGACTCGCGTCCGAACTGGAAGACGGGGGTTCAGTCGTCTCGAAAACCTCTACGGTTGTCTCGACGGCAGGTTGCGGACCGTCCGCTGACGAGGATGAAGGTGAGAAGGACCGAGGCGATCCCTGTTGCGACGTTAGAGATTCTGCTCGTACTGGTGGGATGATCGGAGGGACTGGCGGAGTGGGAGGGGGGAGGAAACGCCTCATCCGTGGAGATCCTCTGTAGGACTTTGCGGATCCGGGTTTGGGCAAGATAAGGTCAGGTGGAATCCTCTCGCCCAAAAAGCGGGCAAGCTTTGAGACACGTCTTCGGCGATGGCGGGCCTCCTGCTCTTCGTTCCATCTCTCCCACTCAGGCGGGGAAAGGGGGAATGATTTGGAGGAGGAGATAGAGAAGAGCGACGAGGTCCGCTTCCTAAATGAGGACGCGGAAGGACTCGGAGTCGATACTTGAGAAGAAGCGTAAGAGGTATGGTCTTCAAGATCTGATTCGAAACTGGATCGCGAAAATAGTATAGGTGACCAGCGGGAGAGGCTTGGGGGCCTCGTTCTACCGCTGCCCATGTCGTCCCAATCAATGTCGGAATCTCGACGACAGGCAATTTGCAGAGGATTGGGTGTTAAACGTGCAAGTTTCTTTGTCACGGAGAGTATGGGACTGTACAAGGCAGCTCCAATGACCTCCTGATATTTCCTCCGGGGAGACGATATAGAGGATGGCAAGTTGATCTGGGACATTGGGTTATCGCCCAGTATCTTTGTGAGCTTGCGAGTCGACTTGACTAGTCGAGAGTGCTGCGAGCGTGTGAGTCGGGGGTGGTCATCGCATTTCGTAGTTGACGCATCATTAGAGGGACGAGCCGTGGACATTATGCCGTGATTGATGGGAAAATATAAAAAAGGGACTGAAAAGACCAAAGAACGAAAAGTGGTCAAGGAAGCGGAGGGCGACACAGTCGCTAAAGAATCAAAGAAGCAAGGGTGGCCAATAGACGGAAAGGAAGAGAGGCTAAGAGGCTCTGCTTTTCATCATGGCCAACAGACCTTATAGGCCACTGGCCCACTTACACAGACACCGGTTGCATCAGAACGGCGGAGGCCTTTTCGGAGGCTGCTTCGCTAGAGAACCGCGACCCTTGCACAGTTGCACCGCCTATTGGGCGCTCATCAAAATGTTTGACAGCAATCGTATTGAAAATCTGGTTGCTTGCGATTGTGCCAAAGGATGACGCGTATGACGACCCGGAGATATGATCGAGCCACACTCTACAGTGCCCCGTGTTGTAAAACGAACCCAGTCAGAGAGTTGGAGGCCACGGTTAAATGCCCGAGA
>WNFC01008086.1_pt1 | contig 12387 bp, 12 predicted proteins | sample 5400541 | NCBI WGS metagenome assembly WNFC01 (sample SAMN13153342, study PRJNA577476) | soil metagenome | isolation source: 120 cm saprolite under Douglas fir tree site 2 hole 2 replicate 1 | place: USA:California | collected 2015-04-18 | reverse complement strand
TGACTCGCCAGGCGGATTCGCGCCTCCTGCACCTTGGATTCCGGCACCGACACGGCACCGGACGGATTGAGCTTGAATTCGATTCCGGCCGCCGTGAGCGCATCCATGACCTGGCCGCTCTCGCGTTCGGAGAGCTGGCCGTACAGCACCGTGTAGTTCTGCCCCTGCGACCACAGAACCAGCCAGATCGCGGCGGCAACGGCCGCGGCGACGCCCGCGAGCAGCCCGACTTGCTTGAGCCCCGGAATGTCCGCGAGGCTTCGCGAGAGAGGCGGCGGTGAAGGTACGATGTCAGCCATGGATTAAGCCTCGCGATCGGTCAGACCGACATATTCATTACTTGGGTGTAGGCGTCGACGAGCTTGTTGCGCACTTCGGTCATGGCCCTGAAGGCCAGCCCCGCCTTCTGCACTTCCAGCATCACCCTGGTGAGATCGACGCTCTTGTCGCCGGCTTCGTAGGCGTCAGACAGCGCGATCGCTTGGTTTTGCATGGTTGCAATACGGTCGACGGAATTCTTCATCAGGCTGGCAAAATCCGAGGGTTGCGCGCCCGCGGCCGGCGGCTGGGCGACGCCCGATGCCCGCGCCTGCAGCGAACGCATTTCCGCCAGCACTTGTTGAATCTGCATGCTGCTCATGTCTAGACCGCCATTAGTTGTTGATCGTGCATGCGCGGCACGCTGACGCCGGCGGCCTTGAGCTGCTGCAGCTTGTAGCGCAGCGTGCGCGGACTGATTCCCAATCGCTCGGCGGTCAGTTTGCGGCTACCCCCGGTCACACGCAGCGTCGGATCTCTCGTGCCCGAAGCGGCACCGCGGTCTGCTCAGCCGCCGGAAAGCCCGGTTGCGCGCCGGGTGCGTCCGTTCCCGCGGCGCCCTCCGTAGCAGCGCCGGTATCCAAATCCGCGGCATGGATGATGCCGCCGGAAGCGAGCCATGCGGCCCGCTGCACGATATTCGTCAGTTCGCGCGCATTGCCCGGCCAGTCATGCTGCAACAGCTTGCGTTCGGCGTCGGCGGAGAGGCTTAGGGCAGCCTGACCGCCGCGCGCGCAAGCCTGAATGGCGCGGCGTGCCAGTGGCAGAATGTCGCCGCGTCTCTCGCGCAACGGCGGCAGCCGCAGCGACATCACATTGAGCCGATAGTAGAGATCGGCGCGAAAGCGCGCGGCGCGCACCTCCTCGGGTAAATCGCGATTCGAGGTGGCGATCAATCGCACGTCGAGGCTGATGGTCCGGCTGCTGCCCAGGCGTTCGACCTCGCGCTCCTGCAATACGCGCAGGATTTTCGCCTGCAATCCCAAATCCATTTCCGAGATTTCGTCCAGCAGCAAGGTGCCGCCCTGCGCCTGCTCGAATTTGCCGGCATGTGCGCCGAGCGCGCCCGTGAAGGCGCCCTTCTCATAGCCGAAGAGGGTGGCCTCGAGCATGTTCTCCGGAATGGCCGCGCAATTGATCGCGACATAGGGCGCGGCGGCGCGCCCCGAATGATCGCGGATGAAGCGCGCGTAGACTTCCTTGCCGGTGCCGCTCTCGCCGGTGATGAGCACCGTGGCATCGTTCTCGGCGATCTTGCGCGCCAGGGCGACCAGCCGCTTCGACTCGGGCGCGACGGCGACCAATTCGTTCGGCACGACCCGCAGCGCCAGTTGACGCCGCGCCATCTCGATCAGCGCCTGCGCGTCGAAGGGTTTGACGATGTAGTCCGTCGCCCCCTCGCGCATGGCCGCTACTGCCTGGGCGACGGTTCCATAGGCGGTCATCAACACGACCGGTAAATCCGGCCGCAGTTGCTTGATCGAGGACAGCAGCTGGTAGCCATTGGGGCCGGGCATCTGCACATCCGAGATCACCAAGGCAATCTCCTCGCTCTCGAGCGACTGCAACGCAGCGGGTGCGTCGGGGGCCGACAGCGCCGACAGACCGGCGGCCCGCAGGGTGTCGACCAGAGCCTCGCGCAGCTCAGCGTCGTCTTCGACCACGAGAACCGATTCGTTCACCTTGCTCATGCGGTTTCCTCTGCCGGTAAATCGATAATGAACGTGGCGCCCGGAGGGGCGCCGCAAGGAGCATCAGCCAAAGACACGCTGCCGTCGTGCGCCTCGACCACGGACTTGACGATGGCGAGCCCGATGCCATTCCCACGTGCGCGGGTGGTAAAGAACGGTTCGAAAATCCGCTCGCGGATGTGCGCCGGCACGCCCGGGCCGTTGTCGGTCACCACGATCTCTGCCCTGCCGCCGGCGCCGCGGCGCGCCAGCAACACGAGATCGAGGTCCGCGGCCGCCGCCTGCAGCGCGTTGGTGGCCAGATTCAGAACGGCGGAGACCAGCGACGGCGCGTTCGCGCGCACCATGAGATCCGGCGCCTGAGTGCGTATGGTCAAGCGAACTCCCTGCCGCAGGGCCGGCCGCAGCCACTGGGCCACCTGTTCCAGCAATGCGCTCACGCTCACCACTTCACGGGACGCGCCGCCGTGGGCGAACGCCAGCATGTCATTCACCAACTTGTCGAGCTGCTTGAGGCCGCCCACCGTTTTCTCGGCGCAGCGCGCGAGATCTTCGGGGTTGCGCCCGGGCAGCGTCATTTGCGAGGCGTACAGCAGCGCGGCCGCCAGCGGCGTGCGTATCTGATGCGCAAGACCCGCCGCCAGTTCTCCCAATGTCAGCAGACGCTGCTGGCGCGTCAGGAGCACTTGCATCAAATGCGATTCGGTCACATCGGTGAGCAGGACCACTTCGCCGCCGCTCTGCAATTCGCGCCGCGAGACATTGGCGAATCTTCCGCTGCGAAGCTCGGTGTGCTCACCCACCCCCCCGCCTGCGCCGGTCGAAGCGCGCGCCATGACCGCCGCAAAGGATTGTCCGAGCAGAGGTTCACCCAACAATTCGCGGGCCACGGGATTGCACTCTTGAATCTCGCCGCGCGAATCGAGCACCAGCACGCCGCCGGGCAGACCCTTGATCAAGGCCGATAGGCGAGCGGCCAGATGCTCTTTGCCGGCGTGCGCTTCACCCAATTCAGCGCGGAGCTCTGCGACCTGGGCGCGCAGCGAGTCGAACGCGCCGGAGAGCTGTTCCGACACGGAACCGAAGGCGAGGAACGCTGCCTGTAGTTCGGAGCGCCGGTTTTCGATCAGCTCGAGATGGGTGGCTGCCATGCCGGAAGAGGAAAGCAACTTCTGTGCCTTGGCGGCATTTGCTCTTCCTATCAATCAGTTACGTCTGAATCCCTCGCGCCCCAAAAGAATCCTTCGACGCCGCCGAATGCCGGCGTCAAAAAATTGTCAGGCGCTCAGACGATATTTGCGCAGCTTCTCCACGAGCGTGGTGCGCCGCATGCGCAGCAGTCTCGCCGCCTCGGCGACGGTGCCGTCGGCTTCTACCAGCGCCTTGCGAATGAGTCCGATTTCGATCGCCGACAGGTGATCCTTCAAATCGATCCCGCCGCGCGGCAATTCGGCGTTCGCCGCCTCTGCGCGGTCGGCGAAGTCCGCCGCGTCGACCAGATCCACCGTCTCCATGAGCTCCGACTCACCCGTGGGCTCCGCCTCACCCACGAACCGCGCGTCACCCGTGACCTGCGCCTCACCCGTAAGGTACGTCCCGGTGAGTTCCGCCGCGTCCGAGAGTTCGGTTTCCCCTGCTTCGAGCAATTGCTCGAGCAGCGCGTGCGAGGCGCCCGCCGGTTTCACTGCGCTCGGCGCCGGCGGCTTGATGCGCATGCCGCTCGCGAACCATCCCATTGTTCCCATGTTGCGGTAGCGCTCGGGCAAATCGGCGGCGGTGACGGTCTGTTCCGGGAACAAAATGGCCAGCCGCTCCAGCAGATTCGCGAGTTCCCGCACATTGCCCGGCCACGGATTGCGCGCCAGACTGTTCATCGCCTCCTTGTCCAGGCGAATGTGGCGCCCTCCAATCTGTCCCTGGCGTTGCACGAGGTGCTCGATCAGCACCGGCAGATCCTCGAGCCGCTCGCGCAGGGGCGGCATCTGGATGGGAAACACGTTCAGGCGGTAGAACAAATCCTCGCGGAAGCGCCCGGCGCCGATGGCGGCATCCAAGTCCCGATGCGTCGCCGCGATGATGCGCACATTGCAGCGGATGGTCTTATTGCTGCCGACGCGCTCGAAACTCCGTTCCTGCAGAACCCGCAGCAGCTTGACCTGCATTTGCAGCGACATGTCGCCGATTTCGTCCAGGAACAGTGTGCCGCCCTCGGCAAATTCGAAGCGACCCATCCGCATGGACAGCGCGCCGGTGAAGGCGCCCTTTTCATGGCCGAACAATTCGCTTTCCAAAAGGTCGGCGGGAATCGCACCGCAATTCACCGGTACGAATGGATGTCCGTCACGGCCCGAGAGCTCGTGAACGTGGCGCGCCACCATTTCCTTGCCGGTGCCGGACTCGCCGAGAATCAGGACATTGGTATCGAAGGGAGCCACCTGCTCGATGAGCCGATGCACATCACGCATGGCGCGCGAGGTGCCGCTGGGCCGAAAGCGATGCGTTCCCGGTTGCGTGGGGTGTCCCGAGCGCACGTTCTGCGCCTGATTCAAGACCGCAGACAAACGGCGCTGCTTGACGGGCAGGTCCAGATGGAACCACGCGAGGTCGCCGCTGGTCTCGGCGATTTTCGGCAGTCCGTCGTTGCTCAAATAAATGACCGGCAGGGGTTGGGGCATCGATCGCAGCTGCACCACGAGTTCTGCGCCGACCGCGGCCACCGTGTCCTTACCGACGATGACGCCAAGACAATCTCGCGACGCACCATGCGGTGACCGCCGCAACTCGGCCAAATCGTGCACATGAACCGGCTCCAGATCCAAAAAACGCAGCAGCGCCTGCAGAGCGCGAGCCTCCGAATCTGAGGGTTCGATCACAATCACTTTGGCGTCAACCACGATGCGGGGCTCCTTCCCGGAAATTAAAGTGTGACGGAATTCACAAATCTCGCGTTCCGTCTTAAACTTCGCGTGTAACCCTTTGACAAAGCTCAATCAATGTCGGGTCGGACCCCATACTAACTGATGAGGTTGTGAGAAAAGAACTTGGCAAATCCCCGCAACACGTATAGGGGTAACCCGCAAATCCCTCCGCGGCGATTTGCTGCAGCGGGGGATTTAGTTGGCAGCGAGCCGAGCGCCGGCCACGAGTCGCCGGTGATGCCGGAAGATGAGTTTGTCGAGCTGTTCAACCACGGCGTCGGTCAAGCCGGTGAAGCGCATTTGCACGGCGCGCGAGTCGCCCTGAACGCGTTCGCCGGCGATCACGCATGGAATTTTCACCGGCTGCGGCAGCGCGGGATTGACGTATATCGCCAAAAGACCGGTGCCCCCCACCGCCGGCGTCGTGTCACCGAACCATTCCAACGCACGCGATGTGAGGCGGACGCGCTGCGCCGCCGGCAGTCCGCTGTTGCGCAGGGCGAGCTCGGAGGCAAGGCGCAGGAGGATGTTCACCTTGTATTCCAGCCGCTGCAGCTCATGAATGAGGGCGGGCGATTCGTCCTTGAGGGCCTCGTGCACCCGTACCTCGTCCAGCGAGGATTCGGCTCCGAGCAGCTGGTGGTTGTCGGCGTTCAGGCGCGCCAGGGTCAATCCTTCGGCGAGCGGACCCGGCGTCCACGCCACGGGCAGTGATTCTTCGAATATCAGACCATCGCCGAGGAATGACTCTGGCACCGCTTAAGGACCTTGATTTGCCGTGCGGCTACCGCTGCAGCCGGGTTGGGGAATAGGCAATGAGAGCGCGTCTGCCGGCGGATGCCATATCCATGTCGCGCGCCGTGCGGCGATGATGATGCTCCAAACAACCGATGGCCTTGGCGTTCAAATCGGCAATTTCTTGCAGCAATTCGCGATGGTTCACAGGGGTCGTCCGCCCGGTCCCAGACGCGGATTTTAGCAGTTCCAAGCGCGCAGCGTCGAGGTTCACCGCCGCCGCTGCATCGCCCCGCGCCGCGACGGCCAGCAGCTCGCGCGACAATTCCAGGGCCCGCTCGAGAGCGACTCTTGAATCACCGCCGCTCATCGCTCATCCGTGACGATTTGATCCCAGCCGATTTTCACGTCACGCACCAGCTTGGATGCCTCAGCAACGATCGCCGCGTCGTTGGTCGCGTTGGCGAGCGTCAGTCTCGCCAGGATGTAGACATACAGTGCGCCCAGGCTCTCGGCGATTTCACCGCCGCGTTCCATGTCGAGCGTGCCGTTGAGCTGGTTGATCAGGCGAATCGCCTTGCCCATCGCGGTGCCTTTCATCACCACATCGCTCACCGGCCGATTATCCTCGATACGCTCCATACAGCCGTGGGCGGTCGCAAGATTCGAGAGTATGTGCTCGAACATGATCTGTACCAGTCGCGTCGGACTCGCGTCCGCGACCAGACCGTGACTGCTCACGGCGCGGTATTGAGCTGCGCCTCTATTCGATTGCATCATGATCTGCCGTCCTAGCCGCCGGTACTCAAGGTGCCGCTACCCAACCCGGTGTTGGCCGACGTGCTGGTAGTACTCGAGCCGGAATTGGTGTTGAACGCCTGCGAAAGATAGGTTTGCGTCTGCTTCAACAACGCCACCGCAGTGTCCATGGCGTTATATTCGGCCGTGAGCGTCGCCGAATAGACCGCCATCCTGGCGGTCAAATCGGCCTGTTGTTTGGCGATATTGGTCAGGCTCGTTTGCAGGCTGTTGCTGATCGTGTCCAGCAAGCCGCCCGCCTGGGTGTACTGGGTGATAAAGGTATTGAGTTGCGTGGCAATGCCGTTCGGGCCGGAGAGCAGTTTTGCCACCGAATCCACACTGGCCGTCAACGCGTTGCCCAAGGTCGTGGCGTTGGAACTGAAGGTTCCTTGCGGATTCGCCGCAATGCCGAGCGCGGCGAGCGAATTCGGTCCGCTGGAAATACTCGAGTTGACTTGCCCGAGTATTTTCGACAATTGGTTTTGGAACGACAGCAGGGTTTGGTTGCCCAGCAACGGGCCTGCTGTCTGAGTCGAGGCGTTATAACCGGTCAGGCTCTTGATGCTGGTTTGCAGACCGTTGAGCGCCGTTACGAAGGTCGAGATGGAGGTCTGCGCGCCCTGCGTGTCATTGCCGATCGTCAACGTCGTCGGCGTGTTGGCGGCCGTCGCCTTGAGCAGGTTCAGAGTCACTCCGCTGATGACGCCGCTGACCTGGTTGCCGGCGCTGGTCGCCGCAAAACCGTTGACCGAGAAATTCGCGTTCAGGGCGGCTTGCGTCTGCGTGAGATTGTTGAGGCCGTTTGCCGGATCATATTGGAGCACGGCCAGTCCACCGTCGCCGCCGAACTGCGTGACCTTGATCGCATTGGCCGCACCGGTTGCAGTCCCCGACAACACCAGGCGGGCGCCGGCCGTGGTGGTGATGATACTGGCGCTCACCCCCGGATTGTCCGGGGCATTGTTGATGGCCGAGACGATTCCTTGCAGGGTGTCGTTGCTGCTGTCGATGGTGATCGAGCTCGATGCGCCGCCGACCATCAACGTCAATGTGCCGGTACCGATGGCGGAAGTCGCGCTCACCGGCTGCGAGGACAGACTGGCCGCGGTGGCCAAATTCTGCACTTGAATGGAATATTGACCTGCGACCGCACTGGAGGTGGCGGTGGCGGTGGCGATGGTAGTGTCGGCCAGGGTCGCGGTGCGGCCGGCCAATTTGGTCGGATCCTGGAGAGTCGCCAGCGTCGCCTGGAATGTCGCCAGCGCGCTGTTGAATACGCCGAAGGCCGACACTTCCGCGGTCAGCGCGGTCTTGCTCCGGTTCAGGGCATTGGTCTCCGGTGCGGCTTTGGCCGTCGTGAGCGAAGTCACGATGCTATTGATATCGAGGCCCGATCCAATGCCGGTTGATGATATGACTGTACTCATGGAGTGCCTCGCCCTTGCCACGTCACGTGGAACTGATCAATTTATCGGCCAAGCCCGCTGGAACTTAAGCAAGAGGCGTACCAACTCCGAATGCCCCGGCAAGCTGCGCCGACGCCTCTTACGCGGCGCCCGCTACGCGTGGCTGTCGATGAGCACCCCAGGGACGCCCAGGCTGCGAAACAGCAAGGGGAATTCCGCGGCAGAATATTGGCCGACGACCTCGCCGGTATCAGGATTGATCTCTTGGATTTGCTTGCCACCGGATGAGGAATCCAGGCGAAATTGGTTCGGCCGGCCGGATTCCCGGAAGTACTTGTTCAGCTGCGCGAGGAGCGCATTCAAATCCGGAGCACTCTTCGGGTGCACCGCCGGTGCGGCCGCCGCAGCGGCCGTCGCGTGCCCGTTGGCCGGCAAGGACTTGCCGCTTGACTGGTGAACCGTCGTCGATTTCGGCGCCTGACTTCCGTGCACGGGGCGCGTCACCGGTACGTTGACCGGAATTCCGTCGCTCGCCATGGTTACACCTATCTGCTGCTATACCCCGGTCTGATTCAACTGATGCTGGTACTCCTAACGCGTCGATCGCTTCCTGCGACTTCTGCCCGGGTGCATGCGCACCCGGGCAGGGTTTTCACTTCACTCTACTTCGATATCGGCTGTTACTGCAGAAGCTTGAGAATCAACTGCGGTTGCTGATTGGCCTGCGCCAAGATCGAAATACCCGCCTGCTGCAACACATTGGACTGGGTCAATTTGGCCGTTTCGGCCGCAAAGTCCGCATCCTGAATGGTGCTGCGCGAGGCAGTCAGGTTCTGCACCGTGGACTGCAGGTTCTTCACCGTCGAGGTGAAGCGGTTCTGAATGGCGCCCAACTGACTCTGGAAGGAGCTGACCGTTGCCAGCGCCGAATCCACCGCCGCAATGGCTGAGTTGGCACCGGCCACCGTCAACACATTGGCGTTGGCCAAGGTCTGTGCCCCCAGGGAGATCGTCTGGCCGCCGGCCGTAAAGCCCACATCCGCTGAGCCTGCGCCGCCGATGACGATATTGCTCGCGGCCGACAGGGTAACGGTGCCCTTGGTCGACGCAGCAACTGCTGCGCCGGTGCCCGTGGCGCCCGCGCCGATGGCCTCGGTGACGGCAATGTCGCGACCGTCTGCGGCAGTCAGCTGCAGCGCGCCGCTCGCGCTCAAGCCGGCCGTGACGCCCGTGGTTCCCGAATACAAGTTGATCTGCGTTGCCACGGTCGAGCCGGTCAGGGTCGCGCCGTTGGCCACCGTGGTTCCCGCCGCATAAATGGCGACGCCATTGATGCTCAGGGCATAGGTGCTGGTCGCCAGCGTGCCGCCGGTGATGGTCGAGAATCCCGCCGCACCTGTGACTTGCGTCGAAGCGCTGGCGGTCAAGCCGGCGACACCCGCCGCATTGATGGCCTGCACCTTGGCATACGCGGAGCTCGCCGACTGTCCGGCAGCCGTGCCGGCCGTGGAGGCACCGATGGCGGTCGCCGTTCCAGACCCCACCAGGATGGTCAGATTGCTGCCGGTCAGCGCAGTCGCGGTGACCGCACCGCCGGTCGCCGTGGCCACCTGTCCGATTTGGTCGGCGCGCACGCCTTGAGCCAGGTTGATGGAAATCGTGTTGCCGACATTGGCGCCGACTTGAAACGTCGTGACGCCGCTGCTGCCATCGAGAACCTTCGTGCCGTTGAACGAGGTCTGCGCCGCGATTCGCGTGATTTCCGCAATCTGCTGCTGCACTTCGTTATCGAGAGCGGCGCGGTCTGCGGCGCTGTTCGAGCCGTTCGCCGACTCGACGGAGAGGGTGCGAATACTCTGTAAGGCATCGGTCAAGGTCGACAGCGCGCCGCCGGCCGTCTGTGCTTCGGAAACCGCGTCGTTCGCATTGTTGACCGCTTGGTTCGTGCCGTTGATCTGCGTGGTGAATTGCCCGCTGATCGCCAGGCCCGCGGCATCGTCCGCGGCGCTGTTGATGCGCAAGCCCGACGACAAACGCTGCAACGCCTGCGACAATGACGCCTTCGAGGTCGTCAAGTTTCGCTGCGCATTGAGCGAGTCGATATTGGTATTAAGTGTCAATGCCATGTTTAAGACTCCTGAAAGTTGTTACACCGGCCCGTCTTAGGCCCTACTTGTGTTCACTTCACCCGCCAAGCGGGCGGACCGGTGACCACATTCAAAAAGGTTATCGGAGCGTCGGCGCCGTACTTGAGGGGAGAATCGCGCCGGCCGGCGCCAGGAACCGTCTCGACTTCACGGTTTTCGCATCAGGCGTTTGACACCGCGATCCGTCCCGCGGGGCGTATATCGGCCGTAAACGGCCTTCCTTTAGAGTATGTTCGCGCGCGGTACGGCGAACCTCCCCCGGGCCCGCCATCCTCATATCATGTTGCGCCGCGCCGCCTCAGGGCGAGCGACAAGCGCCCGGTCGGTCACCTTCTGGCCGACCGGGCCTCCAGACGCACGCTTTCCGTCTTGTGGCGTTGCCACATCAGGCAAGGTCCGGCGTCAACCGGTGCACATAGAGTAGAATGCGCCCCCTTTTCTTCGCCAAGGTCGATCAGTAGCTTGAAAACCGTGCGCCGTAAGACCCCGAAAGTGGGCTTTGTCAGCTTGGGTTGTCCAAAAGCCCTGGTCGACTCCGAACGCATCCTCACCCGCCTGCGCGCGGAAGGGTATGAGGTTGCGGCGAGCTATGGCGCTGCCGATCTCGTGGTCGTCAACACCTGCGGCTTCATCGATGCGGCGGTGGATGAGTCCCTGGACGCGATCGGCGAGGCGCTGGCCGAGAACGGCAAAGTCATCGTCACCGGCTGCCTCGGCGCTCAACCACAAAGAATTCTCGACCGACATCCGCAAGTTCTGAAAATCACGGGACCGCAACGCTACGAAGAGGTGGTGGCCGCGGTGCACGAGCACTTGCCGCCGAAGCATGAGCCGTTCCTGGATCTGATCCCCGCGCAGGGCGTCAAACTGACGCCGCGACACTACGCCTACCTCAAGATCTCTGAAGGCTGTAACCATCGCTGCACCTTCTGCATCATTCCCTCGATGCGCGGTGATCTGGTCAGTCGGCCCGTCGGCGAGGTGTTGCGCGAAGCGGAGCAACTGGTGCGCGCCGGGGTCAAGGAAATCCTGGTGATTTCCCAGGACACGAGCGCCTACGGGGTCGATCTCAAGTATGCGGCACAGCCCTGGCGCAACGCCGAGCGCAGCGCCCGCTTCTACGATCTGGCCGCCGCCTTGGGCGAACTCGGTGTATGGATTCGCCTGCACTACGTCTATCCCTATCCCCATGTCGACAAAGTGGTCGAACTGATGGCGGACGGACGCGTCTTGCCTTACCTCGACATTCCGTTTCAGCATGCGAGCGCGCGCATTCTCAAACTGATGAAGCGCCCGGCCGCCGCCGAAAACACCTTGCAGCGGATAGCGGAGTGGCGGCGCGCGGTGCCGGACATGACGATTCGCAGCACGTTCATTGTCGGCTTCCCGGGTGAGACCGAACAGGACTTCGCGGAATTGCTCGATTGGTTGCGCACCGCACAATTGGACAGGGTGGGTTGCTTCGAGTATTCGCCGGTCGAAGGCGCCGCGGCGAACGCGCTGCGTCAGCCGCAGGTACCGGCGGAAATCAAAGCGGAACGCCGCGCACGGTTCATGGAGCTTAGCCAAGAGATCAGCGCGCAGCGGCTGGCGCGAAAGATCGGCCGCAGCATGCGGGTCCTGGTCGACCGAATCGACGGCAATGTCGCCGTTGCGCGCTCCAGCAGCGATGCGCCGGAAATCGACGGAGTAGTGCGAATCCGCGCTGCGAAGGGATTGGCGGTCGGCGACTGGGCCAATGTGCAGATCACGCAGGCGGACGCCTACGATCTAGAGGCGAAATTGAACCCGTTTGTGTAATCTGCCGATCTTTGCACACGCAGACAGTAGGGAATCAGCCGTGGAAATTACTGCAGACCGGGTCGTTACCATTCATTACACGCTCAAGGACGACACCGGCACCGTGCTCGACAGCTCGGCCGGCGGCGAACCGCTGGCTTATATACAGGGTCACGGCAATCTGGTCCCCGGCTTGGAAAAGGCCCTGGAGGGGAAACAAGGCGGCGAGACTCTTGCCGTATCGCTGGCGCCTGCCGATGGGTATGGCGTGCGCGACGCGGCGCTGGTGCAGCGCGTACCGAAACGTACGCTGCAGGGATCGGGCGAAATCAAGAAGGGCATGCAGTTTCAGGCGCGTACCGACGACGGCATGCGCCTGTTCACCGTGACTGCCGTGGTCGGCGACATGGTCACCCTGGACGGAAATCATCCTCTGGCCGACCAAACCCTACATTTTAATGTGCAAGTGGTCAGCGTGCGTGAAGCGACCAGCGAAGAACTCGAGCACGGCCACGTGCACGGCGCGGGCGGACATCACCACTAGCGCGAGTTTACTGACAGTCGGCTGACCTTTTGGCATAAATTTGAGGCA
>WNFC01007026.1_pt1 | contig 12387 bp, 10 predicted proteins | sample 5400541 | NCBI WGS metagenome assembly WNFC01 (sample SAMN13153342, study PRJNA577476) | soil metagenome | isolation source: 120 cm saprolite under Douglas fir tree site 2 hole 2 replicate 1 | place: USA:California | collected 2015-04-18 | reverse complement strand
CGGGCGCGGACCTTTCCGGCGCGATTCTGCGCAAAGCCGACCTGCGCAATGCGGATCTGACGGAGGCAATTCTACCGGGCGCGGACTTGACGGAGGCGCAGGCCAGCGGGATTGAGTTTTTCCGCTGCGATCTTTCCAATGTGAATTTCGAGCGAGCGCAGCTTCGCAACGTGAACCTGCGCGCCGCCAACGTGCATGGCGCGAAATTTAGCGGCGCGGATCTGGGTGTGGCGATCCTGCGCGAGACGGACCTGACGGGGGCGGACCTGTCGGGAGTGGACCTCTCGACCACGCTGATGCCGAAGGGTTGGGCGCAGCAACAGGCCAAGCAAAAAAGCGCGTGAGTCATTTCTGCTGGTGACTTCGCTGCGTTAGCGACAGTTGTGAATGACAATCGATTCGGGCGCGTGGTAGCCTTCGCGGAAGAACCAATCCCCTTGATGTGAACGTTGTGGCAACCACTAGCACACAACTCGAGCGACCCACGACACGCGAGCGCGTGTTGGGAGTTCTGCGCGGCTTGCTGCAGGAGCTGGGCAGCTACGGGGCGCTGCCGATGCTTAGTGCGGGTTCACACCTGGACCGCGAACTCGGGCTGGGCAGCCTGGAGCGCGTGGAGCTGCTGGCGCGACTAGAAACGGAATTCGGGGTGCGCTTGCCGGATCGCGTGGCGGCGGAAGCGAACACGCCGGAAGATTTGGCGCGCGCGATTGCGGAAGCGCCCGTGGTGGATGCGAGCGGAGAAGAGGTTTCGTCGGCGCTGCGCACTTCGGTAGCGACGCAGAAGCTACGGCGCGACGCCGCGGAAAGCGGCGCGTTTGCGGCGGAGACGCTCATCGATGTGCTGCGTTACCGCGCAGCGCATGACGCCGAGCGCGCGCATCTGCTTATTACCGAAGATACGGAGGGCGCGGAGCACGAACGGACGCTGACGTTTGGCGCGCTGCACGCGGCGGCACAGCGTTGCGCGGCGGAACTGGCGCGGCGCGGGGTGCCCGCTGGCGGACGCGTGGCGATGATGCTGCCCACGTCGCGCGCATTTTTCGTTTCTTACGCCGGCATTCTTCTGGCCGGCGCCATCCCGGTGCCGATTTACCCGCCCTTCCGCGCCGATCGCATCGAGGAGTATGCGGCGCGGCAAGCAGCGATTCTGAACAATGCGGAAGTGTGTTTGCTGCTGACGTTCCGCCGCGCGGAATCTGTCGCGCACCTGCTGAAGCCGCGGGTGCGCTCGCTCGCCGCGGTGGTGGACGCGGAAAAACTGATTGAGGCCGCGGACAAGGCGCTGCCTCCCGCGCCCGGAGCTTTGCCGGCGCACTTGAGCGGAAGCCGCACGCGAAAAGCGAGCGACATCGCGCTGCTGCAATACACTTCCGGTTCGACGGGCGATCCGAAAGGCGTGATGCTGACGCATGCCAACCTGCTGGCAAACATGCGGGCGATTGGGGAAGCGGTGGAGCTGGGAGCCGGGGACGTCGGCGTGAGCTGGCTACCGCTGTATCACGACATGGGGCTCATCGGAGCGTGGCTGACGCTGCTGCATTATGGCGTGCCGCTGGCGGTGATGTCGCCGCTGGCATTTCTGACGCGGCCGGAGCGCTGGCTGTGGGCGTTTCACAAACATCGCGGAACGATTTCGGCGGCACCGAATTTTGCGTACGAGTTATGCGTGCGGAAAATCGCGGACAAAGATATCGAGGGGCTGGACCTGAGCTCGGTGCGTGCGGCGCTGAATGGCGCCGAACCGGTCAATCCGGAAACGTTGGAGCGTTTTGCGACACGATTTGCGCGGTATGGATTCCGGCGCGAAGCGCAGCTTCCGGTGTATGGGCTCGCGGAAGCAGCGCTGGCGGTGACGGTGCCGCCGCTGAATCGCGGGCCCTTGGTGGATCACGTGGAGCGCGAGAGCTTTACGACGCACGGTCAAGCGGTTCCTGCGAAAAGGGACGACGCGTCAGTGATTTCGTTTGTCTCGTCAGGGTGCGAGTTGGCTGGCCACCAAGTTCGCATCGTGGATGAAAACGGAAATGAGGTTCCCGATCGCACGGAGGGATACCTTTGGTTTCGCGGGCCGTCGGCCACGGGCGGGTATTACCGGAATGCAGCTGCGACGAAGGAACTGTTCCCTGTGGGTCAAGCGGCGAGCGATGGCGAATTCGCGTGGGTGGATTCCGGGGACCGCGCCTATCGGGCGGACGGCGAGATTTACGTCACCGGGCGGGTGAAGGACATCATCATCAAGGGCGGACGGAACCTGTATCCGCACGAGGTGGAAGAGCTGGCGGCGCGCGCGGAGGGGATCCGGAAGGGCTGCATCGTCGCGTTCGGGCTGAAAGATGAAGGCAGCGGCACAGAAAGACTAGTAGTGGTTGCAGAGGTACGAGAGCGAGACGCGGGCCGGCATGCAGCCATCGCGGCGGCGGTCATCGAGCAGGTGTCGCGAGGGCTGGGGCTTCCACCGGATCGCGTGGAGCTGCTTCCGCCGCGGAGCATTCCAAAAACGTCGAGCGGCAAGTTGCGGCGAGAGGAAACGAAGCAGTTGTATTTGCAGGGTGAGCTCTCCGCGGCGAAAGCGCCGGCGTGGCTGCAGATCGCGCGGCTGGGAACGGGGAGCGCGCTGCGGAGTTTCGCGGAGTCGATTGGCGGCGTAGCGCGGCGCGGTCTGGAGATGCTTTACGGCGTGTACGTCATTGTGGTGTTTTTTTTGTGGATCGTTCCTACGTGCGCGAGGGTGCGCTTGATTAAGGATCGGCGCGCGGCGGGGCGGTTTACGTCGTCGGCGCTGAAGATCCTGTTTGCGTTGGCGGGTTGCCGGGTGCGGGTGATCGGCAAGGAGTACATGGACACGCCGGGCGCCAAGATGTACGCGTCGAACCACACCAGTTATTTCGATGTGCTGCCGCTGATGATGGGGCTGGGCGTGCCGTACCGCTTCGTGGCCAAGATGGAAGTGCACGGGATGCCGTTCATCGGGACGTTTCTGCGACAGATGGGGCATCTCTCCTTCGATCGCACCGACGCGAATTCGCGGCTGCGGCAAGCGGAAGAGATGGAAGAAATTCTGCGCCACGGCGAATCCGTGTTTGTGTTTCCCGAGGGCACGTTTACGCCGGATGACGGCGTCCGGCCTTTTCAACTTGGGGCATTCAAGGCAGCGGTGGCCGCGGGCGTGCCGATTATTCCGGTGTCGCTGGCGGGGACGCGAAGATTTCTTCGTGACCGAACGTACTTGCCGCGACCCACGAGCGTAACGATTACGGTGTCGCCACCGATTTATCCGCAGCGCGAAGGCGCGCAAGCGGAGGCCGGCGAGTCTTCGGACTGGCACGAGCTGATTCGTTTGCGCGATCGGACGCGCGAAGCCATTGCGCGGCATGTTCCCGAACCGCTGCTGTAGAGATGCGCGACGGTAGTGACGAAGAACCAAGGTTGCCACACAGACTCTGAAGTTCCGCACCCCAACATTTCAGATAACCTTCGCGGCCGTGGCTGCATCTGTATGTAGAAGAAAAATAGAGAACCAATGCGGATTAGTGCCTACCTGCCTAAGGCACGCCGCGAAACGCGCGGCAGCGGTGCAATTCCGCCGGCCTGCGCCGAAACTTCAATCTATGGAGGGGTTATGAGAATGAGGGTTGCGGTGTCTTTACTAGCTTTTGCTTCGCTCTTCGCAGTTGCCGCGCAGGCACAAGAGCGGCAGACGGTGGATATTTTCGCGGGCTATTCGTACGTGCGCGCGAATCCGGCAACAACCGGGTTTAATAGTTTCAGCTTGAATGGCGGCAACGCGTCGGTGGCCTACAACGTTAACGGATGGCTGAGCGGAGTCGCGGACTTCGGCGGCTATACCAACTCGAACATCCTGGGGAGCGGCGCGAGCGGCACCCTTTCGACATACCTATTCGGGCCGCGCGTTTCCTATCGCCGGTTTTCGCGCGTGACGCCGTTCGGAGAGGTGCTGTTTGGCGTGGCGCACACAGGCGCGAATTTTCTGAATACGACTGGCAGCCAGAACGCGTTTGCGATGACCGTGGGCGGAGGGCTGGACTACCGGGTGAGCTCGCATTTTTCGGTTCGTGCGGCGAAGGTCGATTATCTGCTGACGCGGTTTAACGAGTTGAATACGACGAACACGCAAAGCCAGAACAATTTGCGGGTGTCGACGGGAATCGTGTTCCGCTTCTAACGCCAGCGCGGAAGCGGCGCGGAGTGTCGGTTGCAACGGTGCAGGCAGAAGGGCCGCGCAGGCAGAGCGCGGCCCTTAGCACCGCTTTTCGTCGCCGTCTCCCATTTGAAAAAAAATAACGCAGGGACGGAAGCTCGCTGAAACCGTCACGTTGGGAGATGGAGCTTACCTTGAGATTCTTCGCCTATCCTCGTCGGATAGGCTCAGAATGACAGCGCTTTTTGAGCCGAATGTTATGTTGGCGCTTACATTTGGGGTTTCGGGGCTGGGCTTATTGCGTAAAAGCGGCGGCAAGACCGCCGCACTCCAAAAGGCTAGGACGTGGCGGCGAGTTCGTCTTTGGGTCCGACGATGGTGGCTTGCAGGGCGGGTTTGTCAGCGTGGGAAATGGGCAGATCGATTTGGAGGATGGTGGCGAGTTTCGCCAGGTCATCCGACTGCGGAGTGACGGCGCCAAAATGCACGAGGCGGCAACCCTTTGGGGCGTCGGCGGAGGGGTGAAGCGAATCGGCGCTCCACTCGATGAAAAAAGGGAGCAGGCCGTGGTGATCGTCGTTGAGGGTGAGGCTCTTCCAGTGGAGAACTTTGCCGTCGGGACGCCGGCGCGAGCCGGGCTGCGGATCTTTGAAGGCGACGTCGGCTTCGCGAAGACGCGCGGCGACTTGAGTCACGTCAGCGGGATGAACGGCCCAGCCGACGATGCGCGGCTCCTTCAATTCGCGCAAGCGGGGGATTTGCGGGGTGACGTGCTGGGCGGGATCGGGCGCCATGATTTCCAGGTATTTTCGTTCACCCAGCGAAAGCAAGGCGTTGCGCGTGCCGCGGCCGGGATGAACGCCGCCGAATGCGGCGCGCACACCGGTGTGTTTCTCAACGAAGTCGATGCCGCGATCGAGATCGTCGCAGCCGAGAATGAAGTGATCGAGCAGAGCCGGAAAATCGCTGCCGGCCCAAGCGATCGAAGGGACTAGGGCAGAGCCCCCGGCCAGCATGAGAAAGAGGCGACGGGAGATTCTTTCGGACATTCCGGTTGCTCGCACTAGGGAATCCGTATTTCCGCCATCGCGGAGACTCAAGACATCCTATCGGAAAGCCATGTCAGGTGGAATCCTCGAAAATCAGCGGGGATGGGAGGCGGCAGTGTGCGTTTTCTTCGCGAGGATGTAAGCACGGCGAGTCTGAACTTCGACGTCGGGGTAGGAGTCGCGCTCCAGTGACTCTTCGATCGTGTAGCCGGCGTCAAGAAGGTAGCGTTCCACCTCAGTTTTCTCAAAAAATTCATAATCGAGAGACACTTTCTTGCCCCATAACTCCTGTTCGTGCACAACTTCTTTGCCGAGATGGAAAGCGAGAAATAGTAAACCAGCTGGCTTCAGGACGCGCCGAATCTCAAGGAGAACTCGGGGGACTTCGACCCTCGGAATGTGGATGATGGAATAAAAAGCTAGCGCGCCCGCCCAGACGGCGTCTGCAACGTCGAGCACGAGCATATTTCCCTGGCGGAATTCAATTCCGGGATTGAGTTTGCGAGCTTGCTCGACCATTTTTGGAGACAGATCGAGGCCGAATACGTCGACGCCGCGGTCGTGGACGTAGCGAGCGACATGACCCGGGCCGCAGCCCAGGTCGCAAACCTTGCCGCCTCCTTGTAGTCGGGCAGCGAAGCGGTCGAGGCGTTCGCGATCGAGGGGCTTGCCCTTCAGCTCGTCGTAAATCCTCGCGGCGTATTCTTCCGCGAGCAGATCGTAACTGAACTGAAAATCAGCAAGCTTCTTGGGATCCATCGCCAACCTGCGCTACTGACTGATGGTGGCAGAGCGCTGTCCGCGTTTGCAAAGGTAAGCGTGCCAGAAGAGGCGAGCGGCTACGGCGCGCCAAGGACGCCAGGGCGTGCTCATTGTTTCGAGTTTTTCCGGCGAGGGGCGCTTGCGGAGGCGCTTTACTTCCTGGACGGCGGTGGCGAGCGCGAGATCGCCGACGGGCCAGATGTCTGGGCGGCGCAGGGCGCTGAGAAGGTAGATGTCCGCGGTCCACGGACCGATTCCCTTTAGAGCTGTGAGTTGCTCGCGAGCGATTTGGTCTTCGAGTTCGTGGAGCTTGTGCAGAGCGAATTGCTTGCGGTGGATTGCTTCGGCGAGGAGGCGGGTGTAATGGGTCTTTTGGCGGGTTAGGCCGAGGCGGCGCATATCGGGTTCCGTGAGCCTCAGGAATCGGCCGGGTGTGAAGGGCTTAACTGCATCTTGCAGGCGTAGATACAATGCGCGGGCGGAGGCGAGAGAGACCTGCTGCTCAAGGATGATGTAGACGAGGCTGGGGAAACCGGGTTCGCGGACCCAGAGCGGGGGTTGGCCGTAGGTCGCGACGACGCGGGCCAGATCCTTGTCGCGTCGCGATAGTTCCTGGACAGCAGACGAAAAGAGTCCGGCGTCGAGCCAGTTAGTCATTCCTGTTTCAGGCCATGGCCCGCGAGTCGGCTTCCTCGCGGAGGGAGGCGACGGCTTCGGCGAGTGGCTTGGGACCGAGGTCGCCTTTGCTGCGGTGGCGGACGGAGACAGTGCCGGCCTCGGCTTCTTTGGCGCCGACGACGAACATGTAGGGAATTTTTTGCATCTGGGCGTCGCGGATCTTGGCGGGCAGTTTTTCGTTGCGGTCGTCGAGATGGACGCGGATGTTGTGGCGCTTAAGAGTTTCGGCGACGTGCTTGGCGTAGTCAGAAACTTTTTCGCTGACCGGGCAGATTTCGATCTGCACTGGAGCGAGCCAGAGCGGAAAGGCTCCGGCGTAATGCTCGACCAGGATGCCGAAGAAACGCTCGACGGAGCCGAGCAGAGCGCGATGGACCATGAGCGGCTGGTGGCGAGCGCCGTCTTCCGCGACGTATTCGAGGCCGAAACGCGCGGGAAGATTGAAATCGAACTGCACGGTGGTGAGCTGCCAGGGACGGCCGATGGCGTCGATGAGTTTGATATCGATCTTTGGGCCGTAAAAAGCGCCTTCGCCTTGAATCGTCTTGTAAGGGATATTGAGCCGCTTCAAGGTGTTGGCCAAGCCGGCGGAGGCGCGGTGCCAGTCTTCGGCCTTGCCCTCGTAATTTTCCGGATGCGAGGCGTCCCAATCGGAGAGTTCGACTTCAAATTTGTCGAAACCGAAGTTTTTCATCACTGCGAAGGCAAAATCGACGCAGGCTTCCACTTCTTTTTCAATTTGCGAGGGGGTGCAGAAAATGTGCGCGTCGTCTTGGGTGAAGCCGCGAACCCGGAGCAAGCCGTGGAGGACGCCGCTGCGCTCGTAGCGATAGACGGTGCCAAGTTCGGCGAGGCGCACGGGCAGATCGCGATAGCTGTGGAGCTTGGATTTGTAGATGAGGATGTGGCCGGGGCAGTTCATGGGTTTGAGCTGGTAATCGGCTTTTTCGACCTCGACCGGACCGAACATGCTGTCCTTGTAGAAATTGGTGTGGCCGCTGGTCTTCCAGAGGTCAAGACGCATGATGTGCGGGGTGTAGACGAGATCGTAGCCGCGGTTGAGCAACTCGTCGCGCAACCAGTCTTCGATGATTTTGCGAATCAGGCCGCCCTTGGGATGCCAGAAGATGAGGCCAGGGCCGGCTTCGTCCTGGATGCTGAAGAGATCGAGCTCGGTGCCGAGCTTGCGATGATCGCGGCGCTTGGCTTCTTCCAGGCGATGGAGGTATTCGTCCAACTCTTTTTTGGTGAAGAAGCAAGCGGCGTAAATGCGTTGGAGCTGCGGGTTTCCTTCCTGTCCTTTCCAGTAAGCTCCGGCGACGTTCATAAGCTTGAAGGCCTGGATGCGCTTGGTGGACGGAATGTGCGGGCCGCGGCAGAAGTCGATGAACTTGCCAGTGGTGTAGAAAGAGACGATGGGTTCTACGGCTTTTTCCTGGACGAGCTCGCACTTGAAAACTTGATTGGATTTTTTGTAGAGCTCCAGGGCTTCGGGCTTGGGGATGAGCTTGCGCTCGTTGGGCAGGTCCTGAGCGGCGAGCTCGTGCATCTTGGCTTCGATTTTGGCGAGGTCGTCGGGAGTGAATGGCTCGTCGCGAAGAAATTCGTAGAAGAAACCGGTGTCGATGGGCGGACCGATGCCGAGTTTTACGTTGGGATAGAGCTCCATGACCGCGGCGGCGAGAAGATGTGCAGCGGAATGGCGGAAGACGAAGAGCGCGTCGGGATCCTTTTCGGTGAGGATCTGGAGCTGGACGTCGTGGTCGAGCGGCCGGCGCAGATCGATCAATTCGCCGGCGCCGTCGTTGGGCGCGGCTACCCGAGCGACTAGCGCGGCGTCCGCCAGGCGCGGGGAGATTTGCTTGGCGATGTCCGCGGGCGTGGTGCCCTTGGGCACTTCCTGGACCTTGCCGTCCGGCAAAGTGATGTGAATCGGATCCATGTGGAAGAGTAAAGCTTATCGGCGCGGGGGTGCAGGGTCAAGGAGGAGGCGGGTCGACGGCAAATCGCTATTCGCTATTAAATGCGGCCTGACTTCGTGGCGCTGAGTGTCAGGCGTACACTCTTTGTCCTGTGGAGACACGTTTCGAGATTCTGGAGCATCCGGCGGACATCGGGTTTCGCGCGTGGGGGCGGACGCTGGATGAGCTGTTCGAGAATGCGGCGTTGGCGCTGTTTTCGTTGGGTTGCGAACTGGCGGCAGTCGAAGAGCGGGAGCCGCGAGTGATTCAGGTGACGGGAACAGGGACGGATCTGGAAACGTTGCTGTATGCGTGGCTGGCGGAATTACTGGCGATTTCCGAGGGGGAGCGGATCGTGTTCCGGAGGGCGGTTGTCACGTTTGCCGACGCGGATTGCGTGCGAGGAACGGCGTACGGCGAGCCGTTTGATCACCGCCGGCATCACAGCGGAACGCACATCAAGGCGGTGACTTTTCATCAGTTGCAGGTGAAGGAGAGCGGATCGGGCTGGTGCGCGCAGGTGTTTCTGGATTTGTGACCTGCGGCTGCGATTACAGTAAGGTGACACCCGGTAATTCGCTTGTGGCGCGGGTTCGCGCACGTACAGTTGGTATACGGGTGGGGCGTGATTGCAACTAAGGCTTTTTAGCGCGGGCGGCTTCCATGCCTTCCCAGGCTGAGTCGGGAAGCAGCAGGAGGTCGTTAAATTCGCCGGCGCCGCGCAGCCAATCGCCGCCGTCGATCACCACGCATTCGCCGTTGATGTATTCGGCCATGTCGCTGAGCAAGAAGGCCGCGAGACTGGTCAGCTCTTCGTGGCGGCCGAAGCGCTTCATGGGGTGGGTGTCCTTGGCGTGTTGCTCGTACTGTTTGGAAGGCATCAGCCGCGACCACGCGCCTTCGGTGGGAAACGGGCCCGGCGCGATGGCGTTGATGCGGATATGATACTTCGCCCATTCTACGGCTAACGAAGTGGTCATGGCGAGCACGCCGGCCTTGGCGCAAGCCGACGGCACGACAAACGCAGAACCACAGTTGGCGGCAGCGTAGGTGGTGACAATGTTCAGCACGTTGCCGCCGAGCTTTTCCGCGATCCACTTTCTCGCAAAGACTTGGGTGCAGTTGAACGAGCCGTTGAGGACGATGCCGACGATGGCGTTGAAGGCGTTGGGGCTCAGCTTTTCGGTGCGCGCCATGAAATTGCCGGCAGCGTTGTTGATGACCGTGTCGATGCGGCCGAATTGTTCGTAGGCAGAATTTGCGGCGCCCTCGACGGCGCCGTAGTCGCGCACGTCGCAGGGAGCGAACGCCGCAGAGCCTCCCCCGCGGTGAATTTCGTCGCAGACTTCGCGCAGCGGCTGGTCACGCCGACCGACTAGAAACATGCGCGCGCCGAGCATGGCAAAATGCAGCGCCATCGAGCGCCCGAGGCCGGTACCGCCGCCACTGAGAAAAATCGCTCGACCCTTCAGCATGTCTTGCTGGAACATGCGTCACCGCCTGGAATGAATCGATGGCTCGAAGTGCAGCGGGATTCTAGTCTATCGGGGGAGCGATAGGAGCAAATTTTGGAAGAATCCAGACCAGCGCAAGGAAGGGATATCCTGAGAACTATGAGCGGTTACCGCTCGATGATGGCGGGAACGGGACGGCCCATGGCTTTCGCATACTCGGAAGCGAAGAGGTCGTTGGACGGAAATTCCTCACTCAGCTCGCGCAAAAGCTTCTGCGCCAAGGCATTTTGTTTTTCGCGCCGTGCGGCGAGAGCCAGCATGATCTTGGCAAAGGGCCGCAGATATCGGCCATTGTCCGCAGCTTTGGCGACTTGCGCCATGCCCAGCTTCTTGTCCCCGTGAATTCCTCCGAACCACAGCGCAAACCGAAAGCCGGGATTCAGGGAGCCGATGATGTAATTTGCGATTCCCAGTGCGATATAGGCATCGGTCGCGTCGGGATGCCGCGCCAGCAACTGCTTGGCGTGTTCGTTGGCTTCTTTCATGCGCTTGAGAGCTTCAAGTTGCTTTTTCTCGAGAATGGAATCGGCGTCGGATTCCATGCCCGCAGCCAGGGTCAGGGCGAAGAGCGCCTCGGGATCTTTCGGATTTGTTTCTTGCCTGCCGCGGGCGAGTTCGCGGGTACGCACTAGCGCTTCGCGGAAATGCACCATGCGTTTGGGGTCGGGCTTGCCATCGATGCCGTGCAGAAATTTCTTTTCGTTGAGGAAGAAGTCGCTGGTCAGCACGCCTTGCCGGTACAACTCCTCATATAGATAAGTGGCGGCGACGGCGACTTCTCCAAACGGTTCATGCGGGTTATCGGCTTCCCAGCTTTCAAAGGCGGTGCGCGCCTCAGAAAATTTCTGCTCGTAAAGAAGATTGAAGGCAGCGGTCAGTTCAGGAACGGTGGTGAACGCCGGGGTTTTTGGCTCGGGGTCCGGGGCCGATGCCACTGGCTCCGAGACGTCCTGAGCAAGACTTGTGGCAGGAAGAATGGAGAGCGCGAAAAGCGGCAAGTAAGAGCGAGTGTGCATTTTCTTCCCCGATCAGAACAAGCCCGGCAAGAATCTGGGTTTGCCGCCCATTACGGTGCGATATTCCGGATTCGCAAAAAGCACACGTTCTTCGGTGGAAAGGCGCTGGCCGAGTATCGCGACGTGCGCCAGCGACCCGGCCAATGCGGTGATCCACGCGGTGTGAATCAGCGGAAGCGAGAGCATCTCTGCAAACACCGCGGCGTAGTTTGGATGCCGGACAAACCGGAAAGGACCGGAGGTGATCACGCCGAGACGCGTCGAATCCATGACCTGCACGTTCCAGTGATCGCCCAGAGTGCGGATGACCCACCAACGCACGGCGTTGGCGGCAAGAAAGACGGCGAACATCATGGCGGCGAGGAGGGGAAGGAAAGGCCGCTTCAAAAAGATGACTTCGAGTGCGGCGCCAATCAAAACGGCAGCGTGCAAGAGCACCATCCAGCGAAAGCGAGGTTCATCGACTTTGGCGGCGCCGCGCGCGACAAGCTGCCGCTGATGGCTTCGCGAAATGCGCAGCTCCAGCAATCGCAACGCTGCGACCGCAGCGAGCAGCAAGAGAAAAGCGATCAGGCTCAGGTCCATTGGAGGAGCAAAAACTCCGCGCTAAACCCGGGCCCGAAGGCGGCGGCAAGCGCGTACTCGCCAGGGTTCAAGGGGCGCTTCTCCAGCCACTCCTGGAGGATGAAGAGGATGGTGGCGCTAGAAAGGTTGCCGACGTTCGCGAGGATGTCCCAGGACGGCTGGGTCTGGCACTTCGTCAAGCCGAGAGCAATCTCCACATTGCCGAGCAGGCGCGCGCCACCGGGATGCAGAATCCAGCCCTTGATGTCTTGCTGCGTTTTGCCTTGGCGCTGAAGAAAATCGTCGACTAGGTCGCGGATTTTTGCGCCGATCATTTCCGGAACGTCTTTGGCGAGTAGGATGTGGAATCCCGAATCGCGGAGGTCGAAGCCCATGGCGCCGAGGGAATCCGGGAAGGTGTAAGTCTCGGAGACCAAAATCTTGGGACCGCGCGTGTTTTTGCCGCTGACGAGCGCGGCGGCCGCGCCGTCGCCAAAGAGAATCGAAGAAATGAGATTGGCTTGGGAAATATCCTTGCGCTGAAAGGTGAGAGACGGAAGCTCGACGGCGATAACGAGCACATTTCCGCCGGGATGGGCTTTGAGGAAATCGGCGGCGCGTCCCAAGGCCATCGCTCCGGCGGCACAGCCGAGTTCGGTAAAGGGCATGCGGCGAACATTC
>WNFC01028722.1_pt1 | contig 12388 bp, 8 predicted proteins | sample 5400541 | NCBI WGS metagenome assembly WNFC01 (sample SAMN13153342, study PRJNA577476) | soil metagenome | isolation source: 120 cm saprolite under Douglas fir tree site 2 hole 2 replicate 1 | place: USA:California | collected 2015-04-18 | reverse complement strand
GCGACGTCGCCAATGTGCATGATGGCAGTCCACCGCAGACGAACGTCGTTCATGTCGACGGTAAGGCCGCGGTGCTGCTGGGGGTGGTGAAGGCCGGCGCGACCTCGACCCTGTCGATCATTTCCGGCATCAAGCAGTTGCTCCCGAGCGTTGCCAAGACCTTGCCGGCAAGCCTCAATCTGGCGGCCGTCGGCGATCAATCGGTGTTCGTGACCAGCGCGATCTCCGGCGTGGTCCGCGAAGGCACCATCGCAGCCGCACTCACCGGGTTGATGATCCTGCTGTTCCTAGGCAGCTGGCGCTCGACATTGATCATCACCGTCTCGATCCCGCTCGCCATCCTGGCTTCGGTGACAGCGCTCTCCCTGCTCGGCGAGACGATCAACGTGATGACGCTCGGTGGCCTTGCCCTCGCCGTTGGCATCCTGGTCGACGACGCGACGGTGACGATTGAGAATATCAACTGGCATCTCGAGCACGGTAAGGAGATCGAGACGGCAATTCTGGACGGCGCCCGACAGATCGTCGTCCCAGCCACCGTGTCACTGATGTGCATCTGCATCGCCTTCGTGCCGATGTTCGGACTGGGCGGCGTCGCCGGCTATCTGTTCCGCCCGCTCGCCGAGGCAGTCGTCTTTGCGCTGATCGCGTCTTACATCTTGTCGCGCACGCTCGTACCCACCTTGGCGAACTATCTGTTGCGCAAGCAGGTGCTTGCGCATGCCGCTCATCACGGCGTGGACGGCAATCCGGATTCCATTCCTGCCAAGTCAAGCCGCAATCCCCTGGTGCGGTTCCAGCGCGGCTTCGAGCGTGGCTTCGAGGCGATCCGCAGTGTCTATCGCGGCGTGCTCCAGCTCTGTCTGCACCACCGCGGCAAGCTGATCGCCGGGTTCACGGGCTTCACCCTGGTCTCAGGCGCGCTGGTCCCTTATCTCGGCCAGGATTTCTTCCCGAGCGTCGACGGCGGGCAGATCAAGATCCATGTGCGGGCGCAGACCGGCACGCGGATCGAAGAGACCACCAAGCTCGCGGATCGGATCGGCGAAGCGATCCACAAGATCATCCCGGCCAACGAGCTGGACGGCATCGTCGACAATATCGGCCTCAGCGTCAGCGGCATCAACATGGCCTACAACAATTCGGGGACGATCGGCGTCGAGGACGCCGACATCCTGATCAGCCTCAAGCCGAACCACGCGCCGACGGCGGACTACGTCAAGACGATGCGCGAGCAGCTGCCGCGGCAATTCCCGGGCACCGCCTTCGCCTTCCTGCCGGCCGACATGGTCAGCCAGATTCTTAATTTCGGCGTCCCTGCGCCGATCGATCTGCAGGTAGTCGGCAACGACGTGCAGGCGGATAGGAGATATGCCAACGCGCTCTTGGGACGCATCAAACAGATCCCCGGCATTGCCGACGCGCGAATCCAGCAAGCCTTCGAGCAGCCGACCCTGAACGTCAACGTCGATCGTTCACTGGCCGGGCTGGTTGGTCTCAGCGAGAAGGATGCAGCGACGGCAATGCTGACCACCCTGGCCGGCAGCACGCAAACCTCTCCGACCTACTGGCTGGACCCGAAAACCGGGGTCTCGTACCCGGTCTCGATCCAAACGCCGCCGCGCGACATCGGCACGATAAGCGGGCTGCAAAGCATGCCGGTGACCACCAGTACCGGCCCGGGCACGCAGCTGCTCGGCGGCCTGGCCACGATCCAGCGGACGCCAAGCGACGCCGTCGCCTCGCATTACAACGTTCGTCCCGTTATCGACATCTATGCGACGCCGCAGGGGCGCGATCTTGGCGGCGTGGCCGCCGATATCCGCAAGGTGATGCAGGACACGGCCCACGACGTGCCGAACGGCGCTAGCGTCGTGCTGCGCGGCCAGGTGACGACGATGACGAGCGCTTATCAGCAGCTCTTCGTCGGCCTCGCCTTGGCAATCGTGCTGATCTACCTGCTGATCGTCGTCAACTTTCAGTCATGGCTCGATCCGTTCGTCATCGTCATGGCGCTGCCCAGCGCGCTTGCCGGTATCGTCTGGATGCTGTTCGCCACCGGTACGACGCTCTCCGTTCCAGCGCTCACCGGCGCCATCATGTGCATGGGCGTCGCCACCGCGAACAGCATCCTGGTGATCAGCTTCGCGCGCGAGCGCATGGCGGCCGGGGCCGACGCGCTTGCCGCGGCCCTCGATGCCGGCAGTACCCGGTTCCGGCCCGTGCTGATGACGGCGCTCGCGATGATCATCGGCATGGCGCCGATGGCGATCGAGCCCGGACAAAACGCGCCACTCGGCCGCGCCGTGATCGGCGGCCTGCTATTCGCCACCTGCGCGACGCTGTTCCTGGTGCCCACGTTGTTCAGCCTCGTCCATGCCCGCGACCAGCAGCAATCCGTCGCGCCGCAGCCGATCAGCCCCTCCCACGCCTAAGCCGATTGGAGCGACCGATGCCCCAAGAGCCTATCAAGACCCCAAGCCGTCGTCTGTTCCTGCTATTCGGAGCAGCGGCTCTCGTCGTCGCCGGCGGTGTCGCCACCGTCGGCATCGTCAGCCGGGCCGAGGCCAGTCGCCAGCTGGTGCAATGGACCAATCAGGCGGCGGTCCCGACCGTGCAGCTTGCCAAGCTGGAGCACGGTGCGGCTGAGCAGAGCCTAGTGCTGCCCGGCAATGTCCAGCCCTATTCCAAGGCGTTGATCTACGCGCGGGTCGCTGGCTATCTCAAAAGCTGGCAGCAGGATATTGGCGCCCAGGTGAAGGCCGGGCAGCTTCTGGCCTCGATCGACACGCCGGACCTCGATCAGCAGTTCGAGCAGGCCAAGGCCAATCTAGCGACCGCCGAGGCTAACGAGCGGCTGGCGGCCGTCACGGCGCAGCGCTGGCAGAGTCTGGTTGCTTCACATTGGGTGTCCCAGCAGGCGTATGATGATAAGGCCGGCGCCGCTGCGGCGACCAAGGCTACCGCAGATGCTGCCCGGGCGAACGTGCGACAGCTCGAAGCGATGGAATCCTTCAAGAGCATCGCCGCCCCATTCGACGGAGTCGTCACTCAGCGCAACACTGATGTTGGGGCGCTGGTCAATGTTGGAAGCGGCGGCACTGCCGGGCAGGCGCTGTTCGAGGTCTCGGATCTGCACAAGGTCCGCATCTACGTCCAGGTGCCGCAAGCCTTCTCGGCCGGGCTCACCCCTGGGCTGAAGGCGACGTTCGACATGCCGCAATACCCCGGCCAACAATTCGAGGCGACCCTGGTTACGACGTCGCACGCGATGGATGCCAACTCGCGCAGCATGCTAGTCGAACTCCAGGCGGACAATGCGGATGGCAAGTTCGCTCAGGGCACGTATTGCCAAGTGCATTTCCAGCTCCCGGTCGATCCGAACATGGTGCGGGTACCGGCCACTGCGCTCATGCCCGTCGACAACGGGGTCCAGGTCGCGGTGCTCGGCGAGGGCAATACGGCAGTGCTCAAGACCGTCCAGCTCGGCCGAGACTTCGGCGACAGCGTCGAATTGAAAGCCGGCCTCTCACCCTCCGATCGAGTGATCGACAGCCCGCCCGAGACATTGCAAAGCGGCGATGCGGTCCAGCTGGTGGCCGCGACACCGGCAAGCAAAGGAACTTGAAGATTGCGACGGCGCGCCTGCCAATATTTGGAATCGTCCTTCACGCCGCGACGATCGATCGCCGAGGCGGGAAGATGCGGCGCGGCTTGACAGCGTCTCGCGGTTCCGGCTAAGTTGAACAGGGAGGCTTCACGTCTGGGAGACGTAAGGATCCGAAGACCCTCTTCCCGGGTCTTGCAACCCGGAAACTCATCATCCGCGGCGCTGCGCTGCGGAAAAATCATGCTGCGATGCGGCATCGCGCGGTCAAAGATTGGAGTTCGACGCGCGAATAAACCATTCTTAATTTCACGGGTCACCTTTGCAAAAAGTGCAATACTATGGACTATGAGCGGCGGACGCGGCCCGGCTCGGCGCGCGGACGCGTCCGGCTGATCAAGGGAGGCGGCCATGGCTCGGATTTTTCCGGCGAGTTGTCCGGCGAGGAAACGCGGAATCGCAGTCGCGCCAGAAGAGCGGCACCTCTTCGCGCGCCTTGCCCGCGAACTCGATGCCGGCTGGCAAATCATCCACGATTGCACGGTACGCTCGGGCGTCGAGAGCGGCGCGGTGGAGTTCGTCCTGCTGCACCGGGATTACGGCATCGCGCTTCTTGGCGTCGCCACGCCCGGTGTCGTCGAGGACCCGGAGATTGCCGTTGCGGCGATGCGGGCGACGCTCGAGGAAACCGGCTTCGCGCGCCGTTATCCCGGTCATCTTGCCATCGTCGCGCGCACCGTGGTGCCGGCGGCGGTGAGCGATCTTGGCGCGTTTCTCGCGGTGCGCTTTGCCGCCGTGCCAGCAACCGCGATTGCCGATCCGACCTGGCCGGATTGGCTGCTGCAGCGTCTCATTCCGGAGCGGCTGGTTTCCGAGAGGCCGAGTGAAACAATTGCGGATCCGATGCGCGTACCGAACGCGGAATTTGGCTTGCGCGCGCCGACGCCGGAGGATTCCTGGCGCGCGCCCGATGCGTTGCCGGCTGCGCTGTCGCAAGACCGCTGGGTGGAGCGCGCCGCCGCGCCGCCGACCGAGATGTCGGTGGCGGCGGAACGGATTGCGGTCTCGCGCGATGTCGAGACGCGCTCGCCGCTGTGGACCGGAATGGCCCTCGCCGTCGTCGTCGTCGCCACCGTGCTGGTTGGCATTGCCCTACTCTCGAACGGCAACCGACCGACCGAAATGCTGGCGCGGCAGTCGCCGGCGCCGCCCGCGTCGGCCGCCGGCGCCCCCAACTAGCCGGCGGTCAGGACGGTCGTGATTCCGTGACCTTGCGGATGAGAAAATCGCGGAAGACGCTGATCCGCTTCGAGCTGCGCAATTCTTCCGGATAGACGAAATAGGCCTCGACCGGCGGCCCGGTGAGCTCAGGCAGGACGCGCACCAGATCGGGCGCCTCGACGGCAACGTAGTCGGGTAGTGCCGCGATGCCGAGGCCGCTCGACACGGCGCGGAACAGGCCGTAGGTGTTGTTGACCTGAAGGATCGGCCGGCGTTCGACCCCCGGCTTCGCGCCGGCCTCGAGCGCCCAGTTGATGCTGCTCACCGGTGCGCGCGATTCGTCGCCATAGACGACGAGGCGGTGCTGATCGAGGTCCTCCGGTCGCCGCGGCGTGCCGTGCTTCTTGAGGTACTCGGGCGATGCGTAGAGATGAACGCGCACCGTCATCAGATGGCGCTGGACAAGATCGGGTTGGCGCGGCGGCGACATCCGGATGGCGACGTCAGCCTCGCGCATCGACAGGTCGAGCTCACTATCGTCGACTACCATGGCGACGTGAACGTCGGGATAAAGCTCGAGGAACTCGCGGATGCGCGGTGTCAACCAGATCGAGCCGAAGGCGACGCTCGTCGTCACCTTGAGCGGCCCCTTCGGTCGGTCCTTCGATTCTGTAAGCAACCCTTCGGTCATCGCCAGCTTGGCGAACACCTCGCGTGCCGTCGAATAGAGCAGCTCGCCCTGCTCGGTAAGGATGAGGCCGCGGGCATGGCGATGGAAGAGCGGCACGCTCAGGCTTTCCTCGAGCGCGCTGATCTGCCGGCTGACTGCCGATTGGCTGAGGTTCAGCGCCTCACCGGCATGGGTGAAGCTGCCGGCCTCCGCAACCGCGTGGAACACCCTCAACTTATCCCAGTCCATCCCCTCCCCCCAACGGCATCATCCCGGAGACCCGACAGGGTGCAACCGGGGCTCGCGCCGCTCACTCCGCGGCCTTGAGCGCGCTCTCGTTCTCGTGCGCGGCGAGGAATTTCTCCGCCTCGAGCGCCGCCATGCAGCCCATCCCGGCGGCGGTGACGGCTTGGCGAAAGATCTTGTCCTTGACGTCGCCGGCGGCATAGACGCCGGCGATCTCGGTGGCGGTCGAATCAGGCCGCGTGACGATATAGCCTTCGCGGTCGAGAGTCAGCTGACCCTTGAATATCTCCGTCACTGGCGTATGCCCGATGGCGATGAAGACACCGTCGCAGGCGATCTGCCGCGTCGCCGCGGTTTTGGTGTCGCGTATGACGATGCCGGTAACGCGCGGCGGGTTCTGCTCGCCGACGATCTCCTCGACGATGCTGTCCCATACGACGGCGATCTTGGGATGGCGGAACAGCCGATCCTGCAAGATCTTCTCGGCGCGCAGCTGATCACGGCGATGAATGAGCGTCACGCGCGTCGCATGGTTGGTCAGGTAAAGCGCTTCCTCGACCGCGGTGTTGCCGCCGCCGATGACGACGACCTCGCGGCCGCGGAAAAAGAATCCGTCGCAGGTCGCGCAGGCCGAGACGCCGAAGCCGCGATAGGCCTCCTCGCTCGCCAGCCCGAGCCAGCGCGCCTGCGCACCGGTCGACACGACGATGGTCTCGCCGACATAGGTATCGCCGGAATCGCCGCGGCAGATGAAGGGCCGCCGGGACAGGTCGACTTCGGTGATGATGTCGTTGACGAGGCGGGTGCCGACATGCGCCGCCTGCTTTGCCATCTGCTCCATCAGCCAGGGGCCTTGGATGACGTCGGCGAAGCCGGGATAGTTTTCCACGTCCGTGGTGATCATCAGCTGACCGCCGGGCTGCAGCCCTTGGACCAGGATGGGCTGCAAATTGGCGCGCGCGGCATAGATCGCGGCGGCGTACCCGGCTGGGCCGGCGCCGATGATGAGAATTCTGGTGTCGTGACGCTGCGGCATGCCTTGTCGTCCCGTCAGAAAGTCGTCCCGTCAGAAACCAAACATGTGATCGAGGCTGAATTCGCCCTCGCCGTTGAGCAACCCATGGTAGCCGAACAGGCGGCATGTGGTGTCGCGAATTATGACATAGGCGTCGGGCCCGGCGGCCGCCCGCTCGCTCGCATCGAACATCGTCTGATAGCACCAGAACAGCGAGCCCGAGCAGGCGATCGCGACGCTCCGCCGGCCGACCTCGCGCCCGTCGCGATCGTGCAGCACAAGCTCGGTCTTGCTGGTCGCGTGCCAGGGCGTCGAGGCGGGATAGATCAGATGGCAGAGCGTGTCGCGCGGCGCCGCGCCGAGTCGCAGGAACAACCGGGTCGACAGGCCGGGCGGGCGCCCGCCATAGGATTGCGGTTCGGCTTTGTAGGTCAGCACGGTATTGAAGATGTGGGCGCCGAAACTGGTTTCCGCGATGTGGCCGCTGACGCGGTCCTCGTAGCGGAAGAGCCCGTGCAGCCAGCCATCCGCCTCACCGCCATCGCCAAAATCGTAGACCAGCTCGATATGGCCCCAGCCGGCGGCAAGCGCGTCCGCGCGCGCCATCTCGTCGATGTCGATGGCGACCGATCGAGCGCGGGCGAGCGTGCCGAAGCGATGCCGCGCCACCTCGCCACCGCCGCCATCGTAGAGGATCGCCGCGACCGGCAGGTTGTGCTGCCCCGTCGCCATCGGCGTCGGCAGCGCGAGCGAGCGCCAGCGGACCGGCGGCAGGACCGGTGCGGGGAGCAGGAAGCCCTTGCCCATGAGATTGCCGAGCTCCGCGATGCGCGGGTCCGCTTCGAGATCGCTGCGCTCGACATTGACGTGCGCGATGCGCAGCGCCCGTCGCCCGGCGGTCGATTTGCGCGCGATTTCGTAGCGCGGCCGAACGAAGTACTTGCCGGCGCGGATCTCGATCTGCTCGGGCCAGCGCGCGCCCGGCAGGAGTGCCGCAACATCGAGGGGAAAGCTGGCGAAGGGCGCGATCTCTTGTTGTAAGACGCTGACCGCCTCGTCGCCCATCAGATTGAGACCGATCGCCCCCGAGGGAATGGCGCAGGGATGGCTATTCTGCACCCAGAGCGTCACGTTCTCGCCAGCGGCCGGTGCCGGAAGCCCGGCATAGCGGTCGGCCGGCCACGAATTGGCGTCATGGGTAGAGGAGAAGGCGCTCGCGCCGTCGCCCTCGCCGAAGATGTCGAGGGCATATTTGACGACGTCATGCCCGGCGGCGCCGACCACATGCAGGAAGAGCTGACCGGTGAATGACGGCAGCGAAAACCGGGCGCGGATCGCACGGCTGTCGAGCGTGATGCTGCGAACCGCTTCGCCGCCGACCGCCTCGCGCCATTCCGCCAGTACCTTGCCCGCTTCATCGAAGAGGATCAGCGCCAGCGTTACTTCGCGTGCGCCGTAACCGCTCCAGTAATTCGCCGTCACCAGCCGCGTATGGAGGCCGTCCGCGTCGCGGAAGAAGGCGAAATTCGTCGCGAAGTTGAGGGGGTCGAGATAATGCCGGCGGTTGGTCAGTAAGGCGTCGGGCAGACGTATCGCATCGAAGCTGACGATCTCGGCGCCCGGCGGCACGAGATGGCGGATGTGATCGACGAAGCGTCCGGCATCGAAGGCGGCGACCAGCACCAGGTCCGGCCGCGCCGCTGCGAGGTCCGTAATCGGCTGCGCGACCGCGCCGAGCGACGTTCGGCCGATCGCGGCGACGTCCTGAACGAAGAGCCCGGCGACATGCAGGGCCGAAAAATCATAGAACTCGGCGAAGCCCGCGGCAAAGCCAAGCGGGTCGTAAATGGCGAGCGCCCGCGCGGAGCCGAGTCGGGACATCAAATCCGCAGCGCGCCGTGCCGCTACCGGATGTGTCACCGCCTTGAAAAAGCTGTTGCCGCCCTTGCTGTTGTTGAACGTTTCGATGTTGAGCTGATGCATCGGGCCTGCCGCCGCCGCGTGGAACGCACTCGATACTATATAGGCCGGGCGGAGTACATATTTGTTGGCGGCGGGCCGTCCGCGGGCAGCCCCGCTGCTCCCGGCGCGCCGTCTATAGTTCAACCTAAATCGCTCTAACGATTGACGAAATTTGTCGCTCGATCAGCCGAGCTTGATGCCGAGGAAGACCAGGACAGCGGAAACCGTCAAGAATCCCCAGAAGGCAAATCCGGCCCATTGGATGGACGATTCGATGCGGGCGGCGATTGCCAATGCGACTTTGCCTCGGCGCGGAGATGGCCGGGCGGCGCGGCTTGAGACGGGCATGGGCGCGGACCCTATGCTGCATTGCAGCGAAGGTCAACTGGGATCGATGCCGCACTTTCTCAACTTATAGTGGTATGGCTGGGGCCGCACGCATGAGGGTCTTGTCGATTGCCGCCTCGAGCTCGCGCCTGTCATATGGTTTGAGCAGGATGAGCCCGGGTAGCAGGCCCGGCTGGTTGTCGACGTCGCGCAGCTTCTCCCGCGTCGTCGCGAACACCACGCGCAGCCCCGGCCAGCGTCGCAAGGCTTGGCGGGCGAGGGCGAATCCATTCATCCCCGGCAGGATGACATCGGTAAAGAGCACGGCGGTGGTCGGATTTGCCTCGAGTAGGCGCATGCCTTCCTCGGCACTCGCCGCGTCGAGCACGGGGAATCCCGCGGCCACCAGAATGCGGGCGGATGCCTTGCGTAGGAGATCGTCGTCCTCGACGATCAGGATCAACGGGTCGAGAGGCGATCGGGCGCCGCGAGCGATCATTAAGCCTGGTAACGACGCCGGCGCCAAGAAGGTTCCCGCAGGTCGCGCCGGTGATCCCGCACCGTGCGGTCGAAGCGCGACCGGAAAACCGGTGGCGGCGGCGCGCCGCCGCCGATAGTCTGCACCGCGCCATGGCCGCGCGCGACACGACATCCGACCCTGCCGCGCTCGCTCCCGACGCGGCGGTGCCCGACGCGACAGCGGGCGAGCGAAGCTACCCTGGTCTGGCTCGTCGGCAATCCCATCAATCTCTATCCCGACGAGGCGCAGTATTGGCTGTGGTCGCGCCATCTCGCACTCGGCTATTTCTCGAAACCGCCATTGCTGCCGTGGATCATCGCGCTGACGACGTCGATCCTCGGCGAGGACGAGTTTGCCATTCGCGTCGCCTCGCCGCTCTTGCACTTGGCGACCGGGCTCGTCGTCTACGCGATCGCCCGGCGGCTTTACGATGCGCGTGTCGCCTGCTGGTCTGCCGTGCTCTACGCAACCCTGCCGGCGGTGTCGCTATCCTCCGCCATCATGTCGACCGATGTGCCGCTGATGCTGTGCTGGGCGGTCGGCCTTTACGCGTTCATCCGGGCGCGCGAGAGCGCGGGATGGCGCTGGTGGATCATCGCCGGCGTCGCCGCCGGGATCGGCCTTCTCGCCAAATACGCGATGGAATATTGGCTGCTCTCGGCGCTCATCCTGGTGCTCGCCTTTCGCGACGAGCGGCGGCACCTACGGCACCTCTTCGCTACGGCGGTGATCGCCCATCTGATCTATCTGCCCAATCTGCTGTGGAACGTCGCCAACGGCTTCGTCAGCTACAAGCACACCGAGGCGAACGCCAATCTTGCCGGTTCGCTGCTGCATCCGAAGGCGTTTCTCGAATTCTTCTCGGCGCAATTCGGCGTCTTCGGACCGCTGCTCTTCGGCACGCTGCTCGTCATCCTGTTGGTTTATCCGCGCACCCTTGCCGACAGGCGCGCGCGGCTCCTCGCCGTCTTCGCGTTACCCACTCTGGCGATGATGCTGACGGTCAGCTTCCTCTCACGCGCGCACGCCAATTGGTCGGCCCCGACTTACGTCTCGGCGACGGTGCTGGTCGCCGCCTTTCTCGTCGCGCATGGCCGAACCGTGCTGCTCGCCGCCTCGCTGGTCATCCATGTCGGCGCGGCGCTGTTCCTCGTCGGCGGGCGTCAGACCGCGGCCGCGCTCGGCACCGAGCTGCCGGCCAAGCTCGATCTCTTGCACCGCGTGCGTGGCTGGGACGTGCTCGGTCGCACCGTCGGCGATCTCTTGCTGCACCGTCCGGGATTTATTCTGATGACGTGGTCGCGCGAAGATCTCGCGGCGCTCATCTATTATGTGCTGCCGCATCCGTTTGACGCGGTGATCTACAATCCCGGCGGCGGCGCACGCAATCAGTTCGAGATGGAGACCGACATGAACAGCTATGTCGGTCGCGACTTCCTCTTCATCACCCAGAGCGAGATCGAGCCCTGGAACGCGGCATTCTTCACCGCCGTGTCGCCGCCGATCCGCATCACCATCCCGCTCGGCTCCGGCGCCACGCGCCGCTATTTCGCCTACGACCTCGGCGGCTTCAAGGGTTACCGCTAATCGCGCGGCGATCGAGGCCGAGCCGCGCACGCCACGCCAGCGTCGGGTGGGGGTGGATCGCGCCGTCGCGCGCCGCCTGGAGATCGATGCCGCTTTGCGCGAAGACGAAGCGGATATAGGGCACGATCGCGAAGGCGAGAAAGGCGCCCATGATGACGTCGCTGAGGTAATGGGCGGTGATGATGATGCGGCTCGCCGCGATCAGCACCGCGAAGATTGCGTAAAGCACACGATAGCGCGGCCAGACCATGCCGAGGGCGAGGGCGATGGCGACGGCATTCGCGGTATGGCCGGACGGGAAGGACCAATAATCGGCTTGCGTGCCCCACCAGGTGAAGGCGTAGTCGCCGTTGCTGAACAGCAGCTTCGGTCGGGCGCGGCCGAACACCGTCTTGATAAGGTCGACGGCGAGGCCGGGAACGGCGATCGCGCTGAAAAAGAACAGCGGCAGATAGGAATAGGCGCGCAACCGGTCGGCGTAGGCGACGAGACGCGGCAGAAGCGCCGCCACGCGCAGCGCGGTGAAGGCGACCGCGGCGCCGATGAGATAACCGGTCGAAACGCCGAAGCGCGTGATGAAGCGGAAGATGTCGTGGAGTGTTTCGCTCTGGCCATGGAAAAACAGCGCCAGCGGCCGGTCGAGCAGGAGCATCGACAGGATGATGGCAAGCCCGGTCGTCATCGCCCATAGCGCCAGGCGCCGGCCCTGCGATGCCGACCGGTCCTGGACCATGACGGCACGGTGGAGCAGCCAGCTTGTCGCGGTGACGAGGAGGCCGGAGAGTACGACGTCGGAGAGAAAATGACCGCCCTGGGCGATGCGCGCCAAGCCAAGCAGGCTGCCGCAAGCGAGCGCCGTCGCAATTGCCAGGCGCCGGCGTCGTGCGTCGCGCGCCAGAAAGGCGAAGGCGACCAGCGAGAAGCCGAGCGCAGCATGGCCCGAGCTGAACGAGCAGTTACGCTCGCATTGGCGCGCCGGAACGAGAGCCGGGGTGAATTGTCGGTCGCCGCCGAACTCGACGATCTGGGTCGGCCGCGCGCGCCCCCAATGATCTTTGAGGATGGTGTTGACGAGAAGGCCGGGGCCGAGCGCAAGCGCAAGGACAAGGTAGAAAGCGGCTCTGGCATCGCAGCCGAGCAGTGAACGCCGGGCGAAGTAGTGGCGGGCAGCGGCCACCGCGGCAAACAGCAGAATGGCGGCGGTGAGATAGGGCGCACTGCGGAAGAGCAGGC
>WNFC01014887.1_pt1 | contig 12389 bp, 11 predicted proteins | sample 5400541 | NCBI WGS metagenome assembly WNFC01 (sample SAMN13153342, study PRJNA577476) | soil metagenome | isolation source: 120 cm saprolite under Douglas fir tree site 2 hole 2 replicate 1 | place: USA:California | collected 2015-04-18 | reverse complement strand
TACGACGCCGCCATCGACGACCTCACCCGCCAGGCCAGGCTAGCCGCCTAACCCCTACGCCCAGCTACAAGCAGAAACGACCCGCCAACGCCAAACTTGACTCACCAAGAACATGATCACGAAGTCAAGCCTTCTAGCCCCCAGCCGGCCACGCCTAGTCCTCCGCCGGCCCCGGCGCGGCTTCGCGGCTGGCAGAAGATATCGCTGACCATGTGGACCGCGATCGCCGTCCTGATCCTGGGCGTCCTGGGCGCGGGCGTCCTGGGCGTGCGCGTCCGCATCGGCCGCCCCAGCGGATCCGAGAACGTCGTGGTGGTCACGGGCGGTCTCCCGGCCTTTACCGTCGTGTCGGCGAGCGACGTCCGGACCCGGAAGGTATCCCGAAGCGCCGTCCCGGCCGGGGCGGTGCGCTCACCGGGCGCCGTGCGCGGCCACTACGTGCTGCGACAGCTCGATGTGGGCCAGGTGGTGGTGCGCAGTGCGGTGGGCCCGCCCTCGCCGTGTCCGGAGATGGTGGTGATCCCGTTGCCGGTGGACAATGAGAGCTCAGCCGGGATCCGGGGCGGCACCTACGTCGACGTGCTGCTCGCGCCGACCGGGCAGGGCGGCACAGTCGTCGTGCTGCGGCGGGTCCTTGTCATCGAGCAGCGGACCACGGCCAGCGGCCACGTGGTCTTCCTGGCCGTTCCCCGGGACAGCGAGCGGGCCATCGGGGCGGTCGCCGGGCGGGGTCAGGTCATCCTGGCCCGGGTACCGGGTGGGACGTGAGGCGAACGGCACGTCCGCCCCGCCGGGTCCCGGCCGGGCGGACGCGGGAGGCGTTAGCGGCTCCTAGCGACCATTAGGATCGCTAGCTCACCTAGGAGTCCTCACCTACCTTCCGGCGGAAAGCCGGACCGCGCCGTGACCAGCCGGCCTTGTCTCCCATCCCGATCTCGGTGCCCGCGGGCTACTGTGGGCACCCGGTCCATCAGCTCAATCGCGTCCGGGGAACGGCGGCTGCGCGGCTAGCGGCCGGCGGCAAAGTTGTCGTCGGCGGGTCCTGGCGTGTGGTCGGCTGGGTAGTCGTGGGCAGGGAGAAGCCGGATCCCCTCGTGAAGCGGGATCATGCCGGGCATGTCGACGTGTGCCTGCCTGGTGATGGTGTTGATGTCCTGGATGGCAAGTGCGCCGGTGACCTCGCAGCGCCCGGAGTGCAGGGCCGCGAGCCTGCCCGCCTTGACCTCGGCTAGCAGGGCGCTGATCTCGAAAACGAGCGAGAGCCCGAAGCGGACGGTGGCCACGCGGTGGCCGTCGACCAGCAGGCTGACGTAGGGCTCCTGACCGGCAGTGACGCGGTGGCTGGCCAGGTCGACCAGGTCGGTGCTGCCCCGCGCGGCGAGCGTGCGCCGGGCCGCGGCGGTGAGGTCGGCGTGCTTCCGCCATCCGTCGGCGGCCACGTCGGCCAGGTTGACGTTCAGCAGCTCGGCGGCGGCCGAGCTGATCTGGCCGACCGCGGCCTCGCGGGTGAACGGTGGGAGACGGTCCAGTGCGCCGCGGATATCCCCGCCGATGTCCGCCGACCGCAGCCGCTGGGCTATGGCGGCGGTCTTGTCCTCATCCGGCCCGAACAGCAGCGCGGCGGCGGTGCGCGGGGGCGCCGATACCGAAGGGGTCATGGTCTCGTCTCCTCGATGGTCGTGACAGCGGCGTCAGGGTGCGGCTCGATGCTCACCGCGTGCGTCGCGCCCGTCCCGGTGTGCTGGACGCTGACCGTGCCCGGCGGGCCGGCCTGCGGCATCGCCTCCACGCTCGCCGCGGGCGCTGGCCGCGTGCGGTGACGGAGGTACCGGACGGCGGACACGGCGGCGACGCACCCGGCGGCCAGCAGGACGAGCAGCAGCTGCAGCGGGATGTGAAATGGCGAAGGGCCCGCCACCGTCACAGACGGGGAGCTGGTCAGGTCGGTCAGCACGTTGGCACTGCCGGGCCGTTCGGAGGCGTCGAAAGCAGAGGGACCGGCAGCCCCGGGGGCCGCTGTGGGCCGGTAGGTGATGGCGAGCACCTGCCCGGGGCCGAGGGCGAGGCCGGTGACGGTGATCTGCCTGCCGGATACGGACAGCGCACCGGGCATGGAGGTGGTGTAGCCAGCCTGGCCGGATGCTGTGGAGGGCGGTGTCCAGCCCGGCGGCACCAGCAGCGTGACCTCACCCGGGAACGCCAGGCCACTGGCGGGCGGCTGATAGGTGAAGGTCAGCGTGCCAGGACGGGAGGCCGTTACGGTCGTGGGCGCGACGGTCATGGTTCCCGTGGGTGCACCCGTGGTCCGCCCCACGCCGGTGGGCTGTACCGGGATCGTCCCGCCGGTGGCGGGCGACGATGAGCTGGTGCCGGTGGGCGACGATGAGCTCGTGCCCCTGGCGGGCGACGATGAGCCCGTGCTGGCCGGCTCGACTGTTACCTGCGGTGGGGCGAGCAGCGGGGCCCGCCTCCCGGTGCTGGCGGTCTGCTCGGAGGTGGCGAACGTGGAGGTCGTCGTGGATCCGGGCGCCGTCGCGTTGCTGTAGGTGATGGTGAACGCCTGCCCGGCGGCGAGGGTGATGCCGGTGACGGTTATCGCCGAGCCGGACACCGCGGGTGCCGGTGAGCCAGGGCTGGTGGTGACGTAGCCCGCTGCGCCCGGCGTAGCAGAGGGCGGCGTCCAGCCGGGTGGCACCGTCAGCGAGACGGCTCCACCCACTACCTCGCACCCGCTGGCTGGCGTGTAGGTGAAGATGAGCGTGCTGGTGCTGGCGGCGGTCATCGTGCCGGGCGACACCGTCTCCGTGCCGGTGCCGTCCGCGCACGTTACCGTCACCACTGGGGACGGGTGGAGTTCGATGAGCGATCCTGTGGTGGTGGACTGCTCGAAAGCCCTGAAGGTGGCGGGGCCCGCGGAGCCCTGTGCCGTCGCATCGCTGTAGGTGATGGTGAGCGACTGTCCCGCGGGGAGGATGATGTTGCCCACCGTGACCTGCTGCCCGGCGAAGAAGAACGTGGCGTGGGCCACGTTGCAATTTCCGGCGAGGGTGAAACAGGCCACTTTGATGCCGCCCTGGCCGGCTGCTGAGGGAGGCGTCCAGCCCGGGGGGACAGCAAGCGCGATGGAGCCGAGTTTGAGGTTCTGGTTGGCTGACGCCATGTAGATGAAGGTCAGCGTGGTAGTTCCCGACGCGGGCACCACGGTGGGCGGGATCGTTATGGTGCCCGTGCCGTCGGCGCTCCGAACGCCTGGCACGGCGCGCGACAAGAGCGAGGCAGCAATCACCGGCGCGCGATGCGTGGCCGACGGGGCGCCGCCCGGGCCGGCCGCCAGCGGGCCCGGCGCGGGAGCCTTCATTGGCCACATTTCAAACGCCCCTGCTAGTGCAAATCCTCTTAACTTGCAGAGCAGGAGCACGGCACGCTGATACGGCAGATTCCCGCACGAGCCGGATTCTGGGTGATCGCCAGCCGGGTGGCGCGGTCGGGGCGTAGGCGGTGCGGAAAAGGCCCCGGATGGGGTGGCCGATGTTGATGTTGTGCGCGAAAGTGGTGGGCTTCGCCGGCGCCCGTGGGGTCAAAGCGGATGTAGATGCCGTCGTCCTGGCTGCTGTTCGGGTCATACACCTGTCCCTCCCCGGCGGCGCCAGCAGCCTGCCCGGCCGTCACTCCCGGCGGGTTCTCGTGCGCGATGCGGTGTGGCAGAACAAGTACGCCGGCAGCCAGATCTATATGGCCTCGACGAGCAAGCTCGCGATCGCCACCACGCTGCTGGCCGAGAATCAGGCGGGGACCATCCACCTGACCAGTTCCGACTGGGCCCAGATGTACCAGATGCTGCACGTGAGCGACGACAATGCGGCGGACAGTCTGTGGTTCAAGTACGGCTCTTCGTTCTACACCAGCTACTTCCCGCGGATCGGGCTGACCACTGCCCAGTACCTGCCGCAGCAGGGCGTCACCGGCGCGTACTGGGGCGAGATGACCTGCACCCCCGACGACCTGAACCGGCTCATCAACTATGTGCTCGACACGCTGCCCGCGTCGCTGAGCGACTACCTCGTCGGCGAACTCCGCCACGTCGCGAGCGTGCAGCACTTCGGGGTCTGGGGCGCGGGGCCGTCCAACGAGCCGGGCAACAAGGATGGCTGGTCGGTGGAGAAGCCCGGCTGGATTGTCGATTCGGTGGGCTTCGCCGGACCCGGCGCCGAGTACACCCTGACCCTGATGAACAGCCTGGAGGGGGAGGGCGACTATGAGGACGGTACCGACACGGTGACCCAGGTCGCCGCGATCCTGTTCCAGGGCCACCAGATTCCCGCGCCCAATTTGCAGGCCACCCCCTAGCACCCTTCGGCCTTCCACCGCGCGACCAGCCTCCCGACCGCGCGACCGGTCTCCCGAACCGCGCGACCGGTCTCCCGAACCGCGCGACCGGTCTCCCGAACCGCGCGACCGGTCTCCCGAACCGCGAGACCGGTCTCCCGAACCGCGTGACCGGTCTCCCGAACCGCGCGATCAGCCTCCCGATCGCACGACCGGTCTCCTTGTGATTTAATCTGGAAAAACCTACTAACTTGATCGATAAGGTGGACCTTAATGCGACGAGGGCTACTCGCGGCGGGAGCGGTCGCTGTCACTGTGCTGGCGGCCGCGTGCAGCTCGTCAGCGGCATCCTCCGGCTCCGGCTCGAATTCCGGCTCGAGCGCGGCCCCCGTGACCCTGCGCCTGGGCTTCCTGGCCAACGTCACACACGCGCCCGCCCTGGTCGGTGTGGACAAGGATTTCTTCACCCAGAGCCTGGGCAAGAACGTCACCCTCAGCGTCAAGATCTTCAGCACCGGGACCGAGGAGACGACCGCGATCCTGGCCGGGCAGCTTGACGCCGCCTATGTCGGCCCGAACCCGGCGATCAACGCGTGGAAGAAGTCGAGCGGCACCGCCATCAAGATCATCTCAGGGGCGGCGTCGGGTGGCGCTTCGTTGGTGGTGAAGCCTGGCATCACCAGTGCCGCCCAGCTCAAGGGCAAGTCGCTGGCCACGCCGTCGCTCGGCAACACCCAGGACGTAGCGCTGCGCTACTGGCTGAAGCAGCACGGCCTGGCCACCAGCCAGACGGGCGGCGGGGATGTCCCCATCAAGCCGACCACGCCCAACTCGGCCGCCGTGCTCGAATTCAAGTCGGGCCAGATCGCGGGCGGCTGGGAGCCGGCGCCATACGACGCCGAGATGGTGGCCGACGGCGGCACCCGCCTGGTGAACGAGGCCAGCCTGTGGCCCAGTGGCCAATTCGTCACCACCAACCTCGTCGTCACGCAGTCGTTCCTGAAGGCCAACCCGAGTGCGGTCAATGGCCTGCTCAAGGGCCAAATCCAGGCGAACGACTACATCAGCAAGAACCAGGCCGCCGCGGAGACGGCCGCCAACGCGGAGCTGACCAAACTCACCGGCAAGGGCCTGAAGTCGTCCATCCTGGCCGCTTCGTTCAAGGAAATCACCTTCACCGACGACCCCATCGCGTCCTCGCTATCCGCCGACGCACAGCACGCCGAGGCGGTCGGGCTGCTCAAGGCCGTGAACCTGGGCGGCATTTACGACCTCAGCCCGCTGAACAAGCTGCTGACCGCAGCGGGCGAATCACCAGTGAGTTCATGAGGTGGTGAGTGCATGAGCGTTATCCCTAGCCGCGCTGCGCCCCTGGACACCTCTCCGGGGGCGTCAGCGCGTCAAGACTCCCGCACGGCTGCGGACCTTCCGCCCGCGCCGGGGAGTGCCAGGCCGGATGCGGCGATCCAGATCTCCGAGGTCTCCAAGACGTTCGGCCGGGGGGCATCGGCCGTGGTCGCCCTCGACCACATCTCCCTGTCGGCCACGCCGGGGGAGTTCGTCTGCCTGATCGGTGCCTCCGGTTGCGGCAAGAGCACTTTGCTGTCCCTGGTGGCTGGCCTGGACCAGGCGACATCCGGCGAGATATCCACCAACGGCAACCGGGTCGCGCTGATGTTCCAGGAGCCGGCGCTGTTCCCCTGGCTCACCGCGGCCCGCAACGTCGAACTGGCGCTGCGGGCCACCGGCGCGTCCCGGGCCGAGCGGCGGGAGCGGGCCGCCGAGCTGCTCGAGCTTGTGCACCTCGGCGGCTTCGGCGGCAAGCGGCCGCACGAGCTTTCCGGCGGGATGCGCCAGCGGGTGGCTCTGGCCCGCGCGCTCGGCCAGGAAGCGGACGTGCTGCTGATGGACGAGCCGTTCGGCGCGCTCGACGCGATGACCCGCGACCTGCTGCACGAGGTGCTTGAGGGAATCTGGCGGCGGCGTGGCCTGACCGTGCTCTTCGTTACCCACGAGGTACGCGAGGCGGTCCGCCTCGGGGACCGGGTGGTCCTGCTCAGCAGCCGTCCCGGCCGGGTCATCGGGGACTTCAAGGTCGACCTGGACCGGCCGCGCGGCATGGACTCGGCGGATACCGTCGAACTGGCGATCAGGATCAAGAGCCAGCTGCGGGAAGAGGTGGTCCGTCATGGCAGTTGACACCTCCGAGTATGGGACTACGGCGCCTGAGACCCCAGCGGCGGCGATCGCCGGGCTGGACAATCTGGACCTGGTCCAGGTCACGCGTAGGCGGCGCCTCCCGGAGAAGATCTGGGCCGCCACATGGCCGAAGCTGCTGGCCCTGGTGATCGTGCTCGGCATCTGGGAGCTGGTCTACCTCAGCGGCTGGAAGTCGCACTCCATCTTCCCCGGGCCGTTCCAGGTGTTCCCCAACCTTTGGGACCAGGCGCAGCATGGCCTGCTGTGGTCGGCCGTCGCCACTACCACCAAGCGGGCCTTCATCGGCTTCGGCCTGGCGCTGATCATCGGCTCGGTGATCGGTGCGTTGGTGTCGAGGATCCCGCCGCTGCGGGCGGCGGTCGGATCGATCCTCACCGGGCTCCAGATCATGCCGTCGATCGCCTGGTTCCCGTTCGCGATCATCTTCTTTGGGCTGAACACCTCCGCCATCGTGTTCGTCATCGTGCTCGGCGCCGCGCCATCGATCGCCAACGGCCTGATCGCGGGGGTGGACTACACCCCGCCGCTGCTGCTGCGGGTGGGCAAGACCATGGGCTTGCGGCGGGTCGCGCTGTACCGGCACCTCATCCTGCCCGCGTCGCTGCCGACCTATGTGGCCGGCCTCAAGCAGGGCTGGGCCTTCGCCTTCCGCAGCCTTATGGCGGGCGAACTGCTCGTGATCATCGCCAACACCTCGTCGATCGGCGTCCTGCTCTCCAACGACCAGGATCAGGCCGACATGGTCGGGGCCATATCGATCATGATTGTGATCCTGGTGCTCGGCATCCTGGTGGATGGCCTGTTCAACATCGCCAACGGCCGGATTCGCCGTCGCTGGGGCCTGACGGATCCCGCGAGCGCCGGGTAGCGCCGGTCACGCCGGCTGGTACGTCGCGATCATGACGCCGGTCGTGGTCGTCACGCTGCCAGCCAGCCGGAGATCGGCCGGTGGGCTGCCGTCCGGGAACAGGCGCCGGCCCGAGCCGAGGACCAGCGGGTGGATGAGGAGCACATACTCGTCGATGAGGTTGCGGCGTCTCAACGACTGGATCAGCTCTCCGCTGCCCAGGATTGTGAGATCTGGGCCCGGCTGCTGCTTGAGGTCGGCCACGGCATCTGCGGCGTCGCCCTTGAGCAGCGTCGAGTTCTTCCAGGGCAGCGGTTCGGCCAGCGTCGTCGACGCGACGTACTTCTGGGTGGCGTCCAGCACTTCGGTGAAGGGGTTGTCCGTCCGGTTGGGCCAGACGGATGCAAAGTCCTCGTAAGTGCGGCGGCCCAGCAGCAGGGCGCCGGCCTGCGCCATCCCCTCTCCCATCACGCGGCCCATGACCGGGTCGTTGTAGCGCAGGGCCCAGCCGCCGCGGTCGAAGCCGCCACGGACATCCTCGTCGGGGCGCCCCGGTGCCTGCATCACACCGTCGAGCGTCAAGTTGTTGGTCACGACGACTTTCCTCATGTGAGGTTCCCTCTCCAGGATGAGCCGGCTCCGTCGCCGCCTCTCAACCCCTACACGAACGGCGGACGACCGAATCGACATCCGACGGCCAAGCTCATGAAAGCTCTTCCGGCGCAGCCGCGGGGGACCGCTACGGCGAGATCGGCTGGTTGGCGTCGTTGCCCGTGATCACCCGGACTCCGCGCTCTCCTTGATGGCGGCGAGAGTGACGGGGATGCCCCTATGCGCAGCCTCGGTGCGATTGGCAATCTGGGCCTCGGCGTCCTCGCCGAACCTCGCCTGGAACCTGGCGATGCCGTCAGGGAGGAATTCCCACGACTCCGTGACCTGCGTCCCCCCGTCAACGGGGGTGAAGGCATAGCTCCAGCGCACCAGCGAGCCGCCGACGACGAACGCGAACTCCCGGCCGCGCTCCGCCGCCACGACCTGGGAGCGGGTTTCCCAGACCCGCTCAGGCAGCTCATTTCGCCCCGTGAACCAGGCACCCACACGGAGGCTGTCGCCATCGTCCCACCAGCAGGCCTTGCAGACCGGGCTCCACTCGCCCATGCGGGTCACGTCGGAGACCATGTCGTAGAGGGATTCCGCCGACCGGGCGACGACGATCGACTCTGAATAGCGGAGACCGCTCATCCCCTCAGTATCCCGTCGCGGATGGGCGAGTTGCCCGTCGCGCGCGGGTCCGCGGGTGCCTTCTGGGTCGCCTACGGCTCGGTGCCGCTGGGTCGCCTACGGCTCCGTGCTGGCACGGTCGCCTACGGCTCGGTGCCGCTGGGTCGCCTACGGCTCCGTGCTGGCTGGGTCGCCTACGGCTCGGTGCCGCTGGGTCGCCTACGGCTCCGTGCTGGCTGGGTCGCCTACGGCTCCGTGCCGTAGATCAGCGTGCCGTTGTAGTAGACGGTGATGTGTGGGTTGGCCGTGAAGCTCGCGTCGGCCGCGTTGAACGAGTAGTCGTTGGTCTGCGTCATGGTCGCGTAGTTAGCCTGGTAGATGCGGTTCTGGATGCCGCCGGTGCTCGCACCCGGGGCCAGCGACCCGGCTCCGCTGGTAAAGCCGAGCTGCAGATAGTGATCGGCCCCTGTCCTCGGCGGGCTCACCGTGACGAAGGAGCTTGTCACGTTCGCGCAGCCCACCGACGTGTAGTCACACGCGTACTGCAGAGCCTGGGTGCCATCCTCGGTGAACCAGTACCGGACGGTGAGGCTGGACAGCGGCACCGGGTTCGCGCCGTTGTTGACCAGTTGGATCTGGTTGCTGAGCGTGGACGGGGTCGCCCCGGTCGTGGACGTCTCGTACTGGGCGGTCACCGTCGGCGAACCACCGCCGCCCCCACCACCAGTCCCGCCACTGGACGAGCAGCCCTCGTCAGCCGTGAGCGACGGGGTCTGCCCGGAGACGAGCTGCCCGTTGACGTAGACCGGGATGTAGGGGTCCGGGGCGGACGTGTAGCTGCCGGCCGCGAGCCCGGTCATGAAGGGCGAGGCCGCTGAACTCCAGTAGAACTTGTAGCCCGGCCCCATCGCGGCGTTGATGCCGAACTCGAACGCTCGCGACGGCGGCAACCCGATCTGGTCGTTGCCCCAGTTGACGGTGACGTAGTAGACGCAGCTGTTCGCGTCTCCCCACTGGGTCGGCGCGCTCATCGCCGTCGGGGTGCCGTCGATCTGGCCGGCCGCGTCGTAGTACACCGGCGTGGAGACGGCGCTGATCGACTGACCCGCCTTGACAAGCGAGCTGATGTCGAAGTAGACCCGAGCGCTCATGCCGGACTGGAAGTGCGGAGGCTCGTCGGCCACGTTGTTGACGGTGACGGTGAGCTGGGTTCCCTGGTTGCTGTCCTGGTTCAGGGCCGCGCTCGCGTAGTAGGGGGTGCCCGCCGGCTCGGCTGGCGGGGTGAAATTGGTCATTGTCTGGCTCTGCCCGTAGTACTGGTAGAGCCCGGCGAGCGCGCCGACCATGGCCGCGTTGTAGTCCACGGCGACCTCGTTGAGCACGAAGTCGGTCGTGACATCGTCTGGCTGGTCGGTGGAGCTCGGGCCGCCGACCAGCGCGCCGAACAGGATGTGCCGGTCGGTCGGCGGGTCGGACTGGCTGTTGGTCAGTGAGCCCTGCGCGTCGCCGTGGTGCGGGTGGGACGCGGCCGTCGCCGTGCCGCCGACTAGGGACCCGACCCCTGGCGTGGTACTGCCGAACCCCACGATGTAGGACCATTTAGCTGGGTTGTCACCCATCAGGTAGTTCATCTGGCCCATCGCCCAGTTGCTGAACAGGACGCTCTGCGGATCGGTCGGGAAGCTCTTCCGGTAGGCCAGGGCCTCCAGCTCGGCGGCGGCGTTGTAGCGAGCGGAGCCCCAGGTGGTGAGGTAGGAGAACCCGGCCGGGGTGGTCGCGATGAAGTTGGTGTCGTTCGCGTTGTCGTGCGGCACGTGGGACCAGTACTGGACTTGCCACTTGTTGAAGTAATGGACGTCCTGCTGTGTGGTCGCCGGGATGGCCGAGTTGCCCGCGACGATGGGGTCGAGCAGTGAGAAGACGCCGCCCCACCGGGCGTCCCAGCTCATCACCTAGATGTTCTGCCAGGTGGAACCCGGGCTGGTGATGATGTTGCTCAGGTAGCCGTTGTACGCGCCGTTCGGGCCGGTCGAGATGATGTCGTTGACGTAGCTGAGGTTGCTTGTCGCCAGGTAGAGCCAGTCCGCGGCCCAGGCTTCCTCACTCACGTAGCCGCCGGAGCCGTAGAACCCGCCGGAGTACCCGAGTCCGGGGTTGGCCCGGGCGAACGCGTAAAGAGCCTCTGCGTATTTCAGGCACTGCGCCGAATAGGCCGCGTTGCTGCTGGCCGTCAGGATCGACTCCACCGCCAGTGCCGCCGCCGCGCTCGCGGTCTGGTCGGCGGCGGGCGTCTGGGAGGTCGCGAAATAGGCGGGCCGCGGGTACAGGGTCGCGCTCTGCAGCTCCGATGGACCCCAGTAGTCGTGGTCGACCGAGCCCTCGCCGACCTGATAGGCGAAGGCCACGACCTGGCCGGCGGAGTTCAGGAACGTGGAGCGCAGGAAGTAGTCGCTGAACCATTTCATCTCGTCGAGCCCGTGGGCCCAGGTGCCCGTGGCCGTGTAGGCCTGCGGGAACTCGTACATGCCCCAGCCGAGCACCGACGCCGCGTAACTCTGCGGCAGGCCGAACTTGACGTGGTCGCCGGCGTCGTGGAAGCCGCCAGACAGGTTCACGCAGCCTGTGTTGCCCGGGTCGAGCACGGACTTGTTGGCCGCGATGAACGCGGCCGACATGTTCACTCCGTTCGGCACCGCGGCCGACTTCGGCACCAGCGGCACGCAGCTGTCAGTGGGCTCGGAGTTACCGCGCCAGCTCAGTGGCTGGTCGCCGGCGGTGCGGGCCGGGCCTGACTTCTGCGCGTCGTAGAAGTACAGCGATTCCTGTAACCCAAGCGGCAGGCTGTAATGCGGCACGCTGGCCAGCGCCGCCCCGGCCGGGCTTGAGGTGACCGCCCCCAGCAGGGCGGCGAGCAGCCCCCCGGCCACTGGGAGGATGAGAATCCGGCGGGCGGGGGTCTTCCACATGGCAGCACTCCATGGGTCGGCGGGTGGACCGGCTGCACCGGCCCCCGGCGACCCCAGCCGGAGAGGCAGCCGGGGCCGCCAGAGCGGCGCCCACAACGTACCCAGCCCCCGGGCAGCCGGGAACCAGCCGGCCACGCCCGGTTGCCCCCGGCCCCGCGTCACTTGCCTGGCCTGCGGCGTTTGCGCCGGCAGTAGTCACACGCCGGGAAATTTTCAGGCTGGCCGCCAGCTCCGCCGACCGTGATCAGGGAACATTCGCGTCACATAGGGGGATGCAGAGGATCCGAAAGCCCGGCCCCCGCCGACCAGGGGCTCCGACTGGTGATCGAGTGGACAACCCAACTCTGACCCGCCAGCCAAGCACGCCACCCCTACCAGGCTAACGACAAGGAGACCCGCCGCCAGGCCGCGCGGCCAAACCCATCCTGCCGCAGCCGCGAGGCCCCCCGCCTGAGGAACCACACACTCTAAGCAAGGCGGAACCACGCTGACAAGGAACCCGGTCAAGACCTCACCGAAACCGTGCGGCAGGCAGCACGCACGGGTGACGCCCACAGCGGCGGCATGATCAGCTAGGCACCATTGACACCAGGTACCACCCATGCTCAGGATGAAGGGCAACCATCGTCAACCTCATCTTGGTAGGTGGATCATGAGACTACGGTTCCTTGGAAAGGACTCAACTCCGGGCGACTCGCCGACCTTGTACGAGACCGACCGAAACACCTTCGTCATCCAGGGCTGGAAGGTCACCGACACAGCAGCGCTGTCCCAAATGAAGATCCCGGACTACGAGACCTGCATTGAGG
>WNFC01007025.1_pt1 | contig 12389 bp, 7 predicted proteins | sample 5400541 | NCBI WGS metagenome assembly WNFC01 (sample SAMN13153342, study PRJNA577476) | soil metagenome | isolation source: 120 cm saprolite under Douglas fir tree site 2 hole 2 replicate 1 | place: USA:California | collected 2015-04-18 | reverse complement strand
CGCCACAGCCGGTGGACGCGCAGCTGCTCGGAGATGATGCTGCGCACCGTCATGCGAGGGTTGAGCGAGGCGTAGGGGTCCTGGAAGACGATCTGGATCCTGCGGCGGAGGGTTCTGATGCGTGCCGCTCGGGCGCCGATGAGCTCTTCGCCGTCGAAGGTTATTGAGCCCGACGTGGCGTCGAGGAGTCGCAGCACCATCCTGCCTGTCGTGGATTTGCCGCATCCCGACTCGCCGACCAGGGCAACGGTCTCGCCGTGTCCCACGTCGAAGCTGATACCCGACACGGCGTGGACATGTCCGTGCACTCGGCGCAGCAGGCTGGTGCGGATCGGGAAGTCCTGAACGAGGTCTCGGACCTCGAGAATCCTGTCGCCACGCCTCGATGAGGCGTCGGCGGCCTGGTGCCCGGACCTGGTGGGTCGGGGCCGGTTGGACCCGGCGCCCTCGTCTGTGCCGGTCGTTGGCTGAGCGTCGGAGCCTGCTGCGGCGGGGAGCTGCGCGATGGCTGGGAGGTCTGCGGCGGCGAGGACCGCGCGGTGCTCGCTCAGGTCCAGCTCGGCGCCGATGTGGGAGTGGAGGGCGTCGGGGGAGACGTCGCCGAGCTCGCTGCGGCGGTGACAGGCGCTGAGGTGGCGGCCGCGACCGGTGTCGTCGACCAGCTCAAGCAGGGGGCGCGAGGTGGCGCAGGGGTCGGCCAGTTTTGCGTAGTCGCAACGTGGGTGGAACGGGCAGCCGGGGGGGACGAAGATGAGCGACGGCGGCTGGCCCTTGATCCGGTACAGCCGCTCGGACCTGGTCCCCCGGTCGAGGCGCGGGAGGGAGGCAAGCAGGCCCAGCGTGTAGGGGTGGCGTGATCGGTAGAAGATGTCGTCGACGACACCGGTCTCGACGGGCCGTCCGGCGTACATGACCAGGACCCGGTCGGCCATGCCGGCGACGACGCCGAAGTCGTGGGTGATGAGCACGATGGCCGATTTGGTGCGCTCCTTGATCCGCTGCAACACGTCGAGGACCTGCGCTTGGATGGTCACGTCCAGGGCGGTGGTCGGCTCGTCGGCGATCAGCACGTCGGGCTCGTTGCAGATCGCCATCGCGATCATGGCCCGTTGTCGCATCCCGCCCGAAAGCTCATGGGGGTACTGGTCGACTCGTGCCGCCGGGTTGGGAATCCCCACCAGCTCGAGCAGGTCGATGGCCCGGTCTCGTTTGGTGGCATTGCTCATCTCGGGATGGTGGACCGCGATCGCCTCCTCGATCTGGTGGCCGACGCTGAAGACCGGGTTGAGGGCGGCCAGGGCGTCTTGGAACACCATGGCCAGTCGGTCCCCGCGCAGCTTCCGGCGGTCGGCTTCGGCCATCTGCAACATGTCCTGGCCGCGGAAGATGACCTGGCCCTCCACGGCGGCGCTGTCGGGCAATAGCGCCATGACTGCCAGCGAGCTGACGCTCTTACCCGACCCCGACTCGCCGACAATGCCCACCACCTCGTTGGGGTAGATGTCGTAGCTCAGGGCGTCGACGGCCCGGACGACGCCGTATCCGGTGTCGAACGACACCGTGAGGTTGCGCACCGACAGCAGCGGCTGGCCGGCGTCGATGGCGGCCAACGCTGCGCCGGGGCCCTCAATTGGCGCCCCGCTGCCCGCGTCGGGTGGTACCGGCGCCCCTAACCGGGCCACGGGGCGCACCAGAGGCGTAGACGGGACCGTGTCGAGGTCGTGACGGTGACGGCGTCTGCTGCCCTCGCAGCGGTGGCGACCGGGAGACCGATCGTGTCGGAACAGGGGCGGCGATCGGTGCTTCTCCGGGAATCTCTCGACAGTCGGGATGGTTCTACGAAGCGGTTCTCGCCATGGCAGACAGAGAGACGTCGCTGCCGGGGCTGCGCCGGTATCGTGCGCGTGAGGGGGATGGCGGTCACGTCCCAACACCTCGACGGCGGCGCACGGCTGGGGTCGAGGACCCGCTGAACCGCTGGCCGCGGTGCGGCGCCGACCGGGGTCCCGCGATGAGCCAGCGGCGGCGCCCGGGGAGTCGCCGGGTCTGAGGGTCGAAGGCGTCGCGCAGGCCGTCGCCGAACAGGTTGAACCCCAAGACCAGCAGGAAGATCGCCAAGCCGGGGAACAGCATCATTTGGGGGGCCTGACTCAAGTAGGTGCGCCCCTCGGAGAGCATGGCGCCCCATTCCGGGGTGGGGGGGCTCACACCCAACCCGAGGAAGGACAGCCCCGATATCTCGAGCAGGACGATCCCCATGTCCAAAGTAACGAGCACCACGATCGGGGTGAAAATGTTGGGCAGCACGTGGCGGGCCATGACCCGCAACGAGGACGCGCCCGAGGCGCGAGCCGCCTCGACATACTCCTTGTGCCGTTCCACCAGGACGGCGCTGCGCACGATACGGGCGTAGGACGCCCAGGCAACCGCGATGAGCACCAGGGTGAGGTTGCGCAGTCCCGGGCCGAGCAGCCCGAGGATAGCCATGGCCAGCAGGAACGGCGGGAAGGCGAGCAGAAGGTCCACGACCCGACCGACGGCCACGTCGAGGATCCCGCCCCGGTACCCGACGACCAGCCCGATCAAGGTGCCGATAACGCCGATGAGCACACCGGCCACCACGGCTGTGCCGATCGATATGCGGCCGCCGTAGAGCAGCCGGGACAACACGTCGCGGCCCAGGTTGTCGGTGCCCAGCGGGAAGGCCGCCGAAGGGGGGGCGAACTTTCGGAGGACATCCACGTGGTTGGGGTCGTGAGGGGCCAGCGCGGGAGCCAGCACGGCCCCGACGACGAGCAGAACGACGATGGCGAGGCCGACGACGGCGGTCGTGTCGCGCAGCAGGCAGCCGATGGCAGCGCGCGGCGAGCCCACCTGGCTCGGCAGGGCCGGGTGGGCGACGGCCGGCGACGGGGGGGCGGCGGTGACGGTCACACGCTGCTGCCGGTGGCGATGCGGGGGTCGAAGAACGCGTAGCTGACATCGACGACAAGGTTGAGCAGGGCGAACGACACGCCCGCATAGAGCACGAAACCCTCGATGGTCGGGTAGTCCCGCTGTTGGATGGCGCCCACCAGGAGACTGCCCACGCCGGGCCACACGAAGATGGTCTCTATGACCGTGGCCCCGGCCAGGAGGAAGCCGAAGTTGACGCCGACCGCGGTCACGACTGGCACCACGGCGTTCCGAAGGGCGTGCTTGGCCACCACCGACGACTCCTTGACGCCCTTGGCTCGGGCGGTGGTCACGTAGCCGCTGCCGAGCGCCTCGAGCATTGACGAGCGGGTGAAGCGGCTGAGCACCGCAGCGGGGGCCAAGGCGAGGGTCACCACAGGCAGCACCAGGTGGAGATACCCACCCCGGCCGGCCACGGGCAACACATGGAGCCGGACGGAGAACAGGATGATGAGCAGCAACGCCAGCCAGAAGCTGGGCATACACGCCCCGGCCATCGACAGCATGCGCATCAGCTGGTCGCTGGGCCGGTTGCGCCGCATCGAGGCCAGCACGCCGGCGGGGATGGCGATCAGCATGGCCAGCAGCATGGCGGGCAACGCCAGTTCCAACGTGAGCGGGATGCGGCGGAACAGCTCCTGGCGGACCGGTGCCTGGGTGGAATACGACCGGCCCAGGTCGCCCCGGGCGGCTCGGGCCGCCCAGTGCAGATAGCGGGAGAGGGGCGCCTGGTCGAGTCCCAGCTGGTGGCGGGTTGCCACCACCTCGGCCCGGCTAGCCGGGCGGCCCGCCATCCGCGAGGCGACAGCGAATGCAGGGTCGCCCGGTGTCAGGTTCGACAGGACGAAGGTGAGGCCCGAGATCAAGACCACGGTCGGGATGACCAGCAGCAAGCGGCGCAGCACAAAGGAGAGCATCTACGGGTCGCCTCTTTTCAGGCACTTATTGTGCCTCGCCGACGTTGCGGTGACGGTTACCCCGAGACGCTCACCGTGTCCCAGCGGACGTGGAGGAACGCCGGGTGAGGCACGAACCCCTGGATGCCTTTGCGCAACCCGTAGATCCGGTACACGCCGGCCAGGACGACGGCGGAAGCGTCGACGTCGATGAACTCGTTCATGGAGTTGGCCACGATCTGGCGGACCCTGACGGGGTCGGGCTCGGAGAGGGCGGGGGCGAGGAGCTGATCGAACTTGCCGCCCGGCCCGAACAGCTTCTGGTAACTGAACGGCGTCCCCGATCCGGGCCCGGTGTAGTAGAGCAGGATGGGCAGGAAGCCCGGGTTGGCGTCGTTCTGGTTGCCCTGTTCCAAGAACATGTCTCCGTCGCCGGCGTCCATGACCGCGCTATAGGAGTCCGAGTCGGGCCGCTCGGTGATGGCCACGTCGATGCCGATGTCCTTCAGCTGGGACTGCACGAAGGTTGGGATGGGCCGCAGGATCTCGGCCGCCGGGAACCCCGACACCAGCACCAGGTGCAGCTTCTTACCGTTCTTCACTCGGATGCCGTCGCTGCCAGGTACCCATCCGGCCGCGTCGAGCATCGACTTGGCTTTGACCGGGTCATGGGTGACCCCGGTTATCGTCGAGGTGTAGGGGGCCAGCGATGCCGGAGCGACCATGGTCTGGTCGGTGGTCGCCAACCCGTCGAGGACGCCCGAGACGAGCTTGGCGCGGTCGATGCCCATGGCTACCGCTTGGCGGACCGCCACGTCGGTGAGGATGTCGAAGCCGGGTTTGCCGTGCTGGTTGAGCAGCAGGGCGTCGTAGGCGCCCACGCCGCTGGTCAGGATCTGGAAGCCGTTGGATTTCAGTCCGGCCACGTCGTCGCGGGGCACCTCGAAGGCGGCGTCGATCTCACCGGACTGCAAAGCCAGGCGCCGGGTGCTGGCGTCGGGGTAGAACCGGAAGGTGATCTTGGCCACCTTGGCCTTGGCCCCCCAGTAGTCGGGGTTGCGCTCGACAACGATGCGCTCCTTGGGCACGTACTCCACGAAACGGAACGGGCCGGTGCCAACAGGTTTCTTGCCCAGGTCCGAGCCGGGGGCGGCGACACCGTACTCGGGGTGGACCATCTGCTCGGGCACCCGCAGGTTGGTCACCGTGGGGGTGAAGTCCAAGGTGGACTCGTCGACCACCGACACCGAGTTCGGGCCCGCCTTGAGGGAGCTGCCGCCCTTCATAGCGGCCAACCGGTCGAACAGGCCGACCTTGACCGCCATGGCATTGAGAGCCTGGCCGTCGTGGAACTTGACGCCGTGGCGGATCTTGAAACGCCACGTGTTGGGCGCGATGAGCGTCCAGCTCTCAGCCAACGCTGGCACCACCTTGTAGTCCGGCGTGATGGTGGCCAGCGTCTCGACGATATTGGCGTTGAGGGGGTACTCGCCCAGGCTGGCCTGGGCGCCGCTGAGGACGTACTGGTCCTCGGTGAAGCCCACCGTCAGCGCGACGTTCGGGTTGCTCGAAGCGGTTTTCGCCGCAGTGGTGCTCGCGCGGCTGCAGGCGACCGCAAGCATCGCAACCGCGAGTACCAGGGCCAGATTTGTGGTGCGCACGCGGCGCAGAATGGCGGCAGTTTTCATGTTCGTCCCTTCTGTCAGAGGGCGGGCGCGCCGGCGAGCGCCGGCCGGTAGACGGAATCGGGCGACGCCGGCGCCAAAACCGTGGGCGGCCGAGACGAAGTCGACCGTCGCAGCCCAACGTTCGGCGTCCATGGAACCGGTCGGGACGTCCGTGAAGATGTTCGGCACGCTCAGCGACCAGCCCTCCAAGGCGTCGGCAAGGTCGCGGCCAGCCTCCGCTCATAGCTCCGAAAATTCAATATATGAGTCATGCATGTAGATGTCGTCGCGCGCCGTGCGCCTTCCGGTGATCAGATCGCCCATTGAGGGAGGACGAACGCGATCCCGGCACCATGCGTTCGAAACGCAGAAGCCAGCTACTTGAGCAGAGCAACAACCGGGCCCCAGCTTGTCACCACGGCGTCCCCATCCCACCGGCGTTGCCACGTCGGCCTCGGTTCTACCTGGAAGGTACGCCGCGCCCTTCGAGAAGTCTCGGATCCGCAACTCCCAACTCGCGCACACACCCGGGCCTTAGGCCCGGGTGTGTGGAGGTAGGAAGAACTACGTGCTAGCGGCGCTCGACCGGCTGTGCCGCTGGCACCGCCCGCCGGCGGGCCTGTCGGGCGAAGGCCGTTGCACCGGCACCGAACAGCACCAGGCCAACGACGCCCAGGGCGACCGTGAGTGCGATGACCCCCGTGTTCGAGGTCGACGTCGCGGCAACTCCGGCACTCTGACCGGCATTCGGTCCCAGGACCGGACGCTCACCCGGCCGCACAATCTCGAAGGCAGCCCGGGCCGGTGTGCCGTAGGCGTCGGCGCCGTTCACGGACTGGGTCGCCACTAGGACGTAGTACCCGGGCTCGGCCTGCGGGATGACGACCTGAGCCGAGATGTTGCCGGTGGCGTCCGGATTGACCGTGGCCAGCGCCGGTCCGGCCACGGCGTTCCAGTGCAGAACCACCGGGGCGGCGGGCCCACTGGCGACCACCTTGAAGGATGAACCTGTAACAGTGATCGACTGTCCCGGTGCACCAGCCGCGTTGCTCAGGTTGAGCGTGGCAAGATTCGTGCACGCCCAAGCCGTACCGAGGGCGACGGTCAGCACCACCCCTACGGCACCAAGACTTACCAATAGGCTACGTACTCTCATGGCCCCCTCCTTGCGCGGCCAGCCCAGAACCTGTCGGCAACACTCTAAGCCTGCCATTGTCGAGGTGTCACTAACAGTTCTCTCTCTGTATGAGCAGACACCAGTACTGGTGGAAAACCTCTAGCTCTTTCCTCTTTACCAGAGGCAATCTGGCGAACGATTCGCCCCTCATCCTGGTCACATCCTGGTCACTCCATCTCGACAGCCGTCGAGGATCATGGCACCCTAGATACCGCAGGGGACTGCTCACGAGCAGTCGCGCATCCAGTGGATTGGCTACCAGCAGAGCGCTCCCATTCCAGGTGCTTCTGAGAGAAGAAAGACAAAGGGGATATGGCGACGAACCGGCGGCGCTCGCATCGACGTGGTGGTCCATCGGAAGGCGATCGTCCCGCCCCGGACGCCGAAGGGGGTCGCGAGGGCCGTCGGCGCGCCACGATCCTCTGCATGCTGGCGCTCCCGGTCCTGATCGCGTTCTACGTTCTCTTCTTGTACTGGTCCAGCCCTCACACCCCAGGCCGCCAATTGCGCCTCGACCAGTACCTCACCCTGCTGCACCAGGGCCAGGTCCAGGACGCAGTGATTCTCGACACCGACAACCGCATCACCGGCAATTACACGGGGGGCCCGTACTGGATCGCCTTCGGTAGCCAGGTGAGCCCGGTCTACGGTCAGCTTACCGGCGCCCTTGAGGCGGCCGGTGTCCCCACCACGCTCCAACAAGAACCCCTGAAAAACCTGGTTGGGCCGGTCACGATCCTGCTGCCGGCCTTGATCATCGTCGACGGCTTCTTCCTGATCTTCCTGCTGTTCGGGAGAGGCGACCAGGGCTTCGGCGGCTTTGGTCGGGCTCGGGCTCGGCGCCAGGTCACCGGCACGTCAAAGATCACCTTCGTGGATGTGGCGGGGGTGGAAGAGGCGATCGAGGAGCTCCAGGAGGTGCGTGACTACCTGTCGCATCCTGACCGGTTCCTCGCCATGGGCGCCGCGGTACCGAAGGGCATTCTCCTCACCGGCCCGCCCGGCTGCGGCAAGACCCTGCTTGCTCGCGCGCTGGCCGGCGAATCGCAGGTCCCGTTCTTTTCGATCTCGGGGTCGGATTTCGTGGAGATCTTCGTCGGGGTGGGCGCGGCCCGAATCCGCGACCTGTTCCGGGTCGCCAAGGCCAACGCTCCGGCGATCGTTTTCATCGACGAGCTCGATGCCGTAGGACGCAGCCGGATGGCCGGGGCGGTGAGCGGCCAGGACGAGCGGGAGTCGACGCTCAACCAGCTTCTGGTGGAGATGGACGGCTTCGACTCCGGCTCCGGGGTGATGGTGCTTGCCGCCAGCAACCGCCCGGATATCCTCGACTCGGCGCTTCTGCGCCCCGGGCGTTTTGATCGCCGCATCACGATCGACCGACCCGATGTTCGGGGCCGCCTCGAGATCCTCAGGGTCCACGCCCGTGGGAAGCCGCTGGACGAAGAGGTCGACCTTGAGATGATCGCCCGGCAGACGGTGGGCTTTTCCGGCGCCGACCTGGCCAATGTGGTCAATGAGAGCGCCCTGCTCGCTTCGCGCCGGTCCAGCGCCGTCATCCGCTCCAATCACCTGGTGGAGGCGATGGAGCGCGTCATCGCCGGCCCGGAGCGCCGTTCGCGGGTCATGAGCCTCGAGGAGCGGGAGCGGGTCGCCTACCACGAGGCAGGCCATGCCGTTGTTTCCGCGTCGCTGCCCGGTGCCGACCCCGTGTCCAAGGTCTCGATCGTGGCGAGGGGTCATGCCGGCGGATTCACCTGGTACCTTCCCGAGTCAGACCAGCTTCTCGCCACCCGCACCCAACTCTTGGGCCGGACCACCGCGCTGCTGGCAGGCCGGGCGGCCGAGCAGGTGGTGTACGGGGAGCCGTCGAGCGCCGGCGAGGACGATCTGCAACGGGCGACTGCGCTGGCCAGGCGAATGGTCGGTGAGCTGGGAATGAGCAAGAGGCTCGGGCCGATGTCGGTCAAGCCGTTTGGCTCCGACCCCCTCGGGGCCGCTCCGTCGGATCGGCTGGTGTCCGACATCGATGCGGAGGTGCTCATGGTCCTCGAGGAGTGCAACCGCCAGGCCGTCGCTGCGGTCGAACAGAACCGGCACGTGCTCGACCCGCTCGTGGCCAAGCTGGTGGAGGTAGAGAGCCTGGAGGGCGAGGTCCTTGCCGGTTTCCTGTCTGGCGCCGTGAGGGTGGGGTCGCTGTCCTCGACGTGAGCTCTGTGGCCCGGCGCGACCCGTGCGCGCATCACCGACGGCGCCCCTCCGTCACGAACTGCGTCGTCTGCGCGGCGGCCCTCTGCCCGGACTGCGTGGTTCACACGCCGGTGGGATTCAAATGCTCGTCGTGCACGACCCGGGTCGTCACCGCCCCGATCCAGACCCGATCGGGGATGCGCGGTCGACGAGCCGGTTCCCTGGTCGCTGTCGCAGTCCTTATCGTCGGCGGTGTCACTGCCTACGGGCTGAGCAGGCGTGGCAGCGGCGGCGGGACCGTCTACGCCCACCCCAACCAGGGGAATCTGTCTGACTCCCTGCCCATCGACCAGGCCGTGCGGTTTGCCGGAGCCGGCGGGCTTCTGATGGGAGCCAACCTGATGTCTCCGGCCGGGTCGGGGCAGCATTCCCCGGGCGTGCTCATCGTGCCCGACACCACCTCCGCCGATCGTAACGGGCCGGCCGTTCCCGGTGGCACCCCCGATCCGTTGTATGAAGACCTTGCGCAGGGTCTGGCCCAGAACGGCATATCGAGCCTCCGCTACGACCCGCGCGGTGTGGGAGAAAGCACGCTGCCGGCCGGAACACCCCTCCGGCTCTCCGACATGGTGGATGACGCGAAAGGTGGCCTGGAGTTCCTCACCGGCCGAGCAGATGTCGATGCCGCCCACCTGGCGGTGCTGGGCGAGGGGGCCGGTGGACTGGTCGCCCTCCAGCTTGCCGCCCAGGACCCCGCCGTCAAGGCGCTCATCCTTGTGTCCACTCCCGGCCGGCCCCTACCGGCGAGCCTGGCTGACGAGGTGCGGGCCTTGGCGCCCACGCCCGCAGACGGAGACGCTCTGGCCACGCAACTACAGACCACGGCGGCGGCGGTGGTCACGGGCGCGCCGGTTCCGGGCCCGGCTCAGCTACCGAGCGCGCTTCGACCGATCTTCCCACCCGGCGAAGATGCCTTCTTGCGGTCCCTGTTCTCCTTCGATCCCCCTGGGGTCGCCCGCAGCGTCCACCTCCCGGTTCTCCTTGTCCGAGGGGGCGCCGACCCATCGAACACGGCTGCGGACGCGCAGGCGCTTGTCACGGCCCTGGGAGCCCGGGCCCAGCTGATGGTGGCAGACCAGGCCAACCACACCCTCAACCTTGTCTCCGTGGTAGCCGCGGGGGTGGCCAGTTCTCCGGTATCGCACGTGGGCACCATGACGGGCAGGGCCATCGTGGTTCGTGACACTGCCACCCTGACTGCCGTCGCCGAGTGGGTGGGGGCCCAGTTCCGAGCCCCGCCGGTCGGCATACCACCAGAACACTGACCGACACCTCAGCGCGGCAATTCGGGCCTGAACGCAGGACCTTTGCACGGCATCTATTCTTCTCGAGGGAACTGACTCCCTGAACGATTGGTGTTGAGGAGACCGAGTCGATTTGACCCTTGCTTTGGTGCCAGATCCGAGCTATAAAAGCATCGAGAATTGTCCCAACCGATGTTGAGGTCATGGAGCTCAGAGAGCGAGGTGACAGAGGGGCGGGAGACTTGACGCGTCCACGTCGGGGTTGGGCCATCGGATTGGTAATCGCGGCGGTGATGGCCATCATCCTTCCGGTCGGCTTTGCCTGGGCATGCGTCGGGCTTGTCTCGCTCAGTACCAGCTCTCCCACCGTGCAGGCGGGCGGCACCGTGACGGTCATCGGCAAGGAGTTCGCTCAAAAGGCCCCGGTGTCGATCCACCTCGACTCCATCACCGGGCCGGTGCTCGTCACGGCCACCGGAACCCCAGCCACGAGCACCATGACCAGCAAATTCGAAGTTGCGTTGACGATACCGTCCACGGTGAGCTCCGGACCGCATGTCCTTATTGCCACCCAGGACGAGCACGACATGAATGGCGGCAACCCTGCCCGGGCGATCGTCTATGTCGGTACCACCGAACCCGCTCCGGCCGCGCCCGCCTCGCGGCCGGGAACCCTGCTCGCCAACAAGGGCCTCGGCGTGGCGACCCTCGCGCTGATCGGCTTGGCCGCGGCCGGCGTTGGCTTATTCCTGGCTTGGCTGGTGTTCTTGTCGGTGACCCGCCGGCGCGCCAGAACCGTCTCGTAACTTGCGCGAAAGGGATGCAGTGTCGATGGTCGACACCCGTGAACGGGCGAGAGGTGCAATGAGGTACGGCAAGGTCCGCGCCTTGGTGCTTGCCACTGCGGTGACCGGACTGATGGGCGCCGCCAGCGGGATTGGGTCTCCTGCCGGCTCGCCAGGACCAACCACGCAGGCCACATTCACGGCGCAGGGCGTCAGCGTCAAACGGCTGACGGCCGCCACGCAGATGACCAAGGATTATCCGGCTGCCCGGGCATTCACCGGCCCAACGGACATGCTGGCCGACCCCGGCGACCCGCGGATTATCGTCGCGGCCACGGCCGACCTCCGGACCCGCATCTGCTACCTGCTTCGGTCGAACGATGGCGGCCACATTTGGCACATCATGCCCAATGTCCCGGCCCTGCTCGCGTATCCGTACTGCACGACGGCAGACAACGCTGGCGCCACCCAGGCGGCGATAGCGTGGGGCAGCAACAACACGCTCTACTACGCGCTTGGAGGATACGGAAACGGCGAAGGTGCCTCCAATGGGCATACCAGTATCCTCCTGGCCCGTTCCACCGACCTCGGCAAGACCTGGTCCACCGTGGTGGTGGACAACAACCGGGGGAAGACCGGCGTAGCGCCAGCGGACTCGGGAGTGACCGGGCTGGCCGTCGACACCTCCGGGCCCCGGGACGTCGTGTACGTGGGTTTCATGCAGAGATACCGCACGGCGCCAAAGGATTCGCCACTACAAAATGGTGCGGCCGTCGTCGCGGTTTCCACCGACGGCGGAGCGACCTTCGCCCGGCAGGTCAACATCAACGACTTCTCGCATGTGACCCAAACCGTAGCCGGGCAGAACGTTCCGTTGATCATGCAGTCCTACTTCGGCGGCCCCTGGATGGTTGCTCACAACGGTGTTGTCGAGGCGGTATCCGGCGCCCAAACGACGTACAAGTACAACGTCTCCGGTACCGGCGGCAGTGCCATGCCGCAGCTCGTCGCCCGCTCCACGGACCAGGGGCGGACATGGTCGGTCACGACGCTTGGTCCTCCAGTCTTCACCGGCACAGGGAGCCAAACGGGGATTGGCTGGACGTCCAAGGGCGGCCCGCGCGGGACGTTCCTCGCCGCGTACGCCGGCACGCCGGCAACGTCGGGGAGCTCCGGGTCGGCGAACATCCTGCTCCAGCGCTCAACGGACGACGGCCAAACGTGGAGCGACCCGGTGATCATCGACGACGATGACCCCGCCCAAGGGTTCACCAGCTTCTACCCGCAACTGGGGGTGGCGCCCAACGGCCGGATCGACGTCGTCTGGCAGGACAACCGCGACCAGCACGATTACCACTTTCAGGTGCAATACACCTTCTCAACCGACGGCGGTGCGACCTGGGCCCACAACGTGG
>WNFC01007952.1_pt1 | contig 12390 bp, 8 predicted proteins | sample 5400541 | NCBI WGS metagenome assembly WNFC01 (sample SAMN13153342, study PRJNA577476) | soil metagenome | isolation source: 120 cm saprolite under Douglas fir tree site 2 hole 2 replicate 1 | place: USA:California | collected 2015-04-18 | reverse complement strand
CCAGATCTATATGAATAAGCGCAGTGACCATATCGCGCCTACATCATAACTCATCAATTCCTCAGTGCAGCGCAGCAGCCAGGGTCTTAATCAACAGCGCTTCTTGTTCCGGAAAGACAGTCCGAAGGTCGAGGATGAGCCGGTCGTCTTCGACACGTGCGATTACAGAAATACCAGCGGGAGCGCGGCGGAGACGCTGTTCGAGTTTCGTCGCAGAGTAGCGAGCGCTGGCGATGCGGATGACCTTAGTAGGAAGAGATTGCGCCGGCGTGGAGCCGCCACCCGCGAGAGAGTTGCCATCGGCGATTTCAATCTCGACTTCGTCAAGAGGAAGTTCCGGGCGCAGCTCGCGAATGAAATTCTCCGCGCGGCGCTTCAGTTCCTGCGGAGTAGTGCGAATCATTCTCATGGCGGGGATTTCGTCCCACGCCGCGCGCAGATAGGCACCCAGAGTCGCCTCCAGCGCCGCGATACTGAGTTTGTCCACGCGCAATGCTCGAAACAGCGGGTAGCGTCGCACCTGTGCGATAAGTTCTTTTTTCCCCGCGATGATTCCCGCTTGCGGGCCGCCCAGAAGTTTGTCGCCGCTGAACATCACCAGCGAAACGCCCGCTTCGATGCTCTGCCTTACTGTCGGTTCGCTGATACCATACTCGGAGAGGTCAACGAGGCAACCCGAGCCGAGGTCTTCCACGAGGGGCAGGCCGCTGCGTTGGCAGGCTTATCCGTGAAACCGGTGACCTTGAAATTGGACGGATGCACGCGCAGCAACAGGCGTGTCCTCTCATTGATGGCACTTTCGTAGTCGGCAAGGCGCGTGCGATTGGTGGTGCCGACTTCTCGCAGCACAGCGCCGCTCTGCTCCATAATCTCCGGGATTCGAAAGCCGTCACCGATTTCGATGAGCTCCCCGCGCGAGACGATCACTTCGCCCCCGCGAGCCAGCGCCGCGAGAGTCACCAGCACCGCCGCAGCGCAATTGTTTACGACGATCGAGGCTTCTGCGCCCGTCAGACGCGTCAACAACTCGGCGGTATGCACGTCGCGTTTGCCGCGCGTGCCTGCTTCGAGATCGTATTCGAGATTGCTGTACTGTATGGCGGTGCGGCGAAACTCGTTCACGACCGCTTCCGGCAGCGGCGCGCGGCCCAGATTCGTGTGCAGGATCACTCCCGTGGCGTTGATCACCGGCTGGAGCGAGCGCGAATGAATCTTCTCCACTTGTGCGGAGATGAGTTCTTCCACGGAGGCGCCGTCCAGACTGATGGCCGTCCAATTCAAGTCTTCCGCGATGCGCGCGCGCAAATCCGCAAGCACCGCGCGCGCAACTTCGACGACCAAGTTGCGGTCCACGCGTTTCGAAAGCGCCGCCAGCCGCTCCTGGGCTAGCAATTCGTCCACCGACGGAATCTGCCGCAAGAGTTCTCTTTGCTCCGCCGAAACCGTTTTCTTCCCGCGCGCTTCCATTCGAATCCCGCCTTCCCTTCGAGCCCGCCCCTCCGCCCGAACATTTCAGCACACCACGAAGCGTGGAGCAATGCTGCGTTACTTTTCTCGCGTCCTGCACCAAGCCGCAACCTGTCTCGAGGGCGAGCAGGCGCGGCACCTCATTCGAATCACGGCGGAGCGCGCCGTAGCGGATTCGAACCGCCGCCCGCGCATCCGGTTGACGGTTTTGCTCCGCACACCTAGCATGGAGGTTTGAGGGAATCCTCCGCTCATGGCCACCATCGAAGAAGAGTTGGCTACACTCGAAAAAGATATTCGGCAGCTCAAGGTGGAGTACGACCAGTATTTCGGAGGCGGCCGGAAGCGTCCTCCCACGGAAATCGAATGGCGCATTGACATGATGGTTAAGCGCTACGCGGAGCGCGGCGGCGAGTTGAAGTTCGCGCAGCGGTTCCGCTTCAATAATCTTTCGCAGACGTACGCAAAATACAAAGACATTTTCAGGAAAAAAACCGCGCAGAAGGAAGAAGGAAAAGTCCAGCGGCATTTTGGCGCCGCTGCAAGAGAAATTGAAGCCGCTCGCGCGAAGAAAGAGGCCGAAGACCACGCCGCTGGAGCCGCGGCGGACGAGTCCAAGGCGTTTCGCATCACCTGCTCCGAACCGGAACGCGAAACGGAGAAAGTCGAGCAGTTGTACCGGGCGTTTTTGCAGGCGAAACAATCGGCCGGGGAACATACGGGAAAAATGTCGCGTTCCAACTTCAACGAGTTTGTGCTGAAAAAAACAAAGGAATTGCAAAAACAGAAAAACTGCAAAGACGTCGAATACGTCGTGGAAGTGGTTGAAGGCCAGGTCAAACTGAAAGCCCTTGTGAAGTCCTGAGCAGTTAACGGTCAACGGTCCACAGTCAAACCAGAACAGCATTACGCTCCTGCCGGCCGCCGCTCGTTGTTGCCCGCTTGGGTTCGTCGAATCCTCTCAGACTTCCAGCTGATCCTGACACTTCTATTTCTCCTTTCCCATTCCATTTGGCGCGCTTACACTGTGGTGCCTTAATCATTCTGGAGGAATTATGGCGGTGCAGCGTGCGCTCATCAGCGTGTTTGACAAGACGGGGATCGTGGAATTTGCGAAGCGGCTGACAGCGCTGAAGGTCGAAATTCTCTCGACGGGCGGAACGGCCAAGTTGCTGCGCGAAGCGGGCGTAGCGGTCCGCGATGTTTCCGATTTCACGGGCTGGCCGGAAATGCTGGGCGGACGCGTGAAGACGCTGCACCCGAAAGTGCATGGCGGGCTGCTTTTCCGTCGCGGGCACGCGGAAGACCAGAAGCAAGCCGCGGAACACGGCATCGCGCCGATCGACCTGGTGGTGGTGAATCTCTATCCGTTTGAAGCCACCGCGGCGAAAACTGGGCTGACTGCCGAAGAGCTGATCGAAAATATCGATATCGGCGGGCCGACGATGCTGCGCTCGGCGGCGAAGAATTTCGACAGCGTCACCGTGGTGACGGACCCATCGGATTTTGCGCGCGTGGCGGGCGAAATCGAGAGCGCGGGCGAAACGACTCTGGTCACGCGGCTGGAGCTGGCGCGAAAAGTTTTCGCGACGACTTCGCGGTATGACGGCGCGATCACCATGGAACTGGAGCGGCTCTCCGTTGCGCAGGGGCATGTCGCGCTAGAAGCGAAACCGGCGCTCCCTGAACGTGTCCATTTTGCTTTGCGTCGGCAGCAGGAATTGCGGTATGGAGAAAATCCCCACCAAGCCGCCGCGCTGTACGTGCCGGCGGGCCACGCGCCGGAAGGATTGGCCGCGGCCAAGCAACTGCAGGGCAAGGAACTTTCGTACAACAATCTCGTCGATCTGGAAGCGGCGCGCAGCCTGGCGGCGGAATTCAGGAATCCGTCGGCGGTAATCATTAAGCACAACAATCCCTGTGGCACGGCGGAGCAGGCCACGTTGCTCGAAGCATATCGAAAAGCGCTGGCGTGCGATCCGGTTTCGGCGTTCGGCGGCGTGCTGGCGTTCAACCGTACGGTGGATGCGGCGACGGCGGAAGAGGTCGCGAAACTTTTTGTGGAATGCATCGCTGCGCCCGGATTTGCGGATCGCGCCAAAGAAATTTTCGCGGCGAAAAAGAACCTGCGGCTGCTCGAATTGCCACCAGGCGGCCTGGAGCCGGAACGCGAATTGCAGCTCAAACGCATCCTTGGCGGAATGCTGGTGCAGCAGCCCGACCTCGGCGAGATTCAGGAAGATAAGCTGCGCACGGTGACGAAGCGCGCGCCCACCTCAGAAGAAATGCAGACCATGCGGTTCGCCTGGAAAGTAGCCAAACACGTGAAGTCCAATGCCATCGTGTTCGCGAAGGATGGCGCGACGCTGGGAGTAGGCGCGGGGCAGATGAGCCGCGTCGATTCCGTGAAAATCGCGGTGATGAAAGCGCAATCTTCGCTTGCTGGCACTGTGGTCGCTTCCGACGCGTTCTTTCCATTTCCGGATGGAGTTGAAGAAGCGGCCAAGGCCGGGGCGACCGCGGTGATCCAGCCGGGCGGCTCGGTGCGCGATGCGGATGTGGTAGCCGCCGCCAACCGGCTCGGACTGGCCATGGTCTTTACCGGCATGCGGCACTTCCTGCATTGAGAGCCCGTGACCTCTGTTCCGTGACTCATAGCCGGGGTTCATGGAAGAGCAACGCGGGCGGGGTGCTTCTCTCCGGTGCGTCGCGCGAGGATATAATTTCATATGTGGCGACGACCGAATCCACTCTCGCGAACACCTCTGCGGGTGCGCAATCCCAGCCGGTGAACCCCGCCGAGAGCGGGGGGTCCGTGATGTTTGGTTCTGCGCGGAATCAAAACCTCGTTGTCGCGGCACTCCTGGTTGCACTCACGTTGCTGGACCTCGGCGCCGTCGCGGGCAACAAATTTCTGCTGCTGGATGACCCTCATTACATTGCGAACAATGTTCACGTGCAGGCTCTCACCTGGAGCAACGTCAAGTGGGCCTTCACGACCACACACATGGGGCACTGGCATCCGCTGACCTGGCTCCTGCATATGGCGCAGTTCCATTTCTTCGGTATGGACCCTGCCGGATACCATCTCACCAGCCTCCTGTTGCATTGCCTGAATGTGGTCCTGCTTTTCTTTCTCCTGCGCAAGGCCACCGGAGCCCTTTGGGAAAGCGCGTTCGTGGCGGCGCTTTTCGCGGTGCATCCGTTGAACGTCGAAGAAGTAGCCTGGTTAGCCACGACGAACGGCGCGCTGAGCACGTTTTTCGGCCTTCTGGCCATCGCCGCTTACGGTTGGTACGCCTCAAAACCGGATTGGAAACACTACATGGCGGTGTTCGGCTTGTTTGCACTGAGCCTGATGGCCAAGGCCATGTTCGTAGTTCTTCCATTTGCACTGTTCTTACTCGACGTCTGGCCGCTGAAGCGCATTCAATTCGCCGCTGGTGCCGGCGAAGGCTCTTCAAGAATTCCCACGCTTTTAGTGTCGCGGCTCATTGGCGAGAAGATTCCACTTCTGCTTCTGGCGCTCGTCAGTTCCATAGTGGCCATGGTGGCGGGACGGCAAAACGGTTACATGGCCTCGCTCGCGGCTGTGCCTCTGCGTGTCCGCATGCTCAACGCTCTCTATTCCTACTTCACCTACATTCAGAAGATGTTCTGGCCGCAGAACCTGTCCATTTTTTACCAATTCCCGAAGCACTACGTCTGGTGGCAACTCGCCGCGGCCGTGCTTATGCTCGGGACAGTCACGGTCTTGGTCACGCTAAGAATCAAGAGCAAACCATACCTTGCCGTGGGATGGTTCTGGTATCTCGGCATGCTGGTGCCGGTGATAGGTCTGGTGCAGAAGGGCAGCCAGGCGATGGCCGACCGCTACACCTACATCCCGCTGCTGGGAATCTTCGTGATGCTGGCGTGGGGCGCGGCCGATTGGGCAGGGCGAAGCCCGTCCAGGCTCCGTTCTTTGGGCGCGGGCGCCGTCGGAGTGCTTCTTTTGCTTTGCGTCCTCTCCCGCATTCAACTGCACCGATGGCATGATTCTTACACTCTCTTTGGCTACATTCTCCAGCATTCCCCCGACAATCCGGTGGCCCATCAGATTATGGGCGTCGCTCTTGCAGACGATGGCAGGCTGGGCGAGGCCATCGTTCATTTCGAAGCCACGGCCGCGCTGACTCCCTCGGACCCGCGCATTCATTACGATCTGGCGAGGTCATTCTGGCTGCAGAATCAGCCAGACAAAGCAATTCCCGAATACGAATTAAGTCTGAAACTGAACCCCTATCCTGGACTCGCCGCCACAGCGCATACCGAGCTGGCGGAAATCTGCTACCGCAAGGGCCAGATCGATCAGGCACAGCAGCATTACCTGGCTGCCATCAACTTGGATCCCGGCAGAACCGAGACATACGTGATTCTCGCGGCGCTTCTTTGCTCCCAGGGCAAACCGGATGCCGCGCTGGAATTGCTCTCTTTTGCCCTGAAGAACGAGAACAACGGCATGGCCTACTTCTGGACTGGCCGCATTCTGCAGGACCAACAGAAGCTGCCCGAAGCTTTGGCGGCCTATCGCGCGGCGCTGAAGAGCATGCCCGGTTATGCGCCGGCCCAGCAAAAGATTGATGCGATCCTTGCCAACAAAACTCTCCGTTAAATCCGGGAAGAATGACGGCTGATGTGCCAGTCGTTCCCGCGAAAATCGCAGTGATGAAAGGGCAACGTCGGGCCGGACACTCACTTCGCGTGTCAGACGCGAATGATATGATTTCAAATGTGGCGAGCAAGGAATCCACACTGGTGAACTCCCCAGGGGGCACAGGCCCCGTGCTGTTTGGTTCTGTACGGAATCAGAACCTTCTTGTATCGGCGTTGCTCCTCGCGCTCACGCTCCTGAGCTTCAGCTCCATCGCGGGCAACAAGTTCCTGCTGCTGGACGATCCTCACTACATTGCCGGTAATGTACACGTCCAGGCTCTCACTTGGAGCAATTTCAAGTGGGCGTTCACAAACAGCGCCATGGGGCATTGGCATCCGCTGACCTGGCTCTTGCACATGGTGGAGTTCCGTTTCTCCGGCATGAACCCTGCCGGATACCATCTCACCAGCCTTTTCTTGCATGGCCTGAACGTGGTCCTGCTTTTCTTGTTGCTGCAGAGGGCGACTGGCGCCCTGTGGGAAAGCGCGTTCGTAGCGGCGCTCTTCGCCGTGCATCCTCTGAATGTCGAAACAGTTGCTTGGCTGGCTGCAACGAACGGCGCGCTGAGCACGTTTTTCGGCCTTCTGGCCCTCGCCGCCTATGGCTGGTATGCGTCAAAACCGGATTGGAAACGCTACCTCGCCGTGCTCGCGTTCTTTGCGCTGAGCCTGATGGCCAAGGCGATGTTTATAGTTCTCCCCTTCGCGCTTTTGTTGCTCGATGTCTGGCCGCTGAAGCGCATTCAACTCGGTGCCGCCGCGAGCGAAAGTCCTTCGGACGTTCCAACCCGCTCGCTCTTCCAGTTGTTCGCCGAGAAAACTCCCTTTCTGCTGCTGGCCCTGCTCGGTTCAATGGCGGCCATCAGGGCGGGACGCCAAACCGGCTCCATGGCCTCTCTCGCTGCCGAGCCCTTGCAAATGCGTGTGCTGAACGCTTTGCATTCCTATTCCGAATACATCGCGAAGATGTTCCTGCCGCAGAATCTGGCTATTTCTTATCAATTTCCGAAGCACTACGCCTGGTGGCAAGTTGCCGCGGCGGTGTTTTTGCTCGCGACGGTCACGGTCTTTGTCGCGCTGAAGGCCAGGAGCAAGCCGTACTTGGCTGTGGGCTGGTTCTGGTATCTCGGCACGCTGGTGCCGGTAATTGGCCTGGTGCAAAAGGGCACTCAGTCGATGGCGGACCGCTATACCTATATCCCCATGGTTGGAATCTTTGTAATGTTTGCCTGGGGCGCCGCCGATTGGGCAGCGCGCAGCTTGTCCCGGCGGCGTGCGCTGGGTGCTGTCGCGGTCGGCGTGCTTCTCGCACTTTCTGTCCTCTCCCGCATTCAAGTGGGCCGCTGGCACGATACTTACACTCTATTTGGTTACATTCTCGAGCATCACCCCGACAATGCGATGGCGCATCAGATTCTCGGCTTCGCTCTTGCTGACGATGGCGCGTTGAGCGAAGCCATGGTTCATTTTCAGTCTGGGGCGGCATTGGCTCCGCGGGATGCCCACATGCATTACGATTTAGCGAAGACCTTCTGGTTGCAGAATAAGCCGGACGAAGCCATCCCCGAATACGAGTTGTGCCTGCGTCTGAATCCCCGCCCGGCGCTGGCGGCTCTGGTGCAATCCGAACTGGGGGAGATCTGCTATCGGAAGGGCCAGATCGAACAGGCGCAACAGCATTACCGGGCTGCCATCAATTTGGATCCCAGCAGGACGCAAACGTATGTGACTCTCGCCGCGCTTCTTTATTCCCAGGGGAAGGCGGAGGCCGCGCTCGAATTGCTCTCCCTTGCCCTGCGCAACGAAGACAATGGCATGGTTTACTTCTGGACTGGCCGTATTCTGCAGGACCAGCAGAGGCTGCCGGAAGCTTTGATGGCCTATCGAGCGGCGCTGAAGAGCATGCCGGACTATGCGCCGGCCCAGCAAAACATGGATGCCATCCTTGCCAACAAAACTATGCGCTAAGTGCGTGATGCAGTGACGGTTGGAAATCGCGTTTCCTCCGCGAATCATCGCCGTATCCTCGTGCTTCAATATCGTTGTGTTTCAAAACGGCATGGGCCCCGAAGGAACAGCCAGAATTAGCGGAAAAATGTCATTTCTTCATTTCGTTCAACGTATTTCCCATGAGCTGCATCCTACCTTTGGGGGCACCCGAGCTCTAGAAACGGGTTGTAATTGGCTTTTGACCGCGTTTCGGCCGCATGGGATAATTTAAGTTTCTGGGGCGACGATGAACCTTCGACACATCACTATTGCCGTTATGTTGGCCAGCTTCTCCGCTGCGGCTGTCATTGCGCAGATGCCACAGGAGCAGCTTGTTGACCCGAAAACCACGCCTCCCGCAAAGGACTCCTCGCGCGCCGAGGCCTACTATAACTTCACGATAGGCCACATTTACGAACAGCAGTACGAAGCCACCAGCACCGCCGAGTACGCCACCAAGGCCATCGAGGCGTACAAGAAAGCGTATGCGCTCGATCCGAAATCGCCGGTGATTGGCGAACGGCTGGCGGAAATATACTGGAAGGCCCAGCGCACTCGCGATGCGGTAAACGAGGCGCGGGAAATCCTGAAACGCGACCCCGACAACCTGCAATCGCGGCGGCTCCTGGGGCGCATCTATCTGCGCAGCCTGGGCGATGTCAGTGCGGGCAACGGCCAGCCGGAGACGGTGAGCCGCGCCATCGAACAGTTCTCCGAAATTAATCGGCTCGATCCTTCGGACACCGAATCGGCCCTATGGCTGGCGCGGCTTTACCGCTTGAAGAACGAACACGACAAGGCCGAAGGGGTTTTGCGGAGCATCTTGAAGACCGACCCGGAAAACGAAGCGGCGGTCGAGCAACTGACGCAGTTGCTCATGGACGGAGGCAAGTCTCAGGAGGCGGTTTCGCTATTGGAGGGAATCACCGCGCATTCTCCTTCGCCGGTGCTGCTCGATCTTTTGGGCGATGCTTATACGCAGACGCATGAGCTGGCGAAAGCAGAACAATCCTACCGCAAGGCCGCGGATCTCGATCCTTCGGAGCCGAGCCACCAGCGCGGCCTGGGGCAGACACTGCTGGTGGAAGAAAAATATTCCGAAGCGCTGGCGGTCTATCAAAAGATTTCGGAAGTGATGCCGGACGATTCCGACGTGTATTTGCAAATCGCGAAGATTTACCGCGAGCTGCATCAGTTGGACAAGGCCGAAGAGAATCTCGTTAAGGCGCGTCAATACGCGCCCGGCAGCCCGGAAGTGATGTACAACGAGGCGATGGTGTACCAGGCGCAGGGGCGCTATGAGGATGCCATCCGGGTTTTGTCGGACGCGGTGACGGGCATCAAGGGGCAGTCTCCTACGCCGCCGTCGCGCAGGCGGTCACTGGCCATCCTGTATCAGCAATTGGGGCAGCTTTATCGCGATACGCAGAATTATCCGGCGGCGATTTATACCTTCGAAGAATTGGGGCATTTAGGCGAGGAAGAAGACCGGCGCGCTCGGATTATTATCATGGACACCTATCGCGCGGCAAAAAATCTTCCCAAGGCCCTCGAGACGGGCAAGGAAGCGCTCGCGAAGTATCCGGCCGATCCCGCGATTCGCACGAGCCAGGCGCTGTTGCTGGGCGAGGACGGACAGACGGACGCCGCCGCCAAAATTCTGAAAGCGCAGCTCCATGGCGATACCGGCGATCGCGATACCTATCTGAATATCGCGCAGGTATACGAGCGCGGACGCCGTTACAAAGAAGCCGAAGAAGCGGCTCACGCGGCGGAAGTGCTGCCCGGCCAGGCGCGCGAAAACGAAATGGTATGGTTCCTGCTCGGCGCCATCTACGAACGGCAGAAGTTTTTCGACAAAGCCGAGGAGCAGTTTAAGAAAGTGCTTTCGGTGAATCCGAAAAATGCTCAAGTGCTGAATTATTACGGCTACATGCTGGGCGATCTGGGCATTCGGCTGGACGAAGCGGAGGCGCTGGTGCAGCGCGCGCTTAAGGAAGATCCTTTCAACGGAGCGTACCTCGACAGCCTGGGCTGGATTTATTTCAAAGAGAACAAGCTTGGCGCTTCGGAGAGTACGCTGCGCAAGGCTTTGGAGCGCGAAAGACACGACGCCACGATTCATTCGCACCTCGGCGATCTGTACGCCAAGACGGGCCGTACCGATCTGGCCGGCGCGGAATGGGAAAAGTCCCTCGCGGAGTGGCGCCGCTCGCTGCCCGCGGACTTGGAGAGCGACAAGGTAGCGGAACTCGAGAAGAAAATCTCCCAGTCCAAGCATCGCGTGGCGCAGAAATCCACCTCGACCGAAGCCAAGCCTTAACACAACGCATGCCCGAAGTTCGCATTCCCGCGTTCGCAAAAATCAATCTCCGCCTGGATATCCTCGGCAAGCGCGCCGATGGATTTCACGAATTGCGGACTATTTTTCAGACCATTTCGCTGCATGATGAATTGCGGCTGCGCACTGCACGCAGCGAGGGAATCGCGTTGAGCATCGCGGGGAATTTGCCGCTCTCCGCGGAGCCAGTCGAGAAGAATCTGGTGTATCGAGCCGTGGCTGCGCTGCGGCGCGAATTGGGAATCCGAAGCGGGGTGGAAATCGCACTGAAGAAAGCGATACCGGCCGGGCGGGGGCTGGGCGGGGGATCGAGCGACGCCGCGGCGGCGCTCCTTGGGTACCTGCGGCTGACGAAGAAGAAATTGGCGTTCGCGCGGTTGCTGGAAATTGCCGCGTCATTGGGTGCGGATGTGCCCTTTTTTCTGCGCGGCGGGCGGGCGCTGGGCGTAAATAAAGGTGATGAGATCTATCCGCTGGCGGACATCGCCAAGCAGCACATACTGGTTGTCTCGCCTGGCGATATTCATGTGCCCACGCCGGATGCCTTCCGCTGGCTGAAAGCCAAACCACTGAGATTGACAAAACCCGCCGTAAACCCTAAACTCTTTGAGTTCTGTGCTCTATGCTGGAGCGTACAGGGAAGCGGCCTTTCGAACGATTTTGAGGGGCCGGTTTTCCGGCGGCATCCGCGGCTTGATCGAATCAAGCGGGTGTTGCTCCAAAGAGGAGCTGCAGAAGCCTCGCTGGCGGGTAGCGGTTCGGCGGTGTTTGGAGTTTTCCCGAGCCCAGCGATGGCGCGCCGAGCCGCTGTTGGGTTTCCGCACGATCAGACCTTCGTTTGCGAGACCGTCTCGCGCGTGAGGTACGCTCGTTTGATGCGCATAGCAGAGTAGCAGTCTGCAAACGTGTCGTGGACTCCGCCGCAGCGTCTCTCGTGTCCGTCTCGTCTTAGAGAATCTTTCGGGTCATTCATTAATGCAGAGGGTGTGACCGCAAAGCGGTTGCACGGAGCGCGAGCGTCGTGAACGACGACCGATTCAAGATTTTCTCGGGAACCGCGAATCCGATATTGGCGGAGAGCATCTGCAAGGAATTGGATGTGCCGCTGGGCAAGGCGTTGCTGGGGCGATTCAGCGACGGCGAGATTTATTTCCAGATTCTGGAAAACGTGCGCGGCGCGGATGTGTTTGTCGTGCAGCCGTGCCATAACCCGGTGGACAGTCACCTCCTGGAATTGCTGCTGATGATCGACGCGTTCAAGAGGGCCTCGGCATGGCGGATCACGGCAGTGCTGCCGTATTACTGCTATGCGCGGCAGGACCGCAAGGACAAGCCGCGCGTTCCGATCTCCGCGAAGCTGGTGGCGGACTTGCTGGAGACCGCGGGCGCCAGCCGCGCGCTGACATTGGATTTGCACGCGCCGCAGATTCAGGGCTATTTCGACGTTCCGGTGGATCACTTGTATGGCTCGCCGGTGCTGGTCGAACACTTTCGAAAGCTGAAGCTGCCGAATTTGACGGTGGTCTCCCCGGACGCGGGCGGCGTGGAGCGGGCGCGGTTTTTCGCGAAAAGACTGGATGCGCCGCTGGCCATCGTGGACAAGCGCCGCGTGGACGTGGATGTGAGCGAAGTGATGAACCTGATCGGAGACGTGCGCGGGCGCAGCACGCTGATCGTGGATGACATTATTGACACGGCGGGAACGCTGGTGAAGACCGCGGAAGCGCTCTTGCGAGAAGGCGCGACGCAGGTGTATGCGGCGTGCACCCACGCCGTGCTTTCGGGGCCGGCCATCGAGAGAATCGAAAAGTCCAGGATCGCCGAAGTGGTGGCCACGGACTCCGTTCCGCTGAGCGATGCGGCGAAGAAGATGGGGAAAATTAAAGTGCTGAGCGTCA
>WNFC01023080.1_pt1 | contig 12391 bp, 8 predicted proteins | sample 5400541 | NCBI WGS metagenome assembly WNFC01 (sample SAMN13153342, study PRJNA577476) | soil metagenome | isolation source: 120 cm saprolite under Douglas fir tree site 2 hole 2 replicate 1 | place: USA:California | collected 2015-04-18 | reverse complement strand
CGAGCTTGGTGATGAAGGCGACGTTGGCTCCGGCGCGGGCGGCGGCTACGGCCTGGTTGGAGCCTTTGCCGCCGGGACCGAGTTGGAAAGATTGGCCCATGCGGGTCTCGCCCCAGGTGGGAAGGCGGTCGATGCGGAAGGCGACGTCGGCGACGTAGCTGCCCATGATGGTGACGCGGTTGTTGGCCATTCGGTGGGATCTTTCCGTTGTGTATTGTCTGTGTATTGTCGTCGCTTCGCGCGGAGATAGTATAGGCGGTATGCCAGTTGATGCGAAGCTACAGGCGATTCTCGATGCAGGGAAGGCGTTGGGGCGGAAGCCGGTGGAACTGCAGACTCCGGCGGAGGCGCGGGCCGAGAGAGCAGAGATGGTGGCGCAGTTTGTGCCGATGCCGGAGTATGCCGATGTGCGGGTGGAGGATCGGGCGATCCTGACTGCTGATAGGGCTGCTGATAGGGCTGCTGATAGGGCGGGCGGGCGGGAGATTGCTTTGCGGATTTATCGGCCGGCTGCAGGGGATGGGCCGTGGCCGGTCGTGGTTTTCTTTCATGGGGGCGGATGGGTGGTTTGCACGCTGGAGACGCATGATCCTTACTGCAGGGCTCTGGCGACGGAGGCTGGGGCGATGGTGGTGTCGGTGGACTACAGGCTGGCTCCGGAGCATAAGTTTCCGGCGGGGCTGGAGGATTGTCTCGCGGCGACGGAGTGGGTGCTGGCGCATGCGTGGGAGTTGGGGGCTTCGCGGGTGTTCGTTGCGGGAGATAGCGCCGGGGGAACGATGGCGGCGGTGGTGGCTTTGCTGCTTCGGGGTAAGGGAGTCACGGGGCTGGCGGGGCAAATTTTAATTTATCCGGTGACCGCGTATTATGATCCGCCGACTGCTTCGTATCTGGAGAATGCCGAGGGGTATGGGCTGACGCGGAAGGGGATGATGTGGTTCTGGGATCATTATCTCAAGGATAAGAGCGAGGCTGCGGATTTTCGCGCGGCACCATTGCTGGCGGCGTCGCTGCGTGGATTGCCGAGGGCGTTTGTGGTAACTGCGGAGTATGACGTGTTGCGGGATGAGGGTCAGGCTTATGCGAAGCGGCTAGAGGAGGTGGGGGTTGACGTGACGCAGGTGTTTGCGGCGGGGATGAACCATGGGTTCGCGTGCTCGATGAATGAGTTTCCGTTTCTGCCGCAGGCGAAGGATGTGCTGCGGAAGGTGGCGCAGTGGATTGCTGCTGGATGAGACGGGTGAAGGGCCAGGGGATTTCAAGAACTAGGGTCCTGAGTCTAAACATAAGCAGCATAATCGCGACGCGTAGCATGATTGCTGACCCGGACAAACAGCAGATCCCTCCACTCCGCTGCGCTCCGGTCGGGATGACAACTCAATAACTTCAGAGACAGGACCTAGCTGGATTTCTTCGGGGTCCACTTCTTGCGTGCGGGGGTGGCGGGTTCGTCGGGTGGTGCGGGCTCTGCGGTGGCGATAGTTTCGGGCAGTCCGGTTGCGATGGCTGGTGGTTTGGTGGGTGTGGCGGACGGGGTGGACTTTGGCTGCCACTTTTTGCGCTCGGGGGTGGGCTGTACTTCGGTTGTTGGGGGCTCGGGATTTGTGAGGGTTGCGGCGATGGGTTGCTCTTCGGGCTGTGCCGGGGGAACAGAAGCAGACGGGGAGGTTTTCGGTTGCCACTTCTTTCTTTCGGGTGAGGGTGCGTTTGTTTCAGGTGCGGCTGCTACGGGGGTGGGGCTTGGTGAGTGAGGTGGGACTTCGGCGGTTGCGGCTGGGGGAACAGTGACCGACGCGATGGCGGGCGGTGCGGCGATGGGAGTTGGGAGGGGTTCTTTCTGCGCGATCGTCGTGGTGAGGCCTTTGCTGCGGCGGACACCTTCGAGGAGGAGTTCGGCGACGTCTTTTATGGCGATGTCTTCCGAGGCGGCTTTGCCGGGGGCGCTGCCTAGCATGCTCTTGCAGAAGGGGCAGGCTACGGCGAGGACCTTTTCCCCGGCGGCGGAGGCGAGGGTTTGCTGGACCTCTCGGAAACGGTTGTCTGAGATGCGCTGGTCGCCGGGTTCTTCTTCCTTCCAGAACTGGGCTCCGCCTGCGCCACAGCAGAAGGAGTTTTCGCGGTTGCGGGGGAGTTCGGTCCCGTTGCCGAGGATGTTAAGGAGATTGCGGGGGGCGTCGTAGACACCGTTGTGGCGGCCGAGGTAGCAGGGGTCGTGGTAGGTGATGGTCGCTTCGCTGGGGGTGGGGGTGAGTTTTTTGTTGGCGACTAAGGTCTCCAGATACTCGGTGTGGTGCATGACCTTGTAGTCGCCGCCGATCTGTTTGTACTCGTGGCCGATGGAGTTCATGCAGTGGGGGCAGCTGGCGACGATGAGTTTGGGCTGGACGGTGTTGAGGGTGGAGACGTTTTTGTCGGCTAGCTGGCGGTAGAGATACTCGTTGCCGGCGCGGCGGGCGCTGTCTCCCGTGCAGCACTCCTTTTTGCCGAGGACGGCGAAGTTGACCTCGGCGTGATTGAGGAGTTCAACAAAGGCTCGGGCGGTCTTTTGGGCTTGCGGATCGTAGCTGGCGGCGCAACCGACCCAGTAGAGGACGTCGGGGGTGGGGTTTTCGTCGGTGGTTTTGACGGCGAGGCCGTCGGCCCAGGCGAGACGCTGCTCGTGGTTGATGCCCCATGGGTTTTGGGCGCGCTCCATGCCACGGAAGGCTGACTGAAGCTGGCTGGGGAACTCGCCTTCGATCATGACCTGATTGCGGCGGATGTCGATGATGTCGAGCATCTGCTCGTTTTGGGTGGGGCAGACCTCCATGCAGGCTCCGCAGGTGGTGCAGGCCCAGGCGGCTTCGGGGGAGAGAGCGAATTGGAGAAGAGGGCGAGGGCTGGGAGTATTTTTTTCGAAGGGGGCTGGGGTAAAGGCGAAGGGGCTTTGTTGCGCGGCGAGATCGTTGAGCTCCATGCGCTTGTTGATCTCGAGCGCGGCGGGGGAGAGGGATTTGCCGGTGGCGGTGGCGGGGCAGACGTCCTGACAGCGGTTGCACTGGATGCAGGCGTAGGCGTCGAGGAGGCGGGGCCAGGCTAGGTCTTCGAGTTTGTTTGCGCCGATGGTTTGTGCGTTTGCTTCGTCTTCGGTTTCGAGGTTGATGGTTACGGATGGGAGGACGCCTGAGGTGGGTTCGCGGGCGACGAGGTACTTGGCCGGTGCGCCGAAGATGTGGACGTGCTTGGTGTAGGGGAAGTAGGCGAGGAAGACGAGGACGCTGCCTAGTGCTCCCCAGAAGCCGAAGATGCGGAACGCTTCGGCGTTGGCGGGAGTGAAGAGGTGGGAGAGTGTCGTGGCGAAGGGTTGGAGTTTGTCGGGGCCTTCTGCGGCGATGCGGGCTCCTGCCTCGATAGCCCGGCTGCCGACGTGGAAGAGGATGAAGGCGGAGACGATGAGGGAGTCGCGGGTGATCTTGGAGTGCTGGACGTCCTTATGGAGGAGAGTGCGGGCGTTGAAGCGGAAGTCGCTGCGGCTGGGAAGAGCGAAGCGACGGATGACCAACGCAATGACACCGAGTAGGACGAGGAAGCTGAGGATGTCGGCGAGGAGGTTGTAGGTTGCTCCGATGGGATTCGCTGAGTCGACGGAGATTGGCAGGTAGCCTTCGATGGCGTCGACGAGGTTGACCAAGCCGTAGAAGACGAAGCCGTAGAAGATGAAGGAATGAAAGAGGCCGATGGTGGGACGTTTTTTGAAGGTGCGCTGTTGGGTGAGCGTGGTTGTGAGGGCGTAGATGAAGCGGCGGGGGAGACGGTTGAAACGGGGTTCGGTGTCGGGTGTGCCGCGGCGGATGCGCAGGTAGAGGCGGTAAAAGCCTTCGAGGCCAAGCGCGAGGGTGATGAGCGCGAAGAGGAGGAAGGCGATCTTGTGAGGAAGTGGAAGCATGGGTTTGGGCAGTCGTTCGAGTCATGACAAAGACAGGAGGCATACCCCAGGGGCTAAAGCCCCATGTCATCCTGCAGGGCTGAGAGACCCAAGGCTAAAGCCTTGGGGTACCTAGATGCAAGAACCGCGTGCGGCGGGCGCCGCCAAATAACCATAAGGACAAGAGCAACGGCAACGGCAACGACGGAGACAAAAGCAACGGCAACTGCAAAAGCAACGGCAACGGCAACAACAACAGCAACGGCAACAACAACAACAACAAACGCAACGACAACACCAACGGCAAAGACAAAGGCAACGGCAACGACAAAGACAAAGACAAAAGCAAGATGCGGGGGTTCTTCGCTCCGCTCAGAATGACAGTCCGAACTTGTGCAAGTCCGAGTTTTTTGTAGAACTATTTTTTGAGTTCGGTGAGGATGGCGGGGACGAGTTGGGGGACGTCGCCGATGATGCCGTAGTCGGCGATTTTGAAGATGGGGGCTTCGGCGTCGCGGTTGATGGCGACGATAGTTTTGCTCTTGTTCATGCCGGAGAGGTGCTGGACGGCGCCGGAGATGCCGACGGCGATGTAGAGCTTGGGCTGAACGGTCTTGCCGGTTTGGCCGACTTGCTCGGAGTAGGGTCGCCAGCCGGCGTCGACGATGGCGCGGGTGGCTCCGACGGCGGCGCCGAGCTGGTCGGCGAGGGCTTCGATGTATTGAGTGAAGCCTTCGGCGCTGCCTACGCCGCGACCGCCGGAGACGACGATCTCGGCTTCGGTGAGGGAGACGCGGGAGCTGCGCTCGGCGGTCTTGCCTGTGACCTTGAGGCGTGGGGTGGGGAGATTGAGGTCGACGTCGAATTGTTCGGCGGCTTCGGCGCGTGGCGTTGCGGGATTGAAGACGCCGGGCTTGATCGTGACGACGATTGAACCGGTGGCTTCTATGGTTTCGGTGACGCGAGCGAGGTAGGTGTATTGCTGGGCGGTGAAGGTTTCGCCGGCGGCGTTGAGGCTGATGACGTCTTCGAGGAGAGGAGCGTCGAGTTTGACGGCGACGCGGGGGCTATACTCGCGGCCGCTGCGGCTGCCTCCGATGAGGATGACGGAGGCTTCGCCTTCGGTGGCGATTTGAGCGACGGCGGCGGACCAAAGCTCAGGGTCGTACTGTGCGAGTGCGGGAAGATCGGCTACGAGGACTTGATCGACGGCGCGGGCGATCTCTGCCGCGATGGGGGCGATGTTGCTTCCCAGTACAAGCGCGGTGATGGGGGCTTCACGGCCCATGTCCTGAGCCAGTTCGCGGGCGGCGGTGACCATCTCCCAGGTGCTCTTGCTTACTTTTCCGTTGGCGTGCTCTGCGACGATAAGAATCATGCGATCACCCTGGCTTCGTTGCGGAGAAGGTCGACGAGTTGCGCGGCGGCCGCGGGTGCGTCTTTGCCATCGAGGATTTTGTTGATGCGATTTTTGACCTGGATGTCGGCGCTGACGAACTTCAGCTTTGGCGATACGTTGAACGGGTCGAGGGATTCTTTGCGGAGCTCTTTTTTCTTCGACTTCATGATGTTGGGGAGGGTGGGGTAGCGGGGCTCGTTGAGGCCCTGCTGGGTGGTGATGACGGCGGGAAGCTCGAGGGTGAAGGTTTCGCTGCCTTCGTCGGCGTCGTGCTTGCCGGTGAGCGTGGTGCCCTTGAGTTCGAGCGCAGAGGTCCAGGTGGCCTGCGGCCAGCGGAGACGTTCTGCGGTGGCTGCTCCGAGGGCGTGACTGTCCCAGTCGGCCTGTTGGCCACCGGAGAAGATGAGGGTTGCGTCTTCCTGCGTGGCGATCTGCGCGAGGATTTTGCTGAGGGCGATGGCGTCGAGGCGGACATCGGTTTCGACGTGGATGGCGCGGTCGACGCCCATGGCAAGGGCGGTGCGGAGGGCGTCCTGCACGCGGGCGGGGCCGACGGCGACGGCGACGATCTCGGCCTCGACGCCGCTCTCGCGGAGGCGGAGGGCTTCTTCGACGCCGTACTCGTCCATGGTGTCCATGACGAGCTTGCTGTTTTCGAGGGCCACTGCGCTGTTGGCGACGTGTACGCTCTCTTCGGCGTCAAGAACCTGGCGAAGGTAGGTCAGTATCCGCATTTATTCACTCTTTCACCCGTTGCATGTTTTGTGGTTTGACTCCTGGAAGCTGTCTGGCGTTGTAGGCGGTGGTTTTGTTGACCGCCAGGGCGATGGGTGGGTGCTCTGGCGAGAAGTTTACTGAACGCTCGGTCAGAAAGTCAACGCGACGCCTTCCCTGCTTTCGTTGTCGATGTTTTGCGTGGCGTTGATCGCGTGTTTGCGTTGTGGCGCGATGTGGTTGAGGTTCGGGCATGGAGGCCTTCGGTGAGCAGGTGGGTGAAGTGGCCGGCGATTTCTGCGCCGCTGAGAGGGCCGGATGGTTTGTACCAGGTGCCGATCCAGTTGATGGCTCCGGACATGGCGAAGGAGGCGAGCTTGGCGTCGCAGGGGGCAATGGATTTGTCTGCGATTCCCTCTTCGATGTAGCCGCGGATGGAAGCGTCGATGCGCCGCTTGAGGGCTCGTACCTCTTTGCGGGTTTCGGTGGAGAGTTCATTTTCGTCGAGCATGGCGACGCAGCGGCCGAAGTCGTAGAGGACGACGGACTTTGCGTAGGCCTCGATGTAGGCTTTGACCTTGGTGAGACCGGTTCCGCGACTGACGAGGGCTTTGTCGAGAAGGGTTTCGATGAGGGTGATGCCGGCGCGGTAACACTCGACCAGGATCTGCTCTTTGTTGTGAAAGTAATAGTAGAGCGCTGGCTTTGTGATCTGCAGCCGCTTTGCCAGCTCACTCATCGAGGCCTTCCAGGGTTCGTGAGCGCGCTTGGATGCTTCTTTCATGACCTGATTGTCTCAGGACTGGGCGGGTGCGGGGCAAGAGCTTTCGCTGGCTGTTAAACCTTGAGTCCGATGAGCCGCATGAGTTCGATGCCGTTGCTTTTTGTGACGACGCCGTCGTGCAGCTTGAAGTCGAACGTCATTTTGCCGTCCTGAATCTCGTCCTGGAGATGGATGTTTCGGAGGCGGTGGTCTTGTTGTCCGCCGATGTTGGTGAGGGCGAGATCGTGGGTGCTGATGAGGCCGATGGCGCCGGTTGCCAGTAGAGCGCGTACGACGGCTTCGGCGCCGATGAGGCGGTCTTTTGAGTTGGTGCCCTGGAGGAGTTCGTCGAGTAGGAAGAGGACGGGGGGTTGTTTTTCGGCGAGGTCGCAGATGTGGCGCAGGCGGGTGATCTCGGCGTAGAAGCGGGAGCTGCCTTCCTGAAGGGAGTCGTTGATGAGAATGCTTGCGCCTGTTTGTAACGGTGTGAGTTGCAAATGGCGAGCGCGGACGGGGGCGCCGGCCATGGCGAGGACGGTGTTGATGCCTACGGCGCGCATGAGCGTGCTTTTGCCGGACATGTTGGAGCCGCTGATGAGGAGGACTTTCGTTTCGCCGCAGACGCTGATGTCGTTGCGGACACACTTTGTGGCTGGGATGAGGGGATGACCGAGCTGCTCGGCGTTGAAGCAGGGAGGGCCTTCGACGAATTCCGGGAAGGGGTCGGAGGGGTGCTCGTAGCTGTAAGCGGAGAGGGAGAGAAGCGCTTCGACTTCGCCGATTGCCTTTAACCAGGAGCGAACCGCGGCTCCGTGAGCAGTGCGCCAGGCCTCAGCGGCATAGGCGACCTGAACCACGTAGAGCAGCGGGATGTTGAGAATGCGCATGAGGGGGTTGTCGAGCGAACGGATGTATTCGACGATGGTGCGCAGACGGGCGATGGCTTGAGAGGCGGGGAGATGGTGTGACGCGAGTTCGGTCTTGAGAGCCTGCAGGCGCGGGGATTCGAACTGTTCGCGTTCGAGGCGGGCGAGAAGCGAGGAGAGGAGTTGCAGATCTTCGAGGGCGTGCTCGGTGGCGTGAAAGACCGCGTCGGTGCGCTTGCGTAGAGATGCAGTGATGATGGTCTCGATGATGATGATGGCGAAGAAGGGAGCTTTGGTGCCGAGCTCCGCCCAGACGATGGCCGCCGCTATGGCTGCAATGGCGAGCAGGAGAGAGAGCCAGCGAAGCCAGGGGTGGGTGAGTTGATTCGGCGCTTCGGCCCATTGTGTGAGCGCCTCCGGGTGGATGCCTACTTTGAGGTCTTCTCCGAGGATGGCGATGTCCTCGCGAAGGTCGAGGCGGCTGCGAAGTTCGGCTACGGCTGCGTGGCGTTGGGTTAGCTGCGGAACGGGTGAGGGGGAGAGAAGCCATGCGGCAAGGGTGTCTTCTCCCATGCGGGTGCGGGCGAGGGACAGGAGTTCGAAGAGGCTGCCTTGTCCGAAGAGGTCGAGGTCGGTGGCGAAGAGGCTGGAGTGAACGTCGACGCGTGCGCCGGTCTGGCCGGTGCCAGGCCATCGGTCTTCGATGCGGGCCAGTCCCTTGCGATAGAAGTCGACGGCACGTTCGGCGCATGCGCGCTGGCGCAACACCTTTGCGTGGAGGATGGCGATCGCGAGGAATATTACGAGAGCTAGAAGGAGCCACCACGGGGAGAAGGCGTCGAGATGGAGGGAGAACCAGGCGGCGATCAGCGTTGCGATGACCAGGAGAAGGCGGATATTTCCAAAGCGGCGGTGCACGTTTTCGAAGTGCGCGACCTGCATCTCGCGGGCTTGCTGGCGCTTTTTATACTCCTCGGATGGGGAGAGGCTGAACGGAGGCACAGAGGTATTATCGCTTACCCCTGTCGCATGCTGTGCGATGTGTGACGTTACGCCTGCGGCCTTAAACGGCAAAGGAGCATGCAGCTTGTTGGCTGCGTGCTCCCCTGCTTTGTTGCGGCGCGATGTGGTTAGAACAGGTACTTCAATGCGAACTGGAGCTGACGCTCTCCTTGTGCGTTGTTGACCAGCCCGAAGGTAGTGCCGATGGTGGAGTTCGGAGCTACGAGGATGGGATGGTTGAGGACGTTGATCGCTTCAGCGCGGAATTGCAGGCTCTGATGCTCGACGATGGCGAAGCTCTTGGAGACGCTGAAGTCGATCGCCTGCAGTCCGGGTCCGGTGAAGCTTCCGACCTCACAGTTGCCGAAGCCAGACGTAGGTTGGGAGACAGAGCTCGGGTTGAACCAGACGTAGCCGGGGCTGCCTGGAATGCTCGAGGGCCTCTTTGGAGTTTCGACGGGTTGTCCGTTGCAGTTGGCCCTTGGGAAGCCAGACGTGGTTCCGGAGTTGTCGGTGGCTTGCGCCGTGATGGGGAAGCCATCGTGGAATTGCAGGATGGAGTTGACCTGCCAGCCGCCGGCGACGAGATCGGCCACGCGATTCATGTTCGAAGCGAACGTGCGGCCACGACCGAATGGCAGGTCGTAGGTCACGAAACCGTTGAAGGAGTTGGTTACGTTCTGGTCGCATCGGCCATAATCGGCATTTGGGTTATAGGTGTTCTGGAAGAAGAAGTGGTTGTTGCCTGCCTGCGTTAGGCTGGCGTTAGTGTCTCCGTACTGCGCGTAGAAGCCGGAGGAGTTGCCCATGCACTTCGCCCAGGTGTAGTTGGCCTGGAACTCGAGGCCGTGGCTGAGACGCTTCTGGAAGTTGGCCTGAAGTGCGTTGTAGTTGGAATAGCCGCTGGATGCAGTGAGGCGAGCCTGGCCGATTATTCCTTGCAGGGTGGGGTTGAGATAGGGGCTGGCGGCGATGGTGCCGTTCGCCTGCAGAACCTTCTGATTGATCAGAGCGATCGTCATGAGATGGTCGGTCTTTTGGCCGACGTAGCTGATCTGGAAGGTGGAGGAGTTGCCGAATTGACGCTGCACGGTGACGTTGTATTGCTGCGAGACTGCGGGACGAATGTTGTTGGGATCGAAGGCGTGGATGCCAGCTCCTGAGAAGCAGAGCGGCGACTGCGCGATGGCGGTTGCGATCGTGCAACCTGAAGCAGGGAAGCTAGAGAAACCTTGATCGAGCGTTGTGGTTGGGAGTGCCTGGGTGCCGCCGGCGTAGGTGACGTTGAGCGGAATCGCGAATGGGGGATTCTGAATGAGGAGATTGCCGGTGCCTGTGCTCTCGGTGAAGTTTGAGATGCCGTAAGCGGCGCGAACGACCATGGCTTTATCTATTCCAGGCTGCCAGGAGATTCCTACGCGCGGCTGGAAGTTGGTGGGGCCATTGTATTGGTTGTAGAGCGCCTTGGAGTTGCCGTTCATCCCTGAGATCTGGACGGCTCCGGTGGAGAGGTTGTAGTTGGTTGCCTGGTTGTGGGCTTCTGCGCGCGGGGTGACCACCTCGTATCGAAGGCCGAGATTGAGCGTGATGTTAGAGCGGAGGTGCCAGTCATCCTGAGCGAACGCCGAGTAGAGATTGTTGCGCAGACTGCGACCGCCTCCCGAGCCCAGGCCGACGTTATTGGGCATGCCCAGCAAGAAGTCTGCTTCGGCCCAGCCGGTGGGGGTTGTGCTGGGTGTCGTGGAAGTTCCTGCAGAGCCGACGGATGGATTGCCGGTGAAGGAGCCGTTGTAGATGAATTGGCCAGCGAGGCCGGAGTTGCCGACATAAAGGACATTCGTGCGGTAGTTATAGAACTCGAACCCAACGTTGAATGTGTGTTTGCCATGAATCATCGTCACGGTGTCTTCTGCCTGAATGACGGTGTCGTGGAACTGGGAGACTAGATTGTTGTTACCAATCTGCGGGCCATAACTGGCACCTGAGAATGTCATCAGGGGCAAGAAGGTCTGGTTGGCAGCAGCTCCGGCGATGCCGAAGGTCGTCGGTAGATTCTGTCCCGTGGGATTGCTATAGCCTTCGGTTACGGGGAAGTAGCTCGCGCCGATTCGGGCGGAGTTGAGCAAGGAGGGGCTGAAGGTATGGGTGTAGTCCAGCACGCCGTTGTAGAGGGGGAACTCATTGTCGGAGTTGCCGGTGAGAAGCTGACTGTTGGTGGTTGGGTTGGTGATGTGCTGCTGCGAGTACCGGGCGTAGACGTGATCCTTCTGGCTCGCAATCCAGTCGATCTTGAGATCTCCCTGGTCGCTGTTGGTGTAGGAGTGCGTCACATTGACCTGGTTGCCAGTCGTCAAGCTATTGATTGGCCCTGGATAGAGTGAGGAGTTGAGTATCTTCGACGCGGCTGGGCTGAACGGGACATTGATGACATTGTTGAGGAACGGTTTTCGACCACCTGGTGTCGATGCCGAAAATGGATTGTAGAGCTGCTGCGAGAGGTTGTTGCAGATTCCCTGTGTGTTGAAGCCGGCGGAGCAGATGCTGCCGAAGTTGCCCTGACGCTCTGCTGCGGTAAATACCGTATACGGTACGGACGTCGCTGGTTGGTCGAACCGCGACCCCTGATAGTCGACGAAGAAAAATAGCTTGTCCTTGAGGATGGGGCCACCGACCGAGGCGCCAAATTCATTCCAGCGAAGGACTGGCTTGAGGCCTGTTCCGTCGGGATTGTTTGTGCCGGGGATGTACGGTTGTCCCTTGGTGAGACCGCTTTGCCACTTATTTGCGTTGAAGGCGTCGTTGCGAATGAATTCGAAGACATCGCCGTGGAACTGATTGGTTCCGGACTTGAGGGTGACGCTGACGATGCCGCCCAGATAGTTGCCATAGGAGGCGGGGGCGTTCTGCGAGATGAGGTTGAATTCCTGAATGGCATCTACGCTCGGCGCAAAGGCTACGTCGTTGTTGTCGATCTGATTATTGTCCATGCCATCGAGAACATAGTTGTTCGTCTGCTCGCGGTTGCCGTTGATGTAGGGACGGCCGACTTGAAAGCTTGCCTGCGAGCCGGTGAAGGAGCCGGGGTTGAGACTGACGGCGCCGGGTGAGAGCAGGGTTAGCTGGTTATAGTTCCGAGTGGCGAGCGGTAAGGTCACGTTTGCCCTGGCATCGAGCACGGTGCCCATGAACGTCTGATCGGTTTGCAGCAAGGGTGGGGCGCTTGAGACCTCGACAGTCTGCGAGGCCTGGCCAACCGGCATCGCGATGTCGACGCGAGCCGTCTGGTTCATAACCAGAGAGAAAGCCGGGTGCTGCACCGTGGAAAAGCCGGGGGCCGTTACGTTCAGGACGTAGTCGCCACTTGGAAGCGGCGATAGATAGTAGACGCCGGCGGAGTTGGTCTGCGTTGGATAGGCAGTGCCTCGGGAGGTGTCGCGAGCGGTTACGGTTGCGCCCGAGATGACGGCGCCGGAGGCGTCGGTTACGGTGCCGGTGATTTTAGCGCTGATGTCCTGCCCCAGGGCGATCGAACACACGAAGAACATAACGAAACTGCTTAGAGCGATGCGTATTCTCATTGGTAGGCCTCCACTTCAATCTCTTCTCAACTTGGTTGCACGTTGCGGGAGTTCATACTTCAAGCGATGCGGATCATCTCTTGATTTGCGTGTGCTGTCTTCGCCTGAAGAGGAGTTGCGCTCCGCTGCAGGTCTATGGGGTGAATCTTGATCGCTTAAGACAAT
>WNFC01007022.1_pt1 | contig 12391 bp, 9 predicted proteins | sample 5400541 | NCBI WGS metagenome assembly WNFC01 (sample SAMN13153342, study PRJNA577476) | soil metagenome | isolation source: 120 cm saprolite under Douglas fir tree site 2 hole 2 replicate 1 | place: USA:California | collected 2015-04-18 | reverse complement strand
ACCACCCAGCGCCGCTCGAAGCCGAGCGACGGATCGATCTTGCGGCCCTTGGTGCGGAAATAGCGGTTGCCCTGCTCGTCTTCGCCCACCAGTTCGCCGAACCGCCAGGTCCACAATTGCGTGCCAAAGGTCTGGCCGTTCCACCATGTGAAAAGCTTGAGCAGAAACAGTTTCATAGGCACTGGCCAGTTCGAGAAGCGCGTCAGCGTCCTGATGCCATCGGCAAGCCGAATTGTCCAGTTAAGTCCGCTCGCTCGTCGATCGCCGCATGCGAGCCGGCGGCCGTGGCGACCGATTGTCGCGGAAGCCGGTTGTCGCGAAATCGGCGCAATCCATTCATTCCGCGTACAGTTCCAGCCTGACAGCTTGATGCCGCGCACAATCAGTGCGGGGCTCGGGAACGTCTGCCGATCGTACGGGTTGGGCTGTGTCCCGAGTATGGAGCCGACAATGATCAGTCTTAAAGCTTTGAGTACCGCTGCGGCAATGGCGCTGGTTTTGCCAATGCTAGCGCCAGCCGCAAGCTTCGCCCAAGTTCCGAATGGCAAGCCGGGCGTCGCTGCCGCGGCTCCCCGCGCAGGTGGCGGCGGTGCGCCCTCCATGGGTAGCCACGTCGGCGGCGGTGGCGGTGTCCATATCGGCGGCGGCGCTCCGGGACCTCGGCTTGGTGCCGGCGGCGGCGCGCCTGGGCCTCGGTTTAGCGGCGGCGGTGGCGGCGCTCCTTCGGCACAGTTCAGCGGTGGCGGTGCGCCTGGCCCGCGGTTCAGCAGCGGTGGCGGCGGCTACGGCGATCACCACTATCATCGTGGTGGCGGCGGCTTCATTCCCGGCGCGGTGGCCGGTGCTGTGATCGGCGGCGCCATCGCTTCGCAGGGTTATTATGGCGAGCCGGGCTATTATTATGGCGGTGCTCCCGCTCAGGCCTACTACGACGATCAGTACTACGATGACAGTGCGACCGTCGCGGCCGTGCCCGAGGGCGGCGATGATGCGGCTTATTGCATCCAGAGGTTCCGCTCCTACGATCCCCAATCGGGAACGTATCTCGGCAACGACGGTTACCGGCACCCCTGCCCGTAACCGCATCTGATCATCTGTCCGGCTCGAAGGACGGCGCATTCGCAACGCGCCGTCCTTTGTCGTTATGATCGCAGCGCGAGTGGCACGCCGCCGAGCGTGAACCGGCTGGGTTTGGACGATCATGGGATGATGAAAAGATGATCTGAGCGGTGGAATCGGCGGCACCATGCCGGTTATCGGGGCCGGAGGCCATCGGCTGGCGGACATGCCAGCCCAGACCCCCGTAGCGCCACCTGAGTCTCCCCGGGGCAACCCCTCGGCCGCAAAAAATACGCAATAAATACCTGCCCTGTGAACAGCGGGCGAAGCTCGGATTCGTGGCGCTGGGGGAAATATTTTCTCTTGGGAATCCCTGAGGACTCACTGATAGTTGGCACCGGCGGCGACACAAACGACCCCTGTTTTTTCGCCTTTTCCACCATATTTAGTATTTGATTCAGGAACTCGTACTAATCCTTGACGGGCGCGATCGAGTCGGCCTAGCTTTGGATCGTTCGGTGCCGGGTGGTTTTTGGTCCCGCTGGACACTCCTGACAGGGTTCAGAATGACCATTCCGCTCGCCGGTTGAGGCACGGGTGACGGGCGTGTTTTGCCCTCCATTCCGAGCACGGCCGGGGCGCTAAGAATGAGCCGAATGGCTCAGGTTAAATGAGCAAAATGGCTCAGGTTTGAGAGTTGGGGCGTTGAACGTGTGACCTGAAAGTCGGAATTGGCGTTCCGTCAGGTCATGCCGCGCCAGATCGATGCTCGCATCGGTTTGGCGCTGAGAGAAAAAGGGCCGGGTCCACCGGTAGAGCTGCGAATGCCGGATCACGGTTGGAAACGACCGTGACCTTCGGGTTCGCTCAACGAACACCAGCCCGGCCGCAGGTAGCGGACCGGTCAAAAAGAATGGGGCACTACCATGCGAATCGAACGACGCAACACCACTGAAGGCCAGTCACCCTACGCAGGGATTGATTTCAGATTGACGACATCGGAAATCCGCAACCCCGATGGCTCGGTGGTGTTTCGCCTTGAAAACGTCGAGGTGCCGCAATTCTGGTCGCAGGTCGCCTCCGACGTGCTGGCGCAGAAGTATTTCCGCAAGGCCGGCGTCGCCGCCCGCCTGAAGAAGGTCGAGGAAGAGACCGTGCCGTCATGGCTGTGGCGCTCGGTGCCGGACACCGAGGCGCTGGCCACCCTGCCCGAGGCCGAGCGCTACGTCAGCGAGCTCTCGGCGAAGCAGGTGTTCGACCGCCTCGCCGGCTGCTGGACCTATTGGGGCTGGAAGGGCGGCTACTTCACGTCGGAAGAAGACGCCCGCGCGTTCTCCGACGAGCTGCGCTACATGCTGGCCAAGCAGATGGTGGCGCCGAATTCGCCGCAATGGTTCAACACCGGCCTGCACTGGGCCTATGGCGTCGATGGACCCGGCCAGGGCCACTATTACGTCGATCCCTTCACCGGCAAACTGACCAAATCGAAATCGTCCTACGAGCATCCGCAGCCGCACGCCTGCTTCATCCAGGGCGTCAATGACGACCTCGTCAACGAGGGCGGCATCATGGACCTGTGGGTGCGCGAAGCCCGGCTGTTCAAATACGGCTCCGGCACCGGCTCGAATTTTTCACGTTTGCGCGGCGAAGGCGAACGCCTCTCCGGCGGCGGCCGCTCGTCCGGCCTGATGAGCTTCCTCAAGATCGGCGACCGCGCCGCCGGCGCGATCAAGTCCGGCGGCACCACGCGCCGCGCCGCCAAGATGGTGGTGGTCGACGCCGACCATCCGGATATCGAGACCTATATCGACTGGAAGGTGAAGGAGGAGCAGAAGGTCGCAGCCCTCGTGACCGGCTCCAAGCTCAACCAGCGGCATCTGAAGGCGGTGCTGAAGGCCTGCGTCAATTGCGAAGGCTCCGGCGACGACTGTTTTGACCCGGAGAAGAACCCTGCCCTGCGCCGCGAAATCAAACTCGCGCGCCGCGCCATGGTCGCCGACGGCATGATCAAGCGCGTCATCCAGTTTGCCAAACAAGGCTACAAGGAGATCGATTTCCCGATCTACGACACCGACTGGGATTCGGAGGCCTACCTCACGGTCGCCGGCCAGAACTCCAACAACTCGGTATCGCTCAAGGACGACTTTTTGCGCGCGGTGGAAACCGATGGCGACTGGAACCTGATCGGCCGCACCAACAAGAAGGTGACCAAGACACTCAAGGCCCGCGACCTCTGGGAGAAAATCGGTCACGCCGCCTGGGCCTCGGCCGATCCCGGCCTGCACTTCAACACCACCATGAACGACTGGCACACCTGCAAGGCGTCCGGCGAGATCCGCGCTTCCAATCCGTGCTCGGAATACATGTTCCTGGACGACACCGCCTGCAATCTGGCCTCGGCCAACCTGATCACCTTCTACAACACCACGACCAAGAGCTTCGACGTCGACGCCTACGAGCATCTCTGTCGCTTGTGGACGGTCGTGCTCGAAATATCCGTGATGATGGCGCAGTTCCCGTCCAAGGCGATCGCGGAATTGTCCTACGAATTCCGCACGCTGGGCTTAGGTTTTGCCAACATCGGCGGATTGCTGATGACCATGGGTCTGTCCTACGACTCCAAGGAAGGCCGCGCGCTGTGCGGGGCGCTGACCGCTGTGATGACCGGCATCAGCTACGCCACCTCGGCGGAGATGGCCAAGGAGCTGGGCCCCTTCCCCGGCTACAAGAAGAACGCCGCGCACATGCTGCGGGTGATCCGCAACCACCGCCGCGCCGCACATGGCGAATCCCGCGGCTATGAGGCGCTGGCGGTCAGCCCGGTGCCGCTGGATTACGCCAGCGTGCCGCAGACCGAAATCGTCGAGCACGCCAAGGCCGCCTGGGACAAGGCGCTCGAGCTCGGCGAACTCCATGGTTACCGCAACGCGCAGACCACAGTGGTGGCGCCGACCGGCACCATTGGCCTCGTGATGGATTGCGACACCACCGGCATCGAGCCTGATTTCGCGCTGGTGAAATTCAAGAAGCTCGCCGGCGGCGGCTACTGGAAGATCATCAACCGCGCTGTCCCTGAGGCGCTGCGCGCGCTCGGCTACCGCGAGAGCGATATCGCCGAGATCGAGGCCTATGCCGTCGGCCACGGCTCGCTCTCCAACGCGCCGGCGATCAACGTTTCCACCTTGAAAGCCAAGGGCTTCACCGATGAGGCTCTGGCAAAGGTCGAAGCAGCACTCCCGACCGCGTTCGACATCAAGTTCGCCTTCAACAAATGGACCTTTGGCGAGGATTTCCTGCGCGAAACCCTGAAGATCGCGCCGGAGACAATCGCCGCGCCGAATTTCGACCTGCTCGCGGCGATCGGGTTCAGTAAGCGCGAGATCGAGGCCGCCAACGTGCACATCTGCGGCGCGATGACGGTGGAAGGCGCGCCGCATCTGAAGGCCGAGCACTACAACGTGTTCGATTGCGCCAATCCCTGCGGCAAGGTCGGCAAGCGCTATCTCTCGGTGGAGAGCCACATCCGCATGATGGCGGCGTCGCAGCCGTTCATCTCGGGCGCGATCAGTAAAACCATCAACATGCCGAACGACGCCACGGTGGAGGATTGCAAGTCCGCCTATCTGCTGTCCTGGAAGCTCGCGCTTAAAGCCAACGCGCTCTACCGCGACGGCTCGAAATTGTCGCAGCCGCTGAACTCGCAATTGATCAGCGACGACGACGAGGAAGAGGATGCGATCGAGGCGTTTTATGACAAGCCGATGGCGGCGCGCACCGCGCAGATATCGGAAAAGGTGGTGGAGCGGCTGGTCGAGCGCATCATCGTGATGCGCGAGCGCGAGAAGATGCCGGATCGCCGCAAGGGCTATACGCAAAAGGCCGTCGTCGGCGGGCACAAGGTCTATTTGCGCACCGGCGAATATGACGACGGCCGGATCGGCGAGATCTTCATCGACATGCATAAGGAAGGCGCGGCGTTGCGCTCCTTCATCAACAACTTTGCGATTGCGGTCTCGCTGGGCCTGCAATACGGCGTGCCGCTGGAGGAATATGTCGACGCCTTCACCTTCACCCGCTTCGAGCCGAACGGCCCGGTGCAGGGCAACGACTCCATCAAATTCGCAACCTCGATCCTCGACTATGTGTTCCGCGAACTCGCGGTCAGCTACATGGGCCGCTTCGATCTCGCCCATGTCGACCCCTCCGAAACCAACTTCGACGCCATGGGCAAGGGCGTCGAGGAAGGCAAAGCGCCGGAGCAGCCCAGCAACAAGTATCTGTCGAAGGGCCTGACCCGCTCGCGCACCGACAATCTCGTTGTCATGCGCAGCGTCGCCGCCGAGCCGCCGACCGAGGCCCGCGGCTCCGGCAACGTCACCTCGATGGCGTCGCACGGCCCCAGCGCCCGCGCCGCCGACACCGTCGAAGGCGCGGTCGCACTGAAGAAGCAGGAAGCCCAGCACGATCTGTCGCCGACCGAAAAGCTGGAGGCCCTGCAATGGAGCAAGGCGGGCGCTGCCGCGCAAGCCGCACCATCAAAAGCCGAACGCCGCGCCGAGGCCAAGGCAAAAGGCTACGAAGGCGAGATGTGCGGCGAATGCGGGCATTTCTCGCTGGTGCGAAACGGCACCTGCATGAAGTGCGATACGTGTGGATCGACGACGGGGTGCAGTTGAGCGAAGCGGCTGCTGCTAGATCAGTATTTTCAGAGAGACCGCCCCCCAATGAAAAGGGGCGGCCTTCGCTTGCACTATGCGATGAAAGCCAGGCAGAGCATTTCGTAACCGGTGGCGTATTGTGGCTACCACCAGACGCGCGAGAGAGAGCCTCCAAGGCTATTAGGTCGGTAAAGGAGTCGCGCGGAATACCACCTCAGGCAAAGATTCACTGCAGAGTTCTATTTAGCGGTGACGCTCGTCGCAGATCGCAATTCTCGCATCTTAATCCAGACGACGCGCACAATCTGCTAGTTGAAACCGTCGATTCGATGCTGGGCCTTGGCGGCCTATGGTTCTCAGCCTGGGTCGATCGAACGCGTTATCCTCGTCAGCTACAGCTTGTGGATGGCGCGCCGTTTGATGTTGGTGAGAAGCACCTAGCAGGCCTCGCCTGCTTTGCCGCAATCACCGCCATGCAGCACCATCAGGGCGTCAAATACGAGCTGGCATTCGATCCAGACCGCACGAAGATCGATTGGGGGCTTGTGCATTTGCAGCAGGCGACGCATTTCGCGCGAACACACTCAAACGCTATTGCACTTCCAGAGGGAGAAGGTTCTCTCTTAGAAATGGCTGATATCTGTGCTTATTCGACGGCGCAGAGTTTGTTAGCTAGCCACAACAGGAATAATAAGAGGGCCGCCCGCTTCGCCGACTTAGTTAGACGAATGAACATCCGTACGGCGGAATTTGCTTATACACCTAGGTCAACAATCTAGGAAATTCCTAGCTCGTAGGGCGGATTAGCGAGGCGTAGTCCGCCGCTTTCGGATGTAGATGGCGGATTACGCTGGCGCTAATCCGCCCTACGAGCTCTCTACAAGGCGACACGGTACGGGAACAAACGCACGAACAATTGTTGAAAATGAATCGGATTCCAAGGTAATTCTCATGTCCGAACTTACAGACGATGACAGAACTACCGCACTTGGATTGCTCAACTACGCCCGTTCATATCGAGCTTCGGCGGATCATCTTCTAAACGCGCGACTCAAAGTACCGCACCCACACGCGCCTACGACGTTTCTGTATTATCACTCTATCGAGCTTTATCTTAAGGCATATTTGCGATCGCAAGGTCTTACGGTCGCGCAACTGCGACAGGTAAGCCATAACATTAGCAAGCTCGCCGGAGAGGTTCAGTCTCGCGGATTTGTCTTGGACGACGAAGATAAAGAAGTGCTCCAAGCTATGTCAGAAGCGGACAATATCATTCGTTCTCGCTACATCCAAACGGGCACGTTTACACGACCGGAAGAAGAAGCCCTTTCTCGAACATGTACTGCGCTAGATCAGCAGGTTGCTAAAGCCTTAGTTAAATCCGGAACCGCGATAATTCCGGCTGCAAAGGTAAATGCGATTTCAACCGCTCTCGACTCCGATGCCATATTGGAGGAACTAAGCGAGCTTACAGAACGAGAGCGGGAAATCATCGCCTATCTTTTGCACCACAATCAACGAATGTTCACAGCGGACCTTGATGGCGGTCATGCCGCTACGCTCATAGCTCGCGGAGTAGTGAGAAACGCGGTGCGACCGGGCCAGGTCTTCGACATGACGGACGTTCCAATGGAAATTCCGCGTCCGATTTGGAACGTCATAAAGACTATGAAAGATCGCTTTCCATACTCTGGGGACGAAGACGACCCTTATCCTTGGAGGGTCGGATTTTATGATCGACTCTAGCCCGTAGGATGGGTGGAGCGAAGCGATACCCATCAATTGGAGCCTACGAAGATGATCGGTTACGCGAAGAGCTCAACCCATCCTACGAGCTGGCGCGCTACGGGTCGCAATTGTGGCCTGCGCGCCGCAAGGAGCCAACGATATGGACATCGAGGCCGGTGGATGGAAGTTTTCAAACTTAGCGAAGATAAACGTGTTGCTCGGAAAAAACGGTTCCGGGAAAAGCACCGCGCTACGCATATTGGAGCAATATAAATCGAGCCTGCCTAACGTTGGCGCCGCACGCTACATTACTCCAGAGCGTGGCGGGCAACTAACTTACGACGGCAATATCGAGACAACCATTGCCCAAAACCCCGATTGGAGCGATAGCATTCGACGAAACAATCGCTATGACAGCTTTCGCCAAATGAGCGTAACAGAATTTCGGCGGCTCGAAACGCTTGTCCTTCGAAAAATTGAGAAAGACACAACCGTCCGCCAAGACATGACCTTTTCGTTCGACACAACCTTGGCATCAATAAACGAATTGCTCGACCATGTGCAGATTGTCCGCGGAGACGGTACAGGATTTGAGATCACCGCTAAGGGCACTCCCGAAAAACGAACTCCAGGAACTCTGAGCAGCGGGGAATCCGAGTTAATTAGTCTAGCAATTGAAATTCTTGCTTTCTCCTACGGTTCCGAGAATTACGGCGGCAAGACTTCATATCTATTCCTTGATGAGCCAGATGTTCACCTGCATCCAGATCTGCAGGAGCGCCTAATTCGACTTTTGGTCGAGGCCATCGACGGGAGGGATATCGTCGTAGTCATTGCGACTCATAGCACTGCTATTCTGGGAGCATTGAGCGATAACAGTGACGCGCGTATCGGCTTCATCACTTCCGCGCAGATGGAAATGCCATTCGTTTCGATCGGCGATTCTCTACGCAATATCTTGCCCATCTTCGGCGCTCATCCTCTTTCTAATGTCTTTAATAGGAAGCCAATTTTACTTGTAGAGGGCGAAGATGACGAACGTATTTGGCAACAGGCAGCACGCACTTCCCAAGGCAAATTACAAATCTGGCCGTGCCAAGCTGGCGATATTCAAAGCCTCGACGAATATGAAAACGCGGTAGAGGCCATCGCTGGCGCAATTTACGAAAAAGCCAAAGCCTATTCTCTACGAGATCGCGACGGAGCCCCCTACGAGATAGAGGATAAGACCATTGTCAAGCGAATGCGCTTATTTTGCAGGACCGCGGAAAATCTCATTCTCTCGGACGACGTTCTGAAGTTGCTCGGTGTAAATTGGGGCAAGCTGGAAATCGCGATTGAGGATTGGCTATCTAAATACCCAGAGCATCAACAAAGTGAAGCAATGAAGGGGTTTAAGGACGCAGGCTATGACCGTTGCCAGAGCGATGTGAAGGAACTCCGTAATATTTTCATGATGTTAGCGGGATCCCGAAAGACTTGGGAAGTCGCAGTAGGTCAAGCAATCGCCGGTTTATTAGTGAGCGCTGCTTCAACTGCAGAACACAGCTTAGCTAATTACCTCGGCCCCAAACTTGTGACCTCATTGAATCTTAAATCTTGTCACAGCAGATATTCAGGGAAAATTCACATGGGAAAAAGCTCCTACCGTGTAGCTCGTAGGGCGGATTAGCGCAGCGTAATCCGCCGCCGCGACTCCGGCGCAATATGCTTCGCTATTGCGCCCTACGGTCCTGTCGAAAATCCGGTCTCGCCCTGCGAGCTTCTTCAGCGTTCCTCCGCCGAGCCGAACGTCTTCGACTTGACCTTGCCATCTTCCCTGAAAAACAGCCTGAATTTGGCATTTATCAGATCTGCACATTTCTTCACGGTCCGCTCGATGCCGCTTCTGTTCATCGTATCCGGATTTTCCTTGAACATGATGTGATAGAAGGCAGACCAGAATATCGCGGCGTCATCGAAATATATATCGTCTACCGGTGCAAGCACCGACCAGCACTCGCTGTTCGATAGAAGTGATTTAGCGAACTCGCTTTGGGCGGCTTGGCAAGCCGACAGGAATACCCGCCGGTTGTCGACATGCGGCGCGAGCATTTCAGCGAAATCCACCGCCGACATTCGGCCCGTGGTGGTGAGAAAAGCGCTTGCGTTTCCGTGGCACGACACGTGAAGATATCGATGTTGCGACCGCCCGAACTCCTTTACGAAAGCCTTCATCTCGTCCGATGAACGCAAATACGTATAGTGCGCGGGCTTCTCCGACAGGCGCAGGGTGCGGGAGATGATTTCTCCCTCTTTAAGAGAATCCTCCTGAAGGAAATCAAGGCTTTCGACGATGCAGACCGTCGGTGTCGTTCGTTTTGCCTTCTTACCCGCCACTATCTACTCCCTCCCTTGATTTAGCCGCGACGAACCAGTGCGCTTAAAGCCGGCCTTTTCGTACATGCCGGAGCTTGGAAGTCATAGCTGGCTACCCAAATCTGGCGAACACCTCGACTGCGCGCCTCGGCGACGAAAGCATTCAACAATGCGCGCGCGTAACCGCGTCCTCGATATGCCTTATCGATCAGGCAGGGGTCTATCGATGCCTAGTGCTAGCGGTCAGGAGAAAGGCAAGGGTCATAACCCAAAAGGCGTAGTCGCTGATGATCGGAATTTCAACAAAGACAGCAATGATCGCAACAATTCCGATCACGAGAGCGACGAGAAATCCCAAGTGCATTTGCAACCCCCAAGGGCATGCTCATGGTGCAAGCAAACTCCGGTCAATGGAGGGCCGAAGCAATTCCTACCATCGTCGAGGGGGCCGCCGAGGATTGCAGGATCGAAATAGTTCGCCGTCGGCCGAGTATGCATCGAACCAACTCTTTTGAAGTAAGGCTCAATTGGTTGGCGAGCGCGAACGCGCCCGGGCTCATTCAGAGGTCACGAGCTGTTCGCCCACTCTGCTGCGAGATCCTTGATCCGCTCGAATTTGAGCGTCGCCGGTTTGCCTTTCCGGACGATAGTCGCCCTTTTACGCTCGTCGAGGGGTAAGACCATCGCTCTCGCTACCGCGGAGCCTAATTTCATAGCGCCGTGATTGGTCAGGGTCACTAACTCTTCGGGATTAAAGGCCATTTTGCGCGCCAATGCCTACGGCTGGCCCAACCAGCCAGCTCACACGCCCCGAATGCCCATTAGGGAATCTAATCGAGCTTGGTTAAAGCTTGGTTAGCCCAATACTCTTCCGTTGGATGTACGCAAGGTTCGCATTAGCTAGCCCGGCGCTCGTCCGCTTCGTGAAGGTTTGCGGACATGGCGCGATGTCCGACTTGAGTCCGTTATGCGCAACAAAGCGGACGTCCGCCGACCGCTCTGAATTTATGGGTTCACGCCCTAGCGTAGCCCGTACCGCGAATTAACGCAGCGTATTCCACCAATTCTTGCGCGCCGGTCGACGCAATACACGGAGTTTATCATCGGGCGCGCATTCGCGCGACCCGTTGGCTATCGCCCTGCGGTCCTTATTCCATCATCGGCCGGCCGATCCAAAGTCTGTTGAGCGAACGCACGGCCAAGCCGGGTTGCTTTTCGCCTTGCAGGCGCGCCAGGGCCTCCTGATAAGGACCCACCGTTCGCAGGCGCACTGGGAGCCGAGGATAGAGGCGTCGGATCCGCGCCAGCGCCAGGTTCATGCTGCGCTGATCACGTTCGCCGAAGCTCAAGCCAAATTCACCGCGCAACCGTTCGGGCAGCAAGTGAGTCGTCAGGGCCAGATACCACTGCGGCACGCGCAATCCTGTCGCGCGGCCAAACAGGATTTGCTCCGCGATGGTGCGGGCGGCCGGGCTGACGGTGAGAGTATCCGCTCCCCACATCGCCTCAGTGTAGGCCGTGAACGAGGTCCAGTCTGATGGCAAATCGGCTTGCCGAATACCGAACAAGGCCGCGAACAGCCGGGCCTCGCCCCAATATTGTTCGCGCTCGCCATGCGTGAGTGCAGGCAAGACGAGATCGTGGGTCAACAAGGCAGTCTCCACCAGCGTCGCGTGAACCCACCGCAGCGCCGAGACTTCATTGGCGCTGTAAACAGAGCCCGCGGCGAAACGGCCCGCCGTCGAGGGCAACATTCCCGTCACCGCGCCGTGACGCCGATGCAGCCGGCGGGCTGCGGCCAGCGCCTGATCGAGCGTGCCAAACACCATCGTGAAAACAGTGTTGAACGTTCGGTGGAAACGGCCAATCGGATCGGCGAGAGTCCTGGAATGCTCGGCGATCCCGGCGGCGACCCAGGGGTGCGCCAACTGAAGCAGCAAGGCGCGGCCGGCGCCAAGGAAGATGGCCGCCTCGCGATCGATCCGCCAGGTCAGTGAAGCCGGACCGAAGACTCCCTCGCCTGGTCCGGCCGCCGCCTTGCAAACGGTGTCGAGACTGCTTTCAAGATCATCTTCGAAGATCAACTGCATATCCCCGGTTAGCTCGTAGGGCGGATTAGCGGAGCGTAATCCGCCGTTACGGATTCAATCAGCCCGTAGGATGGGTCGAGCCAACGGGTCGCGAATGCGCGCCCGATGATGAACTCCGCGATACCCATCAATTGAAGCTTGCGAAGATGATGGGTTTCGCAAAGGGCTCAACCCATCCTACGAGCTACGAGCTGCTTCGTCTCGCGCGCAAGCGAAATCTTTCGATCCGCACCGCGACAAAACAACCCGACGGGCAAATCACCAAAACCTGTCCAGCCCTTCGCGCAAAAATATTTCGCTTTCGCCGTCGGGCAAATCACTGATTTAACTTCGCCCGTCTCACCCGATGAGAGGGGCGGCTCGCGATCGTCACGAACGTGCGGTGGGATGCGGTGGACGCGAAAGTTGCGACTGACGAGCGTGACTCGAGCGGACGGTGAAGCCGTGTGGTCCTGACACCCCGACGCTGGTGTCAAGTTCGCGGGAAGCAAAACTTCT
>WNFC01012012.1_pt1 | contig 12393 bp, 23 predicted proteins | sample 5400541 | NCBI WGS metagenome assembly WNFC01 (sample SAMN13153342, study PRJNA577476) | soil metagenome | isolation source: 120 cm saprolite under Douglas fir tree site 2 hole 2 replicate 1 | place: USA:California | collected 2015-04-18 | reverse complement strand
AATTCAATTAGAAGCTCTTCGGCGTCGGCCAGACTCAGGACACTGCCCCACTTAAGAGGGTTGGCCGGGAATTTGCGCAGCCACCAGGCCTCGAGAAAACTCTTCTCAGTCGGGCCCTTCATCCACTTGGCGTCGCCGGTTCCGCGAAATGCCTTTAGAAGCTCGAGCGCATGGGAAACCATGATGACGTCGTCACCCGTCGAGAGATTGGGCATGGAGAATTTGCGCTTCCACCAGTTCTCGATAAACGCTCTCTCCTCACTCACCGTTTTTTCTCCTGGCCTTGGAGTGCCATCCGACGATTCACAAAGAGCCCGCGCGTGCCAGAGGGCTTTTTTACTTTCCTTCTCGGCCAGGGTCAGTGCGCGACAGCAGTTCGCCAGTCACCGCGTTCTTGAACGTGTTCTCATCTACGTAATTGAGGTGAGTGCCATCATGCAAGCGGACCGTCTTCAGTCCCGGCATGGAACTAGGCTCGCCGTCCAGGTGGGACGTATCGATGCGGACGTGATAAATGTGGGCCTGGTATCTGGCGCCGTCTTTTGCGTAAAGCCAAAAACTCTCCGTGAGGTCTGCCATGGCGACCCCTTTCTAGGCTCGGGATTTCTCCTCTTTGGCCTGGTGCTTCCGGGCTACGGCGGTTAGTCAGGCAGTTCGATTCGGTCGGGGCGCTTCTTATCGCGCTCGTGCTCTTCGGCAAGGACCTTTTCCAGCCACTGTGCTTGCTTTTCTGCAACCCACTTATCCACCGACGCGGGCTTGTGGCCGATGAAAAACTCCTCGCCGCAACCGTCACACCTGAGGTTCCCCATCTCTTGGAAACCTACTGCCTTCTCTCGGCCACTCTTCTTTATCGCCACCGCCCTCATCTGTGCTCTCCCTGGGTCGGCATGTTGAATCACGCTGCTCGCCTCAGTTCCAGGCACCTGCCGCAGGGGCACTTGAAATCTGGATCCTCAAAAATCACTACATGTCCGCACTGCTCGCAGATAGACCACTCCGGCCGGAGTAACATCGGCTTGAACTGATCGCCAGCAACGCAGTAGGGGCAGCGGACTTGCTCAGTCATTTTTGGCCCTTCCGCTCCTTCGCCTTGCGCGTCCTCGCCTTCGCCGCCGCTTTGGATGCTTTGATTGCGCTCTCTCTGCGCTGCGCGGCGGTAAGTTTTTCCGCCCGTTTCTTACCGCCGCGCCTTCCCATTTCTGCCATTGCCTTTGAAAGCTGGGACTCGTCCATATCGGGCATTCTACTCCCATCGAGACGCCACGGTAGTAAAATTGTTTGAGGGAAAATAGCGATTTTACTTGACATCTACCGTAGCGGTACGGTAGTTTTTGGAACGCGCAGCAATTGTTAGAACGCGCCAGGCCGATGCTATCAACACCGACCCGACGCTAACCAAGAGTCGCCTATAAGGGAGGCAACCAATGGCTGTAGCCACAGTAGCACCCCGCATTTCCCCCGTTCAACCCAGCGTGATCACCTCAGAGGAAATCTCCCGGTATGCGGAGATCACCTCGCAACTGTCCAAACTTGAAGCGCAGCAAAAGACGCTCCGGACTGAATTACTCGATTTGCACACAGCCGGCGCCGAGCAGGAAACCGGCTCACCGTATCTCTTGGCCTTTGTGGACCAGGTACGGCGCACGGTGGACTGGAAGAATCACGCGCTGCAACTTGCCACCAAGCTGTACGGCATCGAGAAAGCCGAGCAGTGGAAGCTGAAAGTTGAAGTGGCAGCTCCGGCGCAGGCCATCACGCAGGGTTCGCGTTAAGCCGAATCCTGACTATGCCGCGAATCTAGCCAGTCTCCCAACAAAGCGTCCGGTTGCCTCGATCGGGATGCCGAGCGAATCGCTGGCGAAAAGCGGGGACTAATGACGCTCTCTTCCCAAGAGATCGCCATTCACACAGGGTTGGATCCGAAAGGTTCCAGCCCTGTGCAAGTCCTGCCGCCGGTCAGCTACCAGGGAACTCAAGAGCCGGAGGGCCTGCATGAAGAAAATCACCGTTGAAGTCAGCGACACCGTTTACCAGCTGCTCGAAGTTCTCTCGCAAGGCCGAGCGAAGCCGAAAGTCGAAGACGTGGTTCTCCAACTCATCGACCACGCCCAGCAAGGCGTGTATCGCCCCGGCGCATGGGAACGAGAGTGGTTGATGCAGGCGTTTGGTCCGGACTGGATCGAACACCTTGAGGGCGGCGACCCCTACGGGCGCGAAGGATGCGAAGACATCTTTAACCGTCCGCGCCAGTCGAACCCTGCAAGTCCGAAGAAACGCCCTGCGACCAAACGGCGTTCACCCCAGAAAGGACGGCACTTGTGAATCAGACTTTCCCAACTCTCTATGAGGCTATCGCGCCGATGCTGAGGTTCCGCCGCTTCGGCCTCTGCGCCTTCAAGACGCCAGGGTTACCTGCGGGCACCCATGATGGCGGGCAGCAATCGTGCCTGGCAGAAGCAGTAGTGTGCGACCTGAGATCCCACCAAGAAATGTGTGTCGCTCATTTTGAACTGGTGAGGCCATCGTGACCCGCGTAGCGCTATACGCCCGCGTGTCCACTGCGAAGTGTAATCAGTGCGGGAAACCCTACACTGACCACGAAGGCCATGACCACGAATTTCATGGCCAGGACCCGGAAGTGCAGTTGCGCGAACTTAGGGAGCATTGCGACCGCCGAAGTTGGCAGCTTGTGGGCGAGTACGTGGATCGCGTCACTGGATCAACTGATTCTCGGCCAGAACTAAATCGGCTCATGGCTGATGCCCAGCGACGGCGCTTTGACATCCTTGCCGTTTGGAAGTTTGACCGATTCGCTCGGTCAGTATCCCACTTGCTCCGGGCTCTCGAAACTTTTCAAGCATTGGGCATCGAGTTTGTTTCGCTCTCGGAAAACGTGGACACCAGCACGCCGACCGGCAAGATGGTCTTTACAGTGCTGGGCGCTGTCGCAGAACTAGAGCGCAGCTTGATTGCCGAGCGCGTGCGTGCTGGCCTGCGCCACGCGAGAGCCAAGGGTGTGCGGCTCGGACGTCCGCGAGTTTTTGTCAGCGAATCGAGAATTGATGCCCTGCGCGCCTCTGGCTCATCCTGGCGCGCGATCGCGAAAGAGCTAGGGGTTGCGCTAGGCACCCTTCACCGCACCGCGCAAGGGCGTACCAAAAAGCGCGGCGGGGATTTTGGAACGGGCATTGAGGAGAGTGACCATGCCCTCTAATCCTGCCAAGCCCTTTCTGGTTTCACGCGAGCACGACCCCCAGTTGCAACTTCTCAACGAGAAGATAGCGAGACTGGCTGCAGTCAAACCTGCCGGCGATGCGTTTGGCGCGTTTGCGCTGGCAGCCCATCTGGCAGACTGGGCGATCGAATCCGCTCGCGAGCTTGCACAAATGCCCGGCGTAGACATGAAAGCCCTGCAGCCGACCATCAAGTTTTGGAAATTGGTTCGCGATCAGTCCGAAGCCGCGGCTTTGTCGTGTGTTGGAGCGAATCAGACTCTTGCGGGCGCGCTGGTTGCCTTCAGGCTTTTGCGAAATATCGGAGGAGAGGAGGCTGACACTCATGCAAAGTGAGAACCCTTGGTACATAGCAACGGCAGAACTGGCTGAGATGCTTTTCCCGGAGGCCGGCGAACTGTGGCTTGCGAGCCGTACTCCGTACATCTCCCCGAAAACCTTCCATGAATACGAACTCAACCTCCGGACACTCGGCAGGGCGTTTGGGGAAACAAAACTACGCGAGATCACCGCAGATCAGATTCGCGTCTACCAGGCGATGCGAACAAGCCAGAAGTGCGGACCGTCCGGCATCAACCATGAGTGCTCAGTGCTACAGCAAATGCTCAAACGGATTGGCAAATGGCATGAGATCGAGCCGCAGTACCAGGCCTTGCGGGTACCAGATAACGGCCCGGGGCGCGTCCTGTCTCCGGAAGAGAGAACCCGGCTGTTCCAGGTGTCGGCCCGCAAAGAGAATTGGGAAGGCGCGTTCCTGTTCGCGGTGCTGTCGATAAACACGAGTGCCGGTCCGAAGGAAATCCTCACTCTGCGGCTAAAAGACGTCGATCTGGAAAACAAAGTCATAAATATTCAGCCTGAGGGCGCCAAGAACACCGGCAGAATACGGTCGATACCGCTTAATGAGGAGTCCTTCAAAGCGGCTCAACTGGCGATCGAAAGAGCAAACAAGCTTAGTGCGGTATCTCCTGACCACTACCTGTTCCCCTTCCGCATCTGCGGGAATTACATTGCCGGGAAGTACGATCCGGCGCGCCATCAGACCAGCTTCAAGACAGCTTGGCTGCGAATGATCGCCGCCGCCGAATTGCCTGGGCTGCGAATGTATGACCTGAGACATCACTGCATTACCTCGTTGCTTGAAGATCCGCAGGTCTCGGAAAAGACGGTCGAGGCAATCGCAGGACATATCGGACCCAAAATGTTGAAGCGCTATTCGCATATCCGATCGGCAGCGAAGCGAGCCGCAGTCTGCGGACTCTACAGTTCGTCGGGCGAAGTATTCAAGACTGGAGATCCTCGCGTCTCGCTCCCTGAGAACACGCTCACAAATGAGGTGATTCTCGACATGTTCCGCTCTGAGGTGCCGGCAGAGATCATTGCGGCCAAGATAAGAATGGCCTCGGCTTACTGCTTCGATGTTTCGGTCGGAACAATCAAGCAGATGCGCTCATCAGGCGTGCCGGACCAGATCATCCTTGCGATGGTTAGACGGGGCGAGAGGGGAGGGCTATGAGGAGCGTTAACCACTCCGACTCGACGCTCGCCCGCATCGTGGACGCCGCGGCAACCGACAACCATAGGCAGGCCGCGGACCAGCCCCGAGTGAAGTTTCCAGAATTGCCTGCACCGGCACACCCGCTCGGCTCTATGCCATTTCCTGAAGCTGCCAGGGCGTGGTTGCTGACGCGGCGCGACCACATTGCTCCGAGAACCTACCTGGACTACGCCAGGCACATCGAGACTGTGTCCCGCTGCTTTCGCAACATTGTGCTGAGTGACATCACGGGCGACATGCTGCGCGACTATCAGCGCCGCCGGCGGCAAACTGCAGGGCCGGGCATGATCAACAAAGAGTGCGGAGTCGTCCGCATGGTGAGGGCCCGGATTGGTCTGCCGCTGACTGACTATCAACCGCTGCCGATGCCCAAAGACTATGAGTCACCCGGCCGGGCTCTAACGAACGCCGAAGAAGCAAAACTGGAAAGGGTCTTCAAAGCGGCAGCCGACCACCCGCTATGGAAAACCGCAGCGCTCTTGTCCCTGCTTTCAATGAAATGCGGCGCTGGGCCTGGTGAGCTCCTTTCGCTGTCCCTGAAGGATGTCGGCCTCGACCCGCCGCACATCTCGATTCCTCGTCGCGGAGCGAAGCGTATAAGCCGAGAGCGATACCTGGAGCTGAACGGCACTGCAGCTTGGGCCTTGGAGCGGCTGATCAGGCGAGCGATCGACGAATGCAAATCTACGCTACCTGAGCACTACCTGATTCCTCGGCGCAACCCCGATCACAGCTACGATCCGACGCGGCCGGCCCAGGGCTACCGGGCAGGACTAAGGGAACTGCTCGCCATCGCGGAGGTCAAAGTCCGGCGTTACGATTTTCGGCATCATGCCGTCAGTCGCGCCTTGAGCAACCCACTGGTTTCCATGGAAGCAGCGAGGTCCTATTTCGGCTGGATGTCGCCCAAGATGGTGCAGCGTTATTACCACGCGAACCAAGCTGCCATGCGCGTCGTTGCGGCGGCACTGGATGAGAAACCACCCGAGCCGACGAATCAACCCAAGTCAAGACGTAAGGCCACCGTAGTTGAGATCATCCCGCGACCAGCGATCGCTGCGGGGCGCGATACGCGTCTATGCCTTCCAGCGTCATCCGAGGAGGACCAATGAGATTACGAATCGAGTCCGACCAGGACGAGAGGCTTTTGGCGCGGCTGCACGGCGCCGGCCTGCACTTAACCAGTAATCGCCGGACCATCCTCGCTGTCTTCTTTGCGGGCGCAGAGACGGTCACGATTACGGACTTGTGGCTTCGGACGAAGAAAGCCGACCCGAGAACGTCATACAGCGCCGTTTGGAGACTTCTAAACGCCCTGGTGCAGTGTGGGCTTGCGCACCGGGCAATCTCTCCCGCGGACGGGATCCTGCGTTATGGGCCGGCGAAGATGGAATGCAGTCACGCGAGCGTAGCGTGCAAGGACTGCGGCGCCACCATTTCCACGGAAGGAGGAGAGCATGGCCCTGTAGAGCAAACAGGGAAGGAGTAGAAAATGCGAGAGCGCGCCGGGCCGGTAAAGGAACTGGCTCGGCGCCAACACCCACACCTTCAGGAAGGAGCCAACATGCAGCAACTATCGAAGCCCGACCCTAAAACTGGCTTAGCGCCGGCGCAACTACTCGCCCGCGAGGTGGCGGAGCTGCACCGTGAAAAAATGAAACTTCTCGAGGAGAACGCCAGCCTGAAGAAAGGTCTCGAATTTCTGCTTGGCCGGTATTTTTCGCCCGGCGACTGCAGCTCGTGCCCCTTCTCTTGCTCGCTCGATGAGCAATGAAGGCCGGTCGTCTTGGGCTTTCATTTCCGTTCGACAGTGAACAGAAATCAGCTCCATTCGTGCTGCTTGACCAGGGGTATAATTTCCCGAAACGCTATGAAACATCTTTATTGGGCAGTCAGATGTCCGGAATGCACCATGCCCATACTGGTGACGGATGCAGGCATCTACGATCCGAACCAAATGCCCGTCCTTGGGGACGCGACACCGAAAACGTTCCCGGCTCCTTGTGGTGCGTGCCAACACACTCACACGTACAGACGTGAGGAACTGGGCTTTTTTATCTCCGAGTCCTTCGACCTCTGAAACTGAGCGCTGCGAACTCGCCATTAACGGGCGTATAATTTGTGCCGCCATGACAACCATCGAAAGCGGCGAGCAAGCCCTACTCAAGATTCTATCTGCACATCTTGAGGTGACGGAGAAACTGCTGGAGGACTATCTTCGGCTTGTCGCGGCTGTTCGCCAACAACGGGAAACAGGGTTGTCGGGCCAGCAGATTCCAAACCTGCGAGAGCTGCGCACTTCCACTTCTCAACTGCGTCAGCGAGTTCAGTCCATGCTCGGTCAGAAATAAGCGCGAGTCTCGACGGGCCGCATGATGGACGTGTACAACCGCTCGCACCCACACGCTACGGTTCCACAGGCGTAAGCGGCTTGCAGCCTGACTCAATCATTCTCGCGATGGTGCGCGCGGGCTAGGTTCGGAGGATAGGCCAAAATTGCCAAGAACCCAGCCGCAAGGCCCATAGTGCGAGCCAAATTCATGCGGCCAAACTGGAGAGCAGTTGGAGATAACCATAGACGAAGACCTCACAGTTCAGTAATCCGCTCCACGGTCAAAGTCCGCGCGCTGCTTGAAAAATGAACCTTGTGGATTTTCGGGCTAAGTTTTGCGCTAAATCCCGATTTTACCGCGCTCTATAGCTCTTTGAACCACGATGCAGCAGTCACTGAAGCAGTTAGGTAAGCGGAACGGCGTAAAATCATCGGGGGCAATATGGGTATCTACTTCCGCCGCCGCCGTTCATTCCTTGGCAACCTGCTGAATGTCAATCTCACCGGCCGAGGCATCGGCGTCAGCTTAGGGGTGCGTGGATTCCGCGCGGGAATCTCGAGTAGCGGCCGCCGTTACGTCTCGGCGTCTCTGCCAGGCACCGGGCTCTATATGCGCCACTACGCACATGCACAGCCACACACTGCAATTGCACCGCGTAATCCGATGGCGATTCCGCATCCGGTTGGCCCCGAGCTGCAAGCCCATCCGGTTTCGTATGCTCTGGGCTACATCGTCGGCTGGATGCTGATTTTCTCGCCCTTCGTGGCAATCGCGTGGTGGCTCTTCCGCGCTGTTAGCCGCTAAGCTGTCGCGAAGCCGATGCGTAAACGGATCTCGCGGGTATGACACGATCACGGAAAATCAACCGAGACAAGGTTCAAGCTTCACTAGATACGCCGTGCCCGAAATGCGGATTATCGATTTCACCGGCGATGATCAGGCGAGTAGATTTTGACCGGGTTGAGTGCCCGAAGTGCGGCGAGAAGTTCGCGGCTGGCGCGGGCCCCGCAGTGAGGAGCAAAATGGGGAAACTGATCGAACTACCCAGCAGGAAAGCTTTGGATTACATCTCAATCCACGCTGCCGAGGATCGGTGGGGCTGGCGGGTCACGCATCACTATGTGGATGGGAAGGAAGAGGATGTTAACTTCTCGTTTGAGGACGCCGAGGAGATGATGCTCCACCTTCGCGAGCGCACGCACGTGAGCGACATAGTGGACTGAAGAGGCTTGGCAGCCTGACTCAATCATTCTCGCGATGGTGCGGGCGGGCTAGCGCTGCGCTATAATCGCGGCCAATTTTTTTACCCAAGTTCCTAGAGGTGTACGTGATGACTCAGTGGCTCCACCACTTTTTTCACCTTGTGGTGCGGACATTCATCAACTGGTATACGTTCCTCGGAACGAGTCCCGCCGGAATTGCGGTGCAGATCATAACCCCGGTCCTGACGGCAGGCTGGCGGTTGTCAGACTGGAGAAAGAATTGGCCTGGGGAACTCAAGAGGGCGGCCTATGCCTTGTTGGCGGTGTGGACAGCCACATTTATCGTATGCATCATTACAACCGTCTACCATGATCATCAGTTTCTTGTGAAATCAAACGAGAGTTTGAGACGAGAGCTATCAACGAAGCTAGAAAACCCGTTTGCGATTTCGTTCAACAACGAGTATGCCAGTATCTCAAATACCGTTCAGGCGTTTCGATTCCTAATGCCCCAGCAAATCCGAGACTGCTCAGTGAGGATCACGGCACCGAGAGAAAATAGACAGGTGGCCCAAGTGCTAGCCAGCTTAGGGGCCACATTCTGCCGAGTAGATGCACCGTACGATCCGGCGGAGCCCGATGGCGAAGCGCTGCGTGGCGCGCTAAAAGATGCAATCCTAATCCACATGAAGAAGACGGTTCCCGACAGAGCTGCATTTGTTGTCGCGTTAGGTAACGTCTTTTCGGTACGGCGAACATATGATTTGCCATCGGGTTCGCCTGATGAATTGGTGTGGATTCAAATCGGAGAGGGCAATCCTTGGCGAAAAGACCCAACAAAACCTGGAACGGACTAGAGACGCCCCGCACCTCCCGCGGCGGTGACACCGATCAATCGCAGAAGCCTGGGTCCGAACAAAAAACCGGTGCGTCCTGAAGGCTGTCAGGTCTCTTTAGCGATCTGGCATAGCCCAACTTCTCACGACGCGTGATGCTATCCATTCTCGCGATGGCGCGGGCGGGATAGGGTTGGACAGTCGCAGGGAGTGCCAGAGGCCGTCATCCTGGCGATGTTTCATGCCAAAAAGCGGAGAAGCGCCTGATCGCGATGGTGCGGGCCAGCCAACGAGGTGCCCCGAATGAAAGATCCAGCACCGGGTTGGCTTGCTCTTTTCAGCTCCAAGGTCTATTGTTTCTTGCCAAGGTCTATTGTTTCTTGCCACATAAGATCTTTCCCGTGAAAGGAGCAAGGTCCCATGGCCAAGAAGCTACTCACTCTGCTGTTCACGTTTGTACTTGCCTTCCCGCTGTCAACGGTTGTATTCGCGCAGGAGGCTCCCGCCCAGGAGAAGCCCGCGACGGTGTCGCGCTGGGATGGTCATGTCATAAGAAGCAGTAAGGATAAATCTACGCTCACGGTTCGTAAGGTGGGTTCGAGCGTCGAGAAGACCGTCCAGTACGACAGCTCGACGCACTGGGTTAGTCAGGAGCACGGCAGCAAAAAGGTCAACGAGATTGATGTCAGCCAAGTTAAAGACGGTGATCGAGTGATCTGCACGGGCACCTGGGATAAGGATGGCGTTCTCCACGCCACTCTAATCTCTAAGCGACTCACCGGTCTTTAAGCACTTCGCTTAGGCGCAGACTGAGGCAACGCGGTAAGCTGTCGCGGTTGCGCGGCGTATTTTCCTTGTTGTTCAATCGCCGTCTGGCATAGCCCAACTTCTCACGATGCAAGCCCTGGGACGCGAATCGACCGCAGGTTGGTGCCTGATGTTGGAGTTTCTCGCGTAATTCAATGGTATATAGTGTTTGCTCCAAAAACGGGCTACGGGAGGTGAGCAAAATGGGGCAGGATTCAGCCGAATCAAACGACAAACCGAGTACTACCCTACCGGGAACCGTTGAGAAAATCATCAAGCCGATTGACCCACGCAAACCGGAGAAGGCACAGATCGACGTTGAAGGAGCCGAGGATCTCTATCGGGAGATTCGCATCGAAAACACCTTGAAGGACGAGAAGGGCGAAGAGGTAGCTCTTAAGGAGGGTGCGTCGGTAGATGTGACTATCGAAGCGGACAAGAAAGACACGACCAAAAAGGCAAGCTAGGGGGAACTGGCTTCAGATTGCGCCTTTTATGGAGTTGTGTTCGTCCCGCTGCGAGCTCATTCCGGAGCCGTTCCGTTTCAGTTAGATTCCCGAGAACCCGCGTTCCAAAACCCCTGCTGAGAGCGCGCCCCTAAGTTCACAGTTCCAAAGACGACCGTCTGACTGTTTTCAAGTGTCAACAAACACTTGTTTGTGGAACATGACAGAAAGACCCAACTCCCAGTAGCGCCGCCAGGTTCCCGCCTCGCTCTGAACTCTAGAGTTTTGCTGCTCATGTCGCCTCAATTTGGGCCTACCGAAGTCGCACTGGAGTCGCACCTTACTTCTTCCTCCTAGCGTGCTCCAGAGCAGCTTGCACACGTTTTTGGCGTAAGTATCCAGAGCACAAAACCACTCCTGAGTAGCGGCATTCCATCTGATGAGGTGTTTCATGAGAGGAGCGAACCCGTACAAAGTCTTAAATCGTTAAGACCATTGCTGTCAAAGCCAAACCTGATAACAACTGAGCATTTCAGCTAATCTGCGGCGTTACTGTCCCTGCCGAATGCCTCAGGGATTACTTCGACGGCGATGGCCCTCAGGTAGCGTATGTGGTCTCGGATGGCAGCTTGAAGTTGAGGCAAGACGACACGCAACTCAGCCTCAGTCTTGGCAGCAACGGCCTGCGCGCATAGCTCACGAACGCGGTCTTCTAGGCTGGACGGTGACATCGCAACGGGCCGAGTGCCACACTGGCATATTTAAGGGTGGGGATCGCTATACGGTGTTTCCCCTATGAGGCCACCGGATTGTCTACATCAAGCCGAGGTGCTCAAAGCTCCAAGCGGCTGCGACCTTCGAGCTCTGTAGGTCACCGTTCCTGCTGAATCTCCTCGGGCCAGCCGGCGGATTAGACCTTCTGCGAGGGCCGATTCAAGCTTGGCCGCACCAGATCGCGACGGAGCCAGGAGAATAGCTTGTGGCGGAATCGCGATTTGGCCTTGTGGGGATGGCGCTCGATTACCCTATCCACCAGTTCGATTAGGTGATCAGAGGCTAAGGCCAGGGCGGGCTGGGTGCATTTGAGCACTGTTTCCATTGGGGGAGTCTCAACTTTCTGAGCGAACTTTAATGTCTGCCCACAATGATTAAAAGCTATCGGTGCGGTAGCGTACATCGGGGAGTTCCTGTAGGGGCGAGTTACTAAAGTTCACGGGGGCGCGGTGAACGTTCCTGTCAACTTTAGAGTGTTTCCCGTTGCGCTCCCGATGAAGACGCTGTTTTGGGCGGGTGGTTACAAATCTTGCAAGTGCAGTTTTCCATGTAGCAGTGCGAGTGATCATTCTTCGCGCAGGGAACGCTCAATCTCGCCGACTTCGGCCGTCTCTCGAGGATCTTTCTGCTCATTCACCTTCCTCCCATGACACAGAATAGTTCCGATATACTTCCGATTAAGGCCGCACTGTTCGCGACGACCAAAGTCTATGTCAGTAAAGGGTTTAAGGTTTTCTGAGGGCAAGTATCATTTTAGCATCTTTTTAACTATCGATTAGCTTTCCTCGTTCCACTTCGTCGACATGCGGACTCCGCTGTTCGGGGCCTAAACTCGCTGTGCTGGGGCCTTCGGCTTCTGGCAGGATGCGCTGTGAACCCGTTAGCGCAAGCCTGGAAATGGAGAACAGAACGACTCACTGCGTTCCAAGCGTGTCCGTCAGAGGAAGTACACGGTTGACGAGTGTCGTGATTTGCGGATGACTTTGGATACCATGAACCAGGAACTAGAACTGTGCTGATGGGTAAGGATGCTGGGGAGCCGAGGCCGCGGGAGTAAGGTCTGTTAGACGCTGGATCGGGCGATCGGCGAGGCCGGGAAGAACCGCGGCCAGATAGTCGCGCACTGGGAGTTTCAATCTGCGGCAGCTTTCCACCACCGAAAGAATCGCTGCGATCTTAGGCCCCGCGTGCGGGCTTCCCA
>WNFC01007905.1_pt1 | contig 12394 bp, 10 predicted proteins | sample 5400541 | NCBI WGS metagenome assembly WNFC01 (sample SAMN13153342, study PRJNA577476) | soil metagenome | isolation source: 120 cm saprolite under Douglas fir tree site 2 hole 2 replicate 1 | place: USA:California | collected 2015-04-18 | reverse complement strand
AATACGGGTGTCTTGACGGCTTTATTACACGCAAGATGGCTTGCGCGCCATGATTTCACGCAACAAATATCCACAAAGGCGAGATCTTGGCGACTTTCGTCCGAAAAATTACTCCAACCGACCTCTCCCACCGTCCTTAGAGTAACTTTTCGCAGGGCTGCTGCCGCCACCCCAATGTCCGTCCAGCCCGGAAACGGCCCGGTCGCTGCTCCCCGAGCCTCCTTTCAGACCGCCCGCTTTGCCCGGTCTTCATCACCAGCCGACGCCCAAAACCCTTAACCCTTTTTATTAAGCCTCAGCCAATGAGCTTTAGCCGCAGCTACATCGGGGACTCCTCTTGCCCAGGGTTCCCGCGACCTGCCACAAAGGCTGTCATTGCAAAGAGGCGGGTTGTAACGCCTGATGAGATCCCTTTCTTCCGTGCGCACGACCTCGAGGCTCAGTCCTTCGCATGCTAGGAAATCAGCATACCCATGCTCGGTCAGCCGTTTCCTCCACTCGAACGTTTCCCAAGGGTTTGCGCCCCCTTTGTGAAAATCGCCGTCCAGTGCACGGGATACGTCTCTTTCCCACTGCTTCATGCGAATCTTCAGGACGCCCTCAGTTTTTCCGATGCGGACAACCTCGCTGCCGAATCGAAAGGCGTATATCGTGGGTCCCCATGATTCGGCCCCGGCTCGCTCGAAACGCACCAAGAACGTGGACGGGAGCCTTAACATCGCTCGTCCGACCATAATAAAGCCGTCATCTTCGAGCATCGTCGGTTCCTTTTTCAATGTTATCTTTTCCGCCAGCTAATTGATGCTAAGTCGATTACTCAGCCGGCCCTCGTCGTTATGTACCACGAGCCGATCCACTCGGGGTTCGAGGTTGTCTTCGACCAGGACCAGGCCAGGCCACTCACTTCGAAGCTGATACCTTCAACCACTACCGCGCCGCGCCCTCCGGCCGGCGGGAAAATGAATCAGACAATTGGAGGCCAACTTTTGAAGGTAGCTATACCTAGTGGGGCGCGCTGGCTTCGTCAACTTCCGACAAGGAACCTTGGTTGCCTAACAACGGGAGGACGCGCTCGCGAATCTCCCCAATTTGGCGTTGTTGCTCACGCGACACCGGAAGCTTCTGCAACCGCTCGGCCAGATCAACGTGAGGCTCTTCGGCGTAAAGACCCAAGGCAACAGCAAGAACGCGCTGACACACGCATCGCAACCTATTCACATCGTCGCCAGAGATCTTTAGGTCCCGGCCGTGGACCAGAGCACTGCGACAATCATAAGCCTTTTTTAGGAACGATCGCACCGTCATCGCTTCAAGGTCGTCGCGTCCTATCAACAGAGCGGCGGAAATAGCAAGTTTTTCGGCTATCGCTTCTCTGGCATCACCGGTTAAGAGAGCCTCCAGAGTAAACACGTAATTCAACACAGCGTCTTCTAAGACGTCGGAGCGGTCCTCCCGGACATCGATCATGCCTTCGTAGGATGCCGGATGCTCTATCGCCATGGATTTGGTTTCCCACTCCGGGAACACATCACCTCTTGCGAACGTCGCCTGTAGATAACGGCGAGTGGCGACTATCATGGGGCGAGCTTTCTTCGATGCCTTAGCGTGTTTCAGCCCCACATTTGCTAGGGTTAGATACCTCTCAAAGTCCGACCACTTCTCCGAGCCTACTTGATAGGTCGGTCTCGCCAGGCCCGCCCGCCCGGCTATTAGTCGCCGGTCCGCTCTGGGAATCATAGAGTGGAACCAGATGCGTCTCCATCCCCGTTCGCAAACAAGGATTTTGGTTATTTCGAAGAATTCTGGGTTGTACAGAGATAAGAGCAACAGCGCCTCGAGGTATCCGGAGGAAACAGGGGGCGCAACTTTACCTACTATGAAGCCAGCAGCAACTTCCCGCGGGGGGGCGACGAGCCTCGACACCCGGCGGTCTATCAGAAGTCTCATTCACCCCGTCCATTCCTTCGGAGAGATCGAAATCATCAATGCTATGAGCCCACTGCGCATAGTCGTAAGCGGTCCACACGTCTTCCTCTACTCTTAGAAACCACTGCTTTGAGAAGCGCTCGGAATCGATCGATTCATTGGGGAAAAAATCGTTGCAAACCGCCGCCGCAGGCCCGAGCTCCCGCAGTTCCAGCGCTGGCATCCGCGCGACGGGAATACCCGCAACATCAAAGCGATCACGTGCAAATTCACATCCGTCTAGAAGGTAAAGCTTCGTGATGGCTCTGTTCTTAGCTGGAATGCGCTCCGCTATCACAGAATAGTACTTGTCGACGTCATCCGACCCAGAGAGCACTGCATGGTAATAGCCCGATCTCTTGAGGAGCTCAGCCAGCTCGCCGTAGAACTCCGTTTTTCGAGCCTCCCAGTCCTCTTCTGCGTAATTGAATCGGGACCACGCGCCATCCTGTTCTTCCTCTGTCGCATTCGGGTCCAGTGCTTCAGAGAGCTCTAGATCTCCTACTGAATCCGGCGATTCGAGCCGGAAAAGGCTTAAAACGAGGCGCCGGAATTCGTCTGTTTGCTCCGCTTCTCGCGCGAGCTGGACCGGTGAGACCGGAAGGAGCCGCACCTTGCCTGTTTGATGCTGCTGCTCGACAAGCGTCCGGAGGCGCCGATGAAGGCCGCAAAACTCTTCTGATCCCTTACCTGAAGGCACCGTGCCTCTCCTTTTCGCGCGGTCGTTTTGTGCCATCATACGCCAGCGCTCACTGGAACTTCGACACGAGGGTTTCATGGACCCGGTGCAGCGCGCCCAATGATGAGATGACCGAGTTTATCGGGCTTGCACTATTCGCAGGCGGCAGGAGGGAAGCCGAGCGGATGTCGGGATCGGTTATCCGCATGCTATGCGTGAGTGTGCTTCCGGCCCGTGGGCTTGGGGTCCGGTTCGATCTCGGCAATGCCGGACAGGACGACAGGCGCGCGGTCAGGGAATTCAGCCACCAGAGACAAGCTTCCGCCCATGGCTACAACGGTCTTCCGCAGAGTGGAAATCATCAGGTCGGTGCGTTTTTCGAGCTTGGAAACGCCGTCCTGCCCGATGCCGAGTTCCCTGGCCATGCGTACCTGCGTGAGCTTGCGGGCGCGGCGAAGCTCCTGCAAGGTCATTTCCTCGGCAATGAGCTGGGCGGCGCGGGCCTCCACCTTCTTGCGACGGGCAGGACTTAGTTCCTTCCTTATCCGGTCCAGGTTGGTCATGGTCGTTACTTCCTTGCCTTTTCCTTCGGCCTTTTGATCTTGGCCAGATGAGCATCAAAACGAGCATCGGCCTTGTCTATCAATTGGCGGCAAAATCGCTTTTCGCTGCCGCCCGACTTGTCTCCTGCTACCAAAAGAATGGCCTTGCGGTTCGGGTCGAAAGCAAAGGCCACACGCCAGACACCGTCGTCGGCGTCGAACCTTAATTCCTTCATGTTTGCGTGACGTGAATCGTTGAGAGTATCCGCGCGGGGCCGCCCTAGCTGCGGGCCGAACTGTTCAAGCAGTTCGATGTGGGCCAGCAATTCATCCTGCACGTCCTTGTGCAGGTGGCGGTACTCGGGGACGAAATCGTCATGCAAATCAACTTCCCACTTCACCTGATTAAATATGCACCATAATAACTATGCCGTCGAATGCATATCAGGTATTGAATCGGCTGCATAGTTCCTCGCCGGCAATCTCGCTGCGGTGTTCCTCGGCGGAACCTCCGCACTGCGAGGGCAGTGGACGGCCTGCGATTCTTGGCGGATCTACAGAAGGACTAACTGCTCGTCGATCAGACGGGGCTCTTCGTCAGGGATGCGCTCCTGGATTGATGAGGGGGCATCGGGACCCCCCTGGCGCTCGATCTCACGCATGATAACGAGCGGTTATCATTCATGAGCTGAGTGAAGTTATCCATCCCCGTTAGCTCGCCGTAGTGCGGTCTGAACAGCCTACGGGTCTCCAGGATACTGGCTGAGCGGCCGGGCCGAATCACTACGGTTTTCGACGGACTGCATGCTGCAGCTCCTTCCTCAATCTTTTGTCCGACTTTACGGGATATGATGCAAAATCAACGATTGTGAGGTCTTGGCTGTCAAATCTTCAAGGCACGCATTTATGGTCATACCGTCTTCGGATAGCTTCAGGGATACTCTACCATTGTCGTCCTTATCGGACGTCGTTTCGTGATAATACCCATGTATATCGCAGCCGCTAAGAGCACCCGTCCCATCGATGGTATTGTGCTCAACGCTCGAATAGATACGAACGCCGTTCTCATATTGACCTGATGGGGCGAGTCGGAATATTCGGCCCTGCTCACTTTGCCAATTTCCGTCAAGTTTCTCCGGGCTTGTCTTTGGGCATGAGGACGGCAACATACTGGGGCAAGGAGTCTCCCTCGGCGGAACCAAGGCTGTATTGGTGGGTGTATTTCCAAGGAACGCTGGCGACAGGATTTTCAAAACGTTTATTTTGCAGTTGTTGTGATCGTTGATTGCTGTAGCCAAGTCTTTCTGTAGGACGCCCCGAGATTGGTTTGTGGAATTTTGGGTTGATCCTGCGACACCCAGATCTGCGATCTTACTAGCTAGTCCCCTCAGTTGGGCTTTTCCCTGAGCGTTAAGCTCTGAGCCGGAACTAGTCTGCTCAATGGGAACCGACTGGCAGAAATCATCGGCGGCTTTCGTGATTTCAGCTAAGGCTTTTTCTTTCTGAGCGGAGTCTTGACCGTAGGCAAGCGGCGATATAGATGACAGGCCCATAGCGGCGGCGAATATGCTGAAAGTAATAACGCCGGTGAGCTTCATGGTTTTCAAGTATTCCTCCGTCTCCACGAAGAGGCCTGCAAAGGTGATCGAATCGTCTTTTTATAACCAACTGGATTGAAATACTAATACCTCACCCGAAATGTCGGACTGTCCTCCGGTCGGGTTTTGCGCCGGTCGTAGAGTCGCGTCGTCGAAACATTAGCGTGGCCGAGCCATTCCTGGACCTTGGCGATATCGGCCTCGTGCGAGAGCGCATTGGTGGCCGCAGTGGCGCGCAGCGAATGGACGCAGAGGCCGTTCACTTCGGCGCTGATCCCAGTTTCCAGTCCATATTTTCGCACAACATTTCTATACACCGAGGCGGGATCGAGCGGGCGGTCGAGGTCGCCGGTGCGGTTGTTGGTGACTGGACGAAACACGGGGCCGGCGGTATCGGCACCATGGCCGGCGAGCGCCAGGTATTCGTCGATCAGCCGCTGCGCCAGCACGTGGACGGGGACGAACCGGACCTTGCCGCGTTTTCCCTTGACCCTAAAATGCAGCACTCCCTGCCGGCTTTGAATGTCGCGGACGCGCAGACTGCAGAGCTCCTCGCGGCGGATGCCGTGATAGAGCAGGGTGGCGAGAATGGCGCGATCGCGTACGCCCTTGAGAGTGTCGTCGGGCGGTGCGTCCAGGAGCTTGCGGGCCTGGACATCGCCGAGCGCCGGCGTGCTGCCCTCATTGCCATTCGCCATGGGCCGCTTCACGCCATCGACCGGATTACCGGAGATGGCGTTGCGTTCGCACAGATAATCGAACAGGGCCGAGAGCGCCGAGAGCTTGCGGCGGATGCTGGAGGGAGCGAGGGCGCGTGACTCGAGGTGCTTGCGCCAGGCGATCACATGAGCACGCGTGATGGTTCGGAGCTCCGCCGGCTGGCGCAGCCCGGTGAAGGCCGAGAATTCGCTCACGTCGTTTTTATAAGCGCGCCGGGTTTTGGGATTGGTGATGTTGGCGAGCCATTCGAGCTCGGGGGGAACGTCGGCGAGGTCGCCGAACTGGGCCGGCGTGAGCGCGCGCCGTTCAACCGCAACCAGGTCCTTGGCCATCATCCAACCCCCCCGCGCCACGTGTTTCTATGCACCCTGCCCCGGCGCATTCCTAACACGATAATGTATTTTATCGTGTTAGAAATGCAAGCCAGAATCGCGAACGGTTGTAATCTTCAGGATTAATTGTCGTAGGTTCTTCAGAATTATTTGTCGCTTCAGGCGTGTCCCAGGCTCTCAGCTTTAGAACCGAAGAGTCGCGGCCCCGCGCAGAAATTGGATTGACTCTCAAAATAAATTAGAATAGTTCTAGGAGAAATTAGGACCTAATTTATCCTTAAAGCGGAGGTTGCTGTGATGGGTGCATCTCAAGTTTTACCGATGGATTCTGCGCGGGAGCATATCCATGTAGCGGAGGAAGTCTGCCCTTGGTGCGAGCAGCCGATTCCGCATGAAAAGTTCGCGGAAATCAGCAGCCTTATCGAAGCGCGCGAAAGCGAGCGATTAGCGGAGATCACCGCCGGCCTGCAAGAGCAGTTCGCGAGAGATAAAGCGGAGGCTGTAGAAAAGATTAAAGCTGACCTGGAGCAGGTGCGGAGGGATGGTCTCGCGGCGCTCGAAACGCTACGTGTGGAGTCCACGGCAAGTGTGGCGGCTGCCCGCGTTGAGGGAAAGAAAGAAGCGGAAGCTGCCGCGCAGGAGCACTTGGCAGAGGCTGAGCGAGCGCGGAAGGAATCGGAAGTCGCGTTGCTGGCGAAAGTCACGGAAGCCGAGCAGGCGAAGAATGCAGCAGAACAGCTCGGCGTCGATCTCAATAACCAACTTGAGCAGGTTCGGAACGCAAACGCCGAGACTATCGAGACACTAAAACAGGACTCAGCGGCGAAAGAAACGGCGGCGCGCGAGGAAGGAAGACAAGCGGCGGAAGCCGCCATGCAGGAACGGCTGACGGAGGCTGAGCAGGCGAAGCAGACGACCGCGCTGGAGCTGCATCAACTTAAACAAAATCATGAGACTGTCGTGAATCAGCGTGTCCAGGAAGTGCGCGACGCGCTTGAAAAAGACAAAATCGACGCGCTGAATGCAGAAAAGGCGAAGGCGTTTGAGGAGACCCTTAAGCTACAAGGGAAAGTTCAGGAGTTGCAGCGGCAGCTGGATAACAAGAGCGCGGAAGAACTTGGTGAGGGTGCCGAGATCGACCTTTATGAAGCGCTAAAAGGCGAATTCCCTGAGGACCGCATTAGCCGGGTCGGCAAGGGCGCTCCGGGGGCCGACATCATCCATGTAGTGATCCACAACGGTAGGGACTGCGGTACGATCATCTATGATTCGAAGAACCGAAACGCTTGGCGCAGCGACTATGTGACGAAGCTGGCTGAGGATCAGATGGCGGCGAAGGCCGAGCATGCAGTCCTTTCGACGCACAAGTTTCCTGCAGGCGCGCGGCAGCTCTGCGTGCAGGATGGCGTCATTATCGCCAATCCGGGACGCGTCGTCGCGCTCGTTCAGGTCCTTCGCAAGCACATCATCCAGGGACACATGCTCCGCCTCAGTAACGAGGCTCGAACTCAGAAAACCGCAGCTCTCTACGACTTCATCACTTCAGAGCGTTGCTTGCACCTTTTTGAGCGCATCGACACGCATACGGAAGACCTGCTCGATCTGCAGGTCAAAGAAAAAAAGGCGCACGACACCAACTGGAAGCGACAGGGCGAGCTGATACGGTCGGTGCAGAGAGTCCGTGCGGAAATGTCTTCCGAGATCGACCGGATTATCGGCACCGCTTCAGCCGGGGACGGCACACCATGAGTCAGGCTGAGGCAACCAGCGAGCGGGGCAGGGGCAGGAGCAGGGTCATCGGTCTGCAGGAGCGCAGACTCGGGCGGACTATCTTGCGCACCTATCGTACCAAAGTCGACATCGATGATGTCGTACCAAATGGGAGGCAACCCCGCCTCGGTCCGAAAGAGGACGAAGAACTGCAACGACAGATCGAAGCCAACGAGGGGCTGTTCGAGCCACTGCTGGTCGAGCCGCATCCTGACATTCTCGGCAAGTTCCGCATCATCGACGGCGACCGGCGGTGGACCAACTCGCTCGCGCTTGTCAAGCAGGGACGCGAGCAGTACAGGCAGGTTCCCGTCGAAGTCACTGACCGCACCCTATCCGATGATGAGCGGCTTCGCGTCTGGATTTATATCCATCGCCAGCGCAAGGAATGGGACGCCAAGGAAAAGGAGATGGTTGCGTACCGGCTCGTCGAGCTGATCGGACGCGCGAGCGCAGCCAATATCCTCGGGATTACGGTCCGCGAGCTGGATAAGCTCGTCGAGGTTTTCGAACTCTCCGAGAAGTTCACTCGCCTGCGAGAGCCGGGTGCGGCAATCACCTGGGCACGCGAGCTAATGGGCGTCAGCAAGAAGCTTCTGACACCGAGCATCACCGACGCCGTCGTAGATAAAGTCAATCAGAAGCGGATCACGAATTCCAAGGATTTGCGCAAGCTACGCTCTATCCTTCCTGATCCCGTCGCGCGCGAGCACTTCCTCAGCAAGGAGGGTGATCTGGAGTCCGCAATGCTTCGGCTCGCTCCATCGTTGAAGAAGCCGAAAGGCGGCCTTGCCGGCGATCTCGAAGCCGCAGTTGATGCCATAACGCACGTGCCCTGGACGGCGCTAGAAGAGCTAAGAGGCGACCAAGAGATCCTTAAGAAAATCGACAAGGCAGAGGCATTACTGAAATCGCTGCGTAAGACGCTTTCCTCGTGATGCTGCCCCCGATGCGCCGAAGACATCGACTTCAGATAAGCGCCACCAAGTGGCGCGCTCGGGGTCGCCCATCCGGTGACCTCGGATTTAGAATCCCATAAGTCAATGCGCGGCAGGATTTTGCTATCATCCCGCTATGCCGCTTTCTTGGATTGAAATCCGCCATCGCGCGATCGCGTTTTCAAAAGAATGGACGGGCGCAAAAAGCGAACGCGCAGAAAAGCAAACCTTCTGGAATGAGTTTTTTGAGGTATTCGGGATACGCCGTCGCGTCGTAGCGAGCTTTGAAGATCCGGTGAAGAAAATCTCCGGCCACTATGGCCGCATTGATTTGTTCTGGCCTGGCATTGTGCTCGTAGAACACAAGAGTTTGGGCGAAGACCTTGGAAAGGCGGAGTCGCAGGCGTTCAGTTACCTTCAGGACCTCGCGCGCGAAGGACGCACAAATGAGTGTCCTCGCTACATCATGCTCTCCGACTTCGCGCGCATAGCATTCTACGATCTTGAACCGGAAGAGCAGAAAGACCTACCGCTCTTTGCGGGTCGCCGCGTCTCCGCGCTTGAATTTCCGCTGGCCGACTTTCACAAACATATCCATGCCTTCGCATTCATTCCCGGCTACAAGCAGCATAAATTTGAGGAACAAGATCCGATCAACATTAAAGCGGTCGAAATTATGGGCCGCCTCCACGACACGCTTGAAGCGGGCGGTTACTCAGGACATCAACTCGAACGCTTCCTTGTGCGCATTCTCTTTTGCCTTTTCGGCGAAGACACCGGCATCTTCGACGAACGTGAATGTTTTAGGCTCTACCTACTGAACCGCACCGCCGAAGATGGCTCTGATCTCGGCCAGCACCTCGCACGCCTGTTCGCCGTACTGAATACTCCGCCCGAAAAACGCCAAAAGAATCTCGACGAAACTCTCGCGTCCTTCCGGTACGTCAACGGCGAACTCTTTGCCGAAAATCTTGATTTTGCTGACTTCAACCGTGACATGCGCAACGCCCTGTTGGCTTGCACAGGTTTCGACTGGTCGCGTATCTCACCGGCCATTTTCGGATCGTTATTTCAGGCCGTGATGGAGCCGAAGGAACGGCGACAAATCGGTGGCCATTACACCAGTGAGCGTGACATTCTCAAAGTCATCCGTGCGCTTTTCCTCGACGAGCTGCGCGCGGAATTCGAGCGCGCCAAAAACAGTAAAGCCGAACTGAAACGCTTCCACCGAAAACTCGCGCGACTCCGCTTTCTGGACCCGGCATGCGGATGCGGCAACTTCCTGGTCATCACCTACCGGGAATTGCGTTTGTTGGAAATCGAAATACTCAAGCTGCTCCATGGCACGCAGCAGGATCTCGACATCCAACATCTCTCGCTCATTGACGTGGACGCCTTTTACGGCATCGAGATCAGTGAGTGGCCCGCGCGCATCGCCGAAGTCGCGATGTGGCTGATGGATCATCAGATGAACATTCGCCTCTCCACAGCTTTCGGCGAATTGTTCGTGCGTCTCCCTCTCAAAAAATCCCCCAGAATCGTCTGTGGCAACTCCCTCCAACTCGACTGGAATAGAATTCTTCCCCCTGACCAATGCGGCTTCGTCCTCGGCAACCCACCATTTGTGGGAAAACATTTGATGACCGCTGAGCAAGGTAAGGACATGAGACTTGTCTGGGGGGGAGAAACCAATGGCGCGGGCTTCCTCGACTACGTAACAGGCTGGTATCTCAAGGCGGCGCAATACATCAAGGGCACGCTCATTTCGGTCGGTTTCGTTTCCACAAATTCAATCTGCCAGGGTGAACAGGTCGGCATTTTGTGGAGCGAATTATTTCAGAAGTATCAAATAAAAATCCACTTTGCTCACCGCACATTTAAGTGGGAAAGCGAAGCGCGTGGCAAAGCTCATGTGCATGTTGTCATTATTGGGTTCGGCGCGTTCGACACCACGGACAAGCATATCTACGACTATGAAGGCGAGAACGTCACGGCCATCTCTGCCAAAAACATCAGCCCCTATCTGATTGAAGGCTCTGATATCGCGCTTCCCATCCGCCGCGATGCGCTCTGCGATGTCCCAGAAATTGTGAACGGAAATAAACCGGCAGACGGGGGATTCCTGATCATTGAGAACGAAGACAAAAAGGTCTTTTTCAAAGAAAATCCTGGAGCGGTCCAATATGTCCATCCGTTTTTGAGTGCTGATCAGTATCTGAACAATGAGCAGCGCTGGGTGCTGTGGCTGGTGAACGCACCGCCGACAATCGTTCGAGAGAATCCCGGCGTCAAGAAGCGCGTGGAAGCTGTCCGCGAATTTCGGTTGAGGAGTAAGAAAGAATCAACGCGGCGGCGCGCGGACCGTCCTGCCTTGTTTGATCAGATTCGGCAACCAACGAGCGAATACATTCTGATTCCTCGCCATTCATCTGAGAGTCGGAAATATATTCCATTCGGTTATTTCAGTCCGGAGGACATCATCGCCGACAGCTGCACTGCGATTCCTGACGCCACGTTTTACCATTTCGGCGTTCTGTCCTCCGCGATGCACATGGCGTGGGTTCGCCAGGTCTGTGGGCGCTTGAAGTCAGATTACCGCTATTCAAACAACCTCGTTTACAACAACTATCCCTGGCCCGAAACACCGAGCGCCAAACAAAGCGCAGCCGTGGAGGCCGCCGCGCAAGCCGTGCTGGGTGCGCGCGAAGCATTTCCCGACGCGACACTGGCTGACCTTTACGACCCGCTAGCGATGCCGCCCGCCCTCGTCGAGGCCCACGCCAAGCTGAACCGAGCCGTGGACCTCTGCTACCGCCCGCAACCTTTCGAGAACGACCGCCAACGTGTCGAACACCTTTTCGCTCTCTACGAAAAACTGACCGTCCCACTCATTGCTCCCGTCATGAAAGGGCGACGAAAAACAAGGCGACCATCGACACCTACGGCATCGAAAAGTGCTTTCTGCAGCCGATTCAACTTGGCTTTCGTTTGCCGCGACAAGGGAGCCGGTCTTCACGGCACCGGAGCGTTGCGCTACATCCACGTTTCCGAGTGGCCTATTGCCTCAAGTCCTCGGCGTCACCAAAGGCGGCACGCTCGAGCATCTCCAGTTCTGCTCGGTCGGTTTGCCATCGATAACGTCGGGTTGCGTCTGTTTGACGAATTTGTATTGCTGGCTAACACCTTCGATGTAGCTCCGTACGGTATCTCTGTGAACATCGCTATTCACCTCCCTCAGCCCTCACAGGACCGTTACCGCTGAAAGTATTGATCCGATTATCATGCACACCGTATTCGCGCGCGCAGACGCTGACACCGAGATCCGTGACCCGCGCCGGCCTGCAACACCGGTCTCGAGCCTCTCGTGCGCCACGACATGCAGAGCTTACGGCGCGATCGTTTATCCTGGGTCAGTCAGAATTACCTCCGCGACGAGACCCTGACCGCGGCGAACGCGCGCCTCGTCGCGGCGCAGAACGGGATCCCGCTGGCCCATGCCTGGGGCGGGGGCGAGGTTGCCTCCGCCGACGGCCTGCGCTTCGTCGTGCCTGTGCGCACCAGTGCACGCGGGGCCCAACCCGAAGTACTTCGGCATCGGCCGCGGCGTCACCTACTACAACCTCGTCTCCGATCAGTTCACCGGCCTGCATGGCATCACGGTGCCGGGGACGTTGCGCGACAGCCTGGTGTTGCTCGCGGTCGTCCTCGAACAGCAGACGGAGTTGCAGCCGACTCAGATCATGACCGACACCGGGGCCTACTCGGATGTGGTGTTCGGACGGATCGACAAGACGATCCACACCCTGACCTACCTCGACGATGAGACCAAGCGTCGCGCAACGCTGATCCA
>WNFC01007266.1_pt1 | contig 12395 bp, 11 predicted proteins | sample 5400541 | NCBI WGS metagenome assembly WNFC01 (sample SAMN13153342, study PRJNA577476) | soil metagenome | isolation source: 120 cm saprolite under Douglas fir tree site 2 hole 2 replicate 1 | place: USA:California | collected 2015-04-18 | reverse complement strand
TTGTGACCTCAGCTGTGCAAGTCCCGAAATTCCCGAGTCACCATGAGGCACCCTTCCGTTCACTGCCGGTGTACATTGGATTTAGGGGAGCAGGGTAGCATATGTCAACTGGCACAAAATCGCCATCTCCCAAATCAAGCGAGTTTAGCAAATCATAAGCAGATTGATTGCGGTGTGGTCTATCCCCACAGGCCGATAACAGGACCGAGCCAAAACGATACGGCCCGGCTTGGAATCAATATCCTCGGGTCGCGTTGCGGCCATCCGGAAAGCCGTGTTTGCGGCTTACGCTTTACGCCGTGGCGGTCCAGCAACAATCGGACCCTTCTTGAGACTGAAGAATATCAACCGTGCCATAGTAACTTCGCTGGACCTGCTGCTAATCAGCTTTAGCAGTGAGCCATTCGTTTGCAGCCACCTGGTTTTAGACCGGCTCAATACCCGGGAAATTTTCGATAAAACTTCGTGGCTATCGACTGCCGGATCGCTGCGCACTCGGAGTTATCAATTGCTCCGTGTAGCTTGAGATTGCCGGCGGCTATCTAGCAGGGTGCGAAACGATTCTTGAGAAACAAATAGGTTTTTCCGCACCCTGCTAGCAGGCTACGGAAAAAGGCCTTCCGCACCCTGCTTTCCCTCTCTGTAATCTCCCCCAGAGGGGTCGGAGTAGGGATCATGGTTACCCATGACCCCCTCCACGGATCCGGACGTGCGGCATTACCGCATCCGGCTCTTGCCTCGGGTAATAACGCCAACGGAGCGCAGAGGATGACTCTTTGCTGCCAGACGCACCCGCTCCAGCGCACTGGGCGCACCCTGCCGGCACTGAGTCCGGGGCGCGTTTTGCTGGGGCAGGTTCCCCTTGGCCAGTCCCCTTCCCTCCGCCTCCTCCGCCGCCGGTTGCCCGGCCTTGTTCGGAGACTTCACTGGTACTATGGGACTGTCCGACTTCCTGGGTCCGTTCATCGTCGGCGTACGTCCTTGGACTTCCCGACGCGTCCCGCCGCTCCATCGGCGGCGGACGAGCCCAGGACCTCCCGGTTCCCGTGCGTGGTGTTTCCGTACGTGCGCGGGGTCTCCGACCGCGCGGGACCCGAACGCATCTCGCGATATCGATGCGCCCGATGGTGCCTTGCGCTTATCTCCACAGCGTCGGCGTCCCGAAGCGTTCCTTCACTTTCGCGGCTCAATACCCGGCCCGCACGTACCCCTGTCAACGCTTCGGCGAATCCCTCGCGGGAAACTCCGCATGACTCGGGGCCACTGTGGGTCGCTAGCCCTTCAGTGTATGACTCTTTCATTCACAACACCTCGCCGGTTTATCCCGGCGCTTTCGGAGAACTAAAGGAAGGAAGCCAGTTTTATCGCAGGGGGCGGAAGGATTTTTTATGAAGAAATAGGTTTTTCCGCACCCTGCTAGGAGCAGCGGTTGTCTCCCGTTGCCAGTGGTGCGAAAACGCAATCTCGCCCTCACGATCAGGTTTCGACAGTGCCCGCGCTCGCTCACGCGAGCGCGGGCACGGGCTACATCCGGCCTGTAGGGTTCGAGTCCATCAATTCCCTGCAATTCGCGTGTCCGATCGCGCAAAATTATAACGAGTGGCCGAAGCCGGCGCCCATTACGTATTCATTCTCGGTGCGAATCAGGCGGCCGCTGAGAATTCGGTCGAAGCAAAACGGGCTGATATCGACAGTGCTGCGGCTGTTGAGGATTAGTTCCGCCATCGCGGCGCCGACCGCCGGCGAGGTTTTGAATCCGGTGCCGCTGAAGCCGGCCGCCACATACAAGCCGTCAATTCCGGGCACTTTGCCCAGCACCGCGCGCGAGTCGGGACTCACGTCGTATATTCCTGCGTGGCCTTGCAGGTAAGTGGCAGCTTGCATTGCGGGCACACGATGGCTGAGCCGGCGGCGGACCTCGTCGACGAATTCGGGGTCGTTCGTCTCGCTAAAGTTATCCGGATTGGGCTCGGTTTCCGGCCGCCATTCGCCCAAGCCCGCCAGCGTCAGATCGGAGCCATGAGGACGGAAGTAGCTGCCGGCAATACAGTCGATGTAAGCCAGATGACTTATCGCGGGCTCGCGGCGGAAGAACGCAATTTGCGCGCGTTCGGCTTTAATTCCGATTCGCACGCCGAGCGGCGCGAGCAAGCCGTCGGTCCACGGGCCGGCAGCAATGCACACGGCGCCGGCAGTAAATCTCCGGCCACCGGCGTCCTGAATGCCGCTGACGCGTCCACCCTCAACTAGGATTTCGCTCACCGGCGAGTTTAGGACGAAGACCGCGCCACGCTGCTCCGCCGCAGCGGCAAGGCTTCTGGTGGTCGCAACGGGATCAGCGTAACCGCTCTGCGGCTCGTAGGCCGCCAGCGCGATATCGTTGATATTCACCGACGGATCGATTTTCCGCAGTTCGGCAGCGTCGCAAACCTCGACGTCGACGCCGATTGTTTTCATCATGGCGACGTTGAGCCTCACGCGCGCAGCATTGTCGTCGCCGGCCACCAGCGCAAAGCCGGTCCGAACGAAGCCGCAGTCCCCTCCAACAATCGCGCACCAATTTGAGAAATAGCTTAGGCTTTTCCACGCGAGTTCGACTTCGGGCGCGAAAGTATAATGCATTCTGATGAGGGCGCCCGAGCGTGCGGACATGCCCGCACAGATACTGCCTTTGTCGACGACCATGACCCGGGCATTAGCGCGCGCCAGATGGAACGCCAGGCTGCACCCGACCACGCCCGCGCCGACTACGATTACGTCTGGATTTGATGAGAGTGCCATATAAGCAACAAAGGCGACCGCACCCCAGATAAAAACCCGGGCTTTTGCAACGCAAAAGAGTACGGTAACCTAAGACATTCGAGTCCTGCTAGCGGATCGGAAATGCGAATTTACTTTGACCATAACGCGGGCGCGCCGCTCAGGCCGGCAGCGCGCGAGGCGATGGCGCGGTTTATCGCGAGCGGCGCGGAAGGCAATCCTGCCTCAGTGCATCTTTCCGGTCAGCGCGCGCGCAAATTACTGGAGCAGTCACGCGCCGAGGTCGCGGCGCTGATCGGGGCGCCCTCGCGCAGCATCGTTTTCACGAGTGGCGGCACCGAGTCGAACAATCTTGCGATTTTCGGGGCAGTACAAAACATCACACGCCGCCGAATCGTGACCTCGACCATCGAACATTCGTCAATAATGGCGCCAGTTGCCGAATTGGAACGCCGCGGTTTCGCGGCGGTACGGCTCGCCGCCGACGGCGACGGCAAGCTTCTGGCCAACGGGAAACTTGATGTAATCGATGAAAATACCGCACTCGTAAGCATCGGACTCGCCAATGCCGAAGTGGGGACGATTCAGGATTTGCACGCGGTTTCGCAAGCAGCGCACCGTGCCGGGGCGATCTTTCATGTTGATGCCGCGCAGGCGGCCGGCCGGATTCCGCTCGTTTTGGCAGATAGCGGCTGCGATCTGATGACGCTCAGCGCGCATAAGCTCGGCGGACCGGCGGGGATTGGTGCCTTGTACGTCCGCCCGGGATGCGCACTCGCGCCGCAGTTGCTCGGTGGGCCGCAGGAGACGGGAATGCGCGCGGGTACACCGAATCTCTGTGGAATAGTCGGCTTCGGAGCAGCTGCCCGCGAAACCATGGCGTTTTTGGCCGAAGAGCAACAGCGTATAGAGATGTTGTCGCGCCTGCTGCTGCGTCGGCTGGAAAGCTCAATAAGTGGCCTGCGCCTCAATGGCCCGCGCGAGGGGCGAATCCAAAATACTCTCAACCTGACCTTTCCGGCGGTCCTCGGCGAAAGCCTGCTGATCGCACTCGACCTCGAGGGCATCGAAATTTCGATGGGGTCGGCATGCGCGGCGGGTGCGGTAGAACCATCGCATGTATTGTTGGCGATGGGCCGCAGTGCGATGGAGGCCCGCAGTTCGGTTCGTCTGAGTCTCGGTTGGAGCACGACGCTCGAGGAGATCGAGCACGCCGCCGAGGTTATACCCCGGGTATGGAGGCGTGTGGCGGCAGCCGAGCCAATCACCCGGCTAAGCGGAGCGGAGCCGGTGAGCCGAGGCCGAGTGAGCTCGGCCGACGCCCTGAGCGGAGTCGAAGGGACACTAGGCGCAACGAAGTGAAGCCGAGCAAACGAGTCCGCGAGGTGCGTATTACAAAAGGAGTCGGACGTGCGTATAAGGCACTAGGCGAAGCGTAGCGGAGCCGAGCTAAGGAGTCTGCGACGTGCGTATAAGAAACGGAGAGGCCTTGTCGTGAGTGCGCGAGTGTTGGTCGCAATGTCGGGCGGGGTCGACAGTTCAGTCGCCGCGGCGCTTTTGCGCGAACAGGGTTACGAGGTCATCGGAGTCGCGATGCGCCTCGCGCCTGAACGGCCGGCCTCGGCGACGGTATCGCGGAGAACCACTTGCTGTTCGCATGACGACTTCGAGGACGCACGCCGGGTGGCGGAACTGCTGGATTTTCCGTTTTATATCATTGACCTGCACGCCGAGTTCGGGGAGCGGGTGATCGATAATTTTATCTCGGAGTATTTGAATGGACGCACTCCCAATCCGTGCGTGATGTGCAATCGTGAAATAAAGTTCGATCGTCTGTGGCAGCGCGCCGCGGCGCTTGAGGCTGATTTCATCGCCACCGGCCATTACGCGCGGATCGAACGTGACGAAGCGGGCGGGTTTCATTTGTTGCGCGCCCGCGACGAATCGAAAGACCAGTCGTATTTCCTATTCACGCTGGGACAACAAGAAATGGCGCGGACATTATTTCCGCTCGGCAGCCTGAGCAAGACGCAGGTGCGGGCATTGGCGCGGACGCTTGGATTAGTGAACGCCGAGAAGCCGGAAAGCCAGGAAATCTGCTTCGTACCCGACCATGATTACTCCGCATTTGTTGCGCACAATGCGCCGCCGGAGCGGATTCGCGTGGGCAGTATCCGCGATGCCGACGGCAATGAATTAGCTCGCCACAGCGGCATCCATCAGTTCACCATCGGCCAGCGCCGCGGCCTCGGAATCGCCAGTAGCGCCCCGCTTTACGTTCGCACGATTGATGCTGAAACGGGCGATATCACGGTCGGGCAACGCGGCGATTTGGTTTCCGCCGGATTGATCGCCGGGACGGTGCGGTTGGCACACCCAGAGCTTCTAGGCCGCGACGAAGTCCCGGTCGAGGTGAAAATCCGCTACCGGCATCCGCCGCTGCCCGCGAGCTTGCGGATTCTCGATCGGGCTCGGGCGCAAGTATGGTTCTCTAACGGAGGTCCGGCCGTAACACCCGGGCAAGCTTGTGTTTTCTACCGCGGCGATGAGGTCCTCGGCGGCGGTATCATCGAAGCCGGGATAGAAAACTAACATGCGCTTTGCCATCGCGACCCTGGGCTGCAAGGTCAATCAATACGATTCCGCCTTGATTGAAGCGCGACTCGTTGCACTTGGAATGGAACGAACAGAGTTCGACCAGCCGGCCGAAGTCTATGTCGTTAACACCTGTACTGTTACCCACCGGGCCGACGTCGAGAGCTTAAGGCTTGCGCGCCGCGCGCGTAGGCTCAACCCAGCGGCCCGCGTGATCATGACCGGATGCCTGGCCCAGGCGAATCCCGAGATTCTCGCCAAAGCGCACGAAGTCGACGCGGTCGTCGGTCTTGGCCGTGCCGAGGATCTCGAACGGGCGGCAACCAGTAGCGGCGGCGAGCGCGTTATGGTGTCCAACTTGCGCAAGCAGGTCGCGCCGATTGAACTCGGCGCGGCCGCGCTCGATGGTCATACACGAGCATTCCTGAAAGTGCAGGAGGGATGCGACCAATTCTGTTCGTTTTGTATCGTGCCGATCGCGCGAGGCCGGTCGCGCAGCGTCGCACCCCGGCGGATTTTCGAGGCCCTCGACGGACTTGCCGCGCGCGGCTTCAAGGAAGTGGTCATCTCAGGAGTTCACCTGGGAGGATATGGCCGCGACCTCGAGCCGGCGGTCGAGCTCGAGCAATTGCTGGAGATGATTGCGGAACGCTGCCCGCTCGAGCGCGTGCGGCTGAGCTCACTGGATCCCGAGGAACTGAGTGACAGGATCATCGCAATCGTGGCCCAAAGCCCGCGCTTTTGCCCTCATTTCCATTTGCCGCTGCAGGCCGGTGAAGACCTTACCCTGTCCCGAATGCGCCGGCGTTATACTGCCGAGTATTTTGGCGAGCGCGTCGCACAAGTGCTCGCGGCAATGCCTGACGCGGCGATTGGCACCGACCTGATGGTCGGCTTTCCCGGTGAAACCGCCCAACAATTCGAGCAATACTTTAAGTTTGTCGCAAAGTTGCCGTTGTCCTATTTTCACGTTTTCCCCTACTCAGCGCGGGCCGGTACCACGGCGGCAAAGCTCGGCGGACGAGTCGCGGCGCCCGAGGTAAAACGGCGGGCGGCGCTGATGCGCGAACTCGGCGAGCATAAGCGGCACCAGTTCGCCCTTCGTTTCCTGGGCAAAAGGCTTAAAGTATTGGTTGAACAGGCGACGCCGGAGGGGCGGCTGCAGGGTTACAGCCGCAATTACATCTCCGTATTGACTGAGGGTAGCCCCGAACTGACAAATTGTGAAGTGGAGGTGGAAGGCTCGTTTGCTCAGAGCGCTCAGTTGGTTGGCCAGCTTATTCGCGCGACGCCCACAGCCGCCGCGCGAGACTCCGTCCGAATTACCGCGTGACGATCGCAACGCCGAGCTCGAGCTTACGCTCGGCTACCATTTTACGCGGGCGGACTTGTTGCACATTGCGCTGACGCATCCGAGTGCCGCGTTGCCCGGTGAGCCGCATTACGAACGGCTGGAGTTCCTCGGCGATGCGGTGCTGGATCTGGCTATCGCCGATTTATTGATGCGCCGGCTGCCCGAGGCCAAGGAAGGAACGCTGTCCAAGGAACGTGCCTCAATCGTCAATGGGCGAACGCTTGCGCTCAAAGCGCTTGAGGTCGGCCTGAGCGGCAAGCTGCGGCTCGGCAAGGGCGAGGAGAAAAACGGCGGACGCGACAAGACCTCGATTCTGGCCGCGTCATTCGAGGCGGTAGTCGGCGCGATCTATACCGATGGTGGTCTGCAGGCAGCCCAACAGGTGGTGGAGCGGCTGTTTGTCACCGAGATTGGCGGCCCTTCAGCTGAGCGGGACTACAAGACGGAGTTGCAGGAAATCTCTTATCGCCGGTTCCGGGCACAGCCAATCTACGAACTGCTGGCAGCGCGCGGACCCGATCATGCCAAACGATTCACCACGCGAATTCGGATTGCCGGAAAGGAGCTCGGGATTGGCGAGGGCGGCAGCAAAAAACAAAGTGAGCAGGCGGCTGCCAGGGCAGCATTGCGTCAAATCGAACAGGAGCGGCACTAGAGAGAGGCTGACCCCGGCGGCGTCCCTATGCGGGCGCATTTAAACATGACCGAGCCTGGTACTTTGCAAAATAGATTCGCGCGAGAATGTACTGGAAGAACACCACAGATGACCGCAGAAGAATTCGATCCTCCCACAGACCAGGGGGGAGGGACCGGCGCGCGCCGACTCAGTGAGCGGAGACTCTAACGCTGATTCATGTCACTAAGTACTAGTCCACACCGTGCCGGCTTCGTAACGATCGCCGGCCGCACCAATGTCGGCAAATCGACCCTGGTGAACCAAATCGTCGGGCAGAAAGTCGCGATTGTGACGCCCAAGCCGCAAACCACCCGCCGCCGCATTATCGGCGTGCGCACCGATCTCGATGCCCAGTTAATCCTGATCGACACTCCCGGCCTTCACGAGCCACGTCGCCCGCTCAATCGCCGGATGGTCGATACGGCCCGGCGATGCCTTGCCGAAGGGGAAGTGATTGTGGCCGTGGTTGAAGCCGGCAACCGCCTGCATGACGACGATCGTGGTTTTTTGACCGAGGCGCCGAGGTTTGGTCATCCAGTAGTGGTTGCGATCAACAAGATAGACCTCGTCAGGCGTGACTCACTCCTGCCAATCGCCGAACAGGCACATCAGGCCATCCCTGGCGCGGAGATAGTGCCGATCAGCGCATGCACGGGCGAGAACGTCGATGAACTGCTGCGCGTCGTCAAGCCGCTCTTGCCGGAGAGTGCGCCGCTGATGCCGGCAGAGGAATATACTGATCAGAGCGAGCGCATGCTCGGCGGAGAGATCATTCGGGAAAAGCTGTTCATTGCGATGCGGCAAGAGATTCCGTTTTCCACTGCGGTCAGCGTCGAGAACTTCTGTGATGAGCCGGAGCGCCACCTGACGCGGATTTCGGCGGTGATTATTGTCGAGCGCGAGGCACACAAAGGAATGGTGATCGGCGCGGGCGGCCGGATGCTCAAGGAAATCGGTACTCAGGCACGCCTCGAACTCGAACAAATCCTCGGCCGCCGTATCTTTCTCGAGCTTCATGTCAAAGTCGAAAAGGGATGGACCAGCGACCCGCGTAAGCTCAAAGAACTGGGACTGTGAATGATTCGAAAAGCCAGTAACACATCCGATATCGCGCGTTGGGCGGGCAATCGCCCGGTCGTCATGCTCACCGGCCGCGCGAATGTCGGTAAATCAACCCTCTTCAATCGAATCGTTGGCCGTGGCCGCGCCATCGTCAGCCCGATTGCGGGGACCACCCGGGACCTTAATTTCGCCACCGCCTCGCACGATGGCCGCGAATTCGTGGTGGTCGACAGCGGCGGCCTTGAGCTTTACGCGCGGGAACCGGCGGCCGAGATGGCGATGGAAGAGGCGTTGCGCGCGCTTGGCGCCGCCGATTTGATCGTGTTGGTGATAGATGGCCGGGCTGGAGTTTCAAGCGGAGATAAGGCAGCGATTGAGCTGGTGCGCGAAACCGGCCGTCCGATGATTGTCGCAGCCAACAAAGTCGATAATCCGCAGCAGGAGCTGATGGCGGCCGAGGCCTGGTCGTTAGGGGCGGAATCGGTAACTTTCGTCTCCGCGGCTCATGGGCGTGGGCTCGGCGAGCTGCTTGACCAGATCAGCACATATCTGCCTGAACGCGAAGCACAGCCCGAAGCGGGCCCCAAGCTGCGGCTCGCGCTGATTGGCCGTCCCAACGTCGGTAAATCATCGCTGCTTAATCGTCTGTCCGGCTTTGCACGTGCGATCGTCGATGAACGTCCGGGGACCACGCGCGACCCGGTGGAAATGCCGGTTCAATTTGAAGGGCATTCGCTGTTGCTGATCGACACGGCCGGGATCCGGCGTCCGACCAAAGTTGAAGGAGAACTTGAAGAGCATTCGGTCGGACGCGCCATTGCGACGATTCGGCGCGCCGAGGTGCTCGCGCTGGTGATCGATGCCGCTGAAGGATTCACCGATCAGGACGCGCGGTTGGCGCGCCTGGTCGATAGCAACGACCGCGCGCTGGTAGTCGTATGCAACAAATGGGACGTGGCGGCCAAGGCTGGCCGGCGTGTCCCGGTCTTCGTCCGCGACACCCGCGAGCGATACCCATTCCTCGATTTTGCACCAATAATTATTACATCAGCGCGCACAGGCGATGGCGTCGGTCAGATAATTCCGGTGGCAGCCAGGGCCGGCGAGGCGTGGCGCTCTCAGTTCCGCACCGTTACACTCAACCGTATTCTGGCCGAGGCAATCGCAGCGCTCGATCCGCCGTTAGTGGACAGACGGCGCCTCAAGCCAATGTACGTCACTCAAGTGGCCAAAGCGCCGCCGCGGCTGGCAGTGTTCTGTAATCTTGAACGCGATATACCATCGCATTACGTGCGTTTTCTCGAAGGCCGCTTTCGTACCGCGCTCGGTTTGGCAGATTGTGGCACGCCGCTGCGCATTGAGTTCCGCCGCGCGAGGAAATCGCGCACCGCGACGTACTGGCCCACGCCTACCTCACGGGTCATATCGCCCAGACCAGCAATGCCTACCGCCGAGGATGATTCCGAAGAGGGCTAAACTGGCGGGCTGACATCTCCCGGAGCCTTCGTCTGGTTGCGAGCAACGGCGCGGACGAGAAACAGTCCTTCAATTGCCGCAAGGAGACAAAGCCGGAACGGATTCGGGCGAAGCGGCAAACTACCCGAGCGCACTCCACTACCGCTCTTTGGCGGCACCTCAGGACACGTTAGGATAGACCACACTACGAACTGGTGGCGGTCATATGGCGGAGAAGTCACGCGGTCTGCTGCTCACAACATTCGCGGTTTTGTTCGCGATCCTCGCACTCTCGAACTTCTCAAAACCCTTTCATCTCGATCCCAATGCTGGTTTCGTCTTTTTCGGAGTGAAAACGCACGGGATGGCAAACGCCATCCTGGGACCGGCCTTCGGCCTGATGCTGATCGTATACGCTATCGGGATCTGGCGAATGCGCCGATGGGTGTTACCGATAGCATACGCCTATGCCGCGTACGTGATGCTGAACCTGCTGCTCTACAGCATCCGCAACGCCGGAGCGCCGGCTCAGCCGCAACCTGCATTCATGCTCGTTTACATAGCCATCGCTATCGGAGTATCCGCCGGCAGTGCGATTCTGCTGCACCGGCGCCGCTATGCGCTGGTTTGACCCAGGCGGATTGCGCAGGCTGACGCCGCCTTGGCGAAAAGCGCCGCCGGCAATCTCCCGGTACCGGCATGCATCGATTCATTGCGGTCATTATGACAGTGTCATACTAGGATTTGGGCCAGCGATGCTCAAGCGGACGACTGGCGCCCTGCCCCTCATACTCCTCCCGGATCGGCGTGACGACCGCGGCATCGTCCATGCTTTCTCCTTTCCATTCGCTTCTTCGACGAACCGCTTATTCACAAGCGCGATTTTGCTGCGCCGGCGCCGTTATGAGCTGGTCTGAGTCAGGCGGATTGCGCGCTCACGTCGCCTCAGCGGAAAGCACTACCGGCAATCTCCCGTATCGGCATTCATCGATTAGCTGTTAACTGCGGCCACGCTCGGAGTTGCCATGACCTTCCGGGCAGCGAAGTTGTCGCCGAACACCATTCCGCTGTCCTGCCCTCTTGCGGTCCGGCCCTAACGGAATAAGCTACCGAAACCGTTCTCGGCACTGCCAATCAGCGCGTACAGAAGTGGGCAATATCAGCGGCAGTATCGTGACTGATGTCAGGACAGCAGATTGGGAAGATTTCCGTGCCATGGATAGTTCCCATCACCTGCCGACAGCGCGCACGAACGCCATTGTGTATGAGCAAGCGATAGAAGCCGATACCCTCATCCCGCAGAGGGTCGCACTCATTTACGCTGATCACGGTCGGAGGGAATCCTTTTACGTCTTCGGCGGTGGCAAACGCCGGCCAAGCAAGAGGATTGCGGGCGCGAAACGCCTCGATCCCGTACGCCATCGCACCGCGATTGTTGTGAAGGTCCATCAGAATGCCGTTATTTTCGACCGAGGACGGATATTGCGGCAATGGCCATTGACCCGAAATGTAGGGGCATAGAGCGTAGAGGCCCTTTATAAGATCGAGGTCGCCGTCCTGCTTCAGCTTCAGCCCCGTCGCGAGGGTGAGATTTCCCCCGCCGCTTTCTCCCGCAACAATAATCCGCTTCGGATCGATGTTCAGTGCCGCACTGTGCGCGTGGACCCACTTCAAGCCCGAAACACAATCGTTAAGACCTGCTGGAAACGGGGCTACTTCGGGAACAGAAGAGGGGGAAATCGAGTTGCGAAAATCCACCATTGCCACGGCAACACCGTTTGCCGCGATAATCTTGCCCCATGCCCGATAGTTCTTATCGTAACAGGAGAGCATATACATCCCGCCACCATGAATGTAGTAGACACATGGAACCCGGGTCGCATTGTCAGGGCGTATGACCTGGATACTGATCTGGTTGCCGTCCGGATGCGAAACGACACTTTCGGTGCGAATGTTCAATCCAGCCGATGGCGCGATGGTTTCGTCGTCACAAGTGTTGAGAAATGCCCTCAGTGCCTCGGCCGCAGCTTTGCCGGTGTCGCTATTCTCCACCGCCAATAGATCTTCGCGGCTGGCCACGTCTGGATCTTCGGCAAGTTTCGAAGACATAATGTTGTGCTCCCTTTAGATTTTCAGAATCCTGCAACGGGCAGCGAGTATATAACATCGCGACCAATCGCTATCCATATCTGACCACCGGCGGCATTCCGGAGGTCAACCCGTCGGCCTCTGCTCGCGGACCCGGATATGTCGTTAAAACGGGGCAAGACCCCGGTACTGTCGCCTGAAGAATCTCGCAAACTGCTCGACTCAATTTAATTTAAGTACCACTTTAATTGGGCGGCCTGACGCACCCTTACGGAGCGATGGTCTACGGCTTCGCACGCGTCGGCGCGGCAGTGACAATGAAGGTCAGGGACTATTTTCAGCATCGCAAGCATTGGTGGTTGAGATTGCATGAAAAAGGTGGCAAGCTCCTCTGCCCCAAATCTT
>WNFC01015590.1_pt1 | contig 12397 bp, 18 predicted proteins | sample 5400541 | NCBI WGS metagenome assembly WNFC01 (sample SAMN13153342, study PRJNA577476) | soil metagenome | isolation source: 120 cm saprolite under Douglas fir tree site 2 hole 2 replicate 1 | place: USA:California | collected 2015-04-18 | reverse complement strand
TTTATACTACCAGTAGTCAGCATATGTAATCACAATAAGATTGTTGAGACAATAAGGACTCGCAAGACAATAAGAAGTCCGAGACAATAGCATACAAGCTAGCTAAGGCCAAACAATAAGGACATGAGGTGGGGCAAGACAATAGATGGGGTGATAAGTGGTCACCTGCTGACCCAAAGTGCAGGGATTAGGAAGCATAGGGAGATAACAACGTACAAGGGGGCTTAACTGGGGGGAAGCTACCAGAACTGGGACAGAAGCATGAGTTATGGATGAAACAGGCATTATGGGGCTCACACCGCCATTCGGAGTCACAAGAACAATCACGAGACAAGGAGACAGGTACATTAGTACAGGCCACGTTCTGGACGAGGCACCTTTAGTGCATTTTGATGGCCAGTGCGTTGGACCACTGCATGTACCAGGGGAGCAGTTTGTCTGCTTGCTCAGGCGGTGACATCACCTCTCCTTCAGGGTGGACTTCCTGGTCCACCACAGTGGTGACAATAGGAGTTGGGTGGTGGGCATTGTAGTAGCAAGATGGGAGTTCCCATCAGATGTCCAGGCGGCCCTTGAGGTGGGCAAGGTGTTCGTGGAGGCCATAGGCCTCCATGCAGTGTTCGATCCCTGATAGGGCTTCATCTTCTTGCTTGATTTCAGCCACAATTGCCCATCAGTCGACTTCCAGCTCTGTGTGTCACTGGTGGTGGTGGCTGTATCGCTTGATTTTGGTGTAAGCGGTGGGGTGTTTGAGGGCGTGGGCTGCTTCAGCCAGAGTGTGGTAGGGGCCCCCTTGGGTCTGGAGTAGCTCCACAAACCATGGGGGTAGGGTTGCGGTGGGGTGCTGTGAGTAGTAGTCTGCTGGAAGGTAGAGGGAGACCACATATTCCAGCTCATCTGTGCTTTCTCCTGCTCTGGTGACAACCTTACTGTTCCCCATGACTTGGATCCATCGGGTGATGACATTCTCGCTGCTATGGGAGGACACTTGGATGTCCACTTGTCCCCTGTTGTGCTTGAAGGTGGGGGGCATCTCAATGTTTCCTGCCCTGTTGCATAGGCGGTGGATTTCGGCTTTGTGGGTGTGTACAGCTCCATTGAGCTGATTGATGTGGTGGTGGGCTTTGGCAAGGCTCTGATCGGTGGCTGCTGTCCATTGGTGTACCATGGTGATGAGGCTGAAGGCGACAGCATGTGTAGTGTCTTGGAGGTTGCTACTCTCATCCATGTGGAGGATTGTTTTGGCCAATCTGAGGGATATTGGTGGGTAGTGCCCCTCAGGGTTTGGGGCGATACGTACATGGAGCAGGGGTGGAGATGCAACCTCTTGCACAGATAGAGTGGGGGAGTGGGGGACATACTGGATTGAGGAAGATGTCGACGAGACTGAGATGTGGTGGGCTTGTTGGTTGTTGAATTCTGTGAGAAGCTGGGTGGCAAAGGAGGTGTCTTCGCCAACGGCAGTGGTGGAGGGGGATCCATGGCAGGTGGATGCTGGGGAGTTGTTGGAGGGGTTAGAGTTCTCAGACATGCTTTATCGGTGGAAAGTGCAGAGGGGGTCCCAGCAGAAGGTGGTGTGGGTGTACTTGTGCTTAAGGGGCTGAGCCTTCTTTTTGTTCTTTTGGCACTTAGGCTTCTTCCAGAGGGTTGGTGGCTCGAGGGTGTCGTCGTCCAAGTTCCATGTAGGTGGGGGTAGATTCCAGAAGAGGGCTGGGCTGTCGATATTGTAGTAGTTGCGAGTGCAATAAGACGAGGAAGCTAGGATAGGAGATGTGGTTTCCACTAGGTGGTTGTCCTCTTTATACTGCTGAGAGGATGGCAATGGTGATACTTCTTGAGGAGCAGTGGAGTTTGCAGGTGTCATGCTGGTTCCCACGTGTTGTCACTTTCAGGGTACCCCTGCCACTTGACCAGGTATTGTAATTGTCTTTTCTTCCCATGATGTCAGTGGCTGCAGATGGTCTCAACTTTGTATTGTTCTTCGTCCCCCACAAGGTCCAGGGGCGGTTGCGAGTAGTTTTCCCCATGTTCTATTGTTTCGCTATATGGGGTAAGGAGTGACATATGGAACATGGGGTGGATGGTCCATTGATGGGGGAGCATCAGTTTGTACATCACTGGGGACATCACCTGAGCTATTGGAAAGGGGCCATGACACCTAGGGGCCAATTTGACAGATCCATAGGGCAGGGCTAGATTCTTGGCCTCGAGCCATACCTTTTGCCTATGTTTGAACATGTTCATTGAGGGGGATTTGCTACTGGCTGCTGCGTTTAGCACTTTCATTGCTTGTATTCTCCATTGCCTTAATTGGTTGACCCTTAGTTCCACAGTTGGGTTATTGGCACCTGCTGATTGATCAGGGGTGATTGCAGGTTCTAGACCGTTGAGCAGCTGATTGGGAATGAGGTTGGTGGTCGCATTTCGGGCATTATTGTGTACCAAGGTGGCAAGGGGCAACATCATGGACCAGTTGTTTTGATTGGTGGAGATTAGGCAAAGGAACTGCTCAACCCACTGATTCTTCCATTCCGTTAACCCATTGGTCTGGGGGTGATACACTGTTAAGAGATTCCATGTAATGCCTAGTTCCTTTGCCAATGCTCGGCCAAAGTGCAACATAAAGCATGGGTCTTGGTTGGATATCAGGCATTTAGGGAGGCTGAACCATGGGTAGAGGTGCTTATAGTAGAGCTGCACAATTTGTGGTCCCATAATTGTTTTCTGGCAAGGGAGGAATACTGCTGCTCGTGAGCATCTGTGGTCTACGATGGTGAGGATGCTGTTGTGCCCTTAGCTCTTGGGCAGTCCCATGATCAAGTCCATGGCCACCTGGGTAAAAGGGGGCACATTGTTGGGTACCATGATTTTGTATAGCGGGACACAAGTCCAGTGTGTGAGGTTTTTGTTTTGTTGACATGTCATGCACCCTTTTATGTATTGTTCTATCCATGCCTGCCCTCTGGGCCAGTGGAACCTTTCGAGGACTTTCCTTGCCATTTCATCACACCCTAGATGCCCTGTTAGCCTATCGTGGTATGAGTGCATGATTCGCCTCTGCAAAGCCTGGTCCAGTGGGACAACCACCTTTCTGTCAGCATCCAACCAGTGGCCTTAATTCTCTTGCAGGTTCAAGCATTGCTGCCTGGACTTCAGCCATGGCTTGTATCAGCTTTGGGCATCAACTATGAGGGCCTCCAGTGAGTCTGGTGAGCTGGCTTCTGCAAGGTTCAAGAATGCTTCTTGCAGGAGGAGTGTGAGCTGCCATTCCCCTACTTCTTGTTCTTCATCACTGGGTCGGGACAGTGCATCTGCTGGGGTGTTATTCTTTCTGGGGATGTGCAGGATTTTGAAGTTGTAATCTTGCAGCTTTTTGTGCCATCGTGCTGTCCTCCCTGTCAGCTTCCTAGGAGACTTCCAATATGTGAGGTTTTTGTGATCTGTCTCAATTATGAAGGGTTCTTTGGTCCAAGTGAGGTATGGCCTCCAATGTTTGATTGATTTTATGACCCCGAGAAACTCCAGGTCATGAGTGTCGTAGTTTTGCTCAGTGGGGGAGAATGTGGTGGAGTAAAATGCAATCAGGTGTTGTTTTCTTGGTGTGACTCCTTTTGTTTCCCCATCCTGTGATAGGACTGCTCCTACTCCATACTTTGATGTGTCTATTTGGAGGTAGAATGTTTTGTTGAAGTCTAGCTGCTATAGGACCAGTTTGCTGACCATTTTGTCCCTCAGGCTTTCAAACACTTCTTGTTCTTTTTCATCCCAGTGCCATGTCGTTGCTTGCTTTGTGAGGTCTAACAGTGGCCTTGCAATCTGTGAGTATCCTTGGATGAAGTAATGGTAGTAGCTAGTGAAGCCAAGGAATTTGTGGACTTTGTGAATGTTCCTGACTTGGTTAACCTTCAACTGCTCCATCTGGACCAAGCCTCCTTCTACACATACCCCCAAGAAGTCGAGGTGGTCTTGTTCAAATATGCATTTATCTGGGTTTAGGTGGAGGTTGTTCTTCTTTAGTCGTTCGAGGACACATTATACCAACTCTCTGTGCCGCTTTAGGTGTTCTTCGTGTGTTTCCCCTAATCTCGCCCCCATGTGGATTGCTATGTCGTCCATGTAGATGGTGACATTCCCTTCGTCAATGAGGTTGTAGAAGATTGTGTTTATCATGGTTTGAAACATAGCAGGGGAGTTGGTTAGTCCGAAGAACATGACCGTAGGCTCATATCACTGTGGGCATTTTACAATGTATCCCAATTCAGTCGGCTATTTCCTGCAATCTGATTGGTCAGTTTTTGTGAACTGAATAGGAGAACATTGTAAAATGCCCACAGTATATAGACCTTTGTTGGTGATGAAGGCCGCTTTCTATTGATCTTTTTCTTTGATGAGGACTTTATTGTATCCCCATTCAATGTTAAACCTGGTGAACAGGGAGCATTCACATAATCAGTCGGTTAGCTGTGGGATTAGGGGTATGGGGTATTGGTTTTTGATAGTCCATGAGTTCATGGGGCAGTAGTCCTAGATGGGCCGGAGCTTCCCATTTTCTTTTTGATGAAGAAGAATGGTGCAGTGTATGGACTTTTTGATGGTTGTATCATTCCTTGCATTGTGTGTTTCTTTAGAAACTGAGAGAGTTCCTTTTGCTCAACTTGAGAGAGTCGGATTGTTTTCCCTATGAGGGTTGCCAGGGCTCCTGGCTTTAGATCAATTGTGTAGTCCCATGGGCGTGACGGTGGCAACCCTTTTCCTTTTCATTGTTCAAAGACATCTCAGTAGTCACAATACTGAAGGGGGACTTTGTCCGATTGTTGTTCTTGAGGTGCTGTGCGGGGCATGACTATTCCATGTTATGCCATTGATTGGTGAGGGAGGAACTGTGCCTTTGCCATGTCAGCCACTCTGAGGACTATAGGTAGTTGATTGTAGGCAAACTATCCTCTTGCCCAGTTGATTTTTGGTTGCATGGCAGTGAACTAGGGGTACCCTAGGATGACTCTACTGTCCCCTAAGTCGGACAGAAAGTATTGGAGTGTTTTTGCCTGCGTTCCTGTTCTTGTGGCTAGGTTGACATAATATTTGAGATCCCCTGCTCTGTTGGGGGTGCCATTGATATTGAAGAGTCTTCTTGGCTCCTTCAGCATTTTGATTGGTAGGTGTAGGTGTTTGGCATAGTCTAGGCTTATGAAGTTCTTGGTGGCTCCCGAATTGAGAAGTATGATAGTTTCGGCACTTTTGGACTTTGAATATAAGTAGACACGCAGTGTCATAGATTTCCTAGCAGAGATAAATACATCCTGGTCCCAGTACCACCTAATTAGTGCCGATCTAATCAGGCTTCAACAAAATCCTTCTGTTTCCCCTCATACTGGGTGATCAGCGCATCTTTTTGTTCTAGTGGGAGAGTATTGAATGCTCAGAGTGTGTTATCTAGCAGGTTGGTGGGATATATCTCCTGCTATAAGTGCGAGAGGTCTTTGTCTTGGTCCATATAGTCCTGGACCTGCGCTTGTCGGCTCCTAGCTTGTTTGGATGCTCTGCACTCCCTAGCAAAGTGTCCAGGCTTGTTGCAGTTGTAACACTTCCTGATGTGGGGTGGTTGGCCAGGTTGGGGGTTTTCTTTAAGTTGGGCCACGTTTCCTCTGATTTGGCCTTGGCCTTGTCTTGCCCATCCCTGATTCAGTGGTGCGTGTCCCCTAGACAGGTCCATAGGGACCGGGACATTATTCAAGCTTCAGGGGGCATTCGATGAGTTGTACTGAGCTGGTCAGAGGTTGTTGAATTGCTGAAAGGGTTGCTGGAATGGTGCTGGGTTGGTGTTGTTTTTGATGGCCCACAGCAGTTGTTGGTTTTTGACCACTGCAATGGTCTTCTGCTTGAGGTCATAGTAGTCAGTTGGGTTTTTGTCAATGACTCTTTTGACAACATTAGGGACATTGTTTAGTCCTTTGAGGAACATGTTCATCAGTTCTCAGCTTCCTATAGTGTACCTTGCCTTTCGGGCTAACATTTCAAAGTCACTGATGTATTGGTCGATACTGGGGAAATGGAAGACTAGGCAGTCGAGGCTTGCTTGAGCAACCTCTTGTTTGGTGGAGTCTGTGAATTGTGCTTCAAATCATGCCAGGAAGTCGAGGTAGGTGTACTCGACATTGTCATTAATTAGGTGGAGTTGTTCGAGACCTTTGAGGATTCCTTCTACCCATCCATCTACCTAAGGTCCTTTAATGAAGGTGAGCACAATTGCAATCTGCCTTATCGGTGATTTGAAGCCTGGTACTCCTTGGTTAGCCATTATGTAGATCCTGAGTTCCCTTATGAAGGCATCAGCACAGGTTCTATCCCCATCAAAGAGGAGGGGGGGAATGCCTGCAGGTTTCAGGTCTCCTGCAGGTTGGATGGGAATGAGATGAGTGGGGGGTATTCCTCCTGGGCCATTTGGCCCTCCATAGGGGTCTCCGGGTCCTCCAGGTCCTCCAGGACTGCCAGACCCTCCAGGTGCTCATCCAAGAGCAATGTTAAATGTGTCTCTGATATGCTGAGGGTTCTGATGTTGGTTGCTAGAGGGAGGTTCATCATCTCCTCCAGGTACAATGGTTCAAGAGATAATCTCTGTCATTGTTGCCAAGGTTTGTGTAGACATAGTGTTGCTACCATGTGCATCTGTTTGTTCTTTGGGTGTTCCTTGGGTGTTCCTTTCTCTGTGTGGGCTTCCTGGGCCACCCATCTCGATAACAGCTGGTGTGCTTCTGATTTGCATGTCAATAGAGGGGGTAGACTCATCCTCTGTATCTGGGTAAGTGGGGGTTGGGTAGACTTCAATTTGGTGTCCCTCGTGGTATGGTTGTCCTGATGTGATGCTATGGTGGAATTCATACCAGTTGCCATCACTCCACACTACTAGTGTCGGAGGGTATGATACTTGCTAACTGAAGTAGTGGTATCTTTTGTGGTTTCTTGGGTCGGTTGCATCAATGTGTAAGAGTTGAGGGTGGTTCTGGTGCATTTCTGGTACAGCTAGAAGTTGGTTGATGGGGAGCCACATCCTTGTGCTCCCAGCGGTGCTGCTGGAGCATGCCGTGATGAATAGAAGTAGAGTCTGATGTTACCACCCTACTTCACTGAGAGGTAGAGGGTAAAGAGAAAGCTAACTGGAACGCAGTTAGAGTCGTGTAGAGCCTAGATAGCCACTAAGGCTACTTAGATGAAGAGAGAAGGGAGAAGGGGGTGCCACTAAGGCTTTCGAAGATTAGAGCAAGTGCATTGGATAGACACAAAAGACTCTACTTAGTTTGTATAGGGAGAACTTGTAAGCTATTTATACTACCAGTAGTCAGCATATGTAATCACAATAAGATTGTTGAGACAATAAGGACTCGCAAGACAATAAGAAGTCTGAGACAATAGCATACAAGCTAGCTAAGGCCAAACAATAAGGACACGAGGCAGGGCGAGACAATAGATGGGGCAATAAGTGGTCACCTGCTGACCCAAAGTGCAGGGATTAGGAAGCATGGGGAGATAACAACGTACAAGGGGGCTTAACCAGGGGGAAGCTACCAGAACCGGGACAGAAGCATGAGTCATGGATGAAACAGGCATTATGGCTCACACCACCATTCGGAGTCACAAGAACAATCACGAGATGAGGAGACAGGTATGTTAGTACGGGCTGCATTCCAGACAAGGCACCTTTGGTGCATTTTGATGGCCAGCATGTTGGACCACTGCATGTACCAGGGGAGCAGTTTGTCCGCTTGCTCAGGTGGTAACAAATAGAGATGCAAGACAATAATGGGTACAAACAATAGCCATCGCCTAACAATAGGCTGGGTATGTACATGTAACAATAGCAATCAAGCTGGGGGCTGGGAATGGTAATATGGGATGACATAGGGCAAATACTCTACCTCTGACCCAAAGTGAGGGAGTGGGGAATGGGGATGTAACTCAAGACGAGACGCTAACTCACAATACCAATTGTACGAGAACTGTGACCAAAACAGATGTGGGGGCCTAACAGGGGGAAAGCTACTAGAGCCTTTGCAGAAGCATGAGTCATGAATAAAACAGGCACCATGTGGGACACAACACCGCTCCAGGTCACATGTGCAGTGATCCTCCTCAAAGAGCAGTTTATCCACTTGCTTAGGCAGTAACACCTTTAAACCCTCTTAAGTGTCAAGTGGAAGAAGATGCCAAGGGGAGCATGCACCAAATGAGGGGGAGAAGGATCAATTATCAGCACTTAAATGACCCATGGCAAGATAATAAGACAATGCTTGCTGAAGAAATAATGAACTTACTTGAGGGAGATGATAATCAACCAACTTTGAAGCAGGCCAAGCAGTCACTTGAATGGCCTGAGTAGGAACATGCTATTCAAGCTAAGCTAGTGCAGCTATAGCAGAAGGGCACCTGGAAACTCATAGAGAAACCAGCAGGCATCATTCCCATCTTAAATACATGGGTACTTACCAAGAAATGTAACAAGGAGGGCAACATTGTCAAGTACAAAGCCTAGCTGGTAGCACACAGCTTTACCCAGTGACTGAAGCTTAACTATGGCAAGATGTTTTCTCCTGTCACATACTTTGAAATGATCTGAGCATTGCTCATGATGGTAGTAAGCAAGAGGCTGAAAGTTTGCCAGTTAGATGTCAAAGGTGCATATCTGAATGGGACACTTACCCAGCCAATCTACATGGAACAACCAGTTGGTTTTGAGGATGGTTCAGGACTTGTTTGCCTGCTGATCAAGTCCATTTATGGCCTAAAGCAGGCAGGACAAGTCTGAAATATTAAATTCAATCATGCAATCCAAAAGCATGGTTTTTGCCTGCTTATTTCAGATCCCTACACCTACATCTTGTGCCAAGACGATCAGTTTGTCATCATTACCATTTGGGTGGATGACCTACTGTTATTCATGACACTAGAGAGTCTAATTGAGCAGATGAAGGTGAATTTAGAAGCTAAATGGGAACTTACTGATTTGGGTGAGCTGGTGAAGATTGTGGGGATAGAGATCACATTATGTGACTGTTCCATCACAATCTCCTAGCAGCACTACCTTAAATCCATCCTGTAGAGAGAAAAGATGGATACAGCAAACACTGTTGGGATGCCACTTGATCTAAACATTATGCTTGAGCCAAACCCAGATGGAGATGCTGGTGATCAAAGTAATTCATATGTGAGACTGATTAGCAAGTTGCAATTCCTTGCAAATGCAACCAGGCCCAATATCACATATATAATCAGCAGATTGTCATCATATACTGCAAATCCTATGATGCAGCATGTTACAATGCTAAAATGTGTACTGAGATATCTATCAGGCATGAGATTATATGGAATAACTTATAGTGACATACTGGATCATCCCAACCACTTCTTTGGCTACACTGACACCACTTTCGCTAATGTGGATAACCAGAAATTGACCTCCAGACATGTCTTTATGATGGCTGGAGGAGCGATCACTTGGTTTTCTAAGAAGCAATCAATTACTGCTTTATCGTCCACAGAGGTGGAATATATTGCCTTGTCTGAGGCAGTGTGCAAGGCTCATTAGTTGAGGAGTCTCTTTTCTGAGCTAGGATTCATGCAGATCTTGCCAACAATGATCCAAGGCAATAATGAAGGCTCGATAGCTATGACAAAGAACCCACAGTTTCATAAAAAAACCAAGCATATTAGGGTATAATATCATTCAGTAAGAGAACAAGTACAGGAGGGGGAGATTATCATCAAGAACTGCAGAACACACAATCAAACCACAGACATGTTAACAAAGCCTTTACCATGTGCAAAGCATAAACAGCACACAGCTGAAATGGGATTGGCATTAGCATGAAGGGGAGTGTTGGAATGTGGACTAATGGACTGTAGCATGCCCGACTCTACCCCAGATATACTATACATAGTAACTACTCTACACCATGCTCAGACATAAATAAAGGGGACAGGGATATAGGACAATAACGTTCTCCCTGACCTGATCCCCCAGCTTCCTGTGTAAAAGCTATCACAACACACTGGAGGCAACAATTTGGCCAGTCAAGTTAGTGCCTGCAAAGGTATAAAACAATGCTTTCACTTACCTGTAAGCTAATCTTGCTGTATAGCTGCGAAAAATCATAATTAAGATCCTCTACTCAACAACTAATGTTCTCCCTGCATGGAAAGCCATCTTAAAGGCCCAGAAGTGGATGATTATCTTGATGCTGCTCAATGTTGCCACTTAATAGAACTTGATGTTCAACTTGCTGGAGTATGCCCTGAGACATCAGAAGGAGCTGGATACTATAACACAGCAGAGAGACCTGGGATTGCAGAAATTCAAACTTAGAGATCATGAATGGGAGCTTATCAAGCAACTGTATAATGTCCTCAAGGTGTGTGTGTGTTGTGTTGATGCACCATGTTGACAAAGCCAAATGTAACCAAATACTGACCACACCTTATATGTGCTACACAACAAAAGATTCTCAAAGATGCAACACTTTTCTTCTCTCATTCTACACCCAATCTTGCAATAGTGATCCCTGCCATAGATATTATTGATGAGGTTCTCACTACAAACACTGCTGACCACCACTACACACCATCTATTTGCTTGGCACTTGGCATTGCAAAGAGGATGCTCAACTGCTACTATAAGCTCACAGATGGCTCCAATGTGTATCACATTGCTATGGGTAAGTCAAATATCTGATTTAAATGCATTTTGTATCTAACAAGACCTTCAGTGCTGCACCCTTGTCACAAACTACAGTACTTCAAGACTGCTGGTTGGCAGGATGACTGGACTCAGATCGCTGAGACTCTTGTTTGCGATGAGTTTGAGTGCTCATACTTAAGCACTAATGATAACAACAATTCCAATCTTGACAAGGCTGACAAGGCTGACATCAGGGAAAATGAACTGGCTGGAAAAAAGGTGCATATATTTTGTGTTTTGATAATATTAAATCCTGTCTACTAACACAATTTCTTCTAGTCTGCCAACATCTTTGATAACATGGCTACACTTGCCCCCCTAAAGCCAACTAATCTACATTCTAAACTTGATCAATACCTTAGCACCAATGTTGTCTATGTTGCAGATCCCATTGCTTAGTGGCATGAGCATCATGCACTTTACCCTCAACTTTTTCAGATGGCACTTGACTTTCTAACTATTCTAGATACTGTATATATTTCATTGTTTATTTTCTTATGTTTCATTACTGATATGTTATTATAGCTACCTCTATTAATGTCGAGTGGCTTTTCAGCCATAGATATCTTATTCTCTCCCATGTCTATTCCTGCATGTTCTGTCACCACCATTGCCCATACCCCCCTAGGTGCAGTGGTTAAATAAGCTGGCCAGAGAAATGTACGTAAAACACACATTACAGCAACTACAGCTTCAGTATCCCAATGACTCCTGATTGTACTGTATATGCACTAGGCCCCTAAGGCCTATGGTTATTGTCTCAGCCTCATCTTATGTCTCTGGAGGACTACCTTAGCTCATTGTTACTACTGATGACTCCAGATCCTTATTGTAGGACTACAGTTATTGTGAGTTGTCACCATCTGAGCATGCAGTTAAACTGCCTTACTGGTCTAGTGAGTGGTATCACCAGTATTGCTAAGAAGTGGCTCATCATATGTATGTTTCCATTATCAACTCCCTTATGTCCCATCTTCCCCTGCTCCGTATGCCTCACTTTGGGTTAGAGGAGGAGCTGTCTGTATCTGTTTGTCCCCTGTATCACCCCCATTATCATTACCTTTGATAGGCATAGCTATTGTCTCAGCTCATAGGTGCCTCAGCTTATTGTTAAGCTATAGTAATGGCCCTCTATTGTCTTGTAGTCCTTATTGTTTAGTTACCCCTATTGGTACAGACTTATTGTCTCTGTCATATATACATGCTACCTGTTAAGGCTACAATAGGCCTTCACATGGACGAGTGCTGACTAAGCAGTACGTTGGGCATGTCATCAGACCAGGTATTCCCAAAAAAGGTAATTCTTGATTACCTGATGTCTAACCAGGATTTGAGATGCAGCAATTGTTGCAAAATGCTTTAGAGAAGGCACAGTGCCCACAATGTCATCACAATATAAGGTTAGATTAAGATTAGAGCTATAAAGCTCTGATGGGATAGAAAAGAGTGGAATTAGTGGCAGAGAGTGATCTGACACTGTGCAAGATTTTAAGAGATAAGATAAAGAGTTGTGATTATAGAACCAAGTCAAGCTTAAGGCTTTTGAGGCTCAGTTACAGACTATTTATAAGAAGTCAGAAGTACCCCAGTCACTCCTGAGCCCAGTCCCCTAACAGTCTGTAGAGTCACTAATAAACTGGAAACATATGTTTTGTGAAAAGAGTGCCA
>WNFC01008914.1_pt1 | contig 12397 bp, 16 predicted proteins | sample 5400541 | NCBI WGS metagenome assembly WNFC01 (sample SAMN13153342, study PRJNA577476) | soil metagenome | isolation source: 120 cm saprolite under Douglas fir tree site 2 hole 2 replicate 1 | place: USA:California | collected 2015-04-18 | reverse complement strand
TTTCACGCGCGGTCTCCTCGCTCACCGCGCCGTGCCGGGCGAGCGTATCGGCGCGCACGCCGAGCAGCTCCCGCTTGGCGTCGTTGGAGTAGGTGACGAACCCGCGCTCGAACCAGTCGGACGAGCCCGCGACCGCGGTGACGGCTTGAGCAACCCAGCCGCCGGTGCACGATTCCGCCGTGACCAGCATCGCGCGCGACGCCTTGAGCCGCTTGCCGAGTCTTGCCGCGAGCTGTCTCATCAGAAGAACAGCCGCTTCATCACCGCCAGCACGATCAGCGTGTAGGCTGCAGCGACGATGTCGTCGAACATGACGCCGAAGCCGCCACGATAGCGGCGCTCGAAATAACGGATCGGAGGCGGCTTGGCGATGTCGAACACGCGGAACAGGACGAAGGCCGCCGCCTGCCACGCCAGTTCGCGCGGCACTATCGCGAGCACGAGCAGGAAAGCGACGATCTCGTCCCATACCATCGAGCTGTGGTCCGGGATGCCGAGCTTGCGCCCGGTAACGTCGCAGGCCCATATACCGAGCGCGAACAGCATCACGATGAGCCCCAGCACGGCGAGCGCCGGCAGGTTGCCGCCCAGCATCCAGCCGATCGGCCAGGCGACCAGCGTCCCGGCTGTGCCGGGCGCGTACGGCACAAGGCCGGCGCCTGCGCCGAACGCGACGACATGCGCAGGGTGCGAGAAGGCGAAGGACGGTTTCGGGCGAAAGACGATCATGGCGCGGCGAAATGATCGAAGCCGCCGCGGTAGGACATCGGCCTGCCGTCGGCATCGAGCACTTCGAGCGAGGATGCGCCGGAGCGGATACTGCCGATTCGCGACAGCGGCAGCCTCAACTCTTTTCCGACACTCTCTATAGGCGCGCGACACGATTGCGGAGCAGCGAAGAGCAGCTCGTAATCATCGCCTCCCGACAGGACACAGCGTTTTTCCAATGCAGCGTTTTTGACGTGCTTGAAAGCCGGCGCTCGCGGCACCTGTTCGTAATGGACCACCGCGCCGACCTGGGAGCGCTCCAGAATGTGCGCCAGGTCGCCCGTCAGCCCGTCCGAGACGTCGATCGCCGCATGCGCCAGCTTTCGCAGCCGCTCGCCGAGCGCGACGCGCGGCTCGGGCTCGTGCAGCCGCTTTGCCGCTTCCTCGATCTCGGGGTGAACCAGGGCGAGCGCCGCGCCGCCCAGCTCGCCGGAAACCCAGAGATCGTCGCCGGGCCGCGCGCCGGAGCGGCGCAGCGCGGTGCCTGCGGGGACTTCCCCGAGCGCGGTGATACTGATCACAAGGAGCGGTCCCCGCGTGGTATCGCCACCGACGAGGTCGACCCCGTAGCGCTCTGCGAGCGCAAATAAACCTTGCGCGAACGCCTCGAGCCAGGATTCATCCGCCGCCGGCAGCGCAATGGCGAGCGTCGCCCAGCGCGGCAAAGCACCCGTCGCCGCCAGGTCCGACAGATTCACCGCGAGCGCCTTGTGGCCGAGCGCGCGCGCGTCCGCGCCCGAACGGAAGTGACGCCCTTCGATCAGCATGTCGGTCGTGACCGCGATCTCGAAACCGGCCCGGGCGGCGAGCAGCGCGCAATCATCGCCGACTCCGAGCACTGCATGCTTGGGCGGGCGCTCGAAGTACCGCCGGATGATCTCGAATTCGTTCAGGCGATCTTTCTCGAGCGCGCCACTTCGTCCGGGCGCAGCGCCACGGCAATCTTCTCCAGAACGCCGTTGACGAAGCGGTGGCCGTCGGTCGCGCCGAAGCTCTTTCCCAGCTCGATCGCTTCGTTGAGCACCACCTTGAACGGTGTCTCGGGGTGCGCGGCGAGCTCGAAGGCGCCGATGTACAGAATCGCCCGCTCGATCGGCGAAAGCCGGGCGAACGCGCGATCGAGGTGCGGCGCGATGATCCGCTCCAGATCCGCAGCGCGATCCCGTACACCGCTCGCGAGCGCATTTACGAAGGATGAATCCGTCTTGTCGAAGCCTTCCAGGCTGCGGGCCTGCTCGACCGGGTCGCTGCCTGACAACTGCCAGGCGTAAAGCGCCTGCAGGGCGATCGCGCGCGCCTGGCGCCTAGCGCTCTTCATGCAGCTTTGCCTTGAGCTTGGCCATCTCGACGGCGACGCGCACCGCGTCGGCGCCCTTGTCGAGGCGCGCCATCGCCTGCGGCTCATCCTCGGTGGTCAGAATGCCGTTGGCGATCGGCAGGCCGAAGTCGAGCGCCACGTCCATCAGGCCGCGCGCGGACTCGTTCGCCACCACTTCGAAATGGTAGGTCTCGCCGCGGATCACGGCGCCGAGCGCGACCAGGGCGTCGAAACGTCCGCTCTGCGCCATCCACTGCAGAGCGAGCGGAATCTCGAGCGCCCCCGGAACAGTGGTGACGGCAATCTCAACGCCCATGGACTGCGCTTGCGCCCTGGCGCGCTCGAGGAGCCGATGAGAGACCTCCGCGTTGAACTGGCTGGCGACGATGCCGAGGCGCATCGCGGCCTTACCGCTTCGGCAGCTCGGCGTAGCCGGTGACTTCGAGCCCGAAACCCGCCATGCTCGGCATCTTGCGCGGCGCGGCCATCAGCCGCATGCGCCCGACACCGAGATCGCGCAGGATCTGCGCGCCGATGCCGTAGAGGCGCAGGTCCATTCCCCGGCCGCCGCGCGGCGTGCGCGCTTCGGCAAGCCGCGTCTCCAGCGCTTCGCTTGTTTGCGTGCAGTTGAGGAGCACCATCACTCCCGTGCCTGCCTGCCTGATGGTGGCGAGCGCTTCGCCGACGCCCCACGAATGCGTCCCCGGCCCGGCGTCGAGCAGGTCGACCACCGACAGCGGCTCGTGCACGCGCACCAGAATTTCAGTCTGCGGCGAAGGACGGCCCTGTACGAGCGCGAGGTGAATCGAACCGAGCGCGAGATCCCGATAGGACACCAGATGAAAACTTCCCCAGGCCGTCTCGATGTCGCGCTCCAAGACGCGCTGCACCAGCGATTCATTGCGGCTGCGGTACTCGATCAGATCGGCGATGGTGCCGATCTTGAGCTTGTGCTCGGCGGCGAAGTCGATGAGATCGGGCAGCCGCGCCATGCTGCCGTCATCGCGCATGATCTCGCACAGCACCGCGGCAGGCGAAAGTCCGGCGAGACGCGCGAGATCGCAGCAGGCTTCGGTGTGCCCGGCGCGCACCAGCACGCCGCCCGGTTGCGCGATGAGCGGGAACACGTGGCCGGGCTGGACGATGTCCTCGGGCTTGGCATCGGGCGCCGCGGCGACCTTGATGGTCAGCGCGCGGTCCTGCGCCGAGATGCCGGTGGAGATGCCCTCCGCGGCCTCGATCGAAGTGGTGAAGTTGGTGCCGTGGCGCGAGCGGTTCTGCTCGACCATCGGCCGCAGGCCGAGGCGCTGCGCATGCGCCTCGGTCACCGGCATGCAGATCAGGCCGCGGCCGTGCTTGGCAAGAAAATTGATCTTCTCGGGCGTGACGAAGTCGGCGGCGAAAACGAGATCGCCCTCGTTCTCTCGCTGCTCGTCGTCCACCAGGATCACGATCTCGCCGGCGCGAATCGCCGAGACGATGCTGGTGACCGGGCTGATGGCAGCGGCCTCTCTGCGCATAGCCCGGATTTTATGCCTCTTTTACTCCTGCGTTTCGCCTTCCGCGCCGCCGGTCTTCTCGCGGATGCGCGCCGACTTGCCGGAGCGCGCGCGCAGGTAATAGAGCTTGGCGCGGCGCACGTCGCCTTTGCGCTTCACCTCGATCGAGGCGATCAGCGGCGAGTAGGTCTGGAACGTGCGCTCGACGCCTTCACCCGACGATATCTTGCGCACGATGAACGAGGAATTCAGTCCGCGGTTGCGCTTGGCGATCACCATGCCTTCGAACGCCTGCACGCGCTTTCTCTCGCCCTCGACGACGTTGACGTTCACCACCACGGTATCGCCCGGGGAGAAATCCGGCACGTTGCGGCTCAGCCGCTTGATCTCTTCTTGCTCGAGTGTCTGAATCAGATCCATGTCAACTCCTGTACTCTTTCTGGAACTCCGCGAGCAGCTTCGTTTCCTCTTCGCTCAACGACCTCGCCGCCAGCAGATCGGGCCGCCTGAGCCAGGTCCGCCCCAGCGCCTGCTTCAGCCGCCAGCGCCGGATGTTCTCGTGGTGCCCCGAGAGCAGCTCCTCGGGCACTCGCGCGCCCTGGACCACCTCGGGCCGCGTGTACTGCGGGCAGTCGAGAAGGCCGTCCGCGAACGACTCCTCGAGCGCCGATTGTTCATCGCCCAGCGCCCCCGGCAGCTGGCGCACCACCGCGTCGATCAGCGCCATCGCCGCGAGCTCGCCGCCCGAGAGCACGAAGTCGCCGAGCGACAATTCCTCGTCGACGCGCCGTGCCAGGAGCCGCTCATCGACGCCTTCGTAGCGGCCGCAAAGCAGCGTCAGCGCGCTTTCCTTCGCCAGCTCCATCACCTTGCGGTGATCGAGCCTACTGCCTTGCGGCGACAGGTAAATGGTTTTTCCATTTCCCCCGCCCTGCTTGACTGCCTCGAGGGCCCTGTCCAACGGCTCGGCCAGCATCACCATGCCGGGCCCACCGCCGTACGGACGGTCGTCCACCGTCCGGTAGTTGTCGCTCGTGAAATCGCGCGGATTCCACGTCGCGAGGCGCCACAGCCCGGCCTGCAGCGCGCGGCTGGTGATGCCGCTCCCCGTCACCGCCGCGAACGTCTCGGGGAACAGCGTCACCACGTCGAAGCGGATCACCAGTCCGCTTCCCAGGCGACCTGAATTCGCCGATTCGGCAGATCGACGTTCTTCACCACCGCGGCGACCCACGGCAGCAAGCGCGTCCGCTCGCCTGCCAGTTCCATCACGTCCTGCGCGCCGTTCGTGAACAGGCGCTTCACGACCCCTAGCGCTTCGCCGCGCTCGTTCACGACCTCGAGACCCACCAGGTCAGCGAGGTAGTAATGTCCTTCGCCGGGCTCGGGCAGCGACTCGCGCCGCACCGATACCGCCGATCCCTTCAGCGCGAGGGCCTGCTCGCGCGTCTCGATTCCGGCGAGCTTACCCACCACTGCCGCACCGTGCCGCTTCGCCTCGCTGACGCGGTACGCCTCGGCTCCGATCCACCACTCTTTCGCGGCGGCGAGCGCCTCGCCCGCGCCGCGGTCCGGTGCCAGCTTCACCCACCCGCGCACGCCGTAGGACCCGGCGACGCGGCCCATCGCTAACAGCTGCTCAGGCGGCCTTCTTTGCAAACTGCTTCACGAGCCGCGCCGCCGTGCCGGAGAACTGCGCGCCCCGGCCGCTCCAGTGCTTCACGCGCTCCATGTTGACGCGCAGCGCCTCGCGCCCCTCGGGGGCCTTGGGGTCGTAGAATCCCACGCGCTCCAGGAACTTTCCGGACGCTGCACGCCGCGAATCGGCCACCACCAAGTGATAGAAAGGCCGCTTGTTGGCGCCGCCTCGCTGCAGTCGAATCACCACCATTGGAGATGCTCCGCGAACTGCGAAAAGGCGCGGATTATACGGGAGAAATCAGGCCTTTGGGAAGAATCTGTGCTACCGTAATCATAACAATGCACCATCCCCACGCGACCGACGAAGTCATCGATCTCATCGCCAGCATCGAAATTCAGCGGCAGGAAATGGAAAGCCGCAGCGGCCTCGAGCAATCCCGCAACTTCGCCCTGAGCCGTCTGCAGGAGGCACTCGCGAGCGAGCAGCTGCCCGAAAACGTCGAGGCCCTTAACCAGGCCATTCGGCGCGTCCAGGCGCTCGGAAAGCGCCCCAATCCACAGCAGGGCCAGGGGCAGAACCCTGGCAGGCCGCAGCGGCAAGGCGGGAAATCGTGGCGCGGTGCACCTCCGCACGCGCGCGGGCCGCGCGGCCGCAAGAATCCCGGGCGGCGCACCGGGCGCTAGCTCAGCGCAGGCCGGGCAGCATGCCCTTCATGTTGCGCAGCATGCGGGCCATGTTTCCGCCTTTCATCATCTTCATCATCTTCTGCATCTGCTCGAACTGGTTCAGGAGCTGGTTCACGGCCTGAACCGGAACCCCGGCGCCGGCGGCGATGCGCCGCTTGCGCGAGGCCTTCAGGATCGAGGGGTTGGCGCGCTCGGCGGGCGTCATCGAGTTGATGATGCCTTCGATGCGGCGGATCTGCTTGTCATCCTGCAGCTGCGCGGGATCGACCTGTCCCGCGAGCTGCGCCGGCAGCTTGTCCAGCAGCGCGGCGACGCCGCCCATCTTCTTCATCTGCGCGATCTGCGCCTTGAAGTCCTCCAGGTCGAAGCCCTTGCCCCGCTTCACCTTTTCGGCGACGCGCTTCGCCTCGTCGAGGTCGATCCTGGCATGCGCTTCCTCGACCAGGCCGAGGATGTCGCCCATGCCGAGGATCCGTGCCGCCATGCGCTCGGGGTGGAACGGCTCGATGCCGGCAAGCTTCTCGCCAACGCCGGCGAACTTGATCGGCTTGCCGGTGACCTGTCGTACGGAGAGCGCCGCGCCACCGCGGGCATCTCCGTCCAACTTGGTGAGGATCACGCCGGTGAGCGGCAGCCGCTCGTCGAAGGCGCGCGCGACGTTGACCGCGTCCTGGCCCTGCATGGCGTCGACGATGAACAGCGTTTCCACCGGCTTGAGCGCGGCGTGCAGCTCGGCGATCTCGCGCATCATCTCCTCGTCGATCGCCAGGCGCCCCGCGGTGTCGACAATCAGCACGTCGAAGTACCGCGTTCTCGCGTGCTCCAGGGCGCGGCGGGCGATGTCGACGGGGTTTTCGCCCAATTTTGATTCAACAAAATCGGCGCCGGCCTGGGCTGCAACCGCTTTCAATTGCTCGATCGCAGCCGGGCGATAGACGTCGCACGAGACGAGCGCGACTTTTTTCTTGTCGGCGGCGAGAAGCTTCGCCAGCTTTCCCGCGGTGGTCGTCTTGCCCGAGCCCTGCAGCCCGGCCATCAGGATCACGGCCGGCGGCTGCGTCGCGAGATCGAGCCCGACGCTCGCCCCGCCCATCAGGCGCGCGAGCTCGCGGTGCACCACGCCGACCAGGGCCTGTCCCGGAGTCAGGCTGCCGATGACTTCCTCGCCGAGCGCGCTCTCGCGCACCGATTCGATGAACTGCTTCACCACCGGCAGCGCGACATCGGCCTCGAGCAGCGCGACGCGCACTTCGCGCAGCGCATCCTGGATGTTCGCTTCGCTGAGCCGCGCTTCGCCGCGGATGTGCTTGACGATCTTCGCCAGCCGCGCGGACAGGTTGTCTAGCATGGGGTGATAAACTGAAGAGGTGCCGGACATTGTAATTCACGTCCTTGCCTCGGCCGTGTATTTGGGGCTGGCGTGGCATTTCTGGAACACGCGCTGGCGACGCCATACGCCGACGAGAGGACTGCGACCGTGGGAGCGCGGCGCCATCCTGGTCCCGCTTGGAATTCACGGCGCCCTGCTCTACTCTCAGATCTTCGCCGCCGCGGAACTGCGCTTCGGCTTCGCGCAGGCGCTCTCGGTGATGATGTGGCTGGCCGTCCTGATCTGCTGGGTCGAGGGCATCTTCTTTCGAATAGAGCTCGTGTATCCGATGGCGCTCGCCGCCGCTGCGCTTTGTGCGCCGCTGCCCGCATTCTTCTCGGGTCGAACGAGCCCGGACCCCGTCTCGTTCGGGTTCCGGCTACATCTTTTCTTTGGCATGCTTGCCTACAGCCTTTTCATGGTCGCGACGTTCCATGCGCTGCTCATTTCTTCGGTCGAGCGGCGCCTGCACGCCGCGCCCGGAACAGCCCAGAGCGGCGCATGGCTCGAGGGGCCGTTGCGCGATGTGCCGCCATTGCTCTCCTTGGAACGCCTCGTGTTTCGTCTGATCGGCGCGGCGTTTGCCGTGCTGACAGTCACCTTTGTTGTCGGCATTGCCTATTCGGAGTCCTTTCTCGGCCGCGCCATGCGCTTCGACCACAAGACGCTGTTTGTGGTCCTGTCTTGGCTGGTTTTCGCCTTGCTGCTCGCGGGGCGCTGGCTTTACGGCTGGCGGGGGCGCACCGCTTTGCGCTGGACGCTCACCGGTTTCATCATGCTCATGCTCGCCTATCCAGGCAGTCGCTTCGTTCTCGAAGTGATTCTGCATCGGAGCTGAGATGCACGAACAATGGCCGCTGAGCTGGCAGGTGGCGGCGCTCGTCGCGCTTCTGCTGCTGTCGGCCTTCTTCTCGATCGCCGAGACTGCGATGATGGCGATCAACCGATACCGGTTGAAGCATCTGGTGACGCAGGGCCACCGCTCGGCCGTGCGCGTCGCCGAGCTGCTCAAGCGCACCGACCGCCTGCTCGGCGGCATTCTCATCGGCAACACGCTGGTGATCGTGGCGGCGAGCTCGCTTTCGAGCTTCATCGCGATCAGGCTGTTCGGCGAGGACAGGATCGTCTACGCCATCGGCACGCTGGTGATCTCGTTCCTGATCATCATCTTCTCGGAGATCACGCCGAAGGTCATCGGCGCAACCTACCCGGAGCGCGCTGCGCTTGTCCTTTCATACCCGCTCAAGGCGACGCTGCGCCTTCTCGTGCCCGCCGCCTGGTTCGTAAACCTGTTCGTGAGGCCGCTGCTGTGGCTGTTGCGGATCCGGACCGATCCGAACCTGGATACGCCCAAGCTGTCTCCCGAGGAGATCCGCACGCTGGTGCTCGAGTCCTCCAGCTTCATGCCGAAAAAGCACCTGTCGATCCTGCTCAACCTGTTCGATGTCGGCGCGGTAACGGTGCAGGACATCATGGTGCCGCGCGCGCGCATCGAGGCCATCAATCTCGACGACGACATGGAGACCATCTCCCACCAGCTCGCCACCAGCTACCACATGCGGCTGCCCGTGTTCCGCGACGCGCTCGGCGAGGTGGTCGGCGTGCTTCACCTGCGCAAGGTGCTGGCCCTGCTGCGCACCGGCGAGCTCGACAAGCCGGCGCTGGAGCGGCTTCTCGTCGAGCCCTACTTCGTGCCCTCGACCACGCCGGTACTGGCGCAGCTGCAGTACTTCCAGGAAAACCAGGAGCGCGTCGCGCTGGTGGTCGACGAGTACGGCGAGCTGATGGGCCTGGTCACGCTCGAGGACATCATCGAGGAGATCATCGGCAAGTTCACCACCTCGCTGCCCTCGGCGGCGCCGATCCTCGCCTGGGACGAGCAGGGCACCGCCACCGCCGAGGGCACGATGCCGGTGCGCGACATCAACCGGGCGCTGGGTCTCAATCTGCCGACCGACGGACCGAAGACCCTCAACGGGCTGATCGTCGAGTACCTGCAGGACATCCCCGAGGCCGACGTTTCCGTCAAGATCGGCAGCGTGCCGATGGAAATCGTGCACGCCCAGGGCCGGACGGTGAAAACAGTGCGTATCTTCCGGCCGGTCGAGCCGGTCGAAAACGCCGAGGCCTCAGAGGCTTAGAGCGGGTATTTCAGCCTTTACAAACGTCTTCCCGGGAGGCATTATCGGCCCACAAGCGGAAGGGCTTGCTCATATGGCAACAGCAGCAGCGGCAATAAAGGGACCCAAGGAATTTCTCTTCCTCTGGGAAGGCAAGGACAAGGGCGGCAAGATCATTCGCGGCGAGCTGCGCGCGGTCAGCGAGACAGCCGTCAATGCCACCCTGCGCCGGCAGGGCATCCTGGTGCAGAAGGTCAAGAGGCAGAAGATTCGCGGCGGCGGCAGGGTCACCGAAAAAGATCTCGCGCTGTTCACGCGGCAGCTCGCGACGATGATGAAGGCCGGCGTTCCGCTGCTGCAGTCGTTCGACATCGTCGGCAAGGGCGCCTCCAACCCGGCCGTGCAGAAGCTGCTGCTGGAGATCAAGACCGAAGTCGAGACCGGCTCGTCGCTCGCCGCGGCGTTCCGCAAGTACCCGCTGTACTTCGATCCGCTTTACTGCAACCTCGTGCAGGCGGGCGAGCAGGCGGGAATTCTGGAAAACCTGCTCGAACGCCTGGCGAGCTACAAGGAGAAGATCCTAGCCATCAAGTCGAAGATCAAGGCGGCGCTGTTCTACCCGATCGCGATCATCGCGGTGGCATTCATCATCACCGCGGTGATCATGATTTTCGTGATCCCGGCGTTCAAAGAGGTGTTCAGGAACTTCGGCGCCGACCTGCCGGCGGCCACGCTGATCGTGATGGCGATTTCCGACTGGTTCGTCGGCAACTGGTACATCATCTTCCCGGTGGTCATCGGCGGTATCTACGGCTTCCTTCAAGCCTGGAAGCGTTCGCTCGGGGTGCAGATCTTCATGGACCGGCTGGCGCTGCGCATGCCGGTGTTCGGGGACCTCGTGCGCAAGTCGACCATTGCGCGCTGGACGCGCACCCTCGCCACGATGTTCGCGGCCGGCGTGCCGCTGGTCGAGGCGCTCGACTCCGTCGGCGGCGCGTCCGGCAATTACATCTACATGATGGCAACCAAGCAGATCCAGGCCGAGGTTTCGAGCGGCACCTCGCTCACGGTGGCGATGCAGAACGCCAACGTATTCCCCTCGATGGTGCTGCAGATGTGCTCGATCGGCGAGGAAACGGGCGCGCTGGACAGCATGCTCAGCAAGGTCGCCGACTTCTACGAGGCCGAAGTGGACGATGCGGTCGAGGCGCTGTCCTCGCTGATGGAGCCGATGATCATGGTGGTCCTCGGCACGCTGATCGGCGGCATGGTCATAGCGATGTACCTGCCGATCTTCAAGATCGGCCAGGCCGTCTAGGGAATGAGCACCCTCGGCTGGCTCCTCCAGCCAGCCGTGCTTCCCTGGGTTGCGCTGGCGCTCGGGCTGTGCATCGGCTCTTTCCTGAACGTCGTCATCCATCGCCTGCCGAAGATGATGGAGCGCGAGTGGCGGGCCGAATGCGCCTACAACCTCGTCGTGCCGCGCTCGCGCTGCCCCGGCTGCGGCCATGCCATCACGGCGCTACAGAACATTCCGCTCGCCAGCTACCTCGCGCTGCGCGGCAAATGCTCTGCGTGCGGCGCGCGCATCGGCATCAAGTACCCCGTGGTCGAGCTGCTCGCCGGACTCGCTGCGGCCTATTCGACCTGGCGCTTCGGGCCCTCGCTTGCCGCGCTTGGCGCGGCGCTATTCGTCTGGTTCACCATCGCACTCGCGTTCATCGACCAGGAAACCGGCTTCCTGCCCGATGCGCTGACGCTATTGCTGGTCTGGATCGGGCTTATCCTCAACGTCGCGGGAGCCTTCGTCCCGCTGCCCGAGGCGGTGATCGGCGCCGCGGCCGGCTATCTGTCCTTGTGGCTGGTCTACTGGGGCTACAAGCTCCTCACCGGCAAGGAAGGCATGGGATACGGCGACTTCAAGATGAACGCCGCGGTGGGAGCGTTTCTGGGCTGGAAGATGCTGCCGCTGGTGATCCTGCTTTCCTCGCTGGTCGGCCTCGCCTTCGGCGCGCTGCAAATGTTCGCGGCGCGAGGCCGCTGGGACGCCGGGTTCCGCTTTCATTTCGGACCGTATCTCGCGATCGCAGGCGTGGTCGCGCTCTACTGGGGCGATCCCATCGTGCGGTGGTACGTGCAGAGGCTGTGAGCTTTGTGATCGGACTGACCGGAGGCATCGGCAGCGGCAAGAGCGCGGCGGCCGAGGAGTTCGCCCGCCTCGGCGCCAGCGTGGTCGACACCGACGCCATCGCACACGAGCTCACCGAGCGCGGCGGCGCGGCGCTGCCGCAGCTGGAAAGGTTCTTCGGCGCGGAGTTCATCGCCGCGTCCGGCGCCATGGATCGGAAGAAGATGCGCGAGCGCGTCTTCTCCGACCCCGTGGCCAAGAGGGCGCTCGAGGCGCTGCTGCATCCGCTGATCCGCGAAGAGTCGCAGCGGCGTATCGCTGCAGCGAGCGGGCCCTATGTCGTGCATGTGGTGCCGCTGCTCGTTGAATCCCCGGATTACCGGCCGCGCGTGGACCGCGTGCTGGTGATCGACGCCCCGGAGGAAACGCAGGTCGCGCGCGTGCACGCGCGCAGCCAGCTGTCGGAAAGCGAGATCCAAGCGATCCTGCGCTCGCAGGTGTCCCGCGCCGAACGCCTCGCGGCCGCTGATGACGTCATCGACAACAGCAGCACGCTTGATGCGCTGCGGAAACAGGTCGCTGCACTGCACGCCCGATACGAGAAAATGACCCGCAATGTCAAAGGCTAAGTTGTGCTGCGAGCGCAAATCGCTCAGAATCCGCCCAACTTTTTGATCGTGCCGAGCGGTGCTGCCTCCGTGATCACGTATGAATATCCTCTGAACGAACGTATCCGCACGCTGCTGCGCCTGGAGGACCTGTTCGAGCGTTCCCGGCACTTCATCGCGCGCACCGATCCGCACGACCACCACATGGCGCTGCTGACGCTGTTCGAGATCATGGAAGTGTCGAGCCGCGCCGACTTGA